>JAAHTG010000027.1_pt7 | contig 115949 bp, 160 predicted proteins | sample 6116081 | NCBI WGS metagenome assembly JAAHTG01 (sample SAMN13939989, study PRJNA603662) | sponge metagenome | isolation source: marine sponge | host: Mycale hentscheli | place: New Zealand | collected 2005 | reverse complement strand
TAGGGGTTGAAGTACTAGTTGGTGTTACAGTATTAGTTGGCGTGTTAGTTGGAGTACTGGTGTTAGTTGGGGTTGGTGTCGGGCTTACATCTCCACCACCACCTGTTGTTGGTGTCGGTGTAGGGGTTGATGTGTTAGTTGGAGTATTAGTTGGTGTTACAGTATTAGTTGGAGTATTAGTTGGCGTTGATGTAGGAGGAAGACCTGTTGTTACTGTTGGAGTTGGAGTCACCGTATTAGTTGGCGTATTTGTTGGTGTTACAGTATTAGTTGGAGTCGGAGTTGGGCTTACATCTCCACCTCCACCTGTTGTTGGTGTTGGGGTTGGTGTTGAAGTACTAGTTGGCGTGTTAGTTGGAGTAGACGTGGGAGGAAGACCTGTTGTTACTGTTGGAGTCGGTGTTTGAGTTGGCGTACTAGTGGGTGTTGGGGTAACAAAAGATACTGTCGCAATAACATCACACGGAGAATCGCTTGCACATATATATACGTTATGGGTATCAACATCAACAAATGAATACCCATCAATTAATTGTTGTCTAGTTACCGTAGCAATTAGATTTCCCGCATCTATTGAGGTATGATAAATATTAATCACCGAGATACTCGTCCCGACCGTTAATCCTGTTAATGTTACTGTTCTATTTGCCATCTTACATTATAAATATATGCTCTTTTATTATTCTTATTATAATTTACCGTCTTAAATTATATTAATATACAAATTTTCTCTTATCGGGGCAATTAACTTACCCATTGAATTATGTATATGAAACTCACCAACAAATCTACCTTTAGTGTTAGTGTCCCGTTTACTCCATTTATAATAAATATAATACTCATAAGGGGCATCAGGGTTAACCTGTATTTTTTCAGTGATATACGCGTTATTCATTAGTATTTTTTCTATACCATTTGCCTCATTTTTCATTGAAAACCTAATTGTCGCAGTATCTAAATCTGCGTCAAATATTTTGTATGCGTCTGTTCGTCCGTCTCTAACGACTTGCATTTTTAATATCGGTAACTCACTATTTTGTCTTATAAAAAATTCCATACTATCAATAAATAGTTTATATATTTAATTAAGCGGTCGGAGGACTGTTCTTATATGGGTGGTTTGATGGTAAATCACCAACTAATCCCCATCTCCATGCTAAATATCCCTCAGCCTTCTCTAATTGTGTTAAATCGGTTCCTCCTGTACCAGGAATTGTGGCATATGCGATAAATTCGGCTAAACGACCATCTAACTCTTGAGATGCTCTATTTCTCATTAGTCTCAATTCTTGGTTTGTTTGTAATGAGTTATCATAGTCATTAACTGGTGTAAATGCATTTTGGCCATCTACTCTAACACCGATTTGATTTCCACTCTTATTGAACCAACAAGAAACTATAACCCAGTTATCTATGGAAACACTTCGTAGATTCCAATCTTTTACACTACCAATAGTAGAACTAATTCTATTATTAACAGTGTTTGAATCTAAATCTAATTCACCTGGCCATGTATTTGAACCACCGCCACCTGATGATATTGCATAATCTCTTTTTGTTGATGTGGTCGTATTAGTTTCATAAGACCAAAAGGAATCTTTATCTGCATTAACAGTGTCAGCTAAAAATACACCTACTGCCCAATGATTACCAGATGATACTTGTGGTCTGTATAATGTACTTTGTAGATATTCATTACTACCATCAAAATCAAATACATTTAGACTGTTAAGACCATTAGTTATTACTGTAGGATTACCACCAATACTCATTGTATAGGTTCCCGCTTTGTCTGTTACTGATGACAATACAGACCCCGAAGTGTTGTAACTACTTGTGTCTCCAGCATCAATCCAAGCTACAGGAGATAATGTAGAATTTGGAGACCATAGGTTTGGTGATGGAGTTGGGGTTTGTGTTGGAGTAATCGATGGTGTTGGCGTGACTGAGTTAGTCGGAGTAATCGATGGTGTCTGTGTCGGTGTATTAGTTGGTGTTGTTGTTACGGAAGGTGTGGAAGTGACTGTATTAGTAGGTGTCACAGTATTAGTTGGAGTAGTTGTTTGAGTTACTGTAGGAGTATTAGTTGGAGTAATCTTTGGGGTTGATGTTGGTGTGGGGGTATTTGTCGGAGTATTAGTAGGTGTATTTGTAGGTGTGTTAGTTGGGGTATTTGTAGGAGTATTCGTTGGAGTTTGTGTTGGAGTATTAGTCGGTGTATTAGTTGGAGTATTAGTTGGCGTATTCGTAGGGGTATTAGTCGGCGTAGATGTTGGAGTAACCGTTGCAGTGTTTGTTGGGGTATTAGTTGGAGTTGAAGTATTAGTTGGTGTTGGTGTCGGTGTATTAGTTGGACTAGCGCCTGGAGTTGATGTCGGCGATGGAGTTACCGTATTTGTCGGTGTATTAGTTGGAGTATTAGTAGGTGTGTTTGTTGGAGTATTAGTAGGTGTGTTTGTTGGAGTGTTTGTAGGTGTGGAGGTATTTGTCGGAGTAATAGTAGGGGTAGAAGTATTCGTAGGAGTATTAGTTGGAGTATTTGTAGGTGTAGTACCAGGAGTTGATGTTGGCGATGGAGTCACAGTATTAGTTGGTGTGTTTGTTGGAGTATTGGTTGGTGTTGGTGTAGGTGTGGGTGTAACTTCAGGCATATTACTACCATAACATTCAATACTAACATCATTAGAAGTTACTTTATACTCATAACACTCACTACTACCTGATGGTAAGTCACTAACTAAAATATATAATGGGAAATCATTATATGTGAAGTCAGTACCGTAAGTTTCCCATGAGCCTCCAACGCAGTCTCTAAACTGTACGGTGAAGGTGAATGAAGGGGAAGTCATATTTGATTCAATAGATAATTCACAATATGGTTCTTCAGGGATGTCTTGACATATCATATGTTGACCGTATGTGGATGCATAATTATAGGCATCTGTTATTCTTTCTGGTCTAAACTCTAAATTAATAAAAGAAGTGCCGTTATTCGCACAATATGACATAATGGTATGACAATCAGAGTCAGATATTTGACATAAGGGACCTGTATTATTACCGTTTGCACAATCGGGAATAAATGACCCATAGAAAGTACTTAAAGGAACTGTGAAGTTACCAAAATTCCAAGTGTGGAATCCAAGAACCGCATGACCTATTTCGTGGGCATGTAAGAAATTATCAAATAAATTACCTGTAACTCCTGATATAACATAAGGTAAGTCTACGTTAACATTATAAGCGACCGCAACATTATTAATCGTGTTGTCAATATCAGGATAATAAATTCCTAAGAAATTAGATATCCCCTGTAGTCCTGTGTTATTAAAACTACTTCGGTTTATTTGATAAACAAAGTTATAGTCAACACCTGGTAATATAAGATTATGATTATTTTTATAGTACGTACCAATGGTATCTCGGTATTGAGTATATCCAGGATTTCCTGCAATATTCCACGGTTCAGTCGCCGGATTAGTCCACTCTACGATACCTTTAACTTTAAAAGTGAAATCACCATTAAAACTTGGCTCATAAAAGGCATTAAGGAATAAATTCATCGATTCAATATAAAGCTGTGAATTACCACCATTTTGTTGTATTCTATTATATGAATTAAACGGTAAATCATATATCATATCGACACAATAATATTGTGACCCACTTAAGGACTGTGACATTACCGACTCTCTGAATTGATTAATTTCTCTTTCTTTAGGGTTTACGGTATTACCACAATTGAAATCAGGTCCATCAATGAAAGCTTTAAACGCAGTGTACAGTCTATCTGAACTTTCAGTTAGTAATACGGTTGTATCATTTTTTTCATATAAACAATAAACCGTAGTTTCACTAATACCTAAACTACCTATACTCTTATCGCCGTCTTTAATTCTATAAGTTCTAAGTATCGGATTAACAGATTCTATTGTAGAATTTTCACCCTGACTTGATAATTTTATTTCAGAATTAGAATAGTCAGTTTTTTCTAATCTCATTATCTCCATAGTTCCATCCCAATTAGGAATTGCCATTTCAAAAGACTCATAATTATTATCGTAGATATCTTTTAAGGTTTCTGAATTGTAAGTAAATTCTGATAAATTTTGTCCCGTAGAATCAAATGTAAATAAACCTACAGGGGTATCACCTGAATTTGTGAATTCACAATTTAAGTCACAAGTTAATGAATAATTAGGTGTTTGAGATATTGTAGGGGTTGGTGTTGGAGTAACACTTGAAGGTGATGGTGTAGGGGGTATCGGCGTATTAGATGGAGTTGGGGGTATCCCTCCTCCTCCACCTGAGGATGAACCTCCACCATACGGTTTACAACATAAATTAACACGACTAAAAGATTCGGTTATATTAATGAATAGCTTTTTTCTTCTTGGTAGTATTATTTCTCCTTGGTTATTTTTTATTTTAAATTCCCCTATATAACCACCTATGTGTCTTGTTTCATGAGAAGTTAATTGGTAATAAACAAAGTACTCCACTTCTTCAGTATCTATCGTTGATGGTTTAACCATAACTGAGGCGGGTTTATTCATAATGTAATAAACATTTGTTTCTTCATTCCACATACTAAAAGTGATAGTCGAGTCTTTAGTTAAGTTATCAAACTCTCTAAAGTCAACTCTACCGTCTTTTACTATCTGTACCTTTATAATTGGTAACGTACTATTTTTTCTTATAAAAAATTCCATTATGTTATCACATTAAAGTTAGGGTCACAATCCGTTTCGGATATATTAAAACCAAAATCACAAGTTATTTCATCAGTCACAAAATCAAAATCACATACCGCCTCTTCAGCATCAAAATCAAAGTAACATCCCAATAAACAAGGGAAACAGTTACTACACCAAAAGTCATATAAATTATATCTATCTTTTAGTTCTCTATAATTATGTTGAACTTGCGGAGTTGACAGTGGTTCAGTATACATCCTAAATTGAGATATACCACCCATAAAAGTTCCTCCAAAATTAGGTTCAAGTAAAATATCGGTAGTTAGTCCAGATAATGAGGTGCCTGATAAAGTTTGATTTGGCATTGATTCGGGGTCCTGTATATATTTTCCTTCTGTGGCAGTACATGCACTAAACATTAAACTTTCTCTAAGTCCTTGGGTACCTCCGCCCCAACTTATATTAAATGGGACACCGAGTTGTTTTTCTTTCTGAGTATTTAATTCACGAGGTATGATTTCTTCAAAGTCTTCAATAACCATAAACAGATAACCATTAACATATAGTTTCAATAATCCTCTTCTTCTGTCTTTATTGCGTAACCATTTTCTATTTAATTCAATTAAACTTTCTTTTTTTTCTTTTTTACTACCGATATGTGTTTGTGGTGGCATTATTAAATTGTAAGCGGCACCATTTATTGATGACGGGTAAACCACATCCCTTATATCACCTAAACCTCCCCAATTAATTAAATCACAATCCTCTAATGTTTGATACCTCTCAAATACTGCAGAAAACATTACCCATCTTTCTTCAGTATTAGCGGTTAAACAAACTAATGAGTCGTATCCACAATCATCATATATTCCCCTAACCGAACAAATCTCATTAATACAATAACCTGAAGAGTATGTTAACCCTGTTGTTCCACAACTACCTGTTGTAACACAGTCACCCGTTAATTTAATGTATTTAACACATAAGTGTGGGTTTTTAGGGTCTCCCGATAATCTTATTGACATAGCATTTGAAAGAGCGTCAACCCCTGGGTCTACAGGTGGGTTTACTATTGTAGTATCATATGCCCCACAAGGTCCCGTATTATGCTTAACTGTGGTACCTGTAGTTGGAAAAACTTTAAAACAGTCTGAATTAGTTACCCCCGTATCTGCACAAGCACATGTTCTTATACAATCATCTAATCCAGTGGTGACTCTTTTATATGTCCATTCTGTACTACTTTTACCTGAGGAGTCAATGTTAAATCCGCAATTGTAATTATAACACCCTAATCCGTCTGAGCCTTGATTACCTCTTTTAGTCTCTACTTTCCCCGACGCTGGATGGTAATATTTATTTTCGGCTCTCGTACCAAAATAAAAAAACATACCCGCATTTTCAGGATAGACATCATTTAAATAAACTTCAGAAGGTTGTATGTTAAATTCTTCTCTTTGTCTTGGTTTAATCACAGTTTCCATAGTCCATCCTTTATTTACTCTTTCAGGAAAAACTTCGTAATCATAACCAAATAATTTATAGAAACCTTGATAAAATCCTCCGTATAACTCATTGTAGTAACCTACCGAATCAAAATTGTTTTTAGATACAATATTATATATTGTTTTTGAGTTACCTGAAAATCTATGATTAGGCCAATCGGCGTATGAGGTTACAGGATGAAATTTCATTCTACGGTCATAGTAATGTGGGTTCCATTTTTCAAAATCATTAATACCCATTGTAAATGTAATAGTTTCACCTGTCATTTTATCATATAATCCATTATCGGTTGCGACCAAACCTATATCACACAGAGTAGTTGCCGATTCACAAAATAAATCAACATTTTTAGGGTTATAATAATTTTCAGACACTAAAGTATTACCACTGTAATTAACATTCCATAACAATCTCATTTTTTGATTAGATATATTTGATGATAAATCTATATATACGGGCAACCTATCTCCATCGTCTTCAGCGATAAGTTTTTTAGAAAATACAACTTCTTCATCATAATCTCTTTCATCTGAAGCTATTGTAAGGTCAAAGTAACTACTATCATCTAAACGGATATCGTATCGATTAAAATTATAATTATTAATATTCTGACTTGCCATGAATGGTTTTTATAGATAAATACTTTGTTCGTAGTATTTATATTAAAAAAGAATCTATGAAGTCATATCTTTATAAAACAAAGGAGGGTGCTGAGAAAGCCTCAAAGGAATTGGGTTGTGAGGGTTCTCACAAACATAAAAGAAAAACATTTATGCCGTGTAAAACACATAAAGAGTTTTTAGATGCCACTCAAACCTCAAAACCTGATGGGGAAATGGATGAGATAATTGACTATGACGGTACTATGTTAAATTCTAAAATACCAATTTTAGACCCTACCGTTAGTGCGGATGGTAACACAACTATGGATAAGACTGTCGCAATGGCTCGTATAACACAAGACCCACTAACAAGAGGTTATAGAACATATTATGGTGAGAGTATCGAAAAACGAGAAGTAAGTGAAGAAGATATGGAAGACGCCTTTGGTTATGACGAAACCAAATTTATGGATGCCGATGAAACTATAGATTTCTTTATGGATGAATTAGGTTTTGATGAAGACGACGCTAAAGGTAGGTCTGAAGAAATGGGTAAAGACCCTAAATTAGATGATAGTTCAGAATTTAAAGGTAAGAAAAATTTTGTTATGAAAGGTCGATTAACTGAAAAAGGAAAAGTTTTAAGTAAAGAAGACTTAATTAAGATGGCTGATGATATGTTAGTTAGTAAATCTGAAGATAAAGATTTAAAAATTGACCGTAAACTTTCCCCAATATTAGTTAGAAATATAAAGGCATTAAAAAAATTGGCATTATTAGATGGTATATCAACATCTGAATTAGTTAAAATTTTAAAAAATGAATAAGGAATTATATAACAGAAAAGTTAAAGTACCTGAATCACTTTGTAATCACCTCTCTCAGTGTTTTGATTCTGTTGATGCCGATAGTAATGTTGAAGGATTTAATAGAAACCAAGATTTAAGAAAAAGTGGTGTGGCCACTTACCAACAAATTAAAAGAATTAAAAATTGGTTTGAAGGTTATGAGGGTAATAAAGAAGATTCCCCATACATTTTAAATGGTGGTGAAAGAATGGAAAAGTGGTGTGATAGTGTTTTAGACCACTGGAGAAAAACTTTAGACATAGGTAAAAAAGCCAAATCGGAAGGTGGTATGGAAAATGAATATATAAAATATCACACTAAAGATGGGATAGTTGTTAGTCCTAGCCAAAAACATGAGAAAGGGATTAACAAATTTGACACATCTGTAACTGAACAAATAAAACAAATAAACGATATAATGAAAACATTAATATAATGGCAACACAAAATGACAAATTAGACTTCGCACAACCAGCTAACTCATTATCTGAATATGCTGAAGCGGAAAGAGCAAAGTTATTCCCTAAGAATGATTTTTCACCAAAAAGTGACCTTTACTCACCTCAACATCCTGATGCGATGGCAGACGGTGATAATATTGGTAGAGGTACTGCTAAATTTTTAGATGTCTACAACGAAACCGCTGGTACTTCAACAGATATACAGGCGAGGGTTGAAAACACAAAAATTGATAAATATAGTCCTAATAAACCCTACCCTAACTTCGACTTGTAATGAAATTACTTACTACGGTTAAAGGTCTCATAAATGAAATCGCATCTCTTAATGATATTGAAAAATCAATTAGAGACCGAAAAGTCGTGGTCATTAATTACGATGGTAAAGAACCTGGTGGTAAGGGGTATAGAACAATAGAACCCGTGTGTGTGGGTAGAAGTAAAGGAGGTAATAATATGGTACTCAGAGCTTGGGATACTGAAGGAGCATCACATACTGCAACTATAGGTGAAAAACCATTACCAGGGTGGAGACTATTCAGAGTTGATAAAATATTTACTTATAAGTTAACTAATGATACCTTTAATGAACCTAGACCTAACTACAACCCTAACGGTGATAACAGTATGTCTAGTGTAATTTTAAACGCAAAATTTTAATATAGAATAATATGAGTGACTTAATGCAGAAATTAGCAGTTTCTAAAAAAATAATGGATAAACACAATGGGACACCTAGAAATCAAGGTGGAGGTTCGTTACCCATGTCCGAAAATGTGAACGCAACTTATAATGTACCTCAAGAAATGTTACAACAACAAGTACCACAACAACAGGTACCACAACAACCTCAAATTTCTCAACCAGTTAATAATGGAGAACCTGTAAGTGAGAATGCGATTAAAAATTCTAAATTACCTGATGAAATAAAAAAATTAATGTTAGAGAACCCTATAGTTCAACCACAGTCTAATGGTCCGGTATTAACTGATGAACTAATACAAGGAGCCACACGACTAATGAATAATAATACAGTACCTCAAACAGGCCCTTTACAAAACGAAGGTAATACAGTTACTTCTAATTCTTCAACAATACCAAACAATAACGATTTAAAACAAATGATTAGAGATGTTGTTCGCGATACGGTTAGAGATGTGGTTAGAGAAGAATTAAAAAGCTCTGGAATTGTTACCGAAGGAAACCAAAAAGTTAACGAAACTCTATCCCTTAGAGTAGGTAAACATGTGTTTGAAGGGAAAGTCCTTAAAGTAAAAAAAGTAAAACAATAACAATACCTTTTCTTATTAAAAATCTTTTACTATATTTTGATTAAAATTAAATTATATGTCAAAGATAAGAGTATTAGTCCTACCATCCGATAGAACAGGTGTCGGTAAATTTCGTTCAGTTGAACCTCACATTTTTTTACAAAATCAAAATCCTGATGACTTTCATGTTGATATAGATTATGACCCAAAAATTAATGATGATGACTTTTGGAAAAGTTATGATATGGTTCATTTTCATAGAACAATCACTAAAGATTATGATAGTACACCCGCATTAATTGATAAATTACATAAATGGGGTATAGTTACGGTTGCAGATATTGATGATTATTGGTTACCCACTAAAGAACATCCTGCTCATGCTATGATTCAAAATAATAAGTTGAATCTAAAAATAAGAGCAAACTTAAAAGCCGCTCAATACGTTACAACAACCACAGAGATTTTTGCTCAAGAAATAAAAAAGTTTAATAAAAATGTTTTTGTTTTACCAAACGCAATTAATCCTAACGAACCTCAATTCAAACATAAGACAGAACCATCAGATAAATTAAGGTTTGGATGGTTAGGTGGTTCCTCACATTTACACGATTTAAAAATATTAGATAATTGTTTTAGTAAATTAGGTAACTTAAAAGAAAAATATGAGTTATATTTGTGTGGTTTTGACACTAGAGGTTCAGTAACTGAAATTGACCAAAAAACGGGCAATCAAAAACAACGAGATATTAAACCAGAAGAAACGGTGTGGGCCGAGTATGAAAAAATATTCACAAAAAATTATCAGGACGTTCCTGAAGAATATAAGAAATACCTTTTAACGTATAAACAACAACCTTACAATGATGAAAAATATTATCATAGAGTTTGGACACAACCTGTCACTTCTTACGCTAAAAACTATGCGAAATTTGATGTATCTTTAGCACCAATTAAAAATCATATCTTTAATCGAATGAAATCTCAATTAAAAGTAATTGAAGCGGGGTTCTATAAAAAAGCTATAATAGCATCTAATATTGGTCCGTATACAATTGATTTGAAACACGCACTTAAGTATGGTGAATTTGTTGATGGTAATGCATTATTAGTAAATGAGGGTAGAAATCATTCAGATTGGGCAAAATATATTAAGAAATTAGTTAATAACCCGACATGGGCTGAAGATTTAGGTGAAAGGTTGTATGAAACAGTTAAAGACACTTATGATTTAAATGTAGTAACAAAAACAAGAGCAGAAATATATAAAACAATAACAAAATGATAGATTTACCATTAAACAAACTTTTATTTTTCGATTTAGAAACTGTAGGTATTGAGAAAGATTTACCAACACTTAAGAAAAATAGACCAGAATTAGCAAGATTATTTGAGAGTTACTTAGATTGGTTTATTAGGAAATATCCTGACCAAGAAGGTAAAACACCTGAAGAGATTTTTATTAATAAGGCGGCATTAGTTGCGGAGTTCTCTAAAATTATAGTCGCATCTTTTTCTTTTATAACTCCAAGCGATGAGGTACATACTCAAACATTTGCCGAAGATGATGAAAAAGAATTATTACTTAAGGTAAGAGACTTATTAAATAAAGTTCAGAAATTAGATTTTCACTTATGTGGACATAATATTAAATTTTTCGATATACCAACTTTAGGTAAAAGATTTTTAACTAATAATATCTTACCACCAAAAATATTACCTTCATATGAAACTAAACCGTGGGAGGTAAAGGCTTTAGATACTAAAGATATTTGGCAATTTGGTAACAATTTTGGGATATCATCATTAGATTTAATGTGTGTGTCAATGGGTATTGAAAGTCCTAAAACAGGTGAAGTAAGTGGTAATTTAGTACACGACACCTATTGGAACGCAAATGGATTATCACCAATAGCAGATTACTGTGAAAAGGATGTAAATGTACTTGTGGAATTAATTAGAAAAATTTACAATTTAAAATAAGATATGTTTAAAAAATTTAATGAATTAAAAAATGATATGTCTAAATTGAAAGACATACAAAAACAACTTAGTGATGTGGACATGTCCGACCCTAAAGCAATGTTAGAGTCTTTCGGTGTTGATTATGATGAGTTAGAAAAATCATTCACTCATACGGGATTTGAACCAACACAAATAGATTATACTTTTAAATCCGTTAATCCTGAACCTAAATACCATTATGGTAGTGATTCGGGTTTCGATTTAAGGGCTAATGAGAAAGTGACATTAGAACCATTTGGTAGAGCGCTTATCCCAACAGGATTATATATTGATGTACCACAAAGGAGTGAGGTACAAGTAAGACCTAAAAGTGGTTTAGCGATTAAAAAGGGTTTGACTGTACTTAATACGCCAGGTACTGTAGATGAAGGTTATACTGGTGAAATAAAGGTTATATTGATTAATCTTAGTAATGAAACTCAAGTAATTGAATTTGGGGATAAAATTGCACAAGCGGTAATAAGTCCTGTAATTCAAGGTAGAGATGTGAAATTAAATAGAGTTAAGGAAATAAAAGAAAAAGACCGTAACTCAAATGGGTTTGGGTCGACAGGAAATTAAGTAAAATTTTATGATAACAATTGGATATTGTACTAAAAAAATTGACCCTAAATTTAAAGAATATATAGAACAATCCTGTGGTGTTCATAAAATGGAAGTGATACCATTTGAAAATCCAGGGACCCATTCATTAAGTGAAGCGTACAATATAATTTTAAAAAAGGCAAGTAACGATATAGTCGTATTATGTCACGATGACCTTTATTTCGAAAAAAAGAATTGGGGGAACAAAGTACTCAAGCACTTTAAAAGGAACCCTGAATATGGTATTTTAGGAGTTGCGGGTACTAAATTTTTTCCAAAATCGGCAAGATGGTGGGAAATCCAAGAAGAAATGTTAGGTATTGTAAATCACCAACAAGGTGAGAAAAAATGGACTAATCAATATAGTGAATCAAAAGGTAGTAAATTAGACGAAACAGTAATCGTTGATGGTCTTTTCATTGCTTTAGATAAAACTAAAATAAAACATACTTTCGATGAATCATTTGATGGGTTTCATTTTTATGACTTAGGTTTTAGTTTTAAAAACCATATTAGCGGAGTTAAGGTTGGTGTATTTTATGATGTGAGAATAACTCACCTTTCAATAGGTCAGACAAATAATGAATGGGAAAATAATAGGTTAAAATTCTTAAGTATGTACGAAGATAAATTACCTATACTTTTACCTACTAAATTTAATAAAAAACCAATAAAGAAAGGTGAACCCTTAGTGACCTTAGCAATGCCAATTTATAATTACGCTAAAAGGCTAAATCCTACTTTACAATCTGTCTATAACCAAGATTATACTAATTTTGAAATTACTTTAGTTAATGATGGTTCAGATGATGAGTACTGTTTAATGAAATTAGATTCATTAGAAGGTCAGGAAGGTATACGAATTATACATAAAGAAAATACGGGAGTGTCCGATACTCGAAACGTGGCAGTTAGAGAAGGTAAAGGAGAATATATTTTACCTTTAGATGCTGATGATATGATTTATCCTGGTTACCTTAAAACAGGAGTTAACATTATAAAGAAAAACCCTAAAATAAGTCCTGTTTATTGTGATACTGTTCATGTTGGTGAAATGCAAGGTTTAGAAAAAAGACCTGAGTGGTCAAAAGAAAGACTTTTACAGGGACCATTTATAGTTAATAGCTCTATGTATTCCCGTGAAGCATATAACTCAATAGAGGGGTACAATACAGAAATGAAAGGATGGGTTGATTACGATTTGTGGGTACAGATGATGGATGCCGGATTTATTGGTAAAAGAATCCCGAAGGGACTATTTATTTATTTCCACCATGAAAGTGAAGGTAAGGGGTCAGTCTCCACATCTGCACGACAAAATATGGGGGAGTTACATAAAACAGTCTTGGAAAGACATAAAAAAAGAAAAAATAACAGTAATGAGTAGTATTGACCAACAAAATAATGGTAACCCTCACACACATGAAACTAGAAATTCGTTTAACCAAAAAGTGGCGAAATTATCTATGTTAGGAAGAAGTAAAAAGGTACAGTGGAGTGATAAACGAAGATATCGAAACATATAATGAAAAATAACCCTAATGTTGAAGCTTTTGATGAATTTGGCTTTATCCTATGGTACTACCTACCAGTTGCGTATCATCAATATTTAGAAGGTAATCTAAAATCGACCTCAAGTAAAATTGGTAGTGGACCTGTGTTTTATTTTTCTCCGAATCATACTGAGGCTAATAAACATTTTGACCCACCACTTTTACATCATTATTTAACCACAGAACATAAAAATGTATGTTACGGATTAAAAAGTCCTAAGTTCACTAACAATAAATGGACGCCTCCACCACTGAAAGATTTCTATAAAAATGATAAGTACATATATGATAAACCAATTTTAACTATACATAATAAAAATACTAAAGAATGGGGTCGTCATCCTCATAATTACTTTAATGGTGAAATATTAGAAAAAATGTTTAGTACTTTTGAAAATGATTATCAAATAGTTTATATAAGACCACCAGATAAATCTGATACCTACAAATTACAAATAGATACGGGCCAAGGAACTTTAGATATTGGGGATAAAGAAGTTTTAAAAAGGCACCCTTCAGTTATTAATATTGAAACATTATTACATGAAACAGATAAAACTTATAATGAAGTTCAATTTATGGTATTATCAAATTCAGAACATCACTTGACTCCGGCTGGCGACGCGGTTATCCCCTCATACTTTGGTGGTGATGTTTTTATTTATAATTGTCCTCGTTGTATGTCCGCTTCAAGAGGTGTTTGGAAAACTGGTTCTTGGATGGAAAAATTATCAGGGTCTAAAATTTATGGATTTAATAATTATAATGAATTATTAAATAACGCAAAAAATAAGTGGTTATAATTTATCTTTGATGTAATAACATCTCATAATATTTAGGTTTACATTGTCCTAACCACCATTGCATTTCAGAAAAACTACTCATATTGGTACCGTAAATGTTTGTAGATAAACTACCTAAGTATTGGTCTATTAATATATCTTGCATACCTTCCACAGTAGTAAAATCCCCAAATTTGGTCCTTTTAGGTGTGGTGTAAACATCATATCTTTTTTTAATTAAATTTGTTGTCTCGGTATCATCACAGGTTAATAAAATTTTACCTTCAACTTCATCCATTATCTTAAAAAGATTATCTATTTTAAAATGTCTACCCCATGAGTTATATTCGTCAGGAAAACTTCTAAAAGTTCTAACACTAACCGCACTATAATCACCCAACCTATCTTTCTCTTCTTTAATTTTATTTGTAATGTAATCGATAGGTTCTAAAGTTTTAATCACTTCAATATACCTTTTCTTAAGGTCGGTTGGTAAGTTATCTTTAACTCCTTCATTATGTGTGTTCATTTTAGGATGAATAAATTTACAGTCAGATACACTATTTATACCACTACCATTAAAGATATTTTTATATAAATCATTAAACTCACATCTAACTCCACCACCGCTTTTAGGTATATTCCATAAAAGATTTATATCACCATACTCCACTATGGATGATATAATACATTTCATTCTATTTGAAATACCACCATATGGATTACAGTTAATCATAAGATTGTTTTTGCATATTGTTTGTGGTATGACCTACCTATATGACCGACAAAGGGGTCCCATATCGAACCGAAATCAATCATAGTACACTTATCACCAATCTCATCGTAAAGTTCATCTACGATAACATTAGTAGCCATAGAAGACGATAAACCGAAGACTACGTCATCGTATTTTTCCGTCATTTTTATCATATCACTTTTAATTCTTTCTTTATCTAAAAAACAATTAACCGATGGTACACTAATAAAATCAGTATATTTAATATCTATTTTCTTTAATTTGTCACTTGATACAATAACAAAGTTTCTACTTTCTAACGATTTAATTAATGGTTGTAATTGACCACTTAAAGCGGCATCTTCCCATATTCCCGCGTTTACCCATTCTATATTTATATTATTATTTTTTATAAATGGTAATAATACGTTGAGTATGTTTTTTATTTGACCGTGGTCTAAATTCCATATTGCCTTATAATAACCTTTATCGTTGTTTAATGCAACATTAAGTGATTTCCTCATTTCAGGAAAGTATTTATGTCCATCACAATTTTGACCATTCTTACCTATAGTACAAAACCATTCCCCATCACCCCATCGTGTAAATGAAAAATTATCTTTATTATTAATTTTTTCTATGTAGTACTCAATTGGGTTATTTTTTATTTTCATAGTCCATTATTCTTAATACCCTAACATTGATGTGTCATATTTGTCATATAATTCAGTTTGTTGACCTATCGATTTAGAGGGTATAATGTTAATTTTTGGTAAGTCTAAATTTAAATCACCGATAAAATCTCTTATAATTTTTAATTGATTTTCTAAATCAAAACAAAGGTCTTCATATTTTATAACCAAATCGGCCTCTTTACAAGATTTAATTGATTCATTTATATAATACTTTATTTTACCGTCTAAATCGTCAATACCGATATTTCCATACTTATTATGGGGTATGTACTTTTTCTTCACTGCCATATCAATTGGGTGCCTCATAATATACACAGTTTTACATTTAGGAAAGTTTTTTCTAAGTACATTATCTATAAACATAAAATGACCATGTTTAATCGCAAATTTATCAGGATTTTTTAATCTTTTTTTTATAAAATTAATTACTCTTTTAAAATCTTTTTTTCTCCATGAAGCGTCGAATTCTGATACGAAAGGACCCTTACCAAAATCTAATGAGTCGGCACCAATTTCTCTACCTACGTAAAACCCGAAACCTTCAAATATTTCAGTAACTACTCTACTTCCGGTACCACCAAAACCACCTATAAAAATTTTACTAACAGGTTCTTTAATATATTCCATATGAAGGTACTTTTCACCTCTAACTATTTTAACTTCACCAGTTTCTACAAAACCTAATGACTCATATAATTTTTTAGCAAAATTGTTTTCAAAAACCCATAAAGTTGCGTACTTTTTATTTTCTAAATATAAGTTATATGCCTGTCTAGCATATCCTTTTTTACGAAAATCAGGGTGTATATCGCACCCAACCTCATCACCATTAGTTCTAATATAACCAACAGGTTCTTCATTAATCTCAATTATAAACCATGAAGGATTATAAGATTCAAACCATGATTTACATTCATCACTTGTAAATTCTGAATCATTTTCTAAAAATTTTCTAGTTGACTCATTATTCCTAACTTCAATTAAAAAGTTTAAATCATCTTTAGTTAGTTTTCTTAATATCATTTACCACCCTTTTTTAATTGTATCCACAATATATTGTCGGTCTTCAGGAGTTACCCACCAACCAACTGGTATGGATACCATCTTACCAATAGTTTTATCTAAGTTAGGTAAACTACAAACAAATTTTCTAACACAAGTATGTTTATCATTTCTTTCGTGTACCTGAGAAACCGATATTCCATGCTCACCCATGTGTTTATAGAATTTATCCCTATCATTAACAAGTACAGAATAAATCCAAAAAGAAGAATCAAATCCATCTTCTCTTTTTAATAATGTAAGACCCTCGACATCTTTAAGATTTTCATCGTAAAATTTAGCATTTGATTTATGTTTTTCAATAATCTCGTCAGCATGTTTTAAATTTTCAATACCTACAGTAGCACAAACATCATTCATATGAAATTTATATCCCCATTCCTCGATATCCGCCTCACATCTAAAATCTTTTCTATCACCATCACGGTCAATACCGTACCACCTTATTAATCTAGCTCTGTCGTTTAACTTCTTATGTGGAGAAAGTAGTAACCCACCGTCAATAGATGTTATATGCTTTATTGCCTGTAATGAAAACATGGTTAAATTACCATGTGTACCAATACTTTTTCCTTTATATGTTGAACCAAAAGAGTGTGCTCCATCCTCTATCACAGCCGGTTTAAAACCATACATACGATGTGCCCTTTCCTGTATTTCTTTTATTTTGTCTAAATCGTTTGGATATCCTCCCCAATGAACTAACATAATAACTTTAGTTTTTGGTGTGATTTTTCTTGCTAAGTCATCTAAATCCATATTTAAAGTTTCAGGGTCAATATCCACCCATTTTATATTTAAATTATTCGCCAATACCGGCCAATTAGATGCTGTACAAGTTAATGGAGTCGCTAAAACCTCGTCCCCGTCTTCTAACCCTGGCCATTTTGAATCATAACCGATAACACCCTCATAAACCACCTGATTTGTTGATGGTTTTTTTAATAGATGTAAAGCTAAGTGAAGTGCGGATGTACCCGCGTTTAGTGTTGATACGTAATCATGATTAAAGTGTGTTTTCATCATTTCCTCTAATTCATCAACCTTAGGTCCCTGACCAATGTAACCACTATTGATTACTTTAGTTACCTCTTCAGCCGCTGTTGGAGCCATGAATACCTTGAATAAGTCTATTTTTTTCATATTATGTTGTTTTATATACTATAAGTTATTAATTTACTTATAAAAATAAACAAACAATTTAGATTTTTAAATAGTCTACTACATTTAGGATAAAATTATAATTATGAACATAGTAGGTATAGTTGGTAATGGGTTTGTGGGTGAATCACAAATTTTTGCATTTTCACCAACAAATGAAATAAGAGTGTATGATATCGACCCTCTAAAGTCGACACATACTAAAGAAGAAACCCATAAATCTGATTTTATATTTGTATGTGTACCGACACCTATGAGTGTTGACGGAAGGCAAGATTTATCTTTTATAGAAAAAGTTTTTGAAGAATCCGTTGAAGGACCAATATACATTATTAAATCCACCGTACTACCTGGAACCACAGAAAAATTACAACAAAAATATCCTCACTTAAGTATAATATTTTCACCTGAATTTTTAACTGAGAGAACCGCTAAATTAGATATGTTAACTCAAGCTAGAATAATCTTTGGTGGTGATAGAAAAATTACAGATAGGGTTGAAAACTTATTTTCAAACAGATTTATGAATCGTCACTTTATACATACCGATTCAAAAACCGCTGAATTTATAAAATATATGAATAATACTTTTTTCGCAACTAAAGTATCATTAATGAATGAATATCATAGATTAGCAAATTTAGTTGGAGTTAATTGGAATGATGCTATGTATGGTTTTTCATCAGATGGTCGTATAGGTGACTCACATTTACACGTACCAGGACCCGATGGAAAATTAGGTTTTGGGGGGACGTGTTTTCCTAAAGATATTAACGCATTAATATCAATGGCTAGTGATGTGGGAGTTAACATGAACGTATTGGATGCTGCTTGGAAAACTAATTTAGAAGTTAGACCTGAGCAAGATTGGAATAAACTAAAAGGAAGAGCAATAAGTTAGTATGAGATTAATAACGGGTAACGGACTAGTGGGTTCATCATTAAAGGGGGACGTAAAAATCTCCACACAACATTTTGACTTAAGAAATAGTGAAAGTGTAAAATCAATGTTTAAGGTTTATAACCCAACAGAAGTAATTCACACGGCAGCTAAGGTTGGTGGGTTAGGTTCAAATATGAAATATAAGGGAGAATACTTTTATGATAATATAATGATAAACACCAACGTAATTGAACAAGCAAGAAAAAATGGTGTTGAGAAACTTGTAACATTTTTATCTACCTGTGTATTTCCCGACAATGTAGAATATCCACTCACAGAGAGAAAAATACACTTAGGTGAACCCCACATATCAAATAACGCATATGCATACGCAAAACGAATGGCAGACGTTCAAATCAGAGCATATAGAGAACAGTACGGACTTCAATATAAGTCAGTTATACCCACGAACATATATGGACCAAATGACAATTTCTCGTTAGAACACGGTCACGTAATGCCAATGTTGATACATAAAATGTATTTGGCACAAAAAAATAATACCCCTTTTGAAGTATGGGGGACAGGGAAACCGTTAAGAGAGTTCATTTATTCAAAAGATGTTGCGAGGTTAACAGAATGGGTCTTAAAAGAATACAACGAAGATGAACCAATAATACTTACAACTTCTGAAGAAATATCGATTAAAGATTTAGTTGATTTATTAGTTGAAGAATTTAACTTTAAAGGTGAAGTGATATTTGATACAAGTAAACCTGAAGGTCAATTTAGAAAACCATCAGACAATTCGAAAATCAAACATTACTTACCTGACTTTAAATTCACACCGATAGAGGAGGGTATAAAAGAGACCGTTAAGTGGTTTATTAGAAATTATGAAAATACAAGAAAGTAAAGTTGCACTTATTACGGGAATCAACGGACAGGATGGTTCATATTTATCTGAATTTTTATTGAATAAAGGATACGAAGTATGGGGTACCATTAAAAGAAACTCAGTATCGGAAAATCAAACAAATCGTTTAGAAGATACCTACTATAAAATTAAAAATAATTTAGAATATGTTGATATGACGGACCTATCATCATTAGTTAGAATTATTCAAAAATGTAGTCCCGATGAGATATATAATTTAGCTGCACAATCACACGTAAGAATTTCTTTTGACCAACCTATCTATACTGCCAATGTGACCGGAATTGGTGTTTTAAATTTATTGGAGGCCGTTAAATTAATTAACCCAAACATTAAAATTTATCAAGCGTCATCATCAGAAATGTTTGGTAATACAATAGATGATGATGGGTTTCAAAGAGAAACGACACCAATGAATCCAGTTTCACCATATGGATGTTCTAAAGTTTTTGCATATAATATTAGCAGAAACTATCGTAATTCGTATGGTATGTTTGTTTCAAATGGGATACTGTTCAATCATGAATCACCTAGAAGGGGTACTAATTTTGTAACTAATAAAGTTGTTAAAACTGCAGTTGAGATAAAAATGGGATTACGTAATGAATTATGTTTAGGTAATATGGAAGCAACAAGAGATTGGGGTCACGCCAAAGATTATGTAGAGGCCATGTGGTTAATATTACAACAGGATTCACCTGATGATTATGTATGTTCTACAGGTATTTCTCATACAGTTCAAGACTTAGTTGATTATGTCTTTAGAAAATTAGATTTAGACCCTATACTTTATATAAAACAAGATAGTAAGTATTTAAGGCCTGAAGAATTAAAAGACTTAAAGGGGGATAGTACTAAATTAAAAAATTCCACAGGGTGGAAACCAAAATATAGTTTTGAAACTATGTTAGATGAAATGATTGAGTACTGGTTAAAAAAGTTAGATTAAAATAAAAAAATTAACATTACGTAAATGGCAAGAAAAGGAGAATCGGGTACACGAAAATTACCAAGAAAAGATTTAATAAATAAAATAATTAATAAAAATCCTAAACAAAAATTTTTATCAGAAAGTCAAAAAGAATATCACGAAATATTAAAGGAGAACGAAATAACAATATGTACAGGACCTGCAGGGGTAGGTAAATCATATATCGCAATGAAAGCTGCGGTAGAACTTTTAATGGACCACAATAACTCTTATGAAAAAATAATCATTGTTAGACCGGCAGTTGAAGCTGAGGAAAAATTAGGAGCATTACCTGGAAATTTAGAAGAAAAATTAGACCCATATATTTTTCCATCGTATTACCTATTAAATAAAATTATAGGTAAAGAGGCTAGAGAAAAATTAAAAGAAAATGATATTATAGAGGTTTTCGCTTTAGCTTATATGAGAGGTATGAATATTGATAACTCAATATTAATATTTGAAGAGGCTCAAAATTCAACACCTTCTCAGATGAAATTATTACTAACTAGAATAGGGTTTAATAGTAAATTTTTCATATCAGGTGATATTGACCAAACAGATAGATATAAAGATAAAACACAATCAGGGTTATACGACGCAACAATTAGATTTAAAAATTTAGACAAAGTTGGTACATATGATTTTAAAACAGACGATATCATTAGAAATCCTTTGATTAGTAAATTATTAGATAGATACGACACATGAGAGTAGCATTTGATTTAAATGGTGTGATTAGAGACACTTTTACAAAGGCAGAACAATTATATCAAAAACATTATATTGATGAATTTGAAGACGAAAATAATTCTGTTTATAATGAAGAGACTGAAGAATTCGATAAAGTATTATCTATCGATGATTTTAAATACGAATTAGATTTACCTGTAAAAAATTTAGATGATTTAATCAATCATTTTAAATTTAAAGATAAAGAAGATTTGTTTGAATTCTTTTATATCGATTTCGCTATGCAAATCTTTGGTCACTCACCGTCTATAGATGGACCAACTTTTAATATTTTAAATGAAATATACGAAACGTTAAGAGACGACCATGAAGTACTAATTGTATCTGATGAAATAGGTAAATCAAAACCAGCTACATTATTTTTCTTATCTAAGTATGGTTGTTTGGTTGAGAAAATAAAATTTTATTCTAATATTACAATAGATAGTATGTGGGATGAAGTTGATATACTAATTACTTCCAACCCAAACCATATTATAAACCAACCAAAAAATAAAACAGTTATTAAATGTACAACATCGTATAATGAAGATATTAATTCAGAATACACTATCAACGATATTGGAGAATTTAAAGAACTATATAAACAATTAAAATTAAAATAATGTTACAATTTTTAGAAGAAAACTATTATGTTGACTTTATTGCTTTAGAAAAAGAGGTTAATATACCTAAAAATGAAGACGGTAAAGAAATAACTACTGAAAAAGAAACTGAAAAAACCTCTGAAGATAAATTTGCTCAACACATAAGTGTGGTAAAATTTGAAACAATAAAAATGATGTTAGAGGTCGTTTTAACTGAAAGAGAGGAAATAGACGATAACTTAGGTATACGTGCGGGAACTTCAAAGTCTTTAAGTATTCCCTTTAAAATTGCATTTAATACATTATTAAGACACGGAATAATAAAATATATATAAATTATGGATACAGAATTATTAAAAAAAGTTGAATTATCAGTTCAACGATTAACAGATAAATCAGTAAGGATTTATTTTTTAACACAAGACACTAAGGGAAATGCTAAGGCTTCCGTAAGACAAACTTATGAAATCGCCTTAACCCTAAAAAATAACGGATTTAATCCAATAATCATTCATGAAACAAAAGAATATACAGGAGTTTCTGAATGGTTAGGTGAAGAATATATGGAATTACCTCATGAAACTATTGAAGGTGAGGATTTAAAAATTTCTCCTGAAGATTTTATTGTAGTACCTGAAATATATGGTCACGTATTAGAGCAACTTGCTAATCTACCGTGTGGTAAAATCATCTCATGTCAGGCTTATGACCATATGTTAGAAACTTTACAACCTGGTACAACTTGGTCACAATATGGTTTCCTAAAAGCTATAACTACTAGTGAAAAACAAACAGAACTTGTTAAGGGTGTTATGAAAAATGTCACATTTGACATTATACCACCTTTTATATCTGAAAAGTTCTCAGCGAAAGAAGTACCATCAAAACCAATCATTTCAATTCATACTCGTGACCAAAGAGACACTATGAAAATAATAAAAACTTTTTATTTAAAGTACCCACAATTTAGATGGGTTACATTTAGAGATATGAGAGGTCTTAATCAAGAGCAGTTCGCAGAATATTTAAAAGATTCTTTTGTTTCTGTATGGGTAGATGATACATCATCAGTAGGTACTTTCCCAATCGAATCAATGGCAAGTAGAACACCCGTAATTGGAAAAGTTCCCAACCTAAAACCTGATTGGATGGCGGAAAACAACGGAGTTTGGACATACGAATTAAATCAAATGACTGACATCATTGCTGAATTTACTCAGAATTGGTTAGAAGATAACATTAATGATGATTTATATAATGCAGGTATAGAGACATCCGATAAATTTAAGAATAGAGATGAATTCGAATCAAATGTAGTTGGAACATTTTCAGGTTACTTAGAAAATAGAAAAACTATATTCGAAACACAATTAGATAAACTAAAAGTAGAAGAAGAAAATTAATAATTATGGAAAATAAATTAAACGTATCAGTTATACTACCTATTAATTCTTCAAAAGTTAAAAACTTTGTTGAGTTCTTTAATAGTTGTATACTTTCAATAGTAAAACAATCAACACCAATTGATGAGTTAGTTATTGTACACAGTGATGAAGAGTCACTAAAAGAAGTGGTTCAAAACTTTGACTATAGTGGTCTAACAGTAAACTTAGTTGAAAATACAGGTGATGTTGATTTCTCATCTCAAGTAAACTTAGGAGTTGAAAACGCTAAAAATGAATGGATTTCTTTATTAGAGTTTGATGACGAATATGCGTCAATATGGTTTAAAAATGTTAAACGATATATGGAGGCGTATCCAAAAGTATCAGGATTCTTACCATTAGTATTAGACGTAGATGAAAAAGGTGTTTTTGCTGGATTTACAAATGAGGCAACCTTTGCAGCTAATATGAATAGTGAGATTGGTTACTTAACTAATGAAGTTTTATTAAACTATCAAAATTTTCAAACAAGCGGAGTCGTACTTAAAAAATCAGTTTTTAAAGACTTTGGTGGATTTAAAAAATCCATGAAATTAACTTTTGTATATGAGTTCCTACTAAGGTTAAGTTATAATTCAGTAGAAATAATGACAATACCTAGAATTGGTTACAAACACATGAACATGAGAGAAGGTTCAATTTTTTGGAATTACAAATTTGGTGAGCAAAAAATATCTGAAGACGAAGTTGCGTTTTGGATTGACTCGGCGAAAAAAGAACATTTTTTTATTGAAGATAGGGACATAAACTATCAAGCAATAGATGTTTAATGTTAATAGAACCAAAAAGTGCGACTACAACTAATAACGATTCAAATAAAGTAGTAGTTTCAGGTCAAACTGAGACTCCTGAAGTAACTGAAAAGAAAAAAAGAGGTAGAAAACCAACAACAAATAATTATTTTGCGGAAAGAGAAGAGAGAGCGGTTAGATTATTTTTAACTGCTTCTACTTTTACCGAAAAAAATGAAATTTACGATGAGTATCTGAAAGCACCTTTAGATAAAATGATTGAATCAATCATTAGGAGATATAAACTTTATAGAAAAGGAATGGAGTTTCGTGAAATTAATCATGATACACATTCTTTTTTAATTACAAAAGTTGAAAAATTTAAACCTGAAAAAGGTAAAAAGGCATATTCATATTTTGGTACTATATGTAAGAACTACCTAATGGGTATGATTATTAAAGACCAAAAAGAACAAAATAGAAAAATTTCATATGAAGATATAACTACTAAATTAGAAAGTAGACCTGATATGATTTACTATCTTGAAAATGAAAAAATAGAGGCAACGGATGTAATTAAAAGATTCATAAAGGAACTTAATGATTATATAGAAAATACTGATTTAAATAATAACGAATTAAAGTTAGGATATGCTTTGATGGAATTATTTGAGAACTATAACAATATTTTTATAGGGACAGATAATAATAAATTTAATAAAAATATAATACTACTATCTCTACGTGATATGACAAATATGTCTACTAAGGAAATAAGGACATCAATGAGAAAGTATAAGAAATTATATTATGAGTTGACAAATAAATTACATAATCTATAAAAAAATTATTCTATAAATATTTATAACATTATGGCGAGACCTAAAAAAAAAGAAATAGTACTAAGTAAAGACTCCGTTCTTTCACTTATGCAAGAAATTTACAATGAACTTGTAGAACAAAGGGCAACCGCTATAAGGATACAAAATAAAATGTTGGCAATGCTAAAAGACCCTGAGGATATGACCGTTATTGGGCCCGTTATCAAAGAACAACAAAAAATCGTAAATGATACTATAGAAAAGAAACTATCACTTTCTAAGTTACAGTCAACAATATGGGAAAAGACTAATAATACCTCAAGTGAGGAATTTAGTTTATCTGAGATTGATGATGACACTTTACAAACCTTAATACAACAAGATTTAAGTAGTGGTGACAAGAAGGACGGTTATAAACTTGATTAAAAATAACCATTATGTCGATAAAAGATAAGTTTAACCAGGCTAGTTCTAAAGTAGACGCATACAAATCCACTATTAGTACTGCGGTTAATCAAAAAAAACTACAAAAAATATCTGACGGCTTAGATAGTAACTTTCAAAACGCAAAAAGTGACGCCCTAAAGCAATTAAACGCTATGGGTGATATCAAACAAAGGGCTCAACAAGAAATTGAGAATGTATTTGATGAATTAACTAAGTTATTTAAAAAAACTATGCCTAGTGGTAAAAACACCGGTTCTTCCACTATCGATTTCCTAATAAAGCAAGTTTTAATGGCTAGCGAAAACACTAAATCTAGAATAGGTGAGATTGTTGCTGAAGAGGTATTGAAAGTTGCTGGATGTTCAGAAGAACAAGAGTTTAACACTCAACCAATTTACATACCTGTTAACGATATTGATTTAAGGGAATTATTAAAAAACGACCCCTCATCCAAGCCATGGACATTTAGATATGAAAAAGATGCAATAAATGTCGGTTCTCAACCATTTTCAATGGATAAAGAACTTTATAATAGACTTCAGAATGAGGGTGTACCATTTACTGCAGAATACGGTAGTAGTTACATTGGCGCATCAGGAGCTGGTATTTTTGATATAAAGTATGTAACACAATACCCCGACCCTAATACTGGAACACCTATTTTTGGTGATTTTTACGAGGTAACATTAGCTAATAGATTAAATGGTGATAATTTAGGTGATTTCTTAAGAGATTATTATGGTTCTATAGATATAATTAATTTCAATATGATATCGGTAGAAATCATGAATATGTTAACCAATATTATTGATATTTCAGGTGGTATTTCCGTTAACCAAAAAGAGGAACAGAGTAAGTTTGAAAAAATATTACAAAGAATATTAGGTCTTTGTTTTGATAATAATAGAGAAATTGATGTTCAGGGTACCGCTAAGTTAGGTCAATTAGATAATATAGACCCATCGTTTTTTGAGATGTCTCCACTTGATTTAAAAAATATTGAGATTGAGGTTAATAATATGATTCAGGGGGTTACCGAATTCACTGACTGTAATAATGTCAAATTACCCGTCAATACTGAATCGTTATTAGATTCAATGGCTCAACTAATTAATGACGATGTTGGTAATGCCGGTCAAAACGCAGATAACTTAATGGGTTTAGTCAACAATATGGCTAAAGACCAGAATTGGAAACTCAATATACCATCAGGTATTGATTTAAATTTAAATGTGGCTATTAATAATGATTTTTTAAAGATTATCCCAAAAGCCGTAATGTTCGCCATCTTAAGACCAAAAATGTTATTAGGGTTACAAATTGTAATGAAATCAGTTAATCCGAATTTTGCGAATATATTGGCGCTAAGTAACTTAGAGTCATTTATTAAAACATTTGGTAAATTTATGACAGAAATGTTAAGTAAAATTGCTGCGATATTCGTTGAAGAATTATTCATTTTATTAAAAAAGAACTTAAGATTATTGGTAGAAACATTACTTGTTGAGATAGTTAAAGAAGCCAAAAATAAACAAGCGACTATGATTGCTGGTGTAATTTTCCTAATAATTCAATTAATTCAAGGGTTTATTGATTATCGAGAATGTAAAAGTTTAGTTGATGAGATATTAAAATTGTTGAATTTAGCTGCCGCGGCCACAGGTATATCACTACCTTCTTTCGCTTTAGCCGCTAGTTCGTTGTTAGGTGGTTTTTCACCCACAAGAGCAATGACAGAAGTAACTGAAAGACTTCAATCAATAGGTATACCAACAGGTGACCTTCCGAGTGGGTCAGTTAATATTGCCATGCCGGCAATGTTTCAACAAATAAAAGGTGTTTACCAAGAGCAATTAGCGAACGGTAAAGTTGAGGTCTTTATACCACCATTGGCGGTACCTCCTGTGATAGCAGGAGTAACCGCACCGGCAAAGGCATCAGGAAAATCATTTTAATATGGATGAAAATAAAATAACAAAAATACTATTAGAATATAAAAACAGTTCCAATAAAGATTTAATCGAGGCAATGGATTTTATACAAAATGATTTTGAGGAAACTAAAACGAATATTATTAAATTAACTCGTCATTTAGATAGTACTGAAATAATTTATAATAAAATTTTAAACGAGTATAAAAAAAGAACTAAGTAATGGCTGATATACCATATAATAATAGAATAATATATGTAGGTGAATGTATTGATAATATTGACCCTATGGGATTGGGCCGTATTCGTGCCGTACTAAAAACTGAAAACACTGCAGATAGGGAAAAAAGTGTTGCGGATACTGTAGGTGTTGTGGAAAAATGGACATCTAGAGACCCATTTGTTATTAGACCACTATTACCTGTCTTTATAAATACCACACCTAAAAATGGTGAATTTGTTCATTTAATTTATTCTAATTCTGACGATAAATCTAATAAAGATAAATTTTATATCGGAGGTGTTTTTTCTTCCCTAACAAATGTAAAACAAGAGCCTTACAATTCAGCCGTTAGTAATAGTAACTTAGGTAGTAGAAATAAACAACAGAAACAACTACGTAACCCAAATACAGGAATCGTATTTGAATCATCTAATAAAGGAGTTTATTCCGAGCCTGACGATATATCTATTGATGGTAGAGGAAGTGCCGATATCGTTGTTAAAGAAAATACCGTATTATTAAGGGCTGGTAAATATAATGGTCAACCTAGCCCAAATGTTTACCCTGTGGGTAACGATAATAGGTCATTCATACAACTTAGTAAATTTAATAAAAAAACAGTATATGGTGAGGCTGAAAAACTTTATAAGTTTAAGTATAGACATAAACCAATTAGAATTTTAGTAGAATATAATGTTGTAAATCCCGATAATAATTCAAACGCATATACAGGAGGAATTTATATTTATACTTTAACACCTAACGAAAGAAATGGTAGTCAAAGCTTCAATTTAACTACAGATGTAGAGGATACCAAGAATCTATACCAAAAGTTTGATTTTTTAGGTCTATCCGTTAATGATTTAACACGTTTAATTAATAAAATAATTAATGGTGTTGCAGAAAAATTGGTACCAGATTTATCACCTATAACAACATCAGTTAAACCTTTAGGTCCCTTTAGATTAAGGGGTGGTGGGGATTCAACTTACCCAATTTATTTTAGACCTCAACCGAGTCTTTATAATAAATTAAATTCTGACACATCACAAACAAATGAGAAATTATTTATAGCTAATTTAATGGCTGGTGTTAAAGTTAAACAATCGGACTTAGTGGGTGGGTATGGGTTAATTTATGACCAGTCAAAAAGAGGGGATGTCCCTTTTACTCCTGAAAAAAATGAGGTAATCCCTGAAAAAGAAATACTATTAAATAATACCGCTTCTATAATGGGTGGTGACTTTGTATATTTACTTTCACATAAATCAGCAAAAAATGATACAGGTAAAATAAATTTATCTGACACTTTATATGGTATTGAGGAATATACCCTTTCAGATGAAATTGAGCCTAAAACGTCTTCAGTTGTTAGGGGAGAGGAATTAATCGAGTTATTAAATTTAATGGTACAGTTTCTTATTGGTCATGTTCATCCGTATCATGGTATGGTTCCTGACGGGACATCAACCAATGGGGTTACTATGGATAAGTTACAAAAAGAGCTTAGAGATGCAAATCAAAAGATACTAAATAAGTATATTCGTATAAACTAAGTATTTATATTAAAAAGAGTTTATGTCTACTTATAAATCATATTTTAATAGAAACACAACTATTGTTTCAAATTCATACGCAAATACAGGTAGAAACCCTATATGTGAACTATTCTTTGGTGGGGTAGATAATGTAATTACTCCAAAAGGGTTTAGTCGTTTTTTATTCGATATTGAATTATCAGGAATAACTGAGCAAATTCATAAAGGAGTTATTTCTACAGGATGTTCAAAGAATATGAAACATATTCTCAATATGACTAATACTTCATCATTTGATTTGGAATTATTAAATGATACATGGTCTAATGGAAGAAGAAGAGCGACTTCTTTTGATTTAGTATTATTTAGAATACCTAAAGTTTCAGGAACCACAGGAGATATTCAATCATGGGATGAAGGTGTCGGATATGATTATTATGACTTTACTGAATTACCTACAGACAAAGCCTACTCAAGTAGACCAACTAATTGGTACGAATCTCAAACGATTTCAAATTGGTCGGTACCAGGGGTATATGATAATTTAAATACTAATTCAAGTTCAGGTTTAAATTTCTCAGGTTTAACCATCATTGATACTCAACATTTTGAATTTGGTAATGAAGATATTAAATTTGATATGACTCAAGAGATAAACGATATATTAACGGGGGCAACTACTGGAGTTACAGGATGGGGAATCGCCTTTTACCCTCAAGTTGAAAATATTACAGGACTAACTGAAAACTATTCGGTAGGGTTTTTTACTACGAATACACAAACATTTTATGAGCCGTACTTAGAAACAACATACGATGATTTAATAGAGGATGATAGAAATATTTTTTATGAAAATAAAGAAAATAAATTGTATCTATATAGTTACCAATTTGGTAATCCTCAGAATTTCGATGAATTACCTAGTGTTGACATTACAGATATGAATGGTTCAATACTATATTTAGACTTACCAACCTGTCAAATAACCAATGGAGTATATGAAGTTATAGTACCACCATTAACATCATCAAGTGTTCCATGTATGATGTATGATACATGGAAAGGATTAAAAATTAATGGGGTAGATATTTCTAATAAGACTAATGAGTTTGTGGTTAATGAGTTATCAGATTTATATCAAATAGGTTCGACAACTAACGACCCTTCATTATATGGTTTTGATTTCTTCGGTATTAAACAAGATGAAAAAATATTAGGACCAGATGTACGTAAAGTTAATGTTATAATTAAAAAGGCTTACACAACTAATGAAGTATTAAATAAAGTTAATGCCTATTATAGAGTTTATGTAAGAGAGGGTAAAACTGAAGTACAAGTTCAAGATTGGACACAGTTAAATAGAACTCCCGATAGTCACTATTTTATTTTTAATACTGAAGATAAAATACCTAACGAATATTTTATAGATATAAAAGTATTAACGGATAGAGAGATTAATACCTATAAAAGAGAATTAAAGTTTCAAATAGTTAATAGAAAATGAGAAAGATAACAATCACCGAAAATGAACTAATAGAAATAATCACTAGAGTAATTAGTGAAAAGAAGAAATCTAAAAAGAAAAAGAAGAAGAAGAGCACTACTTTATGTGCAAGGGGTAAAAACGCAGCTAAGGCTAAATATGATGTTTACCCATCGGCATACGCTAACGGATATGCAGTTCAAGTATGTAAAGGTAAAATGCCTGGTTTAGATGGTGAAAAAAGATGTTCAGGTAAGTATTGTTCCGGTAAAAAATAATTTGTATATTTGTAGTATATAAAAAAAAATAATGTATCTAAATACAACTTATCATTTTGTTAAAATTGTTAATGGGGAAGAAAAACTCATTATAGAAACCGAGTCTTCTTGTTTAGAAAGGGCTTTAGATTATTTCTACCTAATGGTACCTAAGGCTTATGGAGATAAGAGCTATACTATTAGAATTAAAAAAAATAATATTAGAAGCGTTGCCAGTGAATGGGACTAAGTTGTTTTTGATATAATCCATTTATACCCCACATCTCCACCATTTAATAACCAATTAACGTACTCCATATCTTTTTGTGGTTTTCCTTTAAACGTTTCATTTAAAGTAATTGTTTCTTTTTTACTGTCAAAAAATTGTTTTAACTCTAATAGTTGGTTTTTAGATATTATGTTATTCTCAACTATCTTTTGAGTAAGTCTATTAATTCCTTTAGAGTATGATAAACCCTTTTTCATTTGTCTAATTACAGGTGAAGGGACTCTAATATAATCATTGTTTTCGATAATAACGATTTTAAGGTCACCAGAACCTTTAATTACTCTGTGGTATGTCTCTTTATTGATTACGTATTTTTGTCCAACCTTAAGGTCCTTAGGTAGTTCCTCGTCCATTTGTAGTTTCCAACCGTCACTTGATTCTACAAATATTATGCGGTCATACTCATCTTTGTGCCATTTTAACTCTTCAGAGTTAACGGATTCATTAAAAACTCTACGTTTTTTGTTATGTGATAGTTGTGTGTCTGAATATATCATTACCAAAATCTCCCTGAGACGTTTTTACCGAAGTCTTTATGTGCTCTACACGCCCAATAACCCGCCTTAGTTTTGTCTTTTTTCTTAGCGCACTGATGTCTAGCTGCAAATGATTTACGAGCACCTGGGTCATTCCATTTGGCGGTCATAACAGGAGAACCATAGGATACTTTGATTACTTTACCTGTCTTAGGGTTTTTAACGTACACATACCACTTTTTAGGTCCACCTGACTTAGGTTTGTTTAAACTAACATCCTTACCCTTATATTCAGCCTCATCAATTTCATTGGCATATGTTCCATCCCAACTAAAGGCTTGTTCATTTACCATTGGAAAATCAAATGGTAGTCTTTCACCATTATAATTAAAAAACTTTCCTCTATCAGATTCTAATAACTCGATTTCTTCTTCTGACCATTCACTATGACCATCATTATATAATTTACGAGCTTCGTTAATTACATCAAAATATTTAGGACTACCATATCTAAAAACATTTTCAGTTAATGAAATACGATTATCAATATGATATTGTAATTCTTCAGATATTACGGTCTTTTCTTTAGTGTATGATTTTAAAACCGATTCAATTAATTTAGTATTATCCACTAAATCCTCATCCTCATCCTCTTTTTTAGTTATGGGTAATGGTATTTTTACATCGTCAAATGAATCTAATTTTTTTGGTTGTAATGGTGGGTCTAATAAAAATCGTTGATTAATCCAACTTCTTAATTCATTTTCAACAAAAAATTCAGGAACAGGTTTATCGTCCGGCTCGTTTGATGCCATTTCTGAAATATGATAAGCGAATTTTAGTTTGTTTTCATTATTCATTAAATTCATTAACCCATCACTTATAAAAAATATTTGACTAAACGGGTCCGTAGGATTAATATCTCCTTCAGCAAAACTAAATACCTTCATAATTGCCTTCGCCCACCAAGATTTATAGGATGACGTTTCTTTTAATGTTGGACCTAATAGTTTATTAAGGGCTCTAACCGCGGATGTAAACATTCCTGCTACGGCAATTTGTGGTATAAACCAGGGCATTAAACGTATAAGTGCTTTAAATCCACCTTCACCTACATGTTTAGCTAATCTCTTATTTTTAGCTCCGTTAACGATACTTCTTAATTGTCCAAAGGTTATAGGTCCTTGAGCGTTACAGAATTTTTTAGCATCACAAATACTTTTAACTACTTTACTTGAAACATTAATGTCTCTCATGTCGTCTTCAATAATTAAGTTTACTAACCTATCTATTGCCTCATTCTTTTTTTTATAGTTTTTCACTTTAATTCTTGTTGGTTTTTGACCTTTTCCTGTTTGAGTATCTTTCTTTTCTTTTTCTCGTTTTCTACGACAAGCCGAGTCTTTATCTTTCTGAGACATTTTACCTGCGACACCCGCACCTCTACAGACAGGATACGCTCCTTTGTCGGCATCTCCACGACCACATGGCGGGTGACCACCTCCTTTTTTCTTTTTACAAATATTAACCCACGGACCTTTCGGTTGAGAAGAACCTTTCTTTTTTTTCTTTTTTCCGAACCATACGGCTAAATCTTCTGTTAAAATATATTCACTCATACTTGATTATTACTATACTTCAGTTATCTATTAATAAATATAACAAGAAATAAACTTATTCATTAAATAAAAAAACAAAATGGCTAAAGCTAAAAAGACAACGTCTGACGAGACAAAAAAACCAACAGCTAGAAAAACTAGAACTAAAAAAACTGAAACTAAACCTGTAGAGGAAAAAGTAAGTGAAGTTTTAGAAGGTCAAGGTATCGAACAATCTGTTGATGAACAACCAAAACCTATTGGAACATTATTTGACACTATAAACTACACTAATCTTCAAGATTTAGATAAGTTTGTACAGAACTTAAATGGTGACCAATCATTGTACTGTGTAGTACATGCGGCTAAATCAGCACACAAACGAGGTGCATTTAGTATTGAAGAGTCTGAAGTGATTTCAAGAGCAATCAGAGTATTAACTACACCACCTGAGGATAAAGAAAAATCAGTTCCTGACCCTGAAGTACACAAAGCTAATTAATTAATTAAAAAGGGACGTTGTCCCTTTTTTTATGCAAAAAAAATACATTATGACTAAAAGTGAAATAAGTACTAAAATTGTGAAAAATGAAATGATTATGATGAAGGCACGTAATAATGGTCATAAACCAAATGATGGTGATAAGTTTCAACCATTAAGAATTGAAAATGAAATTTTAAGATGTATGTATTTTGGGGAAGACTCCCCTCATTGTATTAGAAACTATACAAATAAAAAAGGGGACCAATAAGGTCCCCTTTAATATTCCTATTAAGATATATTATCTTAAAGAGTTCAAGTCAAATGTTCTAACACCATCAACTACGATTCTACCATAGAAACGGTTATTAACCATTTTCTTAGCGTATCTCGTCATAATACCCTTTATCGGAGTAAAGTTGAACGGGTTATACATTGTAGGTGTCAACTGTAATGGTACATACGGTGCGTAAACGTACCCTGTATCCAATAATGAAGAACCTTTATGTCCCAATAAAACAGTGTTTGGTGGGAAGTAAGGGTCTCTGTACACTTGGTATCTACCTGATAATGTACCTACTCTTTCAATACCCATGTTGTATTGGTCTTGGTCTGGAGCCGCATTTGATACGTGGAAGTATTCCAAGTCATCAAAGATAGCTGAAATTTCCGAAGAAACAACAATCCAGTTAGCTCCACCTCTTAATGTAGATTTGTGAATTTGAGCTGAGATTTGGTTAATCGCAGTAATCAATGTCTGATTCCAGTCTTTTTGGTTATAGTTAACTGAACCATTAGACACTCTCTTCCATCCGTTGTAATCCCAACGTAACGTCCAAGCCGCACCTTTTCTTAAGTCTCTTAAGATTTCACGGTCAATTTCAGCAGCCACTTGTTCTGATAATAAAGCTGTTAATTCAGCCTCAGCATCAATGTTATGGAATGCAGAAACATCTTGTGCTAATTCTGGAGACCACTGTGCTCTTAGTTTTCTTTCTGTAACCGATACAGTAACTGCATCAAGGTCGAAAGAAACTTCACCCATTTGGTCTTCGAATTCTAAGTCAGCATATACTCTGTAAGACGCTTCAACCGTAGGGTTAGCCGCGAATGTAGTACCTGTATAACCATCGATTGAACAGTTAGCACATCCAACAACAGGTGTTGAAGTATCAACTGATAAATAAATTACACCGTCAGCAGTACAAATATCATCATACTTACCACCTGGTCCTGTATAGTTTCCTGGAGGGAAGTTAGTTTGAGCTTCGTTACCGTATTGAACGATACCTTTACCATACTTCTGTGTTACCACATTAAAGTTATAGAAATCACTACCTATTTGTACTTCTAATGACGCTAAGAAATCCTCAGTGTCTTGTTCGTTACCTGTAGGTCCGATTAATTTACCTTGACCTGCAGATGCAAATCCTGATAATGCAACTAAAAGTGTTCTTTGGTTACCTGAGTAATCACCAGCAGCCGCAACTACTAATGATGAACCATCCCATTTTACTAATGTAGTATTCGCAGCAATTCCTGAAAACGCTCCTTTAGAGTAATCGAATAACCCAGCTGGGTCTGAATTCGGTGCAGAACCTTCGTAAAATCTATCATAAAGGTTTTTACCACCATCATAGTTTTCTTCAGGACTTGCTGGTCCACCAGGTGCTCCGAAAGGTGCAACATGTGTTCCATCAACATTTCTGTTCTGAATTTTAGGTACAAAGTAGAATAATTTACCGATTGGTAAGTTCATCGCTTGTACTGATACAATATCATTAGCTAATAATTTAGAGAATACTCTTCTAATGATAGGGAAGACTACTGTTTCAAATGAACCTGAGTTATCTGAAGCAGATGCTTCGTTAATTAAGTGAGACGCTTGGTTTTCATATAATTGTGCCATGTTCTCTTTTACGTGACCTTTAAGACCCTCTAGGAATCCTAATTTGTCCCATTTGTTGATTGTGTCTTCTTTGATAACTTTAAGGTGTTTTAACCCAATATTACCAACAAGACCTGATTCTAATAATGCTCCCATTTTAGTATTTGTTTTTTTAAATTTTATTTTTGAAGTTTACCCATTAAATCCTTCATTCTCATGAACTGAGGATTTTCGTAGGTTTTACTTTCGATAAGATTTGTAGCAGAACCTTTAGATGGTGATTTCTGTACTTTAGATGCAACTGATTCAGTTACAACTGCAGAACTTCCTTTCGAGTCTAAATCTTCTTTTACAGTCTTGTAAAGACTTTTCGATTCTTTGATTGTTTCAGCAGAATCAAAACGTCTTAAAATGTTTATTTTTTCTTGTTTTGTTGTCGAATGCTCAGTAAACAGTCGAGTAGCGTACGCTAGATTTGAATTGAAAACAGCAACTTCATTAAGTTTTTCTTTAAAGATGTTAAGTGCCTTACGGTACTCTTCATTTTTTTCTCTTAATTGTTTTACTTCTTTCTCAAGTGATTCATTGTACCTTGCTCTATTAGGAATAGAATGTGGTTTTGAAAGTCCTTTAGATTTATCAGAAGATGCTTTCTGTCCAGCAGCGTGACTTCTCACCATACCTTCTTTAGCCTCTTCGTAATCTTTGTGTGATTTTGAATCATCACCTTTTTTACCTCCGAACTCTTCATTAGACTCTTCATAATCCTTGTGAGATTTTGAATCGTCTCCTTTTTTACCACCATACTCTTCGTAATTTTCCTCTTTGTGATGTTCTTCAGCATCGTGGTGTGCATCTTTCTTCAACTTCTCAATTTGTGAGTAGTCGTCTTCAGCCGCGTCACCATAATAGTTTCCGTCATCCTCTCCGAGTTCAATTTCATAAACCACTTCGTCTCCTTCGTTAGATTCTTCGTAATCCTTGTGAGATTTTGAATCATCACCTTTCTTACCTCCGTATTCTTCATTTGATTCTTCATAATCCTTGTGAGATTTTGAATCATCTCCTTTCTTACCTCCGTATTCTTCGTTAGATTCTTCGTAGTCTTTATGAGATTTAGAGTCGTCACCTTTTTTACCTCCGAATTCCTCCATTTGAATTTGATATTCAACATCAGCCTCATCATCTTTAAGTGTGATTTCGTCACCGTCTTGTGTAACAACGATTCCGTCTTCTTCACCCATAGCTTTAAAGACCTTAAGGATTTCTTCGTCAGATGCACCTGTAAGGTCAAGTGGTAAAAGAATTTCTTCTTCGTCATCCACTTCTAACTCATCACCTGGTAAATCCATCATAAGCATATCATCAGTATCAATTTCCATATCATCCTCATCCTCATCGGATTCGTCTTCAATGTCCATGTCAACATCTAGTTCCATGTCGTCTTCAATGTCAAGTTCGTCTTGTTCTTTTGTTTCGTGCTTTACAGATTTCTCCATATCGTCACCTTCTTCCATTTTTTCACCTTCCATTGCTTCAACAGACACTTCGTCTTCAATCTCTTCTTCATTTAGAGATTCTTTTACTAATTCACTGATTTCTTCCTTCATAGTAGAAGCAAGTATTCCTTTTGCATTCTCCGTAACGGCTTCCTTCAAATTTTCCATTTGTAGTAGCGCTTCTTCAACTAAGTTTTGTTTTTTTTGTGCCATTTTAGTTATTTTTTTGCAAAATGTTTATTTATAGTTTTTATAATAAATATACACGAATTAAAAAAAAATCACTTTATAAAACAATAGGCAAAAAAAAATCGGGGTTTACCCGATTTTAATTTTATAATATGTATGTGAAGTATTACTCGATTACTTCATCAATTTTACTTTCGACACATGCAGATATTCTCCAATCGTGAGTAAATCCTTCAAAGGCTTTAGTGACTTTAGCCTCAACATCTGTCACGTTAAAACCCTTAACTAATTTTTCTTCTCTGATTTTTTTAATCTTACCTGAATGCTCGTCTGGCATATCATACTGAATTTTTGCTACAAAATACTTTTCTTCCATTTTATTTTTTTTTCTTAGTTTTAATTAATATCCTAAATAATCGGTTAATTTTTTCATTAAGTCAAGTGATTTGTCTAAACCTTTTTCAGGTTCACCGTTTGCACTTCTTTGTTTTGTCTCTTCTTCAATGTTCTCATCATACTTCATTCTATCATCTTGATTAAGGAATAAGTAAGCTCCTGGTGTTGATGGTGAGGATACTAAATCAAAACAAATTAATTCGAAATCATCCTGTACCTCATTTCTTTCACCTTTTTTAACTAAAGAACCTACACCACGAGATGATACTCCCATAGTAACTCCTTGTCTCATAAGGTTAGCAGCTTGGTCTCCTGGACATGATACGACACCTGTTTTATGAAAACCTGGTGATGTTAATAATTTTATTTTACCCATTAAAACATTACCTTCCCACCACATATCAGTTATTAAGTGTGATACACGGTCTAAGTCGATAAGTGACGATTCAGGGTGATTAAGTTCTGATATCGATAATCCTTTCTTTATTGCCTCTTGGTATTTTTCACCTTCTCTTCTTAATATTTGTTCAGGATATATTCTACCATTTCTATTTGGTGTGTCGTATTTTTGTAATACTGCGTAAAACTCAAAAGGTTTAGAATGGTCTAATTGACCATATGATTCTTTTATTATATCGGCGTTACGTTTATCGTTTGGGTTTATAAAACCGGCATCCCACTCAATTAAAATCCCTTTACCCGTATCATTTGGTCCTAATATTTTCATATCTTTTATTTTATAAATATGCTACGTTTAGTATTCCATCGAGATAAAAACGTCCCATTCACTTATTCTAATTGGAGTTACTCTTAATAATTGATTTATTTTGTCGCTAACGAATACCTTATAATCTGTTGTTAAAACAGAATCGTCACCTTCTCCTGAGAAAAAAACATAGTTATTCGAGAAGTCAGTAACGTCCTGTCCTTTATAAATTACTTTACCAATTTCAACCCGAACACTTATATCTTCGTCTTGAATATCACCTTCTATCATAACACTACTTGGTAAAATAAAAGTATCCCCATAACCAAATTCATATATAAATTTTTTAGGGTCTATAAGATTATTAAGATTATCTACAAGTGTATTTGCTTCAAATAATCTTAATAATTGACTTTCTTTAATTACGACTTTCATTTAGTTGTTTTAACTATAAATAGATTAAACAGACTGTTTTTTAGTTTTATGTAGTATAAAATATTTTGATTTCATTAATGGATAACCATATAATGTATTAACTATTTGTTTTATCCTGTCTCTAAGTATTAACGATTTAAAGTCTATTTGTTCTTTTACAAATAATGTTACCTCTAAATTCATAAAACTTCTTTTACCTAATTGTATACCACTACTTCTTAAATCTAAATCGACAATGTTATGTTTTTCAAATAATAACGGGTCCACCGATTCTAATAAGTGATGTTTAATGTCTCTCTCTAACATACCTGTCGTTCTAACCCAATTATGGGCCGTCATTGTTGGCTCCACCCAACTTTGTATGAGAATATAAACTGATTTTAATTTTTTTGCATCTACTGTTCCATAACTACATTTCGCGTTTTCGTATCCCGATAATTGGGACGTTTTTCCTTTTTTCATATAAATTCATAATATCTAATGTTTATTTGTTCGTTAAAAATATAACTATAAAAAGTACGATTGTCAAAATATTGATAAGTTGAATATATTTATTATAATAAGTCATATATGTTAATAATAGAAATAGGAAAAAAAGAGAATATCGAAAGAGCCTTAAAACGGTATAAGAATAAAGTCTATAAGACTAAACAGTTGAATAGGCTTCGCGAGGAAAAAGAGTTTACTAAGAAATCAACTAAGAGACGTAAACAAAAACAAAAAGCCATTTATATCCAAAAAATAAAGGATTCAGAAATCTGAATCCTTTTTTTATTTTATATATGTAATTTAAAGTTATAAACCGTGTTCTAATTGTTTTAACTTATAAAGTGAAGTTAATGAAATTTCGGACTCATTAATATGACTTATAGTCTGATTTACTTTTTCATGTAAATCTTCATCATTCGATTCATTAATTTTTTCATTTAATTTTTCTAATACAATACTTTTAGAATTTACAATCTCTTCAGCTAATTCAGTTTTAGAGAGTGATAAAAGAGCTTTTAATTCTTTTTTATCTTCCTCACTAATATCACCATATTCTTTATTAAATGTGTTTGTCGCTATTTTTAACATAGAACTTAAAGGAATGTTAACTGATTCGTTAATTTTCACATCCTCTTTATTTTCACCTAATAACTTTTTTATATTATTTTTACACTCTAAAACCTCTTCTAAGTTTCTAACTGAGTTATTATAAACCACAGTATCAATATCCGTATAGTTATTAACTGAATTATTTTTTAATCCTTCAGAAACCCACATATTGATTTCTTTAATTTTTTTATCTTCAGTAGCTAATATATCTTTTATTGTTTCAATACATTCATTTACGTAATCGTCAACAATTTCTTTGGATAGACTTTTTTTCTTTGAAAGTTCATCATAAAGAAAATATGCTTCAGCAAGTTTCTCGTTCTCAATTACATGATTTTTAAATGACTTCATATTGGTTTTAAACGAATTTTTACCATATGACTTAGTCATTAAAGATTCTATATTTGATTTTATTTGTCCGAATTTATTCATAACGTTTTTATTATAAATATTAGTCATCTAGTAATGTTCTTAGTTCATCTTCAATTTTACCTAAAGAAGCTCTTCCTTTTGATAGGTCAATTTCAGATATACCGTTAATCATATCATTTTCTAATATCATATTTAAATCTTTTTCTGTAGTACTTTCAGGTGTAACCTCAGCCGTAGTGTCACCACCCGTATCTGTACCACTATCACCTAAATCACCACCTAAATCACCACCTAAGTCACCGCCTAAGTCACCTCCAAAATCACTTCCACCTCCACCAAATCCGGTATCAGAAGGTTCTGTAACCTCACCTTCAGGTGCTCCGCCTTCTCCAGGTTTATCACCATATAATTTGTCTATGTTAGCAAAAATACCTGTTTTACTAATTGTTTCAGAAGTTTTTTCAAGTTCAGCTCCAACAGCTTTTTCAATTCTTTGTTGTTGTAAATCTAATTTAATTTCCTCATCTGAGAAACCAAGAATATGTTTTTTAGCCCAAGAAGATGAAACAGGTTGTATACCATTACCTGGGTCAGAAACCGCATCACGGTAAAGTGCCACCTTTTGTTGCCATTGTTCAACTTTAAGTAAGTCCGCTTGTGTTGATGGGTTGGTAAGTCCTAATGTGAAATTATTTAATTCGTCTTCAAAACCTAATAGATACAAATGTATTATAGCAATTTTATTTAACTCTTGAATCATAGATTTTTGAATTCTATTGATTGTACGAGCAAATCTTATATCTTGTAACGCTAAGTTTTTACCATCACCAACAACCTCTTCAAACCCTAAAAATGCTTTAGGTACTCTAAGTGCCGTTAATAATTTCTTTTGTATATATTCAATATCAGCAATTTCTGATAAGTTTTGTGCTCCTGGTAATGTGTCAATAGGGTTAGGTGAGTTAGCATCTCTAACGGGTATGAAGTAATCTTGGTCAACCGCCATTTGATTATATCTTAAATCGACATTACCGTTATTAGAGTCCACAATTTGGTCTCTTTTAAACTTGTTAGCAACTCTTTGTACGTATGGTTCGACATCTTTATCATCCATATTACCTACAAAAACTTTGAATACTCGTCTTTCAGGTGCTCTTGATGTTCTGTAAACTAACATAGCATCTTCAGATAAGATAAGTTGTTTCCATATTCTTCTCGCCTTTTCTAACATAGAAGTACCATAAGGTAATTTACGGTCATCACCTAATAATCTAAAGTGAGCCACTTCCCATGTATTTAATACCATATCTTTATTTTGCCATAAGAATTTTAAAGCATCATTATCGGTATCTGTACTATTTTTTTCAGGTTTAATTTTCATTCCTCGTTCCTGACGAGTAATCTCAATATTAGGTAGTTGTTGTACACCCATAACCCCCTTTTCAGGGTCTAATTTTAGATAAACGAAGTTATCCCCATACTTACAAGTATTTCTTGTCCACATAGGTAGATTAGTACTAATATCGAGTCTATTGTTAAATAAATCCCCAAGTACTGATTTAATTCGTTTACTTTCTGAGTAAATTTGTAGTATAAATCCATCTTCATTTGCTGTTGTTGATTCTTCCCCATATATATCTAACGCCGCAGATATTTCGGGTGTGTATTCCATGCTTTCATAATCATAAAATGAAGCAAGTCTAGTAGGTTCATAATATACCGCTTGAGTATATAAGTTGTTCTCTACCTTCTGCCATTGTTGACCAAGATAGAGTGTTTGTTGGGCTTGAAGTTTTTCTCTTTCATACTCCTTTTTATCGGGAGTTTTTAAAAGTTCTTTCTTATCAAACTTAAATACGGGAGCTTGTTGGTCTAACGTTGAGTCAGGACCAAATACCTTAGTAAGTCGTTGCCATATAGTATAATTTTCTGCCATACTTCTTTTTTAGATAAATAGTAACATTATTTGAATTAAACTAAACATTTAAAACTTTCCAAATAACCAAGAATTATCCTGATAGTCTTGTTTAGTTGCTTGTCCTCTATGTCTATTGTGGTTTATTCCCCCAGGTAATGCCGATAAACTTGGATGAAAATCGTTAGAGGTATTTTTGACGGGAGTTTCATTAACTAACCAACTTTCCATCATGGCTTTAGTTTGTTCTGTGACTTTTTCTAATTGTGTAAATGAATTTTCCCCAACATAAATTGCCATAGCTATGGCCATAATTAAATCATCATGTTGACCCTTTTGGTGGTCAGGTCTACCATTTATATAAACAAAAGTATTTAATTCATTTAATAACCTTGTTGACCTTATTTCAAAATTATGTCTTAACGCCTCTTCAAATGACGCAACAATCTGTACCCTTTTATTATTGAAATTTAAACCAGGAATTTTATCTAAAGTTTTAGGGTTATATTTCCATTTGTCAGCTGCGTTAACACCCTCAACATATAAATTTTTATAACCTAATTCTTGTAGTTTTCTTGATGTAGATACACCCATACCACCTGTAATATCAATTACAATAAATGCAGAATACATTGTTGCCCATTTAAATGCTATTTCCGCAACAACATCTGGCGGTACCTTACCTAAGTACTCAAGAACCTGTTCTCTCGTTTCAAAATCGATTATAGTAAATGTAGTATAATCTTCACTATCACCACGAGAAACATCAATACCCATAATGTATTTATGACCTTGTACTGGTTCTTTCCATTGCCACAATGAACCACCTATAAATTTATTTATTGGTTCTTGTATGAAGTTTTGTTTAATAATTTCAATCGTACTACTTGGGATGACGTTATCCCCTGAACCCAAGAAGTTACACTCCAATTCCTGTGAGATTTTTCTTCTATCGAATTTAAGTTTTTTAGCCATACCTTCGAACCATGAAGAATAAACTTTGTATCCATTTGATAATTTTTCTTTAATTTCTTCGTAATCCCTTTCACGGGGGTCGATATCACCATATTTGATTATTATTTTACTGTCATCATAATCTTCACGATTTAACATATAATGTATAATATCGTTACATTTGATAAGTTGTAAGTCTTTAGCATAACGAGGGTCACGATACCAATACATTTCAGTTATCTTGAAATCGTTCATACCTCTTAAGGCTTGGTCATATATAGTATAATAAATTGGGTCAAAACCATTAGGTGTTGAGATTACAATAACTTTACCACCTGTAGAAAGTGATGCCATACATGCTGACCAAAAGTCATCATCGGCATCAATAAACGCGGCCTCGTCAAAAATAAGTATTGTTGGAGTATACCCACGAAGTGCATCTTTTGAGGTTGCAACGGCTTTAACTTCACAACCATTTGATAATTTAAAATGTCTTTGAGAATTTTTTTCGTTAGAATAAGATATCCCAAACCATGTAGGCCATTGGTCAATAAAACTTCTAACCTTATTAGCAAATTCTTGGGACGTATCTAATTTATTTGCAATTATTAGTACCTTTTCAGGTTTTCTTTTAGATGCGGTAACCACTTTTTTTGATGCCCAAGCCGCGGTAACTGTAGAAACACCCGCCTGTCTATACTTTAAGGCAATGTTTTCCTCATAAGTATCATAATCATTAATTAATGTTTTTTGGTCCGAAAATAACTCTAAAGGTACGTACTGTGATTGTGTATTATCGTAAGTCTGTAGATAAGTTTTTAATGCGTAAGGAGTATCTTTTACACACCTAGCATATTCCAATAAAACTTGCTCTCTTGATAGTCCCATCTATACATAATAAGTTTTTTTTATGATAAAGAAATACCCAACCCGTCTAAAAGACCTGAAAGGTCATCATCATCGTCATCATCGTCATCGTCATACTGTGATATAGCATCTTCATAATCTTGAGACTTTAATTCTTCAATAATCTCATCCACCATTTTAGCTACAACTTTTTTACCATCATCAGAACCTGACATAATCATTTTAGCAACATCAAAAAATTCATCAGTAGTTAATGAAGAAAATCGTGAAAATAAATAATTTTGTATTTCTCTTAAATCGTCATCGTATAATTTTTCAGGATACGAGGCCATAAATTTTTCCCAAATTACCGGTCCTAATCGTAAGTCCCATATTTCGTAAGGTAAGGTATCTTGAGATGCCATAACCATATCCGCGGCTTTAGGGTCATCAGGTAATCCTTGGGTACCTAAGACTTCGTAAACACCTTTTAGAAGTTCATGTATCAATATAGGAAAAAACAATCCTTTAGCCTTTATAGTTGGTGGGTCAGTAGTATCATCAACTTCTTCCTTACCTTCCATTCCTTGACCACTTTCAGCGGCTTTCATAACCATTTCATCCGGCATAATCCAATATAATAAATCATTAACGGACATTAATACACCATATAAATTTAATAGTTTTGGGTCAAGTTTTTCTAACTCATCTTTAACTAAATGATACATGTAATGACCTTTTTTAGACGCACCTTGAATTAAAGTATTAATAAAACGTCTTTTAGCCTTTTCTAAGTCAAACTTTTCAAAAGCGGCCATAAAATTCTCTAAATCGTCTTCAGCCTCATTTTCTTCAACACCAAATTGGTCTAAAACATCTTCGTCTTCAGGTTCTTCAGAATCCTTTCTCATTTTTGACATATCAATCTGACCTGGCATAGATGTTAATTCAACATCATATTGAAATGCATCATCAGGTAATGATAATTCTTTTTTAACTACATCAACGGCTAATTGCTCCAAATAACCTTCATTATTTGACTCAATTTGTTTTACTTGTTTAACGGCTTGCATCAACATACCTTGTAAATTCATTAACTGATTCTGAGTTACCTCATTTACACCTGTATATCTCTTAACTTTTTCAACTACATCACGAAATCTTTTTGATGCAACTAACTGTTCGAATGAATTATCGAATTCATCGTTGTCTTTCCTCGGTAACCCTGGATTATCAGACATAGGTGTCTCACCCTTTTCTAATTTTGATTGAATTTCTTGGTCCATTCTTTCAGGTCCATCATATTCGATTTGTTCTTTAATTTTTTTCTTCATCTTTGAATGATATATTTAGATTGTCAAATTTAAGAAAATCTGGTAAGTCTTTATCCTCCACCTTAGCTTTAGGTGCTGGTTTGTGTTTCGGTTGGTAAGGATTTTTTCTTTTTGGTTTTGTACGAGTAGGTGTCTTCACAGGAGCTTCTTTAGTTCCTGGACCCTGTTCAATAATATCCATTAAATCTTTTTTAGTCATAGAAGGTTTATTTACATCTTTTATCAAAGATACAATACTTTCTTCAATTTTTCTAATATTTTCTTTACGTTCCTTAATTTGTTTACCAACAGAACTAACACATGCATCAAATTTCTTCTCAGCATTTTTCTTCCAAGTTTTTTTAGGACCATATTTACCTTGTATACTATCCATACAAATAGCATACTCACTATTCTCTTCAAACATACCTAAAGTAGTCATAACAGGACGTATAATGGTATCATCCACTTTTTTAGTCTTCTTCTTCTTTTTATTTTTTTTCTTATCTTCGGCAATACCCATACCGTCACCACCAGCTTTAGGATTAACCCCATAATTAGCAGGTCCGTCATCATTACCAACACTATTACCATCATAAGGGTTATAACCTGATTCTTTTTCTAATGAATTATCAGCATCTTTATCTTCTAATAGTTCATTATCATCATCATGTAACTCATCGGCAGGTTCAAACATTTTAACTAACATTTCAAAGTTATCTCTAAAGTAACTTCTTAAATAAGCTCTTTTACCATGTACTATTAAACCGTCTCTATCTGTTTCATACTCCTCCCAATCATCCCAATAGAAATCAACCGCATCTTCAACGGCACTTTCAAGTTCAGGACTAAAAGGACTTGGCATTTTTTCGGGTTCACCTAATTGTTTGTGAATTGATTGATTAAAGAAATGTTGGTCAGAACTACCCCATTCATTTAATTCTTCTTCACCTAATTCATTGGATAGTTGTTGTGCTGACTGGTTAGCCATTGCAAGGTCATTTTTTATTTTTTCTGTCTTATCACTAGTCGTGTCTTGTTCATTAACTAGTTTCTTATGTAAAACACTGATTTGTTTACCGTCTAATTTCTTAAGGGTATTTAATTTAAATCCCTCTCTTAATAAGTCCATTATTTTAAATTTACTTTTCATCTTCAATAAAACTTTTTTCGTAACTTAATACGATATCCCTCTCATATAGTTTATCTTCTACAGATTTAACACTCTCTCCGTAACCGAAAACTAATCTTTTAAATTTATCATTTATAATCGAGTCACTATCTTCATTTTCCCATGCTAAAGATATAACCCCATCAATCGAATCATATACACCAAAAAAGTCAGAATCTTGTATTAAATGTAAATCAATGTTTACGTTTCTTAAAACACCAACTTTCTTTATATATTGAATATGGGGTGGTGAAGGGTTACCATTAGCTGGTTGTGCGTCCCATTCATCACCCCATACATCGTCTACATCTGAAAAGATGAATTCGTATATATTATCCCCTTTATAATTGGGACCTAATTCATTTATATAAACTAATTTCATAGTAACTCACCTTTAGAAGTTACTTTAAATTGTTTTTTACCAGATTCAAAAATTAAATTCCCTTTATTAGTTTTACCTAAAAATTTAATATTAGTATTTTCTTTAAGTATAAACTCTGAAGTTAATTCCTGTTCAATACTCTCTGATAATCTTTTTATTTCTTTTTTAACTGATATAGAGTTAACTTTCTCAGCTAAGAATTTTTTAATTTTTTTAGATTCTGTAATCTTTTTTTCACCATCGGTAACTACAAAGTACTTTTCTAATACCTTATCAACTTTTGACTCACCAAATATTTCATCAACCATAGATTTCATAGAATCACCTTCAGCCATTTCACCTTCAGGTTCTTCCATATCCATATCTAAGTCTAAATCTAAATCTAATTCATCATCTCCAGATTCAACATCAATATCAACTTCACCTTCCATATCATAATCAGTTTCATCTTCTTCAAAATTAGCTAAAATATCTTCTTTATCTTCTTCAGAAAGTTTTTCTAATTCAACAGCAGATATAATTGAATTTAAAACGTACTTAATATCTTCAGAGGATAATCCTTGATTTTTATCATAAGTTCTTAGTTTCTGACCTATTTTACCTGTTAATTTTTGAATTACCTTGAATGAACTTTCTTCATCTTCAACATCAACATCAACCTCAACTTCTTCTTCTTCAGTATCATCTAAATCTAAATCCATATCTAAGTCATCAACACCTTCTTCAGAATCCATATCCATATCAACATCCATATCTAAATCCATATCTAAATCCGCTTCAGGTTCCATTGATGGTTCATCAACATCTACATCAACATCAACTTTAGGTTCTGGTGTTTTTAAAACAAATTTCTTTTGCTCACCTATAATGTTAACTCCTTCAGTATTTTCATGTATTCTATTAAGCTCACCAGCAATAAGATTCACTTTTTTCATTGCTTGAGAAAATGATTTGTAATGTTTACGGTTCTGCATTGGTTCGTTATAATCAAGTTCTGATTCACTTATACCAACTTTTACTACGTATCCTGTTTTTTCTTTTACAATTCCGTAGTACTTTCCATCGGCCATCTGAATTGAATAGTCGGCTTTGGAGTTTTTGTTTTCACTTAAAGTAGTGGGTTTTGAACCATAATTAGAAATCTCAAGAATTCTACTAATTTGTTCTTGACCTTCTAATTTCTCACTACCTAGAGGTTTTAAATCTGCCATATCTCTATATTTTTAATATTTTTTAATTTTTAATTATATAAACCATTAACTCCGCCCAATCTAACAGTGTCGCACTGAGTAATTGATTGGTTTTTATCGTTTACATATGTAGCATGCATTGGTGTAAATGAGGTTGCCCCACTCACAGGTATTGTGTATTCTGTCGATGTACATCCAGTTTGTGCCATAATAGTTTTTTATAATAAATATACCGTAAGTTAAGAATTTCCATTTTTTCTTAGCCTACGTTATAATTATAGTTTATTTTTGCTCAGATAATGAAAGACGATTATCAATAACATTATTCTGAAAATCGAATAGTTTCTGTATATATCCATTTCTTCTTAGATATTTAAAAACTAAATTTTCATAAGAGTATTCTCCCTCTTTTTCTAATCCACAACCTCTATATTTTTTTAACTTATCTTTTACTTTTTGTATTTTCTCTAAAGAAGTCTCTAAATCGTCATCCGACTCTTCAACATCATCAATCACTAAATCTATTATGTCTTCCCATTGTTCAACCTTATCAGTAATTATTTTTTTATTAATATTAACCTCCTCTTTAGTCGGTTCAACTAACCATTCATTAAATAATACTGAATAGACTCCTGTTGATATGTGTGGTTCATTTATATCTTGAACATAAAGTTCAACTTCATAACCTTTAACAGTAATGTCGTGTGTGGAGTTAAATAATGTTTTTTTTAATTTAAATAAGTCCTTATAAAGTTCCTTTTCATTTCCCGACTCATTAAAGTCATACATAATGTGTAAATCTATATCAGAAAATTCGGACCAATTGTAATTAGATAGTGACCCAGTCATTGTTATATCTTGTATAAAAATGTCGTAATCTAAAAACTCAATGAATTTATTAGCGATTTCGATTAGCTGTAAACGAATATCTTCTTTCATTACGGCATTTGTAGGGTCGTCAGGATTATCCCAAATAGTGGGATTTAACTCATCTTTTACATCAAAACTAGAAATTATATTATCCATGTTTATAAATAGTGAGTTTTATTACTTTGTTAATTTTTTATATTTGTATTTCCTTCCTATCTCTTTATTAAAGAATCCACCTTGAGATTCTGCCATTCTAAATTTAGTATACATTGAGTGTGGTACTTTTTCGTATTCGTACTCCATACCATTTTTAAATGTTACCACTAACTTCTCATTAGAGGTATTATAAACTGTCTTTTTTAAGTTAGATGAGTCAATTTCATTTATGATTAATTTACCTTCTATTTTTTCATTTTTAATTGCCATAATATATTTTTTTAATAAGTATAGGAATAATATATAAATAAAAAACCCTCCGTGATGGAGGGTTCTTTATTACTTCCTTAAGTTTTTAATTTTATCCCTAAGTTTAATCGATTCTTCAAAATTCTCTTCAGTAATAGAAATACCTAATTTTTCTTTTAAGTCTTTTATTTCTTTTCCATTTTTTTCCAAGTTTTTGATTTTGTCTCTAAGTTCAACCGCTAATTCAAAATTTTCTTCCGATATCGCATTATCTAATTCTTTTTTTAATTGATTCACATTATTATCGGTAGTACTCGTAGTCGATTTACTATCGTAATAAAAAATGTATCCATTAGGTCCTACTTTATAGTAAGTGGGTTTTATCTCATTGAAGAATGAGTCAAACTCATCGAATAGGTCATTAAATTTTCTTTTTCCAAACATATTATTAGTTTTTTTTATTTTATTGTTTATCTTTGTACTTAACAAATGGCAAAAAACGTACCATAAGTTATATAATGTCGATATGACTCATCATTATAGATGTGTAGTGACATAATGACAGTTAACCTAAATTTAATATGACAAAATGTCAAGTAGTTGATAAACGAACAATTTTTGTTATATTAGTAATGATAAATTAATTAATATAATATGATAGAAGAAGTAGACCCAAACGAAAAGGGTGGTCGTAACCCTAAAGAAGTGAGTAACTCTAAAACACCTGTGTTAGATAATTTTTCTCGTGACCTAATTAAACATGCAGAACAAGGTAAACTTGACCCTGTTGTTGGTCGTGAGAGAGAAATTAATCGTATTGCACAAATCCTTTCTCGTAGAAAGAAAAACAACCCAATTATCATTGGTGAACCAGGGGCAGGTAAAACTGCTATAGTAGAAGGTTTAGCTATGAAAATTTTTGAAGGTGATTGTCCTCAAAACTTATGTGATAAAAGAATCGTATCATTAGATATGACATCTATTGTTGCTGGAACTAAATATCGTGGACAATTTGAAGAAAGATTAAAAGTTATTTTAGATGAGTTATATGAAAACCCTGAAATAATTGTCTTTATTGATGAGATACACACTATTATTGGTGCAGGTAACTCTTCAGGTTCGTTAGACGCGTCTAATATATTTAAACCCGCATTGGCAAGAGGTGAACTCCAATGTATTGGAGCAACGACTCTTGATGAGTATCGAGAGAATATTGAAAAGGATGGTGCCCTTGAGCGTCGTTTTCAGAAAGTAGTAGTTGATGGTGCAACACCTAAAGAGACATTAATAATTTTACAGAATTTAAAATCAAGGTATGAATTTCACCATAAAGTAAGTTATAGTGATGAATCATTAGAGGCTTGTGTGACCTTAGCCGATAGATATATTACTGATAGAGAATTTCCTGATAAGGCAATTGATATTATGGATGAGGTAGGTGCCAGCGCACAAATCAATGTTAAATTACCTGAAGTTATTGAAAAGTTGAAGGAACAAGCATCATCTATAAAAGATGAGAAAATTCAAGTCGTGAAATCTCAACAATATGAGAAAGCAGCAGAACTTAGGGATAAGGAGAAAAAGATTCTAAAGAAATTAGATTCAGAAAAACTTAAGTTTGAAAAGCAAAAGGATGTTACACGTAAACCAATAACTGAAGATATGGTTTATAATGTAGTAGCTACTATGACTAAAATTCCAGTTAGTCGTTTAAACAATGATGAAAAAGAATCTTTACTAAATCTTGAAGATAATCTTAATACCACAGTAATCGGTCAAGAATTGGCGGTTCAAAAGATTTCAAAGGCTATACGTAGAAATCGTGTAGGAATTAAAGACCCAAATAGACCAATAGGTTCTTTTATCTTCTTAGGTTCTACTGGTATAGGTAAAACTCATTTAGCTAAACAATTAGCTAAAGAAATTTTTGGAGATGAAGATTCGTTAATAAGAATGGACATGTCTGAATATCAAGAAAAATATACGATGTCTAGACTTATTGGCTCACCTCCGGGATATGTCGGTCATGACCAAGGAGGACAATTAACTGAAGCAGTTAAGAATAAACCTTATTCCGTAGTTTTGTTTGATGAAATTGAAAAGGCAAATAAAGATATATTCTCACTACTTTTACAAATGATGGATGATGGTCACCTTACAGATAGTTTCGGTCGTAAAATAAATTTCAAAAATTGTTTGATAATTATGACTTCTAACTTAGGTGTTAAAAAACTTCAAGATTTTGGTACAGGTGTTGGTTTTGAAACAACAAACAGAATGTCGAATAATGAAGAAATGAAAAAAGCTCTCCTTCAAAAAGAGTTAAAAAATCATTTTACTCCTGAATTTTTAAATCGTGTTGACGAAGTGGTGGTATTTAACCCACTAAAAGAAAAAGAAGTTTCACAAATTGTTGAGATTGAATTACTAAAATTAACAACACGTTTAGAAGATATGAACTACAATATCACTATTAGTGATACGGTTAAGGAATTTATCTCAAATGTTGGTTTCGATGAAAAATATGGTGCACGTCCGATTAAAAGAGCAATTCAAGAAAAGATTGAAGACTTAATATCTGAAGAGGTTTTACGTGGTACAATCACTGAAGACAAACCATTTGTTCTTGATATGAAAGATGAAGAAGAACTTATTGTAAAGAAAGGGAATTAATTTTCCCTTTTCTTTTTTATTTGAAGAATAAATTGTATATTTGTACTCTAAATAATAAACAAATGGATAATACACAACTCAATAGACTAAAAGAAGTACTATCGGTACCAACAAAAACGTATCAGGAAGAAAATATGGTACAATACCTACGCGACGTATTGGATGCAATGCCCGATGTTGAGTATTATACTGACGACATGAATAATGTCTACGCCACTAAAGGTACTTTAAATGAGGGAGAGTATTATCCAATGTTTATTGCCCACACAGACACTGTACACAGTTTGGTTGATGAAATAGTTGTTCAAGAAGAATCACTTATCAAACCCAACACCTTTGGACATACTTACGGTGATGAAGAATTTCTATCCCTAAAGGGGTATACACCAAATGGTAGTCCAACAGGTATTGGTGGAGACGATAAGTGTGGTGTTTTTATTGCATTAGAACTTTTAAGAGCCTTACCCAAAGTTAAAATTGGACTATTCGTGTCCGAAGAGACGGGGTGTCATGGTTCAAGTAAATGTGATATTAACTTCTTGAACGATGTGGGTTATGCAGTTCAATTTGACGCACCTGGAAATAACTTAATTACTGAGGTGTGTTCAGGAACAAGGTTGTACGAAAAGGATGGGGATTTTATTAATAAAGCTTTACCACTTTTTAATGAAATTATGGGAGTTAATGCCGACCCACAATCTCACCCATATACTGACGTTTCTCAGATTAAACGTAAAGGTGATTTTAGTTGTATTAATTTCTCATGTGGTTATTACAATATGCACACAGAAAATGAGTTTGTAGTTGTAGATGATGTTAACAGGGCAATAGAATTTTCTATTAAATTAGTTACGATACTTGAAAATAAGAAATATATCTATGAGTATGAAAAGCCTAATTATAACAACTACGGGACTTTATTCGATGTTAATGATGATGTTTTAGATGGGTGGGACGATTACGAAGAAGATACCTATGAGTTAGAAAATATTACAGTAATCGACTCCAACGAAGGATTATCAATCGAATCAAAGTTCACTGGAGACATTATTCATATGGATGAAAGTGAAGTGGGGGAACTCTATGAAATTTTAAGAGAAAAATTACTGTCAATGGACTATCAAGATGAACTTGATAAGGCCTCGGCAGAAGGTTCTACAAGATTTTTTAACTAATCCTCAAAAGGGTCAAATAATTGATAATTAGAAATTAACTTCTCTATTGTCGATAATTTGGCTCTTCCTTTTTTAATTTTCCATTCAGGATTATTTCTACGTAGTTCAAAATCTATTTTATTATCTTCAGGTTTTATTCCCGTTATTTCTATAGTAACATTACCTTTAGGACCATTTAAAGTTTCAACTTCTATTTTTTCATTAAATCCAAACTTTTTTTCTACCACATTAAAAATTCTTTTATATTCCTCAATATCTACATAATCATCAGACTCCTCAACTTTTTCAAGTAACCTATCTAAAGCCGAGTCCATGGGACCATCAAAATAATATTTAAAGGTTTCCTCATCTATATGTTCATATGCCATATTGTGAGGTTCTTCGACATTCATACCAATATTTTCATCCATATACCATTCTAACATTTCTTTTAAACTCAAAGATTTACTGTACTCGATATTACTGTCATACATTTTTATTAAATCATCAATTGATACTGAGTATTTATAGAAACACGTATCGTCTAGTTTAAACCCTTCAGGTTCATATAAGTTACACAATTCATCTGTAAGTGCCTTTTGGACACCTACTTTCATAGATTCATCTTGAGCTTCACCATACGCATCATCAAAACTATCGTAGAAATCACTATCAAAATTTTTTAAAAAATTACCCATATCGGATATAGGAAAATTATCAGTATCAACTAATGATAAATCGTATAACTCATAATAATCCTTTAAATCTTTACCTAACTCTTTGAATTTTTTTAATTTTTCTCTTGATACGTTTGGTGAAGTTTTGAATGAACCTTTAAATTTATCACCAAGTAATTCAAGTATTTGTTTTAATGTTTTTAGGTGTGATGAATTAAGTGAGTACAAAGGGTATCCTTCTTTGATGTCATCTTCAAAATTATAACGGTCATAATAATAATTATCCATACCGTAAGGTAGTTCAATAGCGTTTGAGTAACTACTAAGTTCATAATCTTCTAACTGTTCGTTCATTATAGAAAGAAACTCTTCAGCTCCTTCAAATTTAAGGTATACCTGCTCAGTATCCATATAATTAAAATATGGTGCGGTAAGCGTTTGTTTTGAGGCCTTTAATTTACTCTCCTTAACTTTAATTAATTTTTCGTAATCAGTATTACCTTTAAGTATTTTTTTAAGTACTTCAGAAATCGGCTCAAATCTATCAAGTAAAAAATCTTCACTCCTTTGATTATCTTTTTGGTCGTAAATCCAAATATTACCATTTTCATTAATATTAATGGCCATTTTACCTAAAGTTTCGTCACTAGACTGTTTATCAATTACGTAAACTAATACACCAGAATCACCATATCGATTAAAATAACTTCGATTATCTTTAGATGCCGTACACCATTTAGTATTCGCTCCATAGTAACATGACGCATCATGACTATAAGGTCTTACCACTAAAAATCTACTATCCTCATAAAGTTTATCAGTATCTTTTATTGCCTCTCTTTCTAATTCTCTATCTTTCTTCTTTTTGTCCATTGCAGATAGGACCGTTTGTAACTCCCAATATGACTTATATCTGTGTATATCTTTAGGTGCACCTTTTATATATGTGTCATTAATACCTGAATGTAATTTTTTAGCTAAATCAATATCTTTATCGGTAATTGTTAATGATAAGTCGTGGAAAGTATTAATTAAATCTGTAATTTGAGTGATAACATCGGGGAGTGATGCACCATCATTAATTTTCATGAAATCAATTACTTGTTTAATGGTCCACTCAGAATACTTCTTAGTACTTGATGGGTCACTATCAATAATCTTAGATATTAAATCATTATCTACATATATTGGCTCATCACCATACTTAGAAATAAGATTCTCCTTTTTACCTTCATTTAATAATGTACTGAATTTCATTTAAAACTTTTATAATAAATAGTATATTAATAGGATAATTGGTTTTAAAGGCTTATATTTGTTATATGAAAAAGATACTACTAATATTACTAACACTTATTTCTATCGTAAGTTACTCACAGGACTTAGGTGAAATACAAAGACATTTACTGAATTTAGTAAATGAAGAAAGAAGTAATAGAGGTTTAAGTACCTTTGTTACCGACACACTAATAAATAATGGGGCTAAAATACACGGTAATTATTTAAGTACAATAAGAAGTTACAAACAAGTATCCCATACTAACCCTAACTTAAAATATAAAACTGCGTCTGATAGAATTAAAATTGTAAGTGATTCAAAATATAACATATCATCGGAAAATATAACAGCATTTACCTACGACTCAACTAAAACAGATTTAGAAATTGCTACTCAGGCACATAACAATTTTATGAATTCAAAGTACCATAAAATGAATGTTTTAACGGAAAATGGTGACTACTTTAATAGTGGTACTATTTTACCAAGATACTATGGTCACCACGTAGTTTACAATAAAAAACTGAATGCTATTATTGTGGTTCAAATGTTTCCACGTCCAAATTATAATTAACCCCTTCTTTGATTAGAGAATGTAAAGATTATATCTTTTAAATAAGCAACTTTAATCTTCTCACCATCCACCACTGCAGTTCTAACGGCAGATTTAGTAGTAATTTTTGGGGAATAGTAACTTATCGGACCATCAGTCGCCGGATTTGGATTACTAGTCCCTATCATCGGTGGTCGAGTACCTAATATACCAACTAACTTTCCGTCAACTATGAAACCACTATCGGTAAGTTTAGCATCTAAGACTCCGTTAAACTCCCAATCAACACCTAACTCATCTGCACGTTCAACACTAAGTGCCAAGTGCCAAGTACCATTACCGTAACTGTCCCAAACTCTATAACCTTCTCTATATTTACCTACTCCGTCAGTATAAACAGGAACCATCCACTTTGTTGACTCATTCTTAATCTTTTTTCCAGGTGTTTTTTCTCCATCAATTTTTAATTCATTTTTTACTTCATGTTGTTCAGCATTTGGTTCTAAAGTAATTTTTCTGAATTCCTCACCTCTTTTACCGTCACCTTGTCCATAGAAGTTATCACCCTTTTTTACTATGATTTTTAAATCAAATCCTGTTTTTTCTTTAATTGCGTTAATTAAAGCTTGTGCGTATTGATTAGCCCTCATATCAGCCAAATACTGATTCATTTCTTTAGGGTCAGTTTTACCGTTATATGGTTTTGCACTTGGGTGGTCTAATTTAGAATACCCACTTGGTACCTTTAACGTAGGTGTACCTGAATCGGCACTACCCTTAATTGTTACGTTAGTTAATTTATCTCCTCCACCCGCATTGATATATTCCTTAAATGTCTCAACAATTTCTTTGAATTGTTGTTTAGCGTTAGGGTACTTATCAAAGTAAGGCATAACCATATTATCCGCATATGGAAGACTACCCCCTTCTACATTATATGTTGGAATAGTAAAGAATACTTTAGGTGGCGTTTCTTTACCTGGTATTTCCTTACCACCACCGACTAATTTAGTTATGTATCTAATGTCATATCTACCTTCACCTACATTTACAGCTAATGGATTTGTTGGGTTAACATCAAAGTTAAGTGAACCGGAAATTTCCTGATTCCAATTTTCAGACCTACCCTTCTGTTCATATTTTTTTCTGTCTCGATTAGTGAACTTTTTTTTCTTTCCGTAACCCAAGTCACCTCTTTTTTGTTCTTCAATTACTTTTTTTACGATATTTTCAATATCACCTTCCGTTAACTTTATATTTCTTTTAGTCATTTTAATATATTTTTACTATAAATAGTTTCTTATTAGAAAAAAAGTATTTATATTTGTACTCAGAAGTAAATGTTCTTTGAAAATATGGGGGTGAATGGAATTGATTGGCGGAATTAGTTATACGGGGCACGTAGTGAGATGTATCCTATCACTTAAATCTACGGACGCAATTTTTATCTGGCGAAACAATCGCAAAACTTCAGGCTATCGGACTTGTCCGTACTGAAGAAGTGGCAGTAGCGTAATACGTTATTACACATCGGGTTAGAGAGTGAAATACCTAGGAACAGAAACTCCTAAAAAGGTGGAAAAACGACTGAACCAGAAAACCGAGTCGTACATCACTTATCAGTGGAGGATGTAAAATACAACTGAATATTTTGGAATGTTATGAATTAACATTATCCTAAACGTGTAGTCCTTTATATGTTAATACGAACAAGACGCGGGTTCGAATCCCGCCACCTCCACCAATAGATGCCAATTAAATTAATTTTAGTTGGCATTTTTTTTTGCCGTTCCGTAAAAAGGCTTATCTTTGTAGGGTAATCATCAGTAATCACCATAAAAAAATATCATCATGACAGTAACAGGAATTAACATCGAAGAAAAAGTAAGAAACTACCAAGGAGTAAACACATTCATTCAAAAATTACAACCATCACTTTTAAAGTGGGGTCGTCTAACACCAAAACAATACGCAGTGGCTGAAAAATTAATTATGAAAGAAGTACGTCAAGGAGAAGTTAAAATTGAAGAACTACCTATGGAGTTAAAAGCTATCGTACAATACACAGGGGAATCTAACTTTGTTAATGACCTAAAAGTTAAATACAAAAAATACCGTCAGTTGACTGAAAAACAAGTTTCTGCTGGTTACAAAGCGATTGACCGTGAGATTCAAAAAGACTCTCAAAAAGAGTTAAACATAAAATTGGTTGGTAATACAATCAAACTCGGTCGCAAAATCGCTCTAAGTATCAAAGAGAACTACGATATGGATTTCCACCCAATCTTAGTTGATGTTACAGAAGTGATGACTATCTCTAACAAAGCTTTCAAATTGAAAGCTAAACTCACAAAGGACAACGCAGGTATCTGCAGATGTTGTGGACGAACTCTTACTGATGAGATGTCCCAAGTTACAGGTATCGGTCCGGTATGTGCAGGGTACGTAGGTGTTAAACACCCAAAGAACTCTAACGATGTTGCCAAGTTCAAAGAGGACATGTCCAACAAAATCGATGAAATCGGAGAATTCGAGTTCTGGATTCCAAAACGAGCAATCATCGAATGGAAAGGGACGGCAGGAGTAATGTTGAGATGGTAGAAAGAGTGGGGGGAGTGATGACCCCCCATTTTATTTTAAATCTTCTTCAGTAGGTTCTGTCAATGAATTACCCGCACTCATGTAACGAGTCTGATATGTGTAATCCTCTTTAGTCGCAATAGCATTCAAATTAGACGTGTAGAGCTCTCTTAAATCTTTTCGGGGGTGAGTAGTCGTAACGGCAGATAAAAACTCGTCAGACACTATTATATTCTTTTTTAAGGTATCTAAATGGTCCTCCACTAACTTCCTTAACCCCTCTTTATTTAATATGTAAGTATGTGTGTTATAAAAATAGGAAGGTCTTATAAAATGTTCTTTACCTATTTCGTAAGAACTATGTATGTTTGGGAAATTTCCATGTAATGGATTATGTGACATTAAACATAAGTCCCATTGATAATCGATAAGTTCTTCGAATATAGACCATTGTAATGTGCCGTCAGTGTCAAAATCATCCTCAAGTATCATTATGTTTTCATACCCATTTAAATAAGCGTCTTCCCAACACATAGTATGTGAAATCATACCACCAGCCTCACCATACGTAGTGGGTCTCTCCCACCAATGCCAATTAGGATTTAAATCTGAAATATCCCAATTATGGTATAACTCATAACCTAAATCAGTTTCAGTTTTTAAACGAGTACCTAAAAACGCGTCAATTATGAATACGGGTGTATCGTATGGTAAAGGTATTTTACTTAATCTATTGTAAAGGTCTTGTATATACTCTTCACTGTGGTCTAAGGAAATAACATAAACTTGGTCTAATTTCATAAGAATACTTTTTATTATAAAATATATTACTTATTATTAAATTCAATAATTACCGAATATAAAATAACAAATTAATGAGTTCAGTATTAGTTTTAAACTCAGACTACTCCCCACTTAACGTCACATCACTTAAAAGGGGATTCGTATTAGTAGATAAGGGTAAGGCAGAAATTATAAAGAAAGGGGATACCGACATCATTACAACGATTGGTAACTTCGCTCGTCCAATAATTATTAGACTTTTAGATTACATAAAATATCGACCCAAAACCATTAAAGTTAATAGAAAGAAAATATTAAAAAGAGATAGATACGCATGTCAATACTGTGGTTCTAAAAGAAATCTAACAATAGACCATGTAATACCACGTTCAAAAGGAGGTAAAAATACTTGGGGTAATTTAGTGAGTTGTTGTTTCAGATGTAATTCTAAGAAAGGTGATAAAACACTGTCAGAATCAGGTATGAAGTTAAAATCTAAACCATATACTCCAAATTTATTTTCTAATATTGTAAATGAAGATGTCGAAAATATATGGAATGACTTTATTAAAAAAATCTATAAATAAAAAAAGGTACCGTTTCCGATACCTTTTAATAGATTGAATTACCCCCTTTTTCTTAAAAAGTTTATGAAAGCATATTATCTCTAATGTCTTTCAACTTTAATTCCATTTTGGAATTAACGTCCCCTATAACAGGCTTCAACTTATCGACAAATGTGTCTTCAAGTTTTTTGACCATATCTGAGTTGTCTGTACTCACCATTGAATATTTACTACCCATATCTTCGGAGTATGCTTGGGATATTTTCTGAGCCAAAAATCTTGGGTCATTAAATAATTCCGACACTTCGTCCATTTCAGTGTTACCTATAGCACTAACTAATATTTCTTGTTCAATATCAGTAAGTTGTAACTTACTTTTTAAGTATTCAGCTAATTTTTCTTTAACTACGTCAAGAAAACGAGGACCTTCCTCATCAAACATTTGACTTAATACTTGAACCATATTTTCATTAATTACTTTCTGGTTAATACCATGAGACTTCAATGTTCTCACTTCATTAAACAGTACATTAAACGTTTTATTATTTTGTATTGTGGAGTGTTTATTTATATTTTTAGGTACCATAGAGAATCTACCTTTAACTATTTTTTCTTCAGTTAATGATACCTTTTTTTCTTCTTGTAAAATTTGAATGTTTCTTCTTATTGAATCTTGTATACCCATTTTATTAATCTTGTTTTTTCCAAACATGAAACGATTCTGTAAATTCAGAACTTTTCACTTTTGTCTTTTTATAGTTTGAGTCTTCAACAGGTCTCTTAAATAAATATCCCTGACCTTTAAGTTTTTCTAATATCTCTTTTTGTTTTTTTGTAAAATCATTACCAACCTCATCAGAACTAACCAAAGACGCTAAACCTTTAAGTTCTTTTTGTTTCATAACTTCCTCGTAAGGTTCTTCTTTAACAGGTTGATTAACTACTAATTTAGGTTCTTCGACCTCAACCTCTTTTTTAAATTCAATATCTTTATTGATATCTCCTTTAACTATTTCAAAATCCCTATCATCAGGACCATCGTTATTTTTAATTGAGAAATACTGTGTACCTACAAGACCACCTAATCCTTTTTCCTCACCAAACCCTAAATTAACATTAGAATCTTTTGGATATGAACCTAATTTAATTAGTTGACCATCTTCTTTATCAGAACCCTTAGCTCTTACTACGGCCATAACAAAACCTCTATCACCAACAATATTTTGACTATGTAAGTCTTTTAAATGTTGCTCAATATCTCTTTTATCTTGTAAATCAAATATTACTCTTTCTTTACCTTTTTCTGAAACAGTATAAAAATATATGTCTCTTAACTTTTCTTCTATTTTGTCTGATATTGATTTCATTTCTTTTTGTTCTTTTAATGTTTGTTCATATAACGAACTTGTTAAATATGTGGATAACAATTCCCATTTATTATTTTCATAAAAAGACCAAACTCCATTCTCCTTTTTTAATTCAAATTTTTCTTTTTCACCATCGGTTTCTTTATTTTCTCCGTGTAAATATAATTTACCATCTTTACTACTTATATTCTTTTTTGTAATTGTTAGTCTATCGTTATCACCCCCATCTTTACCTATAATTTCAGGTATGTCATTAGCCACTTTTTCTAAATCAAATTTAGTGCATTCGGCACTTCCCTGACTACATTTTGCATGACATACTGCGGTAACTTCTTTTTCCTCTCCTGAGTCTAATTTACATTTTTTACAAAATTTATATTGTTCCATATTAATTGTTATTTATTAAGGTACCCATTCGTAGTCAGTACCATTAAATTTATATTTATCACCATCATATATAAATAGTTCCCCTTCTTGAGTAACCCCACCACCAAACACTTCATTTGCATGTGATAAACTACCAGGTTCTCCACCACTCGGTGTAGGAGACCCCCCATTTTCAATTGTATCTTCTATTTCTTCTGTTGCATTAGAAATACCTTCTTCTGCTTCATCCATACCATTAGCTAATGATTGCTCTAAGTTATCAACAAACTCATCCTTGGCAGAAGTAGTAAGAAATCTCCATACAAAGTTAATTAAATCATCAGCCTTACCAGGGAATATGTCCGTTATATTATCCACCGAATTTACTCCATAAAGTTGGTCCATAAACTCCTTTAACCATCTGATTTGACTTTCTTTACTACCTTCCATAAAATCTAATGCCCATACTTCCGAAAAGCTATCAACACCTTTACAATTTTTCATTTTGTCTTTAGATGTACTTGATAAACATTTATTTATCATTTCTCTTTTGTCAGAACCTATCCAAGCATACGCTATATAATTTCTAAGAGTATAAAGTAATGAAAAGCAAACTTTCCACTGTATTAATCTAAAGACCAATTCTAAAGCGTATGACTTTTTAGCCGCACTAAGACCACCTGATTCAATTATTTCTAAATAATTTTTTTGGTGCATTTTTAAAAAAGGGACACCTCTAGGTGAACCTGTGGCTAACCACCTCAAAGCCGCCTTTCCTTTCCCCACTTTTTCAGCGGTTTTTTCTGTGGCTTTTCCAAACATTTTAGAAAACAACCTTATAGTTGAACTACCTGCATTTTTTGATTTAAAACTTGCACTTAGTGCATCTTTAAAGACACTAATTTTACTTCTACCTCCAGGAGTTAATTCCAACATTTTTTCCACGTTTTCAAACCCTTCACTTTCCTTACTAATTTTACCAATATAATCAACAAACCTTTTTTGATTAGCATTAATCAAATTACCTCTATTATCTTTCTCAAAACCATTAATTACGTCTGTTAATTTAGAGTTAGTTTCTTTAAATACTTTGTTACCGTTAACTGCTAAATCGTATAATTCTTTTTTAATCTGGTCCTCAATTTGAGATTTAAGGGCCGTACTTGCACCTTCCGTATAATATTTAGACAGTTCTAACAAATTTTTTGCTCTTTTTTCTAATACATCAGTGGCACTTCTAAAGTCTCCTCTAATCCATCGACCAAACGCACCACCTTGGTAAGAATCCATTATATATTTAGCAGTTACTTCATCTATTTTTTCAACGCTCCCCCAAGGAGTTTCCTCAAAGTCTTTTACTGTCTTTTCCACTTCTTCATCCGAAAGTTTAGAAGTACCATCGGCCACATCATCGGCAACATCATCAGCGGCGTCAGCAACCTCATCACCATCCTTAGTAGTCCTTACATCATCATTTGTTTTCTTTATCTTAATATCAGGAATACCGTCTGTTGTTTTTCTAAGACTACTTATTTCATCTCTAATACGTTTCTCGAATGCTGCTCTCTCGATTTCAGATAAATCTGACCTACGAATCATAGTTCTGTATGCTTCAAATATTTGACCATCGGTTTCACCGTTTCGTAATAATTTTTGAACACTCAACCTAAATGTATTAATTTCTTCATCACTAAACAAATCATCTAAAACCTTTTTAATGTCAACATCTTTTGATGCCGCGTTCATTATTTTTTTATATAAACCGTTTGGGGATTCCCTTCTGGCTAATTTAATAACATTGTCCGCCGCACTTTTACGAGCTTCTGAGGTGGTAGCATTAGTAAGTCCTGCAATTGCTGTCGTTAATTCTTTTGAGAATTTAGACATTTCTTTTTTGGCGATGGTACCAATTAAATCCGCAATTAATTTCGGATTTTCAACTAGTAACGGTTTATTGATACCCATTATTTCTTGAAGTCTTTTAACTTCTTTAATTATTTTTTTATCGTCTTTCATCGTATTTTTTCTTTAATTCTGTTGCGGTCTCTTGTCCTACTGTACCATCAACATCTGATAATCTATTCATTATTTGGAACATTTTTATCGCAGCATCTGTAGTTTCTCCGAAATCACCATCCACACCATCTTTTAATTTACCTGAGGAACCTAATTCATAACCTAATGTTGATAACATTCGTTGTATATCCCTAACAACCGCACCTTTAGCTCCTTTTTTTATTATTTGTTTACCTTTAAGTAAATTACCAAACGTGACCGGTTGCAGATTCTTAAATGAACCTTTTTCTATAACAGGTACATCTTGATTTAAAATAGCCTCACCTTTCTTTCTTAATTCTTCTTCCACATCTTTAGTTGCGGTTCCAACTAAATCTTCATTACCTTCTAAATCCTTTTCAGTTATATCACCCGATAACAATTTCATCATGTCACTTTGCTTAGAGTAGTTTGGTGTACCATCTTCATTATAAAGATTTAAGTAAATATTTTTATATAAATCTTGAATCATTTTTGGCGTAAAATCATATATTTTACCGTAACTCATATCCATTAACATCCCAAAAGAACTTTCATCCCTAACTTTCGCAGTAACCCAATTTGGTAAAGTCATTAAATAATAAAAGACATCTGCTGTAACTGCAGTGCCATATATTTTAAGTACCGTTTTAGCTGACCACTTCATTATTGCCACTAAAGCTGGAAATGATTGTTTTAAGGTACCCTTAAGTGTCCATTCAGATAATCTTTCTTGAAATTCTTTCCACAGGTTTTTCATACCTTTCGCGGTTAAATCTTTAGCTTGATTGGCTGTCGCCTTTTTAATCAGTTCAAACGCTTCTTGTTCAACTTTATCTAAACCTTTTTTAGTTGCCTTTTGTTGAAATTTTAATAATAATTCTCCTGACTCATCTGCGGTTATCTTAGTCATAAGTTCGACAGCCTCTTTAGACGCACCTTTAACCATTTTACTACCAGCTCTTATTCCTCTCATTAATTCTCCACCTGGAATTACAGATAAAAATAACATCATAGTACCCATATATGGGTCATCCTCAGCATAATAAACTAATCCATCAACAACTGATATTGCGGTCGCGGCTCCGAATAATACGGCAGCTGCGGGTGCGCCAACACCAGTAAGTAATAAAATACCACCGGCAACTGTTAACCCGATTTCCGCCCACATAGAAGCGTCATGGTTCCACTCAGAACCCTCAGAACCCCCTAAACCAAAAACTTTCCTTTCGTAATCTTTTTCAGACATACCTAATGCCTTTGCATTACTGGAGGTAATACCAAGTTTTCTATCCCAAGCGCTTTCAGGTTGTTCTAATAAAGTTTTAGACCTATCGTAGTTCATTAAAACAACAATTTGTTTTAATTCTTCCATTATTATTTTATTATTCTTATCCATTACTATATAAATATGTTAATTAAGGGGATTTGACTTCCCTCTACTTATTCCCGTTTCCCACGTACCTGTGGAATCAATATGGTTACCTTTACCTCTATTAACACCACTGTTCCATACTGCGACAGTTAATGTGTTAGCGGGACCTCTACTTATTCCTGTTTCCCATGTTGTAACATTGGCATTTGTTGATGAGGAATCGGCCTCTCCACCACCGTCTTCTTGTTCCCCCATCTCTTCTTTGTCACCATAGATTTCAGGGTCTTTTAATCCGTATTTTTTAATCATCTCACCAGCAACTGAGTTTGCCTCGTCTTCAATAGGTCCACCAACGTTGGATACCTTACCTTCAAGGTCCCCTTTTTCATTTTGCATGTGATGTACTAACTCATGAGCAATAGAACGTAAAACGTCCACCAACGCCCTTCCTAAGGTAAAGACTCTTATTTCAGAATCCTCAAATTTCTCATCTTCACCGTCTTTGTACTTATAAACTGCGGTTGTCTTAATACCATCTTTATCGTTTTGAAGTTTAACTTCAACGTCATTATTGATGTTAAGTTCTTTTTTTACAAAATCGACAAAATCATCAATGGTCTTTTTCTCTGAGGAATCAAATTGTGATTCACCCTCAGATATAATTCCCATGATTCCTTTTATTCGTGATATTTCGTTTATTAAGTGACCCATAATTCAATAAATATTATAAAAAACCATTATCTTCCATTGCAGTTAAATAAAAAAGCTTATCTTTGTATTAAATAAAATATATAAACATTATGAAAAACATACTATTACTTTTATCTTTACTTATCACATTAGTTGGATGTGAGAAATACGAACTAGAAACTTACCCAACATTAGATGGTACATACCTTGTTAGTTTTATTAGACACGATGGTGTCAATACCTATGAAGGGTACGATGAAAATAACACAACATATGATGGTATGGTGTCTACAACTATTGGTGATTTAAATGTTGGTACTGAAAAGGTTTCATTTAGCGGTAGAACTTTCTACAAAGGTTACCAAGTAACTCAAGGAAGTGACGATTGGACCGAATCATACTACTGTGAAGTGATTCAAGGAATAGATGGATATTGGGACGACTTATTGATTGACTATGACGGACTTCCAAGAAACTTTATAATTGAAGAAGATGGTTTAGAACATTTAGTACTAAAGTTTCCAAATCAACACTTGAATAATGGTGAAAATGTTAATATGTGGATTAGGCTCTCAAGAGTAGGTCCTTAAATAGAAAAAGTGGTCAATCGACCACTTTTACTTTTTTAATATGTTTTGAACGTGTCTTATGTTCTTTATAAATTTTTCAGGATTGTCTTTCGCCCATTCTTTAATAGATTCAGGCAATTTAGACTTATTTAATTCTTCCATTACAATCACATTAAGTTCTTTTTCTTTAGGTTTCTTAGTTTCAACCATAACATCTCCTAAACCCATAAGTAAGTCTCTCTTAAGTTTTCCTGTTTCCGCAGTAAATGATATTTCAAAATCATTTTCTTCTGCCCATCTTTTTAACTCTCTAAGACTTATTATTTTCTTTTCCACAAACGGAAACTTTTTCATAAGTCTATTAGGTGAAGCATAAATACCGTATACCTTTAAACTTGGACTAATTACGACAGTTATTTTTTGCTCATCCATACCGAAGAATACGGGTTTAGATAAAAATATCTTACCCAGTAGTTGGGTCATTAACCTAACCATAGGTGAGTAAACTTTTTCGTTTTCTTCACTATTATTATTATTTTGTGGAATCATACCTGACATATCTATAAATAGTCTTAATTGTATTCTTCTTCAGGAATTCTATCAGGAAAAACAACATAATATTCATTTAAAAATAAAATAAGTGTCTCATCGCTAATAAAGACCTCACCATCGCTGTCCCAAGTTTCCCATTCATCATAATCCGTATCATAATCCTCAAATACATCCATAGTACTTTCCGTATTATAGCCGAACTCTTCAACGTATTCATATTCGATTACATCGGTTCTCGTACCTTCGTCCTCTAACATTTGGAACTCAACCCTTAAAATGTTACTATCTTTATTTATGTATGAGGATATTATTTCTCTAATTTCCATTTCCTTAATTAAATAAATGTTTTATTTTATATACAAATATCTAAAAAATGAGTAAAGACCAAATAGAGATACTTGATTACATATTTTTTAACGGTGAATTGAGTATTAGTTTTTCCGTTAATAATGAAGAAGGATACAGAGATTTAGAAATTTGTGAAGATGTTTTTCATGAATATTTAGAAAATGGAGGACATTTAGAAATGTTTAGTGACGAATGGGATTACGCAACAGAAAGTCATTACACCAAAGATTGGGTCATATCATATGATGAGTATATCGAGGATTATTTAGAGAAGAATGATTTACTAGAATTTATTATTGACTACTTTTCAGATAAGGATTATCCTGAACTAATAATAGAATAACATATGAGAGTTAATACATTAATAATTGATGATTTCTATATCAACCCTGATGAGGTAAGAGAGTACGCTTTAACTCAAGATTTTGATGTAGATGGTAATTACCCTGGTCATCGTACAGTCTCACATTTAGATGATGACTTAAAAGATAGTTTACAGAGTTTAGTAGAACCCTTTGCAGGTAAAATAACATATTGGGGTGGTGACTATTCAGGTAGTTTTCAATATACAACATCAGAAGACCGCTCTTGGATACATTCAGATAGTACCACAGGATGGGCAGCGGTATTATACTTAACTCCCGACGCACCTGTAAGTTCGGGTACAGGGTTATATAAACATAAAGAAACGGGTCTTTGTGGTTGGGATAACACTAAACATACTGAGGAAGAGTCTTCATTGGCTCCTCATATGACAGAAGCCAGAGATTATACTAAATGGGACTTAGTCGATAGATTAGGTAATAAATTTAATCGTTTAGTATTATATCGTTCAGATAACTATCATGTATCTATGGATTATTTTGGTAAAGATAAATACGATGGTAGATTGTTTCAAGTATTCTTTTTCACTACAGAATACTAATTATAAAGTAAAATATGAAAGATTTGATTAACCCTAATTTAGACTTAAAAAAAATACATAAATCCTTTAAAGAGAAGGGTTATGTCGTTATCGATAATTACTTAAAAGATGAGGTCGCTGAAAACTTAAATAATTTCTTTAGTTATGAAATGCCCACCGATTGGTGGTCAATAGCTACGTTTCCATCTAAGGATATTGATGGTGTTAGTTATTTTAGAAATACCCCTGAAGAATATAATAACATACAGAAAGCGAGACAATACTCGACAGATTCTTTTGGTAAAAATAAGTTTTCATATTCTTTTCATCGAACTTTAGATAACCACTTTGATGATTGTGGTTGTACCGAGTGTCAGATTAGAAAGTTTTTGGATGGTAAAGAATCACACAACTTAGTCTCAAAAGTAACTGATTTAACAATTACAGGTTCTAATGAGGTTTTCGCAGCTTGTTATGTTCCTGGTGATTTTTTATCACCACATCAAGATAGTCCTAATGGTATTATCGGATTTGTTTTACAATTAACTAAGGATTGGAAACCTGAATATGGTGGGTTATTACATTTTTTAAATGATGATGGTGATGTTGTGGAAAATGTTGAGACACCTAAATTTAATAGTTTAACACTATTCCTACTACCTGAAGATAAAGGTAAATTACATTATGTTTCCCACGTAAATCCAGGAACACCTGAGATACGTTTATCACTCACTGGTTGGTATCGGAATTAATTCAGGGTGTAAATCGAAAACCATTTTTATTAATGTTTCTAAACAATAACACTCTTTACCTGATTGGTCATAATTTAATTGACCATCAACTACACTAATTATTCTAGGATTAAATTGACTACGTTTATAGTCCCATATAAAATTATCGTTTAAACCAAAGTACTCCATAATTTTTGGATTTTCATTTATGGTACTCTGAAAAAATATGACCTCAGGAAATTCTTCACTTAAATCTTTATTTTGACTTTCCACTTTATCATTAAAAGGTTTAAAGGTTAGTGTAGAATCTTCTTGACCCTCTTTAAATAAAAACCATATGATTTTATGGTGTTTAGTTATCTGTTCAAATAAATTATTATCGTTTACGTTGTATACCATTATCTAAAGGGGTTTCCTGTTACATTTAAAGTTATTGTACGTTTTACACCTGAAAGTATAGGTGTAGTTCTTTGTGGTAAGTAAGATGGGGATATAACCACATCACCAACACTAAACTTAGGTTGTAATATTTCATAACCACAATTAAACTCAGTATTCCCTCCACTATACTCTTCTTTAAGAGATAAATGTATAGTTACTGATAGTTTATTAGTATTTGAGTTTACTATATCAGAATACCATAAGTAATGACCACTATTATTCGTATATGTGTTATACTCCATAAATTGATTAATACCATCAACATTAAAATTCCACCCCATTTCCCGATTAGCATTAACAGATAAATCATAAATTTTATCATAAATCCATGAAGTCTCATCATTTACCGGTAAGTAACTAACACTATTTCTTCTTTTTGTGTCAACAGAAATATCGTAATAATTTAATTCGTTAATTTCTGAATCTAATTTTTCACATATTAATATTATATCATTAATTTCTTCATCATTAAATATTTCTTTATAGTAGTAGAAATTTAACATATCGGGAGTGGTGTCGATAGTTTCAGTTTGTGCGGTTAAATTTGTTTTAGACATAGATTTCTATATTATTATTATTATCTTTATAAAATAAAAGTAAGTAACCTATGACAGATATCAATATAAGTAATTATTATTTTAAAGCTGAAGATGTTTTATTTTCCTGCACTAACCCATCTCAAGTAAAAAATTCATTAAACTACATTAAACTTTATTATAAGTTAACGGGAGATTATTGTGGGTACACAATTTTAGTTAGAAAGTATCATAAACTACTAAATGAGTTAACTACGAATGATTAATCAAAAAATAATTGATAGTTTTTTATTTTATAATGAATTAGATTTACTAGAATTAAGACTTGAAGAGTTGTATGACCATGTTGACTTATTTTTAATTGTAGAGTCAACTAAAACTTTTACGGGTAAGGATAAACCATTATATTTCAAGGATAACATTAATCGTTTTTCAAGATGGAAAGATAAAATAAAACATTATGTTGTTACGGATACTCCAACAATAGTTAGTCAAGATAAAATACAATCCTACACCACTATTGATTCTCAAAAAACGGTAGAGTTTTATCGTGAGTCACATCAAAGAAACTCTATAGGTTTAGCATTAAAAAAACTGAAACTTAATTTTGAAGATATTATTATAGTTTCCGATGTTGATGAATTTCCTAACCATAAAATTTTTAATAAATTAGTCGATGACCTACCATACGGTCCGGTAGTTTTTAAACAAAAATGGTTAGTATGGAACACTAAATTAGAAAAAATGCATTACTGGCTAGGTTCTACTGCCTTTTATTACTCTCATTATATAGCGAATAATAAAATATTTCAAAAAATTAGAGATGATAGGTGGTCAAAGTATGAAGACACTCGTTTCACAATTAAAGAAAATGGGGGGTTTCATTTCTCTTGGTTTGGTGATTTTAATTTTATAAGACAGAAATTAAATGCCTTCTCACACACCGAACTAGTGACTGAATTTTGGGACGATGATAATAACATCACTAACTTAATTAAAGATATGTACGCATCTAATGGTATAGATAAAGATGGTACTACAGGTAAATTAAAACCCTTTACGCAAGATAATTATGATTTACCTAAAATATGGGATAAAATTAAAACTACCGAAATTACTATTAAACAACCAAAAGTTTATGATTGTTTTTTATTTGACCATGAGTTAGATATATTAAATTTAAGGTTACATGAAATGAATGATTATGTTGACCACTTTATATTGATTGAATCAAGAAACAGTCATACGGGTAAAGATAAAGAGTTATTTTTTCAAAAACATAAAGGACTATTTTCTAAGTTTTTACACAAGATTGAACATATAGTAATTGATTTACCAAATGAAGTTTTATATGAACCCCACCCATTAGGTGTGAATGACGAGGATAATCTAAATAAATTTAGAGAAAACTATAATAGAAACGCAATAAAAGATACGTTAGAGAGAATATCACCTAACGATGATGATATAATATTAATTTCAGATGTAGACGAAATATGGGATAACGATATATTGAGTAGACTTAAAAATAATCAAGTAACCTTTGACACTTTTAAGACTATACTTCAAAGATGGCACTATTGGAATTTTAAATGGGATTTTGAAAATATGTTTTGGCCAGGACCCGCTTTTTGTAAGTGGTCATATTTAAAAACTACGACCCCACAAAAAATAAGAAATGTTAGGTATGAACAAGACACACACCTTAATGATATTAACGGGTGGCACTTATCGTGGTTTGGTAATGTTGAATGTAATATGCATAAATTAAAGAATACTCATCACCAAGAATTAAATATACATAACAAAGAATCGGTAAGAAATATGATTAATAATGGTTATCTATTTGATGGTGAAAAAATGGTTACTTTAGATTGGAATTACTACCCAAAATATCGGAATCTAATTGAGGATGGAAAGTTGTATAAAAACATACATGAATAAAAAAACCCGTGAGTTACACGGGTTTTAAAATATATTATAGTTAGGGTTTAATTAAATTTATTAAATCTATTAAACATTTCCCTTATCATTTTTCTATCTTTATCAAATGATTCGTGTAGGTCCTCATCAACTTCCTCATACATCGAACCACATTCCACACACTCACCTTCAGCCATTTCAGAACCACACTGTTCACAAGTTTCACACTCCTCACCCATTTCTTTTGATAGTGAAAATATCTTACCAATAGGTTTATCCATTTTAGCTACGGTCACTAAACTTTCGTCAGTTTCACCACACCCTTCACACATTTCTTCATCTATTGTCTCTGAGTCGGTTTCTTCAACAAACCCTATTGACATATTGGTTGCTTGTTCTCCATACACATTAGCATTTCCACCCTGTGAATCAAACTCATATGCTGAATCTTCATCGTTAAATTTTTCTTTTCCATCCATGTGAGTGTCCATCATACTCTCTTCATCATGATATTCTGCGGGTGACATGTCACCACCAAACATTTTCATTATGGAATCAATATCTAAACCATATGAATCGTCAGAATAAGAACCATCAAATTGTTCAGGTCCACCTGAATCATAATCGTAAGCAGAGTCTACATTAGATAAGTCCATGTCGTCAGCTTCCATTTCATTAGCTTCTTTTCTTTGGTCCTCTATGTTAGAATCTACTCCGACTACCTCCGAATCTCTACCGTCAAACTCATCTCTATCTTCAGGACCTAAATCTTCTTGTTCAGATAATGTTGATTCATTAACGTTATGGTTACGGTAAGTTTTCACATTACCTTGATTATCAACAGTGATACCCCCATCGTCTTTAATACTATTATCAACCGTTAATGGTTGTAAATTACTTGGTACGTTACCTGTGGCATAACCATTATAAAATGATGAATGATTTTGAAGAATAGAATTTCTTTCTTCGTCTGATATTGTCATATAATTTCTCATAATCTTTGTTTTTACTATAAATATGTCGATTTATTCATTTCTCGTTTGACATAGTAAACGGATTAAGTTATATTTTAAATAAAAACTATGAATAGAGAAGAAATAGATGAAATTGCTGAAGGAGCGATTGTTATGGACGGATTTGATGATTGTATCGTTGGAGTTAGTGAAGAATTTGGTCGTGGAACGAGAATTGTGTATTCAAAACAACGTATTATTCAAAAAATGGTAAAAACTGACCTTATGACTGAGGAAGAGGCCGATGAATATTTTTATTTTAATATGGTGGGTGGACATTTCGGTGAAAGAAACCCAATTTTCTTAACTACTTCTATGGCAGTTTAATATTTTATCCGTATATTTGTTTTAACGAAAAAAACACAATATGTCAGATTTTATAGAACAATTCACAAAAGATAAAGGGGTGAGAGACTTAATTAAGAGAAAAGTCTTAACCTCACAAGATTTGAAAGCCTCTTGGAGATATGACTCTCACGACTTGAATTTCAGAATTACACATATTAAGAGAGACGGTAAATGGAGTTCCTCATTGGTTGTTAATGTTGCGGTTTCTGGTGGATTGAAGGGTTGGGGTTGGAGAACTGACGATAATGGTTTGTGTAATATTATAAATTCACGCGACTTTCGTAGTTCTATCCATAGGAATCGTGAAATTAGACGTTTTGTTGAAAAGTCGGTAGCTCATGAACTTAAACTTTTTGGAGTAAAGACGTGGATGGTTAATATTGGTAGGTTAAATATTAAAGAATCAATTTAATTACCTACCAAACATCATTATGTAGTATTTAAGGGCCTTACTTGTTAGGGTCCTTATTTTTTTCTCCAAATTTCTATTTGAGTAGTCTTCGGTCCCTTCATCTACAACCATTTTCATAGCCATTCTAATAAATTCATCTCTTGTTTGTTGAGACATCTCCATTAACTCCTCAACCATGTATTCATCATATTCTCTACCTGACTTCATTTCTTCAAATTCAATAAATTTTTGAAGATATTTTGGTCCAGAGAATAGAAATTGACCCGATTCTAACATATTAACTAAACCTGACTCCCTAATCTTACTTAAAAAGTCAAAGAATATTTTTTCATTAGAATACTTAAAAATTTCTTTAAGACTTATTAGGTTATCTAAATTTGGGTTATTATGAGCTTCTTTGATATTTGTTTTTAAATCACTCTCCATCATCCATATGTCTTCTGAGGACACTAACGATAAAGACCTACCATTCTCCCATTTAACTGAGATAATCTCCTCACCTTCATCATAAGGGTCTTTAGAGATGTATTCGACAATACCTTTAGTGCCTCCAGGAATTGGTGAATACGGGTCCTTCATATAAATTAAAATTATATTATCACCTTCCTTTACACTTGGGTTTACATCTTTAGCCATTTAAAGTCTTTTAAAATAAATATAACGTATAACAGTTTAGTGTTAGTGACATATTTATAATAAAACATTACAAGTGAAAGTTTTAGTTACAGAAGAACAATATCAAGTATTATTAAACGAGAGAATCGGAGAACAAGTAACGTCTACCTTAAAAAGGTTAGATAAATTACTTAAAAAAATAATTACAGACGTAAAACAACAATTTGGTGTTAGTACTAAATTTGCCCTGACTTACGGAGCGGGTATCGGAGCACTTATGGAACCTGTTGAAAAATACCTTAATGGTGAGTTTACAGGTTTAGAATCTTGGCAGATATCCTCATTGGTTATTGCGGCAATATCTATCGTGTATTTTGAAGGTAAAGAGTATGACAAACTCAGAGAAGATATTGAACAACAAGGTTTAGATGATGAATTAAAGTCTGCAGTTAGTAAAACACAACAACTTAAAGATAAATTTAGTGATATGTTAACCGTTCTTGGTATAAGTACGTATAGAGGTGGAGATATATTAGCATACACTTTTTTATTACCTATTTTAGGTATGATTATTAATGTCGTAAATACCTTTGGTTTTGATTCTGTAGAAATGGCAACATTAACAACTTCATTAGTTCATTCAGGTCTTATAACTGTTTCATCAGTAGTCTTTAGAGACGTAATGCAGAAAATCGCTAGTAAGTTATCTAGTCGACACCGATAAAATTAAAATCTTTATCAACCTCATAGTAGTGTACATCCATAGAGTAGTATAGGTCTTTAACTTTATTTTTTTCTCTTAACTTACCAATCTGTTGTCTTTTGTCAGATTCACCCATCATTATACCGATAACTTTTTTACCTTTTGGTGGTTTATATTCAGTAGGTAAACTAACAGTGACTGGTACTGGTTTAATAAAATCTAAAATACTATTAATTAATTTTGTTTTCGTACCAGTACGGTGAAGAGAGTACTCCTTACAGATTAGTTTAATTTCAACTAATGATAACTTCTTTAAATTTTCTCGTGTGTGTTCCATATAACAAATATACGGATTTAATTGTGATAAAAAAAATATAATATAATTTAATCGGGATAGTGTACTATATTTTTTACACTAAACCAGTTATATTCAAAACCATATTTTGCTTTAGCATTATATTCATCATTGTGATTGGTCCAATCGAAACTACATGAACTTAAAAAACCAACCATATCATCACCCTCATCAGCTGTGGTTTTAGATACAAATTCCATATTTTCATTTAAATGATAATCACCAAATGTATTTATCACTGCAGATAAAATTTCATCTAAGGCTTTACATAATGGTCCGTGGTCTGGGTCATCTACCATGAAAGGAATTTCAACTTCAAAATAAACTGTACCGTTTTGATTAGCACCATATATTTTAGTTATTAAATTTGTCGCCTTTAATTTCCTAAGTAGTGGGGATTTACTTTCAACTACGTACAATAGTATTTGTACTGCTCTTCTAGCCACACCTCTAAATTCTTCTTCACTTTTAAATTCCATATCTTTTTTCGTATTCATCAGATAAGAAAGAGATTAACTCTAACGAATCTTTATCATTTAGTTGATGTGCGTACTGACTTCTTTTAAACCAATCACCTATAACTTGTTTAATTGGTTGATTACGAAGTTTAGCGACTCTTATAATGCCTTTAAGTTCTGCTGGTATTTCGTGACTTTGTTTATAATACTCTTTACCTGTTGGGTCTTCATCCCCCTCTTCTTTAAAATGTATTTCATTATCAGGTCTCATATAATTTTCTTGAAATATGTGTTCTATTTCGTGAGCAACTACGTCATTTATATCCGCAATTAAATCATACATAAGTGAAGGGTAATGTTCAGGATTAATAATTATTAGTATTGAAATCGTATCTCCGTCAGACATTAATGCTCCATTAATCATGTAGGGTTCCTTTATACTATAATCGGCATTGTAAGTTAATTCTATAGAGAATGACGGTATATTGTACGACCTACTTATGTTTAACTTTTTAAAGTCATTATCAAAGTCATATTCAATTTCATTTGTTTCAGTAATGTCTTCAGGTAAAAAATATTCACCATAATTTTCACTTTTAACAATATTTGTTATGTCCCTAACTATACGTCTAATTGGTTCATTAATACCCTTAGCCTCATTTATAATGTTAGATTCATTAATGGATTCTTTAACTGTTAATAGTAACTCGTTTGTAATGGTTTCGGGATTTTCATCTTCATAAAAACCTGTTTTTATTCTAAAATAGTTGTTCTTACCTAAATTACGTGCGTAAGACTCAGAACCTACACTATTAGTTATAGTTTCTATAATACCATCATAATAATCTTGAAATTCATTACTTATCATACTAATAAATATATCAGTATCTGTTAAGTAGAAAAGGAATTGATAAACCTGCACCAAATTCTATAGTATTAGAAACATTTAGAATCAAAGCGATGTCTATTGAACGTGAATTTTGAGTAATAAGTTTAATTGGGTGTAGTCTAATCATCACATCAGGGTAAAAATCCGCAGGTTCACTTGTATAAAGAACCATTTTACCTCCAACCCCTACATTGATACCGTTTCTTAAAAACCCATAATTAATACCTAACCTATTTGGATATGCTCCTGTTTGATTTATAATAGGGACCCCTCCAGTGTTAATTATATTTAATTGGCCCGTAGTGTATATTCCCCATGGGGCATATGGATTACGACTATTAATTACCGATGTGTTAATATTATCTGTGGAAAGAAATAAGTCCCCACTACTGAATAACACACCAACCGTAGATGATTGAGAATATATATTAGATATTGTCAGAAAAAATGTAATAATAAGTGTAGTAAATCTCATAAGTGTTTTTATTTTAATAAAACAAATATAACTACAAAAATTCAAATAAACAAATTACAGACTCTTTAACATTTCAATTAAAGGTGGATAAGGGTAAACATCAAATTTGTCCTTACGATAGTTAGTATGACTCCATATACCTACACCTCCATGATTCGCTAATTTGTTAAATTCAAATGGTCCCCAATCACTTCTATCCGCATCATTGTATGTTCTTACCGCATACTTAGTGTTTCCTCCGTTAAGTCCATCTTCTGTTAAAATTTTACCATTTAACCCTAAGTAACCTTTTTCATTTAAAAACTGTTGTTTCTCCAAAACACTTAAACCTTTAAATGATTGTTTAGTATCAAACAGTTCAACCATACCTTTACAAACATCAATACCGTATTCTGAACTATATTTTTCTATCAAAAATTTAACGGACTCTATTTGTTTATCAGTGTATTTCTGATAATACCTATATCCTCTCCAATTTTTACCTAAATCTATAACATCCTCCTCAGGTACTTTACTATTAACGTATGTGAAATACTCCCCCTTAACTGATTTAACTAATGGTCCGTAGTTACAAATCTCAATACCTATAGATTGTTCATTTAATTTTCTATTGTTAGAATTTTTAGTACCTAAATGATGTGCCCATTGTTCAACAGGTAATCCTTGTACTATAATACCATCCCATTCAGTATTACCGTCTCTAGTTGATTTCCCCCCAACAACAAATTGAGTAGCAACTCTTAATGGTCTACCACCTTTAGTTCTGTCTCTATCCCATGAACTAAATACCCAATCTGGTCTGTGACTACCTGCCGTGTGGTGTAAAACTATGGTCTTTTTGTCTGTTTTATTTGAATAATACTCATCCCCCTCTAAATATTGTTTTTTTATTTCAATTTTTTTCATATCTTTGTCTATGTATAATAATAAATATAACTATGAACAATATTAATTTTTTCGCAGATAGACTTAGAAAAATTGGTGACGAAGCACTAAAGGAAGCGTTGTACCTAAATTTGAATGTTAGTGAAGTTTTACTGTCATATGAAATTGCAGGAATCCCTTCACCAATTATGATTAGGAGAAATACGTGGAGCCATACAAATGGTTATGGGTGGGGTACCGGTTATGTTAAAATTATTCCATCACATAAAGACTACGGAAAGGGTTATGACGATATCGATGTAAATATACATGGAGGGTTAACATTTTCAGAAATCATACAATCAGGTGATGAATGGCCTGAAGGTCATTGGGTAGGTTTTGATACCTCCCATTCTAATGATAACCCTGAAGTGTGGCCTAAATCTGCAGTTTTAGATGAGACCAAAGATTTATTTAGTCAAATTTATAAAATTAAAAGATAGTTAATTTATGAAGATTTTATTTAAACTATTTTTAATAATTTTAACTTTACCATTACATAGTCAAACATTAACTATTGAAAATGATACTATAAAAACTGATATATTTGATGTCATATACTCTGAAGAATTAGAACAGCCTTTATGGATATCATACAAAGTATTATGTCCGATGGGAACTCAAAGTAGAAGTGGTTTAAATTTCTACACAAACGATAGTATTAAAACCTCAAATAATGAGGATTATAAAGACAATGTTTGGGATAGAGGTCATTTAGCTCCCGCGGCGGCGTTTAATTGTGATAGGGAGACACTTAAAAAAACATTTACGTATTTAAATTGTGTTCTACAACATGAAGGTTTAAATCGTGGACCATGGAGAGAATTAGAAGAATTTGAAAGAGGGTTATCAAAAGTTTATGATAATGTTTGGGTAGAAATTATAGTAAAGTTCGAAGGTGAACTTCAAAAAGTTTTAGGTGGAGCAACAATTCCTTCAGGGTTTTTAAAGACCATAAAATTTGACAATAAGGAAATAATGTTTTATTTTCCTAATATTGACGTTTCTGGTGAAGATTGGGGACACTTTAAAATTATGAATTAAAATGAGTTCAAAACCTATGGAATTATTAAACACTCACCCAATAAAAAAATCAGATTTAGGATTTCATGGTAACCTATTCGGTGGTAAATTATTGGCTTGGTTAGATGCTAGTGCCGCAGCATTCGCAATGCAAGTTGCCGATACTCCTCGAATGGTTACAGTAAAGATTGATGAGTGTATTTTTGAAAAACCCGCTAAAGAAGGTCAATTAATTAAAATGTATGGTAAGGTAGAAAGTATAGGAAAGACATCCTTAACTCTTTACATGGAAGCACGTTCACATAATGTTTATTCTGGTAAACAAAATATTATTTTATCAACTAAAATTAAATTTGTTAGAATAGATGAATCGGGGGACCCTATCCCTATTTCTCAAAGGGTTAAAGATAAATATAATAAATAAATTAAATAACAAAAAAAATGAAAGTAGAAAAAGGTAACAATGTTAAAGTTCACTACACAGGAACTTTAGAAGATGGTCAAGAATTTGACAGTTCACATAAACGTGGAGAAACCCTTAATTTTGCAGTTGGAACTGGACAAATGATTGTTGGTTTTGATGCGGCAGTTGAAGGTATGGAAGTTGGTGAAGTAAAAGACGTGACTTTAGACCCAACTCAAGCATATGGTGAAAGAAAAGAGGAGGCAGTAATGCCAGTTAATCGTAAGAACTTTCCTGAAGATTTTAAAGTTGAAATAGGTGGTATGGTTCAAGGTCAGACTGAACAAGGTATGCCGATTCAAGCAACTATCGTAGGTGAAGATGAAGAAAATCTAATTTTAGATATGAATCACCCACTCGCTGGTAAGTCATTAAACTTTAATATTGAATTAGTAGAAATAGGAGAATAATGGTTTATTGGTTTACAGGACAGCCGTCACATGGTAAGACCGTGTTGGCTAATATGTTTAAAGAAACCCATCTACCATCAGCATATAGAATTGATGGTGATGAAATGAGAGAATTATTCACCAATAAGGACTACTCAATTAAAGGTAGAGTTACAAATGTAGATGCAGCACAGAAAATTTCACACTATTTACACAATCAAGGTGATGATGTGATAGTTTCTTTAGTTTCACCTTATATTGACCAAAGAGAAGAGTTTAAAAAACTTTTAGGTAAAGATTTAGTTGAAATTTATATTCACACATCAGAACCTAGAGAAAGAGACCATTTTAGGTCTGATGCATATGTGTCACCTAAGGAAAACTTTATTAATATCGATACAACTATAGATACACCTGAAGAGTCACTTCAAAAAATTATAACAGAATTAGGATGGTAGATAAGAAGTCCACAATATTTTGTGACATAGATGGTACGATATTCAAATATAGAAAATTTGAAACTTATGAAACCTCATCTGTAGATGTTTTACCTGAAGTAAAAGAAAAGTTAGAGTCGTGGAGTAAAGAAGGTCATATGGTAATTTTAACTACTGCACGACCTGATTACCTCTACGACCATACTGTTAAAGAATTACAAGAGAACGGAATAATCTATGACCGTTTAATTACAGGAATTGAGAGGGGTCCGAGAATCTTAATTAATGATATGGACCCTAATAAACCAGGTCAACGAGCGTTTGGAGTAAACCTTAATAGAAATGAGGGATTCAAAGGTATCGATTGGTCTAATTATATTTAAATTTAAATTATGAGTGATTGGAGTAGTAAATTTCACGTAGAGTCATCAATGCCGGCTAGAGATGGTCAGTATGCGATGTTTGTAGGTAGATGGCAACCTTTACATAAAGGTCATCAAGAGTTATTTAAACAAGCAATGGATAAAGGTAAGAATGTTTTAATCTGTATTAGAGACGGAAAACCTAACGAAAAAAACCCATTTACAGCAACAGAAGTTAAAGCAAATATTATGAATTATTATTCTTCCGAAGTCGAATCAGGTAAAGTCGCGGTAACTATTATACCCGATATTTGTTCAATTGAATTTGGTAGAGGAGTTGGTTATGATATAATTGAACACACACCCCCTTCTGAAATTGGAGATATCTCAGCAACTAAGATTCGTAAAGAAATGGGTCTTTAAGGTTAAAAATCAAACTATTACGGCTCATTTTTAATTTAAATGAGCTGTATTTAACTAATTATTAAGCCAAAAAAATATGAAATTTAATAAGAAAGAATTGTTTTATTACTGTAATAATGAATTACGTTATAAAAAACTAAATAAGATAAAAATACTAATTCCTTCATTAATCCTATTAATCATATTTTTATCCATATTGTTAATACCCATTAATAAATCTTTAAGTCGTGATATTACAAATACTACTGATTTTGAATCTAAAATCTCAGTAATTAATATTAACGATACTTTAAATAATTTCTCGGAAGATAAACTGATAGAAATGTTAGTTTCATTAAACGTTAAGTTTCCACATATAGTATTAGCACAATCTAAGCTTGAGACAGGTAATTACTCTTCTAAAATATTTAAGGAGAACAATAACCTTTTTGGTATGAAAGAGGCTAGAGTAAGAATACACACATCTAAGGGTACTCAATTTAATCATGCATATTATAGTCACTGGAGAGAATCAGTTTATGATTACGCATTCTATCAATGTCGTTATTTATCGACATTACATACTGAAGATGAATACTACACTTATTTATCTAAGTCATACGCTGAGGCGACAAATTATGTAAACATATTAAAATCTATGGTTATAAAAGAAAAATTAAAAGATAAATTTTTTTAATCGAAATACTATGTTTATATTAGCCAAAAGAAATAAAATGAAAATCACATTCATATCTGATACCCATACAAAACATCATCAGGTAACGTCACAGTTACCAGGTGGTGATTTACTAATTCATGCGGGTGATTTTACTTCACGAGGTTATGAACATGAAGTAGATGGTTTTATGGATTGGTTTAACGACTTGGATAATTACACTAATAAAATTGTAATTGCTGGTAATCACGACCTTATGTTTGAGGACGACCCCATATTATCCAAAGAAATTCTTTCTCATTACCCTAACGTAAGTTATCTTGAAGATGATTTAGAGATTATTGGTGGTGATTATCAGTCATCGGTAAAAGTATGGGGAACTCCATGGCAACCTGAGTTTTACAATTGGGCATTTAATCTTCCTCGTGATGGTGAAGAAATAAGAAATAAATGGAGTATGATACCCTTAGATATTGACATACTAATAACTCACGGTCCACCATACGGTCAATTAGATACTGTTGTCGGACGATATGACAATCTTGGTTGTAAGATGTTATCTGAAAGAATTAGTCTCGTTAAACCTAAGATACACGTTTTTGGACACATACACAGTGGGTACGGATATAAGTTTGATAACGGTACACACTACATCAATGCGTCGATATTAGGTGAAGATTACGTTTTTAAAAATAAACCCTTAACAGTGGAGTGGGACCCAAACACAAATAAAATAAATTTTTTAGATTAATAAATAAAATGAAATACAAATTAGAAGTTTACGGATGGTCAATGGAGGCGATGGGACATTCATTAAATGACCAACAATTAGAAGATGTAGATATTCTTATGAGAGACAATAACTGTGATGAACTATGGCAGATTAGGTCTGAGTTAGAAGAAGTTGTTGACGATATGTGGGGTCCTGATTTATTTCACATGAACGCACCTTTTTATAACGGTAGTACGTTCTTTAGAGTTGTAGATGAAAATGAAAAAGTAATTTTAGAGTTTGATGAGAAAGATTTGGGTGACTTATATGAAAATGTTGAAAATGTTGACGATTTATACCCTTATGAATCCCATTTTGCATCACCTAATTACCGTAACGATGGTGTTAAACATATTATGTTAGTTGTTGATGAAAATAAAGGTGGATTTTGTGAAATGTTATTTGAATCTAACGAAGAGATTAAACCTGAAGATTTTTCTGTAATGGGAGGTGGTATTGACACACCTTTAGGTGAGTGGGATTTTATTTCACGTATCTTTTTCAAAGATACCCTACTTGAGATTGATGATTGGTTAGATAATCGAGGTAAAGCTGCAACATTAGAGATTTATGTTGAAGATGGTAGAATCATACATTAATGAAACTAACTAAAATTAAATTAAATAATCAGAATCGTATGTTACGTATTGGTTTTGGTTTAAATAAAGGAAATAAATTCTTTAGAATTGATTTATGGTGGGTAGGTTACAGATTATCTTAAAATAAAATTTGACAATTGAAATAACTTAACTATATTTGTAGAGTACAAACAAGTACAAAACTATTTTAAAAATGAATAAACGAAACACACATAATATAATATTAAGAAACTTATCAAGGATAAGAATCTTTAGTGTTATGTGATAGTTCGGTAAAACATAATGTAAAAAATAGACTTAAAGCTATGAAAAAGAAGAAGCCCGAACAGAGATGTTCGGGTTTTTTGTTTTATATTAGTAGTGTTCTTTGACATCAAGATTAAGTAACGACACAGTATTCGGTAAAATACTGACCTCTTAGCTCAGCTGGTAGAGCATCACACTTTTAATGTGAGGGTCCAGGGTTCGAACCCCTGAGGGGTCACTATAACCAATACTAAATCGAGTTTTGCACCTCTACATAAAATATAGGTGTTTTCAACATGGGGATGTAGCTCAGTTGGTTAGAGCAGGACTCTTATATGGTCAAGGTCGTAGGTTCAATTCCTACCGTCCCTACAATTAAATTAATTTAATAAAATAGTTGTTACTTAATCATTTGTACCGTACATTTACATTATTGAAAGATAGAGATGCCGTTGTGATGGAATTGGTAGACATGACAGACTTAAAATCTGTTGGGCTGAAAGCCCGTGGCGGTTCGAGTCCGCCCAGCGGTACACAGATAGGGAGTCATTCAATACGCGTTGGAACTAAATGACTTTAAAATAGAACCCTATCTTTTACATGCACCCATAGCTCAGCTGGATAGAGCATCTGCCTTCTAAGCAGACGGTCTCAGGTTCGAATCCTGATGGGTGTACACGAGTCACTGTTAATGACTAATGTATCACACATGATGAGAAATGGAGTAACATCCATAGTGAAAAGAAGGAGGATGAATTGCCCCTAGATTAATCATCTACTCAAGAATTGGTAAGAGTTTGTAGTACCTTAAAGATTTATTCCTAACCAATATTGTCTATACTCTATTGGGACATCCGTGACAGTTGTAGTTGGATAAAATAGACTGTTAACGGACTTTTAGCTCAGTTGGTTAGAGCACCGCACTCATAATGCGTAGGTCGATGGTTCGAGCCCATCAAGGTCCACTAGTGAGTTCTTTGACATAAAAATTAAATTAAAAATTAGAAATTATGGAAATAACATCATTTATTTTAGGTGTATGTACAGTCATTGTATTAGTGATGGTTGTGGGTACGTTTGTGAACTATATGACAACAAAGTCCTTAAAAGAGGAAATAAACCGACTGAATCGAGAAAACGAAAATCAGTATAATGAATCTGAAAAGATTAAAAAAGAACTAATAGATTATGTAGACAGTCTACATAATATTAGTGAAAATAACATGAACGAAGTCTACCGTCATATTGACAGTAGAGTCGACAAAACTGTAAATCATATGAGCGAACACGTTGCAGAAATTTATAGACAATTAGATAAAACAAACTATTCCGTAATTAACGGATAATATGTATACCGTTAAAGAACTCACTTTTTAACTACACATGAAAAGACCATCATTAAGTAACTTTTTTACACTTAATGTTGGTTTTTTCATACATTTATCATATATTTGTACTCTAATAAAAAAAAACATTTATGGGTAATATACTTAGTAAAATTGCAGATATGGAAGAAGATGGTACACTACCAAAATTTGACCCTAACTATTATGTCGATGTTTTGAACTTGTCAAGAAAGAAAGGACTAAGATTAGAGGTTATGTGTACAGCTATAGATATTGTTAGAGAGCAACCTAATTTAACTAATGAGGAGGCAATAGTGAAATCTGCTAAAAAATGGAAATTAATATAAAAAGCTTCCTTAGCTCAGTTGGCTAGAGCAGCTGATTTGTAATCAGCAGGTCGTGGGTTCGAGTCCCTCAGGAAGCTCAAAATTTATTTATAATGAGTCTTAAAAAAATACAAGAAGAGTATCGAGAAACCTCAAACAAAGAATTAGTTAGTGCGGTTTTTGATAATTTTATATTTGGTTTACTAGGTGCAATATTAGTTGTTTTTATTGCGGAAAGAGTAGACATATTAGTACTATTAGGTTATATGGTTTACTATTTTTTCTTAGGAAGAGTAGTTAATAGACCTAAATACGTAACAAGTTTAGGTAAATTTATTATATTTCCTGTACCAACCGCAATAGGAGCATTTGTAGGTTATAAATTAGCTTATTATTTAACACTTTTATTTTAAAATTATGAAAATATCAATATCAACTATAGTATCTCAAATTTATATTATACCGTATATCAAAATAACTTACGATAGATACCTAAACGGTGATTTAGAATTGTGTGTAGGTTGGATTAATAAAGAAGTTATTATAGGAATTTAAAAAAAATAATATTTTTAGTAAAACTTAAAGAAATATTACTTATATTTGTACCATCAAAATAGTTAAACATTTAAAAATTAAAAAATCATGGGTAAAGAAGAAACAATCACACCAGAAGTGAAATCAAAAGTTGAGGAGTACGCATACAACAACTACAAAATGTTCAAAAACAAAACACTTTACATTACTGAAAGAGATAATTGCTTTCTAGTAACGTCACATCCTGACGCATCTCCTTTGGTATTGGGTAAATCAATTTTAAACTAAGTAGTAATATGGCATACAAGAATCAAAAAGGTGAGAACCTTTATATGTTTGGTTGGTTGGAAGCTCCCGCAGGAACTGTGGGTACTAAAGACTTCCGACCAACCACAGGAGGGAATAGTGAATGGGCTATGACCAAACGTGAGGCAATTGCTAAAGTTAATCGACAACAAAAAGAGTCTCAAAAAAAGTATCCAACTCATGTTCGTTTACGTGTGGACCCGAAGACTGTTAGGAGAGCAAAGACTTATGAACAGTTCGCATCTTTTGATAGAGCCTTAATTATGATGACCATTTAACGTTTTTTGTGAACCGATAATGTGGTTATAGGAAGGTAAGTTTTGTATTTATAGTGTTAAATTAAACAATTCAAAACTTATCTCCCTTAATAATGAAAAAGATACTATTTTTATTAATCTTCCTAAACACATTTTTAATAAAAGGTCAATGTGACATTTCAATTAATGACTTTAATTTTACCACAGGAGAATTAGTGGTGGAAGTCATTAACTCAGAAAACTGTGGATGTAATGACCTCACCAATATTGAAACAGTATGTGATGTTTCGAGTAGTGGTTCTATTCAAAATAATGAAACAATAAGTCATATTGTTTTAGGTTTACACTTAGATGGTTTTGATTACCAATGGACTGATTGCGTTAGTGGTAATAATCATCCCGGTTGGACTTTTAAAAATAAAAGTTTTTTTGGTAATTCTGTTTTAGAAACAGGAGATATATGGAATACTAATATTTATGATTTTTGGGAGAATAATAACGATTGTTGGGCAGAGATTTTAGCAAATAATGAAGAATGTGCAGAATTAGTTATTTGGCAAATTAATCTATCTCAAACTTCTACAGTTGAAGATGGTGGATGGGCAGTTAATCCAAATGTAGCAAATCAAACTCAAAATTATCCAGATTTTAATGTTTGGAATAATAGTACATTACAATGTCCACCACCAGATGCGCCCGATGCCATAATAGGTAATGTTGAAATAGAAACTGGATGTATTGAAGATTTACCGGTCTATAATATAACTTATACTGTTCTAAATATTGGTCAAGACACTATTACAGATTATTGTGTTGAGATATGGAATGAAGATTATTATCAGTGTTTTGATGGTGATTTATTCGGTGCATATGAGATTCCACCAGGTGAAGGTCAAGTATTTCAAACTCCATTTTGGGAAGGAGGTGGTCCTGGCAATCTTTTTGTTATGTCAGTTGATAACGTTAACAATGAAATAATTACCGGAAATAATAATACTACAGTGTTTTTTCCAGAATGGCCTGAATGTCCTATTATATGTGAGGCCGATACTGTCTTTATTGAATTACCAAACGATACCATAATAGAATACGTTGATAACTTTATTACTGATACTCTTTATGTAGAAACCATCGACACAGTATACGTTGATGTTGAGGTTTTTGTAGAAGTCTTTATTACTGACACTATTTATGAAACTGAATACATCACAGAATATGTCACAGATACACTCTACATCACATCAGTTGACACTGTTGAGGTTATTGTATATGAGTTTTTAACTGATACCATTTATGAGTATATTACTATTGATTGTGAAACCGGATTAGAGTGTGTAGATGACCCCGGAATTGTTTGTCCCGATTGGACATCAGTTTATATTCCAAATACGTTTACCCCAAATAACGATGGTAGTAATGATGTTTGGAAAATGGTTTATGATTTAAATTGTTGGGTCGAGGTTGAATTTAAAATATTTAATAGATGGGGTAATCAAATCTACCATAGTTATGGAGATTACTTTGATTCATATCCATATTGGGATGGTAGTATAAATGGTGGTAACACTTACGCTATAGATGGTGTCTACACTTATACGTTCTACGCTAAGAAATTAAACTCATCTGAAGTCTTTCAAAGACATGGACACATAACAATATTTAGATAATATCAAAAACTTAATTATTTCCCTATTATTTCTACTACCACTTTATACGGTAGCTCAATGTAATCAACACGTATTTACATCAGTAGGTGCGGAAAAATGGACTAATTTCCAATACCAAGATTGTGATGGTGAATCCCATTATTTTGGTTTACCTGCTGGTGGTTATACTATAATCTTCTGTGCGGATATAGGTACTACTTTTGTTTTAAATGGAGATGGGTTCGTTTATCCACTATTAACGGAACACCCTAATTATGTCTCATGTATTCAACCTGAAACTGAATGTGAAGGTGACTTTGACGGAGATGGAATTGTAGGTGCTGAAGACCTACTTACATTTTTATCAAACTACGGGGAGTGTAATTAATTTAATAGTACTAACAAAATTTTTATTTAAAAAATAAATTATTATTTTACTGATAAGTTTTTTTATCTTATATTATTACAAATTAATATTATGAAATTAGCACTTATTGCCCATGACGGTAAAAAATCAGATATGGTGGCGTTTGTCATGAAACGTTTAAAATTCTTTAATGATGAAAAAATATCATTAGTAACCACAGGTACTACAGGTAAAAAATTAAATCATGCCGGTATTGATAAATTAAATGCGGTCAATAGTGGACCTATGGGTGGAGACGCCGAAATTGGTGCGATGGTTACTCGTGGTGAAATCGATGGTGTAATATTCTTTAGAGACCCATTAGATAAACATCCCCATGATGTGGACATAAGCATGTTAATGAGGTTATGTGACGTACACAACGTACCTTTAGCAACAAACTATCAAAGCGGACATATAATGATTAAATATTTTATTTCTAAGTTGAATGTGAATTAAATTTTTATTATAATTAAAATGTTATGAACGCTAAAAACAAAAAACACCTTGTAGTTGTCGGTCACCCAGACCACAAATCATTTTGTTATAATGGTATCTTTAAAACCATTATTAACGAATTAGAAAATGGTAGTGAAACGTATAAAATAATTGATGTCTATGAAGATAAATTACATAGGAACAAAGAAGAACTTATTAAAGAATATCAAAGTTTAGTTACTTGGTCAACACACATTTATTTTATATCACCAGTTTGGTGGTTTAGATTGGTACCTAAAATGGAAACCTTTTTTGATGAGGTATTTACACCGGGGTTTGCTTATAAATTTGTACCGTTATTTGGTATGTATGCATATCCAAAACCATTCCTTAGTGATAAGAAAGTAAGAACCTATATTACACATGGAGCACCAATGTTACCTGTTGTTACTCTATACCTAAACTCAGTTAAACTAAGATTAGTGATGGGGGTTTATACTTTTGTTTTTGGTTGGAGCCCATCAAGATGGCGTAAAACTAAACAGTTTTGGTCGGTTCCCTTTGTTAGTGATAAAAAACGTAAGAAGTATTTAGAAGTTGTTAAAAGAGATATTAAAAGAGATTTAAAAAAATGAAAAAATTGAAAAAGGTATTTAATCAACAAGGTAAAACTGAGTCTCAGATGAGAGCAAGTTATCTTGGAGCATTTGTAGGATTTGTAGGTATGTTATCATTAGGGGTAATTTATTTATTAATGAAATTATTAACTTAAGTATGACAAAAATAATTAATTTGTTTGGTGGACCCTGTTCAGGAAAGTCTACGATATCATCTGGTTTATTTTACGAACTTAAACGAAGAGATATAAGTTGTGATAACCCTTACGAGTTTCCTAAACAAGTTGCTTGGGAAAAAAATGATTCTCAAATAAATGACCAACTATTCATATTTGCTAATCAACATAGAGGTATAGTACGTTCTTACGGTAAAGTTGACTATATTATTGTGGACTCACCTATTTTACTTTCTTTAGCGTATAAGAATGGTTATGAAAATGGTTATCCGTCAACATTATATAATGACACTTTTGATAAAATGGTTTTAGACGTATTCAACAAGTATGAAAATATAAATATTTTTTTAGACCGACCTGATAATTTTCAAGATGAAGGTAGATTACAAAACCATAAAGAGTCTTTAGATTTTGACAATAAAATAAAATCAATAATGGATAAAAACGAAATAAGTTATAGAACATTAAAAGTTAATGATAAAACTATAGAATATATATTAACATTTACATTAGGGTTATAATAATAAAATAACATTATGGAACATAGAAGATTATACGAAATTAAAATAGAAACTCTTGAAAAAGAAAATGAATCCTTAAAAAAAGAACTTGAAAAACAAGAATTAATTAAGGAGGGGTATAAAGAAGAGATATCTAAATGGAATAAAAAATATAAAGATTTACGAAAACAAATAACAGGATAATATATGGGATTTCACAAAAGATGGATTACTGAAGAAGTATTAGTCGATAGGTTTAGAAGGGGAGGTATCTCCGAGATAGAATCGTACTTAGGACACGCGGACGCATTTGTAACAAACGATAAATTATCAAGTGAAGTTATCGATTTATTTAATACCCCACATTTAGATAATATTGAAAGATGGGATTTAATTTCTAATTTAATCTCAATTAGAACAATAGAAATCGATATGAAAGATTTTAAATAATGTTTTATCAATTAAACATTATTAACTATATTTGTTTAAATAAATAAACATTATGAATATATTCGTATTAGATTGGGACGTAAAAAAATGTGCAGAATATCATAACGACAAACATGTTGTTAAAATGATTTTAGAAACTGCTCAACTTCTTTGTGGGGTACATCATATCGTTAACAAGGATAATACTGATATCCCCTATAAATTATCACATAAAAACCACCCATGTTCTATATGGGTACGTGAAAGTCTAACTAATTATCTATGGTTATGTGAGTTAGGTTTAGAACTTTGCAAGGAATATACCTACCGATATGGTAAACGTCATAAGTCTTTAGATGTTATAGAATGGTGTGTTGTGAATAAACCTAATATTCTTGATAAAGATTTAACAGAACCCGCTAAGGCAATGCCTGAAAAATATAAAGTAAAATCTGTTGTTGAATCTTATAGAAACTATTATCTCGGCGATAAAGCTTACTTTTCTAAATGGAAAAATAGAGAAACTCCTGAGTGGTTTAATCAGGGAGTAGAGAGTAAACTTTCCCTAGTTTCTTAATTAGTTTTTTTGATGTAGTTTTTAAATATTTTTCTATATCAGTATAGAATTTCATAACATTATTTTCATACTTATCAAATCCTTTTTGGTAATTATCAAATTGTTTGGCCTTATCCCCCATAAAACCTATTTCAGCCTCTAAATCGTTATCAACCAATGAGTCACCATAATTTTGTCGTCTATTGTTAGATGCACTTATGTATGCTATACGTAATACTAAATTAACTTTCTCATCATCACTCAAATCTTTTATGTCCGTACCGATATCAACTTGACTTAATAATTCGTCTACGGAATCCATATTTGAATATATTTCTTTTACCATTTCATCAACACTAAATCTCATGGATTCCATAACTATAAAATATTCTTTTTTAAGGAAGTCTAAAAATCCTGACTTACCAATATTTTTAGTTTTTAATTTGGCGTAAAGTTCTGTTGGTCTCACAGAGTTTTCTATTTCATCTAAATAATATAAGTCATAAAACATTCTTTGTATCGCACTTATTGGGAAATCAAACATTTCAGTATTAGCTTGATATTCTGATACTTTTTCTACATTCGTGTATGGGGTTTTTAAATCGTCAAACTCATGTTTTAATTCGTGAGATAATGCACTTACTGTTTGCACTTTAGATTTATTTATTGAATCTATCACATCTTTTACCGACCAATCTTCAGGTACTGGTTTATCGATAGATAATATAACCTTACCGTTTTTGTTAACTTTCATCAAAACATAATCACTACCTACTTTACCTATAGTATTTTTTCTATAAACCATCATATTGGCCTCACCATACTTATCACTATCTGGTCTAAGTTTTAAATCAATTTCAACATCATTAATTTCTTCATCACCAATCATATAAGGTTCAACAGGTTTAAAATTAACTTTATATTCGGTTTGACCATCTTTTATCATAGGGGTAACCTTTGATTTAAAATCGTTATACAATTTTTCACCAGCATCCACAATACCCTTTGGAACTCCAACCGCTTCGTTTAATTTTATACTCATACTTTTCTATTTGGCTTTTTTTACTTACCTTTGTTACTATAAATATAACGTTAAAACTAAAATTAAAAAAATATGGATTACGGAAAAGATTTTAAAAAATATGCAATGAGTGACCATAACGTGTCGTCACTAACAATGCATCATTATCAAAAAGAACTACAAGGTTCAATGACTCCCTACATTTTAGAGGAGAGAGAAATGAGAGCAACTCAATTAGATATATTCTCAAGATTAATGAGAGATAGACTACTATGGGTCGCAGGAACAGTAAATGATGCGATGTCAACGGTAGTACAAGCTCAACTAATGTATTTAGATTCCGTAGATAATATGGATATTACGATGCACATCGATTCACCAGGTGGTTCAGTAAAATCGGGACTATCTATGGTAGATGTAATGCATTACATAAAATCAGATATCATAACAGTTAACACGGGTATGGCGGCGTCAATGGGTTCTATTCTTTTAGGTGCGGGGACTAAAGGTAAACGTTCATCTTTAAGATTCTCAAGAACTATGTTACACCAATCATCAGGAGGTGCGGTTGGTAATATACAAGACGCAGAAATTACTATGAGAGAGTGGACTAAGTTAAATGACACTTTGTTTAACTTATTAGGTGAATTTTGTGATAAAGATGCTGAGGTAGTAAAACAAGACGCATCTCGTGATTTATGGTTATCTGCTGAAGACGCTTTAGAGTATGGAATTATAGATGAAATCATAAAGACTAAAAAATAACAATTTAGTGGTAGAAACCCTCACATTTGTGAGGGTTTTATTTACTTTAGTATATTATACTCACATATTTACACTATTATGAGTAAGACAAAGGTAAATATTAAAAGACATCTACTTAAAACTATCACATGGAGAATAGTTGGGACTGTAGACACTATATTAATTGGTTGGGTTGTTTCTGGTGACCCCTTAATAGGTTTAACCATCGGTTCATTTGAAATAGTAACTAAAATGGCTCTGTACTTTATACACGAACGTATATGGTATAAAATTAATTTTGGGACTAAAAGGGTTACCAAATAGGAAAAACTCCGTAAACAGGGATATTTATTAGTTATAAAAGAAGATTTAATGGACTGGATAAGAATATTAGAAGTATTAGTTACATCGGTTAGCTCAATAGTAGTCGCTTTAGTGGGTGCCGGTTTCTTTAGACAAATGAGAGACAAACAAGAAAAAAGTAGGTCTAAAGAAAAACTAATGGAGCAAATCAAAAAAGACGAGATAGTACATCTCGCAATTAGAGACGTTAGACGAAGTTATAACGCTGATAGAGTATATATATGGCAATTTCATAATGGGGGTAGTTTTTATACGACCTCACCGATGCAAAAATTATCAATTACTTATGAAAGATGTTCCGATGGATTAGAACGAAAAGCCGAAAAAAATCAAAATCATTTAATTACTAGTTTTACAAGTTACATCAAAGACACCATGGATGGTAAAATGTACTTTCCTAATGTAGAGGATATGAATGATATAGGTTTGAGGTCATTAGCTTATTCAAGTGGGACAAGAGGTCACTGTGCCGTACCTATATATGATAAAGACAAGCATTTAGTCGCTATACTTTGTTTGGATTGGGTTTTTAGTGAAATACCTGAACAATATCTGAAAAAAGATGGTAAATTCACTCAGGAGTTTATAGAAGAGTTTAGTACTGATGCTGACACATTAGACCCATACTTATAATATGTTTAATAAACATTTAAAAAATTGTCTAAAATACCAAAAAGTTATATTAATTTTTATTGGTTTATCATTACTATCTGTAGTTGATACATTTAAAGGTTATATTATTGGTGAATGTGGTTATACTACAGAATTTTGGGTAGTCGAATCTATTTCTTTACTGTTATCAGTATTTTTACTATACTACTTATGGAACAATATCAATGATGGGTATTGTTACACTAAGAAAAAAGAAAGTAAAAATATAGATTAAACATGAAATTCACTTTAGACACTACAGAAAAAACAATTACAATAGAGGGTAATTTTACAAAAGTAGAGATGACCCAACTATTCGATATTATAGATATCGAAAACATAGAGGAATATACAATTCAAACTAAATCTCCCGATTTTTGGTATCAAACCAACACGTATAATCCTGATATCCAACTATACTCAACAAATAACACATTCGATAATAACTTAAAAGTTGTATACAAAAATATTGTAGATACTTTATAGTTTAATTATAATTTAGTTTATATTTATTGTTATGAGTACTTCAATGGAAAAATTCTTAGATAAAACTAAATCAGACAATAAAATTGTGGATATGTATACTGACGTAAGAAAATGGTTACAGTCAGAAGGTCATACCACAATAACATCACAATCTATAAGTAAGGCTCCACACGATATATGGAGATTAATGGAAAATCTTAGAGGTGAAGTTTCAGTATTAAGAGACACGTTAAGAAGATACGGTATTTTAGAATCTGATGAGGTCTATGAGGAATGGCTAAAAAACAGACTAACTAAAATAGATAAACAGTACCCACTAATAGACGAAAGAAATGATTAATTTTATAAAAAACTTATTTAAACGTAAATTTGTTCCTCAGGATGAAATACAAGAGTATCTTGTGAGTATTAATTTTAAACAATCCTCAGTAAATAAGATTGAATTAATAAAAGAGAATAGTAACCATAAAATTATTTATAATATGGATAAGTTATCTGTTAGTATAACTAAAGACGGTGGTACTATTGTTTTAAAATCTTTCGGTAACATTACTAAAATTAAGAGATTTATATCTAAATACTCAATTTAAACACCAATAAATTTTATTGTATTAACATCGTCTCTAAAGTAAAGTGGACTAATCTCACTAAAACTTTTAAGATATTCTATATTAGATGAATCTTTTAAGTCCCAGTAAGGTCCGTGTTCATCTTCAAATTCATCTATTAATTGATGGTCCACTTCAGCCTCACTCTTAAGTAATATTACCGACCCTTTATTTGAATCTAAGACATCCGTTACTTTATGAGTATAACCCGCATCTTCTAGCTCGTTAAGTTTTTCTATCATACTAACGTCCCCAATAGCCCATGTAGAACTACCGAAGTGAACCGATTCTTCATCTTCTTCAACCTCACCATCACTACAATCTGGACAACTATATGTCCCCATACCGTCACACTGAGTGCACTCTATTTCACCTTCTCCACTACACGAACCACACTCATCATCTTCATCACTACCCCCGTAAGGTTCACCCTCACCTGTACCTTCACATTCTGGACACGTTTCTGAACCTGTATTTAAACACTCACGACAGTCAGCATCACCAAGACCTGCACAATTCTCACATGAGATATCTCTAGCAAATAATTCATCTACATCACTCAGAGATAACATATAAACTTCGTTCTCACTTCTCCATATTGCCGTTTCAACATCATCACCTTTAAACATAAAGAATATGATAAAAGATAATTTTACGATTTCTTTATTTGATAATGTGGTTTTTACTAATCTTTTTGTTGGCGGTAAAGACATGATTTGTCTTAATATAAAACTCGCTCCAGGTGTTTCATTAAATTTACTATTTGCAACTACCTTCTCGATATATGTTTTAATTATTTTTGCTAATTGAGCTAAATCCATTTTGTTATCGTTTTAATATAAATATTCAGATATTTATTTAAAAATACAAGATATGTCAAGTGTTTCAAGAATTAAGAACCTTATGAGAATAACAGAGCAACAAAAAATTGTGGCACCTTCGGTTAATATAGATGCGTTAATTACTATGTTATTATTTATAAAGGATAAAAATCCTGAAATATTTGAGGATATAAATGAATTTGACGATGTTGATTTTACAGAATCTTCTTACTCCACAAGTATTACACCTTTAATTGTTAAAAATTTACCTTTATTTGGTTTACCTAAATTTGATGGGATTATTGAAGATTTATATGGAGAATTCATATTAAAAAATATTGAACTGATTCGTAATGGTGAGACCGATAAAACTAAGTATACTATACCGACACTTAAAAAATATGAAATAATAGGTGAAGAAAGATATAGTGGTAGAAAAAGTGATTATTATAAATTATTTGTTGAAGGTTACTCAGAAGAATTTGTCAGTAGACAAATAGAAACCGGTGAAGTTGATGTCTCAGGTGGGGAATTCATTGAAGAAGAATGGGGTGATACATGGGATACTGAAAGGTTTGTAGATGAAATTAAAGAAGTACCCATGAATACAGACACGTCATATAAGACTCCATCAACTATTTCATTAAAAGAAGATGTAGAGATTCAACCTGAAATTAAATCTGAAGACTTCATGAATTTTGTTAATGGTGAATACGATATTGAAACATTAGAATTAATGCAGTCAGTAATATCAAGTAGAGTTCGTAAACTAAAAAGTTTAATTGATATCGTCAATCGAAAAGAAATCAAAGGTTATAAAAAATAAAAAGGGAGATGGTAGCGTACCTCTCCCTTAAATCGCCTATAACTATAAGCGGTCCTAAACTCCTATAACAACAGATTACCTGTCGAAAGGAGCCATATTTTTACTTTCTTCAGAGTCATTAAACTTACATGTACAGTTAGTACACTTACACCCTTCAGTTAGACATTTTTCTTTGTCACAAGTACAATTTTCACAAGCCATAATTTTATTTTTTTATGTTTAGAAATTTTTCAACTTCTTGATTATTAGGGATACCCATTTCACGATTACATTCACAACAATATAATCTCATGTTGTTGGTCCCATCTTTAAATTTAACACGAGTCTCTTTATGAGTACACTTTTCTTGTATACTCGTCATTTCAGTCTCTAAGTGTTTAATTTGTTTTTCAATGTTATTAATTTTTTCTGCATTTCCCATTCTTCCTATTTAAATTATTTATGGAATACTATTTAAAATCAAATATAATACTTATATTCTGTTTTTCAAAATAGTTGTCAATCTTTTTTTTAAAATCAGGTAGAGCTCTTAAAAACTCGATTAGATTCATAAACTTTTGATTGACTTCCCCCTCACTACTCATGTGAGATAATATCAAATTCTCTAAAGAACTGGCTTTTAATGGTAACATATTTTCTTTAATGTTCAACTGTTCTTTTAACTTCTTAGGTAATTCAAATGAAAGGGTGTGCGAATGGTTGTTTGAATCACTTAGAGGTATCACCTCGAAGTCAAAAAGACCACTTGGTCTCTTAGGTCCAAGCATAACGAAAAAGTCTCTCAATAGTTCTAATGCAACTTTGTTACTCATGTTAATAAATATTAGTACTTTGGTTAAATATAGTTTTTATAACTATTTATGAATATGAGTGATAATAAAGATATGGAAACACAATACGGGATGTTATTTAAGTTTATGAACCAGTCTAGGTCTAAATATATGGGATTAGATTTAACCTATAACTTTGAACTTTTACCTGAAAATAGAATTTCTGTAGACATCTTCGCTGAAGGTAAATTTGATTTACCTATTAGAACTAAACAAATGTTTCGTAATATGTTTATGGAATTCTTTGTAAAAGATTCCAAATATTTTAACATACCTAAAAGTACTGTTGGGTTACTTGATTTCAATAATATATCATTAAACGGTGAGAGACTTGGAGATAGAATATCAATGGACGATAACTTTAAAAAAGACTTAGTCGATGTTGAATCTAAATTAAAAAAATACTACTCAATCGATATTGCCGATAACCCACAGGGGTCATTTAAATTAGAGTCCTTCGATAATGATTTAAAAACCTATATTGAAGTAATGGATGAAGATTCACTAATGTATACTGTAGATATTAAAGACTCCCAAAAAATAACACTAAATGGTAATGAGTTTAACAAAAATACGATAGTAGACTTTTTAGACTCAGTCGATTTAGGTGACGATAATTCATTTACACCTCCAACCAAATCACGACCATCGAGAAAGATGGGCCCCGATTCAATATTTGAATCTATTTCAAATGCGGTTTGGGAAAACTCTGTTGAAGGAGATGGTACTTCTTTGGAATTATTTTGGGATAAATTAATGTCAAATGGTATGAACTACCAAAACTACTTCATGGAAAATATGGGAATGTTGTCAGTCGTTAATTTTACTAGTTATGATGGTATGTTTAATGATAACATGCATAACTATAATACTGAATCACAATCAGAGGTTCTATCAATATTTGTTGGTTGGTTAGAAAGTAATAAGGGTAAATATAAACTCTAAGAAATCTTTCTCCAAACACTACTATTCTCTGAGCCAATGAAAGTATCTAAATCTTCATCATAATTTAGTATTGTCTCACCTCTATGATTAATGAGATTAAAATCAACATAAGGTACGTCCCCCAATGATAAACCCATTAACCTAAGGAATTTTTGTGAAATATATGGAAATATTATATTTTTAATAAATTCATACCCATTTAATTCTAAGAAACTATCAGCCTTAAGTTCAGGACGTAACTCATAGACCTTTTCCAATCCTGGCAGACTATCAGATATCTCATAAAAATCTTCTGTATTTAAAAATATGTTAACAATTAAAGTACCTGGTTGTTTCATTTCATAATCACCATATCTAATTGGTTCTTTAGAAGGTTCGAAGTCTATCTCAATACTTTTTATTTTACCATCTAATACGCTATGGTCCATAACCATATTAGAATATTTAGCTAAATCATCATACGACTTGGGCATTACCTTATTAAACATATCACTCATTAAATTAAAATCCATACATATAAATATATGTGACCTCCTTATGTTTCAAGACTTTCTTAAAAGAGTGTAATTAATACGGGACGAAGGACCCGTTAAAAAAAAATTTTTAGAACAAAAGGACCGACCGAAGGTCGAGAAAAACGGTCCGAAATATCCGATACCGGCATACGAATGATTAATTAAATATATTAAATCATTATATTCACACCATCTAAAGGTATTTCCAAAGAGTTTATTCCGACAGATACCTAAAAATCCCTCTTTTCATCGGTGAAATCCCCATTTAGTTATACTTTTAGGTGATTCTATTCACTAATGGTCATAACCCCCTCCCTTACTGTCGGAATCCCCCATTTAGAAATAGTTATAAGGCACCATCCCTATATTAGTGTTAATGGTGTTCTAAGTGGTGTTTTGTAGGGCGTTTCGTAGATGAAACCGTGTTTTTAGGTGATTTGGTTATAAGAGGGTGGGTTTATATGAGTCTTTAACCACACTACACTTTGGTTTTCTTCTCCTTACGGAGAATTATAGGTAGTGTATATTATAATAGACTATTTCTCCACCCTGTTCTATAGGGATTATATCTTTACCCATATAGATACCCCCCTTTCTTACCCTTTATATGTATATCCATACAATACCCCTTTCTTTTACTGTGTATATATAAAGGGTGGGTATTATCTTATGGACTCTATAAAGAGGAATGTCTTATATAATACGTTGAGGAAACTTTGGAGTTATAACCTTGAGGTTTATAATAGAAAGTTTTATAAAGACCCGCCGCCTGAGAAATGTAGAGACAAAAAAATTATAGTTTTATTTCCTCCCCGTTAGAATCATACTCTCTTAATACGGATTTATAGTTCCCTTTAAACTTATTACCTTTAATTAGAACATCTTTAATAAAGTCTTCGGCTTCAAGTAGTCCTCCTTTAAAGTGTAGGGGGAATTTCTTTAGACTCTTAATACCTATGGATTCGTGTGTAACATATGTCCACCATTTAAAGAATAGAAATGATTTTTGTTGTTGTATAAAGAAACAGGTGTCAAACGACATTCCTTTTCCATTATAGAACTCTTCTCGAATTACTCTGTAGTTACCCATATGTTTATCTTTACGTGTTCGACAAATATAGGATATAAAATTTACTTATACAAATGAATTTTTAACCATGTTCTCATAATGTGTTACGGTTTTACCGTCATTAGATACTTTATAGTTTTTGTTTGGGAATACGGCAATGTTTTTACCGTTAGAATATAGTATGTAATCTATCTCTTTTTTTCTTTGGTACCAGTCTCTCATACCATATGTTTGAACTCTTACTCCTCCGTTCTTTAACCTCTCCATCTTGGACGCTGGTTTGGTTTGATACCCTTTACCTTTAACTTTAAAGTCTACACCACTCACACGGTCCTCTATGGACCCTAAACAGTATTGTGATATATCTTCATCAGTTAGTGTCGGGTTCTCTCTCTTAACGATGTCTATGACCTCGGCTTCTGTCTTCCATCCTCTTTCGAATGACTGTAAGTTTCTTTTTACTAACGATTGTAGTATTGGACTTTCTTTTCCGAACAACTCTTCTTGATTTTCTCTTAAGTATTCTTTGAACCCTTCTAATGTTACCTCATCGTTTTCGTCTTGGTATTTCTCTACTAATATTCTTATCACACCTGGATTGGTATCGAAGAAGTTTAGTATTGACCATCTCTCACCTTCCATCGCTGGGAAGATATCGATTACACCTTCTAAGGTTTGACAATCAGGTTCAGAAATTTTTCCCCAATTATTTGGGTATACATCTTTTAATATATCTAATATTAGTTGAGGTATTCCTGAGGCTTTTGTTTTTAGTGTGTTGACTGATAAGTTTTCTGACTTTCTTTTATCAGACTTAACTAATAACGTTTCTAAAAATTTTGGGTATAATTGTCTAAGGTCATTAACACTAACCCACATTTTATCTCCCTTAACTCTAATGTCTTCGGAATCGAAAGATAAATCTTCACCCGTTTTTTTATTGGTAAGTATAACATTAGTGGAGTTGGCAATTTCAGAAGGACTTTTACTTAAGTCGTTAAAATAAACATTAATTGGTTTATCGTATTTAGACCATACATTAGCTCTACCAAACTCTATTTTTGCAACATCAGAAGAAATGTCTTGTGAATACATTTCCACAACACTTTCTTTTAATACATTAACAAGTTTAATCTGTTTCATATAGATAAATATATAGTAATATTATTATTGACAGGTATAATTTTCGCCATCATATGATATAGAAAGTGGTGACCTGTCAAAAAGGTCTGACATTATGTCATATAAATCCTCACAGGAAAAATATTCTCTTTCTTCAATGGTATCTGTAGATTGACGGTCCCTATCCCTTATAGGGGGTTGACCAACATACTCAACTCTCATATATGGGTTATCGGTTTCTCCTTTATAGAAATAGTAACCTATATCCGCCTCTCTAATACTGTCATAGCTAAGTCCTTCATATTGAGACTGAAGATATAAAATTAATTTATTTTCTAATCTATCTATTTCATTTTCAACTAATTCATCATTTACATATGTAAACATCGGTTCGGTCATATAATTATGTAAGTTAATATATCGTAAAGCTCTTTCAATATGTTCACCTATCTCATATATGAAATCTTCATATCCTTTATCATATGTGGGTGATGGTTGAAATGTTTTATCAACATCGACATCAACATCAAATTCAAAATAAAACGAACCCTCTGTGGGGTTGTAACGATTAGCTATAGTTTTACGTATCATCATTGAGTACTCAATACCTCCAAACTTATTAAACACTAACGCATCAAGAACTTTTACGGCCATTTTACCTTTTTCTTGTGCATCTGCCTTTAATTCACCATCTAATTTACTATCTAATTCCATTTAATATAAATAGTTATATTTATAGTTATGGATAAGGATATAGATAAAATAGTTGAAATAGGTAAAGTACTTTTAAATACACCCACATTAAGGGCAATCTATAAAGATAAATTTGAGATTAATGCAATCGATTTTGAATTTGTAGAAAAAACTTCTAATAGTCAGTTCACCTCCAAATACGAACACTATATTTTTAAGGTAACATTATACACAGATATTCCACTTAATTTTGATGAAGAAATTAAAAGTGGTGAAATCGAAAGTTATGATGAAATAGAAAATGAAATATGGGAATACGGTATTGACCCGTTTTATTTAGCCGATATTATAATACCTGAACAAATACTAAATATTATTTTACCTAAGGGTAAAGATGCTCGTAAAGTAGCTATTGAATTATCTATTATTGGTAACGAAGGTCAAGTTGTTTGGAATGACCATATGTTTGGTAGACCTGCCAGTTCTCAGTTTCACTAACTAAAGTTATCAGTTAACCTTTCTTTATCCAAATCAGTTAAAGAACCCCACCACTCATCATCATCAACTCTGGCGATATTCCACGCTTCAGTTTTATCGATTAACCCATTAAACATCAAAGGAAAACTATCTCCGGTTAATTTATCGACAACTGAACCATTATTTAGTTCTATCCACGCGTCAGGATTTACCTTAAAATCATTTGCATCCCTATCTAAACTTCTACCCCATTTATCTTCGAAGGATTGTAAAGTTCTATATGTGTTTTCGCCAGGTTTCCACTCAGGACCAACAAGTTGTATTGCTATTTGATTTGGTGATATATATTTAGTTAGATTTTCTAAATTAAATTGTAAGTCCATAGGTTGAGCGTACTTACCATATCTAAATAGTGGTTCAATCTTCACATCAAATATTTCAGGAAGAATCTCTTTAGACCTAACCGTAGCGGTATAATTTTCAGTGTCACCAAAATTAAAGTCCGTAACTTCTTCACCAGTTTTCTCATCGATAATACTAACCACTTCATATTCACTATCAAACCCATAATAGTTCATAGCTAACTTACGACCTAGCGTATTGAGTAATTTTTCAAGACTCCACTTAAGTTTATTATCCACCATAAAGATTTTTACTTATCCTTCTTATCAGCACTTTGCATCATTTGTTGTAATGCTTCAATATCTCTTTTAAGTTCATCGTCTCTTTTTTGAGAATCTTCCTTATCTTCGATATCCCTTTCTAAATTACTCATATCTCTTTTATTTTTTTCTGAATAATCTAAACCTGTTCCGTACGCCTTTTGATGTGAACCGGCAGTATCTAAACCTTTTTCTAATCTCATTACTCTTTTGTGTAATTCTTTAACAGAATTTTCAACATCATTCATTGATTCTAAGTCTTTTAAAATTATTACATCCGATAGATATTCAGGTAAATCATAATCGACAACATCTGAAGTGTTACCATATAATCCTTGTTCTTTAATTACGTCTTTGATAACTGTCTTTAGTTGTGATTCAGTTATCACATATTTTTTTTCTGTTTTCATTACTTAAATATTAATTTAAATTTATCTCTTTATTATAAATATCATAGTTAATTCAAATATTTTTTGTATCTTTGTAATATGAAAAGAAAACTAATAACCATATTACTCAGTATACTAATGTTGAATGTGTATTCACAAACATCATTAGAGTCAAAAGTATTCCAAAAAATAAATGACTACCGTGTCGAAAATGGTCTTCATAAATTAAAATGGGATGATGCAACTTACAAATCCACAGTAGTTCACACTGAATATATGGTTAAGAATAATGAGTTATACCATACTGAAGATAGTGAAACACCTAATTGGTGGGACCGTTTAAATAAAGGTTATGTCTTAGGTAATGAAAATATTGCATATGTCTATGTTGATGGTACAAAAGTGGAAGAAGAAGTATCTCATAGAGTAGTGGAATTATGGAAATCGTCCGCACCTCATAATAAAGCTTTGTTAAATAAAAACGCTACAGTAGGGGGTGTAAGTTCGGATGTTGGGATGGATTTAGAAAACTGGAACGGTACTACATATAATCTTAGATATTTCACTTTGGTCGTATGGGGTGAAGCGAACTAATTCTCCTTATTTATAACCCTTAAATTATGATTTAGTTCTAAATTCTCGATTATAAGCTCTACAAGCACTTCTTACCACCGTATCCATGTTTTTACTTCTACCTTCAGGCTGATAACCCCTTGATGTACTAAAATATGTTGAATCAAATATGTTCATCGCTGGATTCAATATTGTTCTTAAATCTCCCGACATATCACCACTTCTTAAAAATTTATTTTCAAATTCTTTATTTTCAGGGTCTCTAACAAATGTCGGCTGCCCCTCGACTTTACTATTAATAAGGTTATATAATTCAGTATAATTTTTAGAAACTTGTTTTTTTATACTATTACTTATTTCGCTTTTCTTATCACTAATTTGACTAATTTCGGGACTAACACAACGTGTATCATACCCACCCATCGCCATTAAATTAAGTGCCATTTCTTTTGTTAAATCTAATAACTCACTCGCCCTATCTAACATAAGACCTTTTTGGTCAATATTAGTTCCACGTTTTTTTAAATTTCTTTTTTGTTTACTAGATAATTCACCACCACCTCCTCGAATTTCTGATTCTATGTTTTTCTTTTGAACTTTTAACTTTGTTATAAATTTCGATACATCAGGGGTCTTACTTGATTTACCTAACTCAGTTACCTCCGTACCACATCCGTTTAAAGTTATTAATTTTCCTTGAACAACATTTGGTTTACCATCATATACCGTTTTACCGTTTTTTTCAATTACAATATTAGGTATATTAGAGTGAGCACTAGATGTAGTGGCTATAAACCATATGTCTATTTTACCATTACCTTGTTCAACAATTTTTTTTGATTGTTCCTTAGTAACAATAAACGTATCTGACCTACCCTTACCAATATCTCCAGATTTATTTCGTGAACCATAACTATAACCTCCGTATGTACCATCTCCATTAGGTAACCATCCATACCCTGGATTTAAGACCTCAGCGTCAAAACATGACTCACCTTCACATGTGGATTTAGGTATACCTCTTTCTGTGTTAGCATTATTTAAATTTGCAGTTATTCCTCCTTTAATGTTTTTTAATAAAGTACTATTAGCAAAAATAAAAAATTCGGCATTTTGACAAGCGTGTCTGGGTACGTAAACTCTAATCTTCAAATCAGTCACACAATCTACAGGTGGTAGTGTTGGAGTAGGTGTTGGCTCTGGTACTGATTTTGGGGTATCATCTCTCTCAATAGTGATAATAACAGTACTATTTTGCTCCTTTAAATACTTATCTTTGTAATTCTTACAAGTAGTATTTTTACATTTACGATAAGCTCTAACACAAGTAGTTCGTTGTTCCTCTTCAGTTGAACCGGCTTTACAAAATGGTGTACCTACCCATGGAGTTACAGGGGTTTTTTTATTATGTATAACTTTTGGTACCTTAACCTGTGAGGATATAATACCTTTGTCCTTTAAATTTTTAATATATTCGTTTACATATATACTAATATATTTTTTTCTATATTCACTTAACACTCCCGAATCTAATCTCGCACGTAGATTATTTTCAACACCTTCATTATCGGTGTTTGGTATGGAAGACTCTTGTGACTCAAACGTTATTTGTACTACACTATCAGGATTTTTCTGTAAAAAAGGTATAGCTAATTCTAATTGTTCATCTATTCTTTCTTTAACAGGTCTATTGGTTTTTTGGTCAACAGTATCAGTGGTATAAAAACCACCTTTATAAAAGTTTTTAATTCTACTTGTACCCCCATCAGCGGTTATTTGCTCTGATAATAAACCATATAATGTCTTTATGTATAAAGACTCATCTTCAGATATTAATATCTTATTTCCCATTATTTTTTTATTTCATTTGTATTATGTATAGTGACATTACCATAAACATCCTCCACTTCAAATTTATCTGACACTTCTTCAATATTAATGACTTCTATTTCTCTAATATCCTTTTCTTCGTTTATTTTAGTCTTGTTTTGACTCATTTTGTGGTTTTTTAGCGAATGCTTTAACTGTTGATACACCTAACATAGTCGCCGAAAATATTAACATAGAGTTAAATAAATTCTCATTTATTGTGAACCAATGAAAACCGTCACCAATAAAGGCAATACATACTAAAACACCTGAAATAACTCCTAGTGTCTTTTTAGATGAGTATTTATCGTCTTTTTTATCTTCTGTAAAAATATCTTGTATAAATTTCATAACTTATAGTGTTTTACTATAAATATCCGTTTTTTCATTTAAATTCTTATTTCCAAAATAATTGTATACCTATTAGACTACACGCTAAGAATAAAGAGATGATAGTTTTAGTTGTAATACCTTCACCTAAGAAATACCAAGTTAAAAAAGTAAAAGAAATTATACCTGAACCAAAGGCGATGAACCTACCTGGCCATAATAGTCCGTCAAAGTGTTCAACCATGAATCTTGTGGCGTAAATTAACACATAACTTATACTTGAACCCATAAAAATTGAAATTAAGAGGGGGTTTTTCTTAAACCAAGGCCAAACAAACTGACCGTTGGTCTGAAACCATATTGCCGCTTGTCCAATAAAGAAAAGAATGAAACCTATTAATAATTTATTCATAATTTTTAATTTTATGAGTAAAATAGGTGTTTTTAGGGTAAATTAAAGGTTCTATTTAGTTAATGTTGGTAATTGGCTTACTGCGATGTCTGAATATTGGTCAATTAATCTTTCTATTCCAGAATAATCCCTAAATCCAGTTTCAACATTATTATTTAACCCGTATTTTTTACGAATATATTTAGTTGCCTTGTGAATTTTAGGAAATGTACAACTATCATCATAGGCATCAAAAATATACATTGACATTTCATCTTTAATAAATTTTATAGGGTCATCATATTCTGATACCTGTTCAAGAATTTCAATTATTGTTTGGTCCATCCAATCTTTGGGTACGTTCCAATCTGAATTATAATCATATTTAAATTTCATAAAAGGTTTACCCCCATATCCACCGTATGCTATGGTTACCGGATAGTTTTCAAGATTCCAATCTATCAAATCAATCTTTATATCACATTTTTCTCCAGTATATTCATGATAATCGTGTTCCGAATCTAAAATTTCTTGAACTTCCTTCATCATATGTTGTTTCATATCACTAATTCCGTAATATTTACCTAAAATATCTAAATATTCTTCCATATTTTGAAATTTCCACCCAAAAAATAGACTATCCTTAATTCTTGGGGTCTTTGTTCGTCCCCAAAATTTCAATAAAGTCTCTATTTTGTCATTATAATCCATATTTTTAGTCTCTATATGTTGATGTTTCATAATTTACACCTTCTACCCACCCATAAGTGGCTAAAATACCCTTAATCTCTCGTTCAAATTCATAAGTATCAAACCGATTCCAATAACTGTCGGTGCAGTCACGTTTATAACGTGGGTGTATTTGAATTTGTATGTCATTTATATTTTTTCTATATCTAAATATAATAGAATGAACACATTCTTTACCTCTTGGTAGATTTTTTATTTCAGGTTTAATCTTCTTATTAACAATATTTTTCATGTAACTATTAAAATCTTCGAATAAAACATATGTGGTTTTAACTCCTACAGACTGTTGTCTTGATTTATAAGTACGAGTATCTGCATTAACTAATCTACCCCATATGTTACTTACAAAATCTCTAGTCTTCTTGGCTATTCTTATGTCATCACCAGATTCCAATAACTTTTCAATATTTATTACTGGTTGTATGTATAAATCCCCCCATTTTATTTCCTTGAAATTTAATTTTAACCAATCGGGGTAAAGTTTAGGATTACCTTTTTTATGTATTTCTAAAAATTTTTCTAATGTTGGTAATAAGTCATTTGCTTCCTGTTCTTTCTGTTTAGCCTTTAGTTTATATAAAATGTGATGGACTTGGTTTTTTAAATTTCTAAGATGAACCGATGATGTCCTTGGTAACTTTTTACCTTCATATGGACTTTTTTTTCCTTTATAATAGGTGAACAATTCTTTCCCCCCTCCTCCAGGTTCCTCATCATATTCTCTCATATAATTTAAGTTAGATGCGTCATATAATTTATTATAAATTTTTTCTATTTCATCTAAACTTAAATCTTCTTCAATGGTGTTAATATTAAATGTTGAACCATCAATATTTACTATAGGGTCATTCTCAATACCTGTTAAAGGGTGGTCGTATTCAAAATCACGAGTACTCACTTGAGGGTGGTCCTCATATGGTACCTCATAACCACTTAAATTATCTATTAACTTATCATATATTGACATCATACTTATAAATATTAGTAGTAAGTAAAAAAAAATATTACATATTACTTTTATTATGGACGGTTTTTTATTATATTTACAAAAAAAAGTAAAACTATGGAAATGTTTATGTACGGTCTTGGTGTAGGTATTGTTGTCGGAGGTCTATTTGTGACATTTACTGACCCAAAAAACTTAAATGATAAAGATGAGAAAAAAATTAGTTGAATTTTGGAAATTCCTTAAATGGATGGAAGAACAAAGAATCAAAGCTGCAATTCACACTTGTAGTGCTGGTCCATTAATGTAAAAAAAAATGAGTAAGATAGAAGATATAGTTTACAGTGCTTATGATTTAAATAAACGTAAAGAATTATTTAAAAATGTTTCTTTGATTAAAAGTGAAAAACCTAATATGTTATTAGAAGATGTTTATGAATTAGCGTACCAAAAAATAATTAAAAATACAATAAAATGAAAGAAGAAAGAATTTATACGATAATTAATATTCTTACCGTTGTTGGATTTTTTACCTTAATGATATTAGGTACCCCATGACAGAAGAACAAATTGATAGGATTATAGAAATGGCCTGGGAGGATAGAACACCTTTCGAAGCTATAGAATTTCAGTTTGGCCTTAAAGAGAATGATGTTAGAAAAATAATGAGGACTAACATGAAAGAGTCTTCATTTAAAATGTGGAGAGAACGAGTTAAGGGGAGGAAGACCAAACATATCAAAAACAGTGATAGTGTTAGATTTAAAAGTAAAAATCAAAGGGCTAATAAATAAAAGGGAAAGCCGAAAACCTGTTAGAGTAGGTAACAATAAAAATGATAAAGAAGATGAAAAAGATTTTAATGATGGTAATGGTTTTGCTTGGCCTACAACTACAAGCACAAAATCAATTAGTAATATGTGATTCACTTAGTTGGACACAATATCCAGCAAACGGATTATCCATATCATTAGATACTACAAATGCAACAATGTCTCCAATAGACTCAGTAGTGGTTCAATGGTCAGTATGTGATAATCAAATCTGTTATTCAGGTACAGGTATGGCAGATAATTTTCCGTTTGTTAATATGTCAGATACAGTAAAGGTTTGTATCTCTACAGAATTTTGGTATGTACCAGGATTTAATCAAATTATGGAAGCTTGTTATATTTGTGATTCTATTGTACACAACGGAACTGATTGGGTATCAATATATGATAATAACACAGTAAGTATAGAAGAGTTAATAATTGAAAGATTTAACGACAATAAAATTTATGACGTATACGGGAGAGAACTACCCACAGCACCAATTGGACAGATATATATACAGAATAGAAAAAAATATATTAAGATTAATAATTAAAAGTTATGATTAAAAAGAAGTATAAGAAAGAAGATAGGGAACTACTCGACTCAATTAAAGAACTAAACAGAGCTGCGGTTGTTTTAGAAATTAAATTGGTGGGGACATCAAAAGTTAAGGATAATTTAATTTATGAATGTACTTATCTTGATGGTAAGACAGAAAAGACCGTTTCAATCATCGCACAGGATGTAACTCAAGCGTTGGCTAAATTAGAACAATTTACTAATTCAGGTATTCCTCAATCAGTATTAAAATATATGTTAGGAAGTGAAAGATACACATAATAAAATATTAGTTAAAGTAATAAGGTGGGGATTGAGACTACACTCCGTATTTCATGTAGTTGAGTTTTTCTCCGCACTTTATGAAACCGCATACCTTACTGCGGTCATCGCACTTATCGCCACAATAATTGAAATTTTAGCGAGTATATATCTACCTAAGGAACACGTACACTTTAAAGGGGTAATTAATGAAGTTCACGAAAATTGTGAAGAAGATGAGAACGAATGGGATGAAGAACATGCATTAGATATGGTTCTTAATGACATGATTAAAGATATTGATGAGGACGAATTAAGAAATTTTCCAAGTAAACGTACTCTAACATATAAAAGGAGAGATGCTGATGAATGGGATATATGGAATGGGGATTACGAAGAGTAATTAAACAAAAAACCCAACATTTGTTGGGTTTTTATTTTCTATTTTTTCTTTATTATTTTACTGATGAGGTGTTCACCTAAAGTCCAACCTATACTTCCTCCGAGTGTGAGTCCGAAACCTCCGATAAACACTCCAATAAATAATTCTATTAAAAACATAATTATCTGATTTGTACTTTTTGAAATAATCCTTCCATTATTTCTTCAATCGCTCCCATAACATTATATTGGTCATCACCCCAATTATGTTTATGGTTATCAATTATTTTATCCATACTTTTTCTTATGTCCATCTCTAATACTTGCCACTTATCTTTTGGTAGTTCTTCTTCCCACCAATTTTCAGACAAGTTTACTTTTTTAGTGGACACACTTTCATGTAACCCTAAGATTCTATTTTTTTCAGATTCATTTATGTTAAATAAATCTTTCATATTTACTCCTCGTCTTGATTAAGGTCCATATTCTTAAGTTCACCTTTAATATCTCTTTTGTATAAGTTAGAAATATCTCTAAGTTTTTGGATGTAACCACCGAAGTTGTCAGCAACTAATTCATCACGTTCTAATGTACGTACAAAGTCATTTACCTTATTTACAAAATCATCGTTATAAGAAAGTACACGACCTCTTGCACTTCTTTGGTCATTTGCTTCATTCTTCTCGTCACGTTCCTTTCTTCGAGCTTCTCTTTTAGCCTCACGTTCAGCCTTTCTTGCGTCTCTTTTATCTTGACGTTCAGATTTTCTTTCGTCTCTGTTTGCCCTGTTACCTGAAAGACCCGCTCGTATTCTAGAACCAAGTCCTTGTTCATCTAACTCAGATTCACTAATTAACGTTGGAACTTCACCTAACTTCTTATTTACCATATTAGAGAAATTCTCTACGGTTATCTTTTTACCGCCAGCGTGTTGTTCACGAATAGAGTTCATCTCTTCTTGGCTCATGTCATTTAATAAATGTTTCATAGTCTAATTGTTTTATTTATAAATATCGGTTAATTGGAAAAACCTACCTCTGTATTGAATCTATGTTACTTATAATAAGGCTGTCAGGAATAATCAGTGGTTTAATCTCAACATGTCTCTCTTCACCTCTAACAGGTTTTTTAGTGTAACAGTAAACTGCAATACCTTCAATATCATAATAAAAATATTGTTTAGTTGTTTTGTCTAAAAATGCCCTATATATACCATTGTTTTCATCAACGTAAATAACTTGACCTGATTCCGTATCACTTCTTAATCCGATGGAAAAACTTTTTTTCTTATTTGTTCGGTCTTGTTCGTATTGGTCAATGTGTTTATCCATTCTATCTAAAGATTCATTTATTTGTTCATATTGTTGAACAAGGTCATTTAAATCATTAGCATAATTAATAACAGGACCAACATAGTTGATTAACGTTATAGACGCACCAATAGCGGTAACTATAAAAATTACTTTACTAAACTTATCTTTAAATATATTAAACTCCATACCTATAAATATCTTAAAAATAAAAAACCCCCACATTATGTGAGGGTATTTTTTGTTATTTTAGATGTGAACCATCACAATAACCGTTAGGGTCTGTTGTGTTTCCACATCCACATTGGGGTCTGTCTGTCGTTTTCATATTTAAAGGTCCCATACGGACTTACGTTTTCTTTTTTTTATGATAAGACGAATAAAAAATATTATTTTTTTAATCATTATCTACTTAGTTCTTCAACTCGACTCATAATATAAGCCTTTTTACGTTCAAGGAATTCAACCTTTTGAGTATCTTCGGCATTTAAATCGAATTTATTCATTTTAATCTGATTAATCTGATTTTCCAATCTATGATATTCAGATAAAAATTCATCATATCTTGCTGCCTTATTTTCTTGATTCATAACTTAATTTTTTAATAATATAGTACTATTATAAAATTAGTATAGAGCTAATACAAAAACAACAGTCATGATTATCACGTATAAGACGTTGGATATATCTATTTTTTTATTTTTCATTCCGATAAATATAATCCGTTATCTGAAGAGCATAAAAAATCCCTCTGAATTAGAGGGATTTAATAATAATATAATAATTTGTTAATAATTAATTTCCTTTACACTGCAACTCTAGTACATCCTGTGTCAATACATCTTTGTAATATATCAGTTCTTTTCTTTCGTACACCCACACCCGGCATTTCATTGATGTATTTAGGACACTCACGACAGTCGATATCATTCACGGGTTTATCTACCATTTGACCTTTACACATTCCATCAGGTATACATATACCTAAACATTTAGCCAATCCACATGCGTCAACACCTGATGGTTTATTAAATTTTTCAAAACATGATATTGATTTCTTACAACCAACCGTAACCTTGTCAGTGGGTGCCAAATCTTTTCTTTCGTCCTTACCTACAGGTGTGTTCTTTATTGGTTCTTTTTTCTTACAGTTACAATCGAAAGGTTTTAAACATGGGTCTTGACCTTCCATCAATTTAGCCAATGTCTTTGGTCCAACAAGACCATCCATAGTTATACTAACAGATTTTTGAAATTCACGAACAGCTTTAGCGGTTTCGGTGTTAAATTTACCGTCACATTTTGTGTGGTCCTTATCACATCCGACTTTCATTCCTCCACCGAACTTCTCTTTATTAAATCCACATTTAGCCAATGCGTTTTGTATAAGTTTTACGTCCTCACCGGTATTACCTTTACCTAATACTTTCGTTTTACACTTTACAGGACAAAGTGGGCTTTGAGATGATTGTTCATTAAGAACACGTTTAATGATGTTCTCCAAATCTGATTCCGTTAATTTTATTTTCTTTTTCATAATATTGTTTTTATTTCTTAGTTAGCGTTATATCAGCCAAAGTACCCTTAACCTCTATTTTATTTTTATTATTTTTTATAGAATTAGTGATATATGTTAATTTTTTATAAGGCAATTCATTGGTTTTATTGGTATTATCTGTCATGTAATATTTCCCATTTTTTTTATAAATATATTTAACTCCTACAGGCCCATCGTAAAAGGGGGTATCAACCGTAACTGAATATTTATTTGTAATGTTTTTGTACTTAGTAAGAATTGGACCACCATGTGTAGAGTTAGCCGATGATAGAGTTACACCATTCAATGTTATCGATTCATTTATAGTACCAACATACTCTTTTAATATCTTACTAATTAATTCTTTCATATTTTATAAATATATTTAAATACCGTTTAAGTTCTCAGTTTTATGAACTATTGATTCGTGGTCAATAAACCCTAACCCTTTTGGTGTTGGAAATTTATTAATCGGGGTGGCAACACAAAATAGTGGATTTAAAGTTACCGTGACTGGCTGATATTTTCTTAAAACTATCATAGACTTTCCTCCGCCATTCTTTTTTGTTACCGGTGCTACTAATATTAAATAATCGATATTATTTTCCATAATATATACTCCGTTACGTGAGTAAACTCGAACACCACCTTTTTTCTTACTATTAAGAATCTCAGGATTAATTTTATCACAACTGGTCTCTTCGACAGAGTTTAAAGAATTTACCGTTTTTATTTGTATCTTATAAACCTTACCATCTTTAGACATAATAGCATCGACACCAAGTTTAGTATCAATAGGACTACCTTCTGATGCCATGTAATTTAATTCATAACCAAACTTCTCCATTTCACTCACAGCAAATATTTCATTTTCAGTTCCCATTGAGGTGTTCTTTCTATTATTTAAAACATAATCATCAAACTTACCTTCCAAATATTTTGTATAGTAATATTCAGGGTTGGATAACATTTTATTAGATAACTCTAACATAAACGACCCATTACCATTATTTAGGTCATCAAGACGTTTACAAATACATTCACCCTCACCAATTAAAATGTCAGTAATCAATATAGATAAATCACTATAGTTAGTATTTAATTTATTTATCGGGACCCAATCATTATTATCGTCATATACCATTTTAATATTCATAAGACTATCAACTTTCTTATCAGAATAATTAAAGTAGGTTTTTAATATATCAGCATCTTTTTTAAACTGTTCAGAATTGGGGTCTAGTACTTTCCTAATATCTTTCAACATTAAGTCTATAGACTTTTGAAATGTATTACGAGTTCGAGGGGTGTTTAATTTTTTCTTAAAGTTATTGATACAACTTTGTTTTAAACAATTATCTTTGAACTGACTATTTGTAATTATTACATCCATAATTTATAAATAGGTTAATTGTTTCATATCTTATTTTGATTAATGTATTCACTCGTCTTAACACGGGTCAGGGATGTATCAATAGTAATATCACTATTAATAGTAATAGATGTAAATGGAAAGGGAAGGTATTTCCATAAAGCATAAATCTTCTCCTCCATCTTTATAACAGAAGAATGTTCACCACCCATCTCCTTCCAAACATCATAATTAATTAAAATATCCATAACAACCATATAACATTGCTGATGACCATCATTACACATCTGACTCAAAAAATCCCAACCATCGGCCCTGTCATATACTCTAACACTATATTCCTCCAAAAGACCATTATCCTTATATAAAGAATTCATTAACTTCTCAACGAACATTTTAATATTATCTTTCTTACTATCCATCATATTTTAAAATGTCTTAAATACATAATCATCGAAACTATTAATACCCCCATAATGGAAAATGGTATCCATGCCGGAAAATCTTCCTTTATCAATACGACTTTTATCATCATTAATGTATCTTTTAATTTTTAGTTTATATGGGAAGGGTAGGTAGTTCATAATCTCTTTAAGTTTTTTCTCCATACCACGAACAGCATTTTGAGCTCTATCTTTTGGTAAGCCCGTATTATTATAAACCTCATTATCCATTAAAACATGAATAACAACCTCAGACTTTTGGTTAGTATCATAATTAAGAACTTCAACAAAAAATTCCTTAGTGAATCCAGGGTAAGTATCCCTATACAATCCATCAATAAATTTATACACCATTTCAGGTGTTATCTTATTACTATCCATCATACATGTAGTTTACCATTTAGTCCATTCACAAACTAATAGTTTGTTTATATACATAAATATCTTAGAAAAAGAAAACCCTCACAACAATGCGAGGGTTTATAAATAATATTATAACTTATATTCTATCTCTCTGACCTATCCTCTTGCTGACCTATCTGGTCTATCAATGTCGATACCAAGAGCAATTTCCATTCTCTCAACAAATTCCTTTTTTTGTTCAGGGTTTAATCTTTTCATTTTGTTTAACCCATCTTCATCTACACACTTTGATAGTTTTTCAATTAAGTCTTCGAATTCACCATCATTCAAAAAACCTATCTTCTCTGCAGTAGCATCTTCAATAGCACTTATTCCTGCAGATACGACCGCTTGTCCTGCTTGTCCTGCAGATACGGCCGATTGTCCTGCAGCTACGGCCGATTGTTGTTCATTTAAACCATACATCCCAAGTAGATGTTTCTTTTGTTCTTCTGATATTGTTAGTCTTTGTCCCATAATAATTTTGTTTAATTATAAATATCCCATTTTACCAAAAAATTTCCAGAAATTTTGTTTCAACATTTGGGACCCTTTTCCAATAAGGGGTCCCCTTTTAGAAACACAGGTAACATTTACTCCCATACATAGAACAAGGGTAATCCTTTCCAATTTTTCCTAAAATTTCTTTTTGACTATATAGGGGTATTTTCAAAACACCCCCCTTGTTTCTCAGGAAATAGTATAAAAAAACCCCTCCGTATTTGGAGAGGTTTTTAAAATATATGTTTTATTGATTACAATAAAGCAAGTATCAAGGATGCTGGTACTACAGCATTAGGATATTTTTTAGTAAAGTCGCGAACTCCTTTACCTTTTTCTACTTTACCATCTTGAATGTATTTGAATACTCGTGCCATAAACTTCCTTTCATCATCACCCAAATCAGTATGTCTACCTAAAAAATGATAAAGTGATTTATCGTCCGTTGGTTTAACCATGTCGGATTGTTCGTTAATTATTTTCCTAACTATACGTGTTAGTTCTGATTCTGTTAGTATTTGTTTTTTCATATCAAGATTATTTACCAATAAATATCTCAATTTTCCCAAAAATTTTTATAAACATTTTTACAACAAAAACAGTACACATTTTATTTAGGGGATTGAAC
>JAAHTG010000053.1_pt1 | contig 125256 bp, 122 predicted proteins | sample 6116081 | NCBI WGS metagenome assembly JAAHTG01 (sample SAMN13939989, study PRJNA603662) | sponge metagenome | isolation source: marine sponge | host: Mycale hentscheli | place: New Zealand | collected 2005 | reverse complement strand
TTCAAAAATAGGTAAGTCAATTTTAGGTAGTGCCATAATTTATTTCTCCAAGTTCATTATATTCTATCAAATGCATTTCTTACTATTGTGTATTTGTCAACAGCTTCTTGTACTGAGTCTGGGATCAGATTCTGACCAATCAACTGGCCAAAAGATCCAACAGCATTAAACAAGTCAAGTATTCCGTTACCTCTACCAAATCGTGCAGTAGGTGATCCAATTTTCTCACCAGCAACTTCAATACGATCATATTGAAATGATACTGGCATAACTGAATAGCTATCATTTGATTCCCAAGCTAAATCAATATCACCTATCATAAGTGGAAATGCATTATCTAAAATCACTTCATAATAGGCACCAGACTTTTGGTAATTGGTTGAGTACTGTCTAATGATAATTCTACATGCATACTCATCTTTATATCCAACTTCGAATGGAAGTTTACCATCTACTTCAGAGAAATCGCCACCTTGTGTTCCATAGTTTACAATGTTTTGCATCCAACTATGAAAGAATCTCATTACCTGATGATCTGAATCACACATAAAGATTGCTTGAACTGGCTCGATTTGAATTGTTTGTGGCATTATTTTTCTAAACTGACCAACTTGATCGTTTTGTGCAGCGTTTATTGTCATGCCAGGTATAGCAGCATTCTTACAAAAGAATACCATATCTCGTGAATTAGCCCTTGACGAGACACCTTTTGGTGGTATAATTTGCACAGAAAAAAGTGATCCTCTGGCGGGTCCGCCAAAGTAATCCATCTGTGATTTAAATTCGTTTATTCTAAATGCCATTATCGTCCTCTCACGATTTTTCTAGAGTCAGCATATACTTGGTTAGCTGTAGCACCAACAAATTTCTGAGTTGGTAAGAACAAAGCAATATCCCATTCTGAAGGCATAATATATGCCGGTTTTGTTCTTACATGTGCATTCAAATAATGTTTAATACATGGCTGAAATTCTCTAAACTTAGCAGCTCCGTTTAAAACCTTATATGATGCAGAAATTCGTGTCGTCTCATCAAACTTCTTATTATTAAGTACTGTATATAACTGATCCATTAATTTTGCTCGTAAAATCGGTGGCAAATAATGTAAGTTTAAACCAAGAAACCCACCCTTTGCTTTATTTATCGGAAATATGAGCGGGAATCTATCGTAATATGGTAATGTGTCTTTATGTTTAGGATCGTATGTAAGTAAGTACATATTACCCATAATAAACCTGCTATCCTGTCTACGATTTGTATCTCTACGTAGTTCACGAATAAGCTGTGGACTTTGAGTTCTATTACGTTGTGTTCTCGTAATCTCTTTTGCTTGTCCTCTATACCATTCGCGAGCAGCTTGAGTTCGTCCAGGTGCTTGTCCTGCTCGAATTCCTTTAAGTAAAATATCGTTAAATAGTTCAGCCATTTATTTGATCCCTAATGTATCTTCTGTATATATTTGAAATTCCCAGCCTCTTTGAGCGCAATATTGTTTAGCTGCTTTCCACTTTGCTGTATTAACACCATAAGTTTGAACCTCATTTAAATATCTTCTGGACACTCGTCCTTTAGCTGTATTCTTTTTACCAATGTCCGGTGGCTTAGTTTGGTTCTTAGGTTTAATCTCAATCATAATTGTTTTTGTTTTTCCATTACTCGTTCTAATATGTGTTATAACATCAGGAAAGTATCTATGTCTACGCCCATCAATAGGAGAAACATATGGTACAACCACTTCTTCGCTTTGCCACCAAATTACATCAGGATGTCTATCGCACGTACTAAAAAACCTTAATTCCCAAGAAGATCTATAAATTATCTTAGTTGGGTCCCCTTTGTATTTTTGGGGGTTCTTAGGTCTAAATCTTCCATTATACGCCAACTGTCACCTCATAATCTGTTATAAATAGAATTATTACTAAATTATTTATAATCAAAAGGTACAGTACCAATGAGCAGCAGACCAGAGGTTTTTAGAAGAGATAAAGAAAAAGAGAGCGCTTCTGCTAACATTTATCGATTCCCATCTAAACCACACCCTCATACTATGCTTCTAGTCTTTGAAGAATTCTCGTATACAACGGGTTACAATCAAACAGGACCTCAATCATATGTTCGTGGTCTGTTAAATGGTGCTGCGAAAAACTCAGGCGCAAGTGGAAGATCTTCTGGTATTACGCTAAGAGGTCAAAAGTCAGTAGAACTACCATTTCCAAAACAATTATCAGATGCTTCTGACATTGTATTAAATGGATTTAGTAGAGATCCTTTAGCTGAAAAATTAGCAAACGGATTAGATTCATTAATGTCTGGTGCAGGTGGCCAACTTGGCGGTGTAGCTGGTTCATTACAAGGAATGGGTGCAAACTTAGCGCAAGCACTAGGATCTGCTGGATCTGGTGGTGGATTAGAAGCATTTAAATCTACATTAGCAAGCTATGGTATTGAAGATGTCGTAGGTGTTACAAGATATTTAATGCAAAAGGCGGCACCTGTTTTAGGTGAATTTGGTCAGTCATTAAACCTAGTACAAGGTCAAGTATTAAACCCAAAAGAAACACTCGCATTTGAAGGTGTTGGTTTAAGAACTCACCAATTCAATTGGGATCTTTATCCTAGTAACAATGCTGATTCTGATATGATTAAAAGAATAGTAAATGTTATGAAAAGATCAGTTTTGCCAAGCACAAAAGATTTCTCAATAGGAGATCCTAATAATCTTGGAGTTAATTTTCAAAGAGCATTTCTTAAGTATCCTAATATTTGTAAAATATATTTAATTGGTGTAGATGGTCATGCATTTCCAAAATTTAAACCTGCTATGGTTTCAAACTTTACCGTAGATTACGGAGCAGCTGGGCAAGTTTCTATTATGAAAGGTGGTAAACCCGCTGGAGTTCAAATTCAATTATCATTACAAGAACTTTCTATTCAAACTGCACAAGACTATGGTGAAGAAGAAGCAGAAGCTGATGCAGTAACTGGTGTAGATATGGATAGATTCCGAGAAGAAATGGATAGACCACCAGCAGTTGCATCATCAGATCCGGAAGTAGACACATCTTCTAATAATCCAAATCAGGCAGGACCGCAGTAAATGAGATATTTTGATAACTTTCCAACAATAGATTACGAGGGATATAAAGTAAAAGATATTACTCGCCGAACTAATTTTACACAAATCGTTGCATCTAATCCAGCGTTGTATTTGCCATTCACAATTAAAGAAGGTGAAAAAGCAGAAAACATTGCAGAATATTACTATGGATCTACTGACTATACATGGCTTGTATATCTATCAAATAATATTTTAGATCCATATCACGAGTGGCCAATGGCTGAAGCAGAATTTAACGCGTATTTAGTTGAAAAGTACGGTGAAGAATCTGGTCGAGTTGGCGAAGATATTGTTGATTGGACTAGAGAAGATAATGGTGATAATATTATTTATTACTATAGGGAGGCATAACGAATGGCTGTAGATATTATTAAGTTAGCACCCGAATCTTTCCAAACAATTTATTTGCGTAAAGAAGATCGAGTAATTTTACGTACAGAACAAGGTCGTAAGATTATTATTAAACGTATTATTCCATCTGAGTGGAAAGAATGGAAAGTATACGATCAAGAATTATATGAGAACGAAAACAAAAAAGAAATATTCTTAATGGATAGAGCATATCTACCAGTCATTGAGAGAGATTTTGCTCGTAAGATTAGACAAGGCTAATGGACGATTTTAACCCATCACGATGTGAAATTACAAGAGCTATTATTGTTTCACACGATAATAGTCAGCGCGTAGATGTGTCTGGAAACTTTATTGGTAAATTTGAATTAAATCAATCTATGAGTTCCGTAGCATATAGTGGCTCAGCATTTTGTATAGACACCCAAGGTGTTTTAGAAACTTTTCCTTTAAGAGGAGAAGAAAGATTAGATTTAACAATAAAGTGTTTTGATTTAGGCACAGTGGTAAATCTCAAAACAAGAATTTTTAAAGTATCAGATATTCGTCCTGCATCTAATTCAGATTCTTCTACTTATACATTACACTTTATATCTGAAACTTCGTTTGATGCGTCGTTAAAAAAGGTAACAGCTCCATTTAGAACATCAATTAAAAGAGCTGCATATGAATTATTTAATAATAACTTTGGTAGTATTTCAGATCCAGATTATTTGCAAGCTGACGATAAAACTAAAGTTTTACCATATGCAACAGCGCGATATGAAATAAAAGATCAAGAATTTTCAAAAAGCTTTTTTATTACACCAACAGTTGGATTATCAAAATTCATTATTCCAGATTTAATGCCTTCTGAAGCAATGTATTTTATTGCAGGAAAGGCGTATAATCCAGAAACACCATCTCAAACTTTTAGATTCTTTGAAACATTTAATAACTATTATTTCTGTCCTGATGAGTTCTTTATTAGAGATCCCAAGACGGTTCATTCTTTATTCTATGCTCCTAATGTCGATCTCGGACCGACTAATGTCGACGCACAAATTGAAAGAGTAGAAGAGATATCAGTTCTTTCAAAAGGAATTGATTCTTCTATGGATGTTGCTTCTGGCTCTTATAGAAACGATGTAATAGAAGTAGACTTAATGCGAAGAAATTTCTCAATAAGTAAATTTAATTTTGATAATTCTAAATATATAGATATGAGTGGCTCAGTAAGAGATGAATCATCTAATCCTCATACTGAAGCATTTAGAAAAGACGCGTTTACAGATAATAACGCAAAGAAGTTTATGGTGTTTAGAAACTATTCTAGACCTGGTGATATTCCAAGCAATTTAAACTTAGATAGACACCTTGCAGAAATTGCTCATAACAGAGTTTCATATTTTCACCACCTAAACAATACATCTATTGCAACTGTATTAAAAGGAAGATTGGATATTAATCCAGGTGAAATGGTAAATTTAGATATGAAAGCTTTAGAATCAACAGAAACAGCAAAAGATAACAACAGTTTATCAGGAAGATACTTGGTACAAGCAGCATCTTATAAAGTAGATGAAGCAGGTACTCTTACTACCTTATTAAAATTAGTTAAATTTGACTGGGATGCAAATAATAAACCAACTGAAGCTAGCGATATTGCAGATACTGTTGTCTCAGCTGTAACAGGAGCTAGATAATGGAACATGGCATAGGGATTAAGGATCCTTTATTCTTTATTGGTGTAGTTGAAAATAATATAGATCCTCGTAAAGAAGGACGTGTACAAGTTCGAGCGTTTGGTGCGCATGGAACAAATAAAGAAGTTCCTACAGATGATTTACCGTGGGCAATATGTTTGCAAGGTGGATATAATCCAAACAACATACCAAAAGTAAATAGCTTTGTAATGGGCTTATTCTTAGACGGCAGAGATGCACAAGAACCCATGATTATGGGATTAATACCAACTCAGTATGCTACACTTATTGATCCAGAAGCAAATGGCTGGGGTGCAGTTCCTGTACGAAATGCTAATGAAGGAGCACTTGGTTCAGCACCTGAAGATGTTATGCAGCCACAACAATCTCGATTATTACGTGGTGAATATATTCAAGATACTCCCGTACTTACACAAGAAATGGGAAGAGCTATTGGTGTTAAAATTGGTGGCTCAGACGAGAAGTGGGATCAACCTACTGCATCTTATAACTCAGAATATCCTCACAATAATGTATGGGAAACAGCACACCATAGTATCGAATTAGATGATACTCCTGGTGGTGAACGTATTACTGTACGACATAAGTCTGGATCATTTATTGAAATAGATTCTCGTGGTACAACAACAAATAAAACTGTTGGCGATCAATATGATGTAATGAATAGAAAGCAGCATGTTGTTGTAGGCGGAATGAGTACTGTTACAATTATGGGTAATAGTTATGTGTATGTACGAGGAAATAAAATTGAAGAAATCGAAGGCGATTTAGAAACACTAGTTCATGGTAATCATCATTTATCTGTTGGTGGTCAATCTACAATCAATGCTGAAATGGCTCAGATACGTGGTGGTGATGTTAAGATTCATGCTAACGCTGGTACACTTGCTATTAATGCTAATAAAGAATTACAGTTATCTGCTGGTAATATTGGTGGAGCGCCTGGCTCACCTGTTACTTACGGAGCAATTTCTGTTAAAGGAGAAAAGATTCTCGTAGATGCTACAGATAAATTAGGATTAAGAGGTCTTACACAAGTAAATATTCAATCAGTTGCTGAGATGAATTTATCTGCAATTGGTATTAATCAACTATCAACCACATGGGCTGTTAAAGCTGCGGCTTCTGCTGCTATTAATGCTGGTGCAACACTTGATCTTGGTGCTACTATTGATGTTGCTATTGGTGGTGGAACACAAACAAATATTAATTCACCTATTGTTAATATAGATAATTTTGTTAACTTAGCAGGTGGTTTAGCAAGACCAAACGTTGCAAGCGCATTAGCAACAGCAGCTACAACAAGAGTTGCAGTTCCGCCAATTGGGCAAAAACCATTTATTCCAGGATCTCAAACACCAGAAATTGCATGGTACGCTGCTACAGTTACAGCTCCGGAACCTGTTACTAAATCTACATCTATTGTACCTCCGACTGATGAAGGATCTCTTGGAGCATCAGGTTTTGCTGCAGTAGATCACGGTGGTGATGGAAGTGGAAATAGAGGAACACTATCTGAAGTCTCGGCAGCTATTCAAGATGCAGCAACTCCTTTACTTGATTTTATTGGTAATAAAGAAAGCGAAGGCTATGATGATATATCAGGACTTGTTTCTCCAAGTGTATATCCTACAAAGCCACTTACTCAAATGACTATACAAGAAGTTTTAGATTGGCAAGAAAGTATTGATGCTTCTCAAAACTCAGAAGCTGCTGGTAGATATCAAATTATGGAAGATACTTTAAGAGGTTATAATAACGATGCTTCAACAGGTCCAGGAAATCCATTATATACCAGAGCTGGTTTAGGTGCTGGAGATTTATTTAGTATGATTAACCAAGATAAAATGGCGATTGTTCTTCTTAATCAAAGAGGATTAACTCGCTTCTTAGATGGCGCGGTTACAAGAGAACAGTTTGCGAACAGTCTCGCATCCGAATGGGCTTCACTGCCATTAGTAACTGGACCAAATACGGGCCGTAGTAAATATGCTGGAGATTCTGCTGGAAATAGAGCACTAACAACAGTCGCTGAATTCTTAGATGCAATTGATCAAGTAAAATCTTCTAATGAATCTGAACCCGCTGATCCAAATCAAGGAGGTGCGCAATAATGGCTTGTACATGTCAACCAGGAAAAGGTCTCTGCAATAGTTGCCTAACAACCGTTTATGAAAGAAATAAAGTTGAGCCAGGACCTACTGATAATGGCCGTGGCGAATATACTTTAAATCAAGTAGATAACTTTGAAAGACAATTTAGGAATACTATTCTTGAGGATGTACAAAACAATCCTTTAACACAATACGTAAATAGATATCCTACTTTTTATGAAACTGTTGCACAAATTAATTCAGACTTTTTGGGCAGACCTTATGTTAAAGAATTACTACCAGATTATCCAGTATTAGGTAAACGATTAGAACAAGGACCTATTACTGCTTTAGAATGGGCGTCGTTTATGAAAAACAGTAACTATACTCCTTCTGGTGCAATAAAATCAAGTAATGCAAGAGGCTCAAGATTCTTAGATGAATTAGATAAGTATTATAACGGTGATTTTTCTGATAGTATTTTAGGTGGTTTCTGTGGATTATTTAATAGTATTTTTGGAGCAATCGAAGGGTTCTTTAATATATTAAATGCTATTGATGCTGCTATACAAGATGTGTTTGCTTTTTTAAAGAAGATTAAAAACATTAAAGATGAAGTGATTGCAATTTTTGAAGCTATTAAAGTAAAAGCACTCATCGAAGCTATTAAAGAAAAGATTAGTGAGATGGTAAAACAAGCTATTCAAAAGGTTTGTCAACAAATTGCGAACTTTGATGTAAGCGCTATCATAGGAGTTAACATACCTAATCCTTCTCCTGCTCAACTTAAACTTGCTGAACAAGCTGAAGAAGAAAAGTCTACTTTATCAGATGTTTGTGGAGAAGAAAATGCTGAACGTATTAAAGCAAAGATTCAATCAATTATTGATTATGCTGTTGGGTTATTTGAAAACCCATCACTAGAAGAAATTATGATGTTGATTGCTCGTCTTTGTGGTATGGCTGCAGGTATTGAAGGATTATTTAAAAGTCTTAAAGATCCATTAAATAATTTTGCTGATAGATACGACGAAGTGTTTAATACTCTTTCAAATGCATCAAATAGAGTAACAGGTGAAGCAATTAGAGCTGGAGCTATACGTCCTACACCTGAACACGTAGAAGAATTAATAAATAAAGCAAGAACTGTTTGGAACGCTGAGGATAATTATAATCCCGTTCCGCCGACAGTAGAAGAAATTGGTGGCGTCCCAAGTTGGGAAGAAATAAAAGATAATAACCATCCTCTTATACGTATACGTGGTGGATGGACAACTAGAATGGAAAATAAACACGAAGGCTGGACTAAACTAGATTCTGATGTAAGAGTTAAATTAATGAGACTTCAAAAAGTAGCTTCTGAAGCTGGAATTATTAGAGGTCATTTATATCTAAATAGTGGATATAGAAATAGAAAATATAATGAAGCAGTAGGTGGAGCAGAAAGATCTCAGCACTTAAGTGGTAAAGCAGTTGATTTGGCTTGGGATGGGTTTCAACCAAATGGCGAGGATCTAATAAGATTCCAAGACTTTGCAAGAAGAGTTGGATTTAGTGGATTTGGTTTTTATAATTCATTTTTCCATTGTGATGTAGGACCAGCAAGAACATGGGACAAACGGGGATAAGAAATGGTAGCTAGGTTATTTACACCTAAAACTAAAAAGATATCGATTTATTCTGATTTCAAGAAAAATCTTGAACTTAGTCCTTTGTCGAGTGATATTACATTGCATAAAGATGAAGACGCAGTAAAAGAATCTATTAAGAATTTAATTCTTACAGATAGAGGTGAGAGGCTTATGCAGCCAACCCTCGGCGGGAATATTTATGCAATGATATTCGAGAATCTTACACCTGCTGTTTTAAAGCTAATAGAAGAGAATGTAAGAACAACAATTAATTTATACGAGCCTAGAGCAGAGCTTCAGGACGTTACAGCTTCATCTAATATAGATGATAATGCTGTAAACATACGAATTACTTTTTATATCAAGAACGTAGAGCAGCCGATCGAGCTTGATGTATTTTTAGAGAGGACTAGGTAAATGGCCAAGTTAGACATTTCAGAGCTAGATTTTGAAACGATTAAGTCACAGTTTAAAGACTACTTGAGGAATCAAACTCAATTCAAAGACTATAACTTTGAAGGATCAAACATGAGTGTATTTTTAGATGTACTCTCATATAATACGTTTCAAAATAACTTCTATGCTAATATGGCAATCAACGAGATGTTTTTAGACTCAGCAGTCTTAAAAAATTCTGTTATGTCTCATGCAAAAGAATTAAATTACTTACCAAAATCTCGTAAATCACCAAGAGCAGTAGTTACAACAACAATTACCGACCCAAGTGTTGTCGGTCAAACAATTACTATTCCAGCATATTCTCAGTTTACGACAGACTTCCAAGGAACTCGATTTAATTACGTAACAGATAAAGCTTATGTTGCTCGTAAAACTGGACCAGGTGTATTTACTGCAGCAAATATGGAAATCTTTGAAGGTGAAATGCTAGCAAGCTTTGAGCGAGAAGGTTACTTTATTGGAGACGATGGTGTTCTTAGAGTTATCTTATCAAACGAAAATGCTGATACAGATTCAATTGTTGTATTCGTTGATGCTGAAGCTACTGATAACGAAAACATTTTCCTAAGAAAGAATGATATTTTTGGTGTAGATGCATTAGATAAAGTATTTTATGTAGAACCATATTACGACGGACGTTATGTTGTTTACTTTGGTAATAACAAATTTGGAATACAACCAGAAGCATTCGAAGATATTCGTGTAAGATATCGTATTACATCAGGCGATGAATCAAACGGTGCGACAACATTTAGTCTTCTTCTTACTTCTGACACAGCAACTGAAAGCACGGTTACAATTCAGCCGTCAGCTGGTGGATCAGAAAGAGAATCATTAGAAAGTATTCGTTACTTTGCTCCAAAGTCATTACAAATTCAAGAGCGAGCTGTAACATCTAAAGATTATGAAATACTGTTACAATCTCAATTCCCAGAAATTAAAGCTATTGCTGCATATGGTGGTGATGAATTAGAACCACCACAATTTGGTAGAGTTGCGATATCAGTTTATCTTGGTGAAGGTCGTGAAGGATTATCAGAAACAATCTCAGCAACATATATTGATTACTTAAAAGATAAAAGCCCAATTGCAATTGAGCCAGTCTTTGTTGAATCAGAATTTATGTATGGATGCGTTAATGTAGATGTTAACTTTAATCCTAAGCTTACTAAGAAATCTGCAGGTGAAATTGAAACACTTGTAAGAACTGCTGTAAGTAGTTATAACACAAATGTCCTAGATAACTTTAATGTTACGTTAAGACTATCTAAATTATCTAAGAATATCGATGCATCTGAAAATTCAATAGAAAGTAATAGCTTATCTGTTTGTCCTTATATAAGATATTCTCCTGCTTTAAATGAAGCAGCTTCACCATCATTTAAATTCTATGCAGAGTTAGTTAAGCCATATCCATTCAAAGATTCAAATGGTTTTGCTGATTATAAACCAGCAGTTAAGAGTAGTGTTTTCGAATATAACTTCGTAGATTCATTCTTCCAAGATGATGGTTTAGGAAACATTCAAATTGTTACTTCTGATTTAGTTAACCCACAAATTGTGAAACCTTTGGCTGGTAAAGTAAACTATAAAACTGGTCAAATCGATTTAACTAACTTTGAAGTTGGTGGATTTGAAGATGGTTCAGGCATTACAATTATGGTTACAACCAAACTTGACGATATTAAGGCACCAGCCGGCAGAATCTTCTTAATCAAAGACGACGATGTAACGGTTAATATGAAAGAGGTCAAGTAAATGGCTGATAACTCTGTCACAATAGTTGAAAAAAATATAGCATTTAAAATTGCTAATCAGTTCCCTGCTTATTTCAGAGAGTATGGACCTGAGCTTGTTGACATGGTTGAACAATATTATAGGTTCGTAGAAACAGAACCAAACATGGGTGTTTATAATACTCGTAGAATGTTTGAATACCGAGATGTTGGAACTACACTTTCATCGATGATCATTTATTTCAAAAAGAAATATATGGCAGACTTACCTACAATTGAAGATGATAAAACAGTAAGATTTATCTTACGAAATATTATGGATCTTTATAGAAGAAAAGGTACTGAAAGTGGATTACGTCTTTTCTTTAGAATATTTTATGAAGAAGATATTCAAGTAAAATATCCAGCTGAGCAGATGCTTAAACCTTCTAACTCTTCATGGCAAACTGGTACGTATTTACAATTATATAAAAATAATAATAGATTTTTTAATGCTGCTAATACTATTGAGTATTCATATGCAGATCTTTTAAGTAAAGATATTACTGGCTCTGTTTCAAAAGCGACTGCGATTGTAGATAAAATTAATTTTGTTTACTTAAATTCTACATTAACACCAGTAATATATTTAGTAGAAGTAAAAGGGAAGTTTACAAAATACGACGATATTTTAGCACGCTTTGCTGGCGAAGATATCGCTTTTGGACAGCTAAATGGTTCTGCTGCTTCAATAATTATTGATCCAGAAGATTATATTGCAACAACTGGAAATAATATTGGTGATATATTCAGTATTGAAAGTACATATGGTACTGGCGGTAAAGCGATTGTTACTGAATTAGTTGAAGAGTTTACAGGTACTGTAGATTATAAACTAGAAGACGGTGGATTTGGTTATACAATACCGAATACAAAAATTCTTGTTTCAAACCAAGTAGTAATTTTAAATAACGATCCACCTAAGTTTGAAATATTAGAAGTGTTGCGTGACGCTAATGGTAATGAAGGAACTGTTATCGGTCAAAACTCTTCAACAGTTGGCGTTAAAATGGAGCCAGGCGAAGCATTTGAAGTAGGAGTAAATATTTCTACTCGTGACAGAACTACAAATATTACTATTGTTCCATATAATCCAAGCAATGATACTGGAGATATTTTTGGTGTAGCTGCTAAGAATGATTCTTCTCCTGGTCCTTTATTTGCAAATACAGGTAATCCAGACCATGCAAAAATAGAAGAATTAGAAAACGTTCAATCAGTAAGTTTAATTACAGACATTATTAATCCATTTACTCTTGTACCCTTAAACTCAGCAGACTTTAATGCTAATCCACCAGCAGCGGCTGCTTTTTCTGGATCTGCATCACCAGTTACATTAGCAACACCAATGAATCAAGCGTTTGATTTGACGCCATTTGATATTGGTACTATTAAAACATTCGAAAATATTAATCCTGGTGAAGATTATGTTAATGATACATTTACATTAGTACGTGATGAGCAAATGATTGCTTTTGAAAGATTCGAGCAAGTACTTTTAATTGAAGACTTTAATGCTGGTTTCTCTCCAGGCGATCCAATATATCAAGCTCTTACAGATACAAATGGTATAATTACAAAAATCGATTTCGATCTTCAAGCAATCTATGTAAGACCTTTTAGCTATTACGGATTTAAATCTGGTCCTAATGATGCAATTACTTATAAAGGCAGTGATTACGATGTATTAGCAGTAGAAAGAGATTACTCTTCTAATAGGTTTGGTGAAAACGCAGTCGTAAAAAATAGAACATTGTTCTCACAAGGTAAAATTAAAGCAGCAGAAATAAGAGATTCTGGATTTGGATATATTGACAATGATACAGTATATCTTACAGATGAAGATGGTAAGAGACATGCTAAAGGCGTGCTCAGAGCTAACTCACAAGGTATTACTGCTGGTTTCTGGGGAAGTCAATCTTCTCATATTAACGGATATAGAACAAACGAAGATACTGGAGTATTTGAATATTACGACAGTAAAAAGAAAATACAAGACAGTGATTATTATCAAGAATTTTCTTATGAGATACGTTCTACAGTTGCAGTTGACAAATACGAAAAAGTTCTAAAAGATACCGTGCACCTTGCCGGTACAAAAATGTTTGGGAACTTTATTTACAATAATTCTGTAGGACCTTATTTAACTCATAAATTCCAGATAAGAGTAAAAGATGATTATGTCGCAGGTGGAGCTGATGTTGTTGGTCCTAATCAAAATGTTGGAGATCAAACTATTCGTGCAGATACAATTCTTCATTCTGTTGATACAACAGCAATTACTGCAGACAACGCTTAGATAAATAATATAAAAATAAACAGGAGCTATCATGGCCAAGCAAATAATTAACTACGGCGCAGCAGAAAACGATGGAACTGGCGACTCTATAAGAAATGCCATGATAAAAGTCGTATCTAACTTCGACGAATTATATACCGGACAATTTTCTGGTGTATACGCAGAACTTACAAATAAGCCTACTTCAATAACGGACTTCGGAATCAGTGATGGTAGTGAAGGACAAGTTTTAACTACTGACGGTGCTGGAGGATTTACATTTGAAGATGCCACAGCCGGAGACAATAGAATTACGGACCTTGAAGTTGTAGGTGAAAAATCACAAGGTAAAATTAACGCACAAAGTACTTATGTTCCATTTATGATTACTGATATCATATCCAATACAATGCAAAATCAAATTCCACCTACTAACATTGTAAATAATTTAATAGAACAAGAAATTTACACTAAAGTTTTAGATAGATATACATCTGGTGGTAAATTGCTTTTAACATTTATTTGTAATACAGGCAACCCAGATTTATATGCAACTAGAGAATTTATTTTCAGTAGAGTAGAAGGTGGAGATTTCGATATTACTGAGATTGGTTCTGGTAATGACGAGATATATGACAGTGTAACAGTTTCAGAAACATTTGTAAATAACATTTTAACATTAAGAGTTACGGCACGAGTTCCAAACACAGGATTACCTGTTGCAGAATTTGTAAGAGTTGTAGGCGAAATAAATTATACAAGTGTGCCAATCTTCTTAACAGCGTCAGGATACTAATATGCCAAAAAATATAAATCTTAAATCTTCTGCTGGAGATATTGTTATTAATCCAGACTCAGGTTCTGCTGTATTACAAGAATCTGGTGTTACTAAATTAGAAACTACTGCAACTGGTGTATCGGTAACTGGTGACATTTACTTTCAAAACGTATTTGCTACATTAGGCGATTTACCACCTGCATCAGATCAGCATGGTATGTTTGCTCACGTTCATGCAACTGGTAAGGGTTACTTTGCACATGCTGGTTCTTGGATTGCTTTAGCAAATGAAGCAGATGTTCCCGCAACTCTTACAGACTTAGGAATTACTGATGGGTCTGCAGGACAACAGCTAACAACAGATGGTTCTGGTAACTTTACTTTTGCTGCTGCAGGCAGTGGAGGTGGCGGTGGATCATCGTTACAATCAAGAACAACTAAAGCCCAAACCACAACAGCAATTGCAGATGGTTTAACTACAGATATCGATATTGTTGGTTTTAAAGCATACTCATTGATGGCGATTCAAACGTCAGCAGCTGCATGGATAAGAATCTATGCCACTAACTCTGCACGAGTTGCTGATAACTCAAGAATAGAAACATCAGATCCAGCACCAGACGCTGGTGTTATTGCAGAAGTAATTACTTCTGGTGCAGAAACTGTTTTAATCTCACCAGGAGCGTTAGGTTATAACATGGAAACTACACCTACTACTAATATTCCAGTTAAAGTTACAAATAAATCTGGGTCAGCAGCAGCAATTACCGTAACACTTACAGTACTTCAGTTAGAGGCATAAAATGGCACAACAAGAATGGATTGTAACTCTTCATAATAGAGAAGATTTAGACGATTTCTATAATGATATGGAAACGCCTGGAGGCAATCTGTTCATTCCAGATCGTGCTGTAGCAGTAGCTAATAAAAGACCAATAAGTCGTAACACTCATTATATGCTTACTGATGAAGAAGTAGAATTAATCAGACAAGACGAAAGAGTTTGGGGTGTAGACCTAAAAGAATTAATTGAAATTACAACTAGACCTATGTATACCATAACTAATGGTGAGTTTGATAAAAGTTGGACTGACGACGCGTCTGATCTTAATTGGGGTTTATTAAGACATTCAGAAGCCACTAATAGAAGTGGGTGGGGTGCTGATAGTACTTCTTTACAAACAGATGATTTAACTATTACATCATCGGGCAAAAACGTCGATGTTTTAATTGTTGATGGTCATATAGATCCAGCACATCCTGAGTTTGCAGTAAATGCAGATGGTTCGGGTGGTTCACGTGTTCAACAATTTAACTGGTTTTCATTAACTAACGCTGTAACTGGCGGATCAAATGGTACATATACTTATGACCGTTCGGGTTCATATACAAACTCTGCAGATCAACAAGATAACAATCATGGCTGCCATTGTGGTGGAACCGTTGCTGGTAACACACAGGGTTGGGCCAGAGATGCTACTATTTACAATATAAGTCCATACAGCAGTAATCCTAGCTGGGGATCTGGCGGACTTGGCAGCTCTACTATGTGGGACTACATAAGACAATGGCATAATAACAAGCCTATTAATTCAGAAACTGGTAGACGCAATCCAACGGTTTCAAATAACAGTTACGGAAGCTCAATTACGGTTGGAGCAACAAATGCGATTAACGGATATACGACATCATTAATAGAAGAATGCACTTTTAGAGGTGTAACTTTTGATCCTGGTCGTGATTTAACAGCAACAGAATTACAAGCTCGTGGATTCCGAGCACTTGAATATAACACAGGTACATATCAATTTGAAGATTCTACATCAGGTTTTAGTGTACCAAATTGGTTTTCTAGTAGAGAAGCTGATATGCAAGACGCAATAGATGATGGAATCATTATTGTTTGTTCTGCTGGTAATGATTACTGGAAAACAGTAAACTCTTCTGATCAAGATTATAATAACACTTACTACATGACATACGGTAGCACCAATTACCTTTGGTACACGAATAGAGGAACTGGTTCTGCGGCTGGGTTCGCAAGTAATATTAACGTAGGCGCTATGTCAAATGATGCTACACAAGATAAAGCTCCATTTTCAAACTGTGGAAGCCAAGTAGATATATATGCAGCTGGCGAAGCAATTCAAAGTAGTGTTCATGCAAAATCTGGTGACATCGCAGACCCAAGATTATCTGGATATAATTTAGATAAATATCAAGGTACGAGTATGTCAGGACCACAGGTTGCTGGTGTACTTTCAATATTAGCAGAGTCTTGGCCGAATATGTCGCAAGCACAGGCTCAGCAATGGTTAATTGATAATGCTGAGAATGATGCAATGACTGATACACAGACCGATGATCCAACAGACGATGATAGTTTACAAGGTGCTCCAAATAGAATCCTAAGATGGATTAATCAAAGAGTAGAAGATGGTAATACTTTTCCAAGAAGAAACTTCGCGCCTAGACCAACATCTGGTGCAACTTATCCCCGCACACGTATACGTAGACGCGGCTAATTGTTTATAAATAATAGAAAAGCTTAAGGTGCGAAATGGCAGAAATACTAACTACAAAATTAAAAAATGATACATTAAGATTAGTCCAAGATGACTTTCTTGATAATGAATTCTATTTCGCTGTATCATCTATTTCTATAGACCCGTTAACTGTAATAAAGTCTGAAAATTCTTTATACAGCAAGAACGAGTTTAAAGAAAATATTGTGTTCGGGAAAAGAGTATATCCTGAAGATATTAAGTTTATGATCAGATATTATCCTTGGCAGTCTGATGCTGTTTATGATCAGTACGACAACAAAGAAAATTTAGAAAATTTAAAGTTTTATTCGATTGTTGGACCAAATAATAATAACTCTGGAGATTATAGAGTTTATAAGTGCTTGTCAAATAACAATGGCGCACCATCTACTTCTCCTCCAAACTACAACGTAGAAACAAAAAATCAGATTTATATTATGCCTGATGGTTATGTTTGGAAGTTTATGTATTATTTAACAGAGCAAGAATTTGAAGCATATAATGCTGTAGGTTTTGTTCCTCTTCCAACAACTACTGTAATTAATCCATCATCTACTCGCTTTGATTCGGTAGCAAATACAGATGTTGCAATTACTGGCTCTCAGCTTAGTGATATTTTTGTTGAGAATCCTTTTGATAACAGCGGTTATCCTGCATTAGATAATGGTATAGTTGTTGGTAAACCTGGTAATGACGGTACCATGATTATAAGAAACAGTTTCTTAAGTGAGACTCGTAACTTTTATTCTGGTATGACGATCTATATTACTATTCGAGGAACCGAAGAGTCGAAAGCTTATGTAATTGATACGTATGATTTTAACGATGTAGCTACACCTGCTGCAGATACTGCTAAGATTCGTGTAATTGGAGATCCATTTGGCGAAGGTATTATAGAATCATCATCATTTAGACTTGGTCCGACCATTAAGATCGAAGGTGACGGTCACGGCGCAGAAGCAATTGCAATTGTTGAGAATACAAGAATTGTTGGTGTCGAAATAATTGAACAAGGTAATGATTATAATAATTTAGTAGCTACAGCAGTTGATCCTACAATTAGTTTTAACCCTGAGGATACTCAATCAACAGATTTAAGAGCGCAATTAAGACCCGTTCTTTCTCCTTTTGGTGGGCATAATTTTGATCTAATTGATGAGATGCATTGTCGCAACATACTATTATATTCTTATATTACAGAAGCAGATAGTAATCAGATTGCAAGATCAAATACTTATTCAGCAATTGGTGTAATTAAAAATCCATCATTTGTAGTTGATCCTGAAACAGCAAACACTGCTTCACCACCTGTATTTGATAATAGAATTGAAGTCATTACAGATGATTACGCTAAAGTAGAAGTTAATACACTCGTTAAGCAAGTTGATATTAACAATAATAAAATATTTGAAGGCAGAGTACATGAGGTTAAAGCAAGCTCTAACTCAGTTTTCCTATGTAGTTATATGGGACCGTATACTAATACAGCTAATAACGATGTTCCATTAGATTATACAAAAAACTTAATCAATAGCACTGGGCAGTCATTGATAATAAATACACCAGTAGCTAATAATATAATCGAGTCAAGATATACTCAACGGTCTGGAACGATTTATTTTATGGAAGATTTTGTTCCACTAAACAGAACGCAGACCTCTAGAGAAGAATATAAACTGGTCTTAGAATTTTAAGGAAACTAAAATAGATGCCTATTAACACAGACTTAAACATTGCTCCATATTTCGATGACTTTGACATTGAAAAACAGTTTTATAAAATTCTGTTCAAGCCAGCTTATGCAGTCCAAGCAAGAGAGCTGACTCAACTTCAAACGATTCTTCAAAATCAAATTGAACAATTTGGAGATAACATTTACCAAGAAGGTAGTGTTATTAAAGGTTGTAACTTTACCGAACTGGATAGTTTACAATTCGTAAAACTTGTTGATAAAAGTGGATTTGATATTGAAACTTTTGTTGGCGGAGAAGATACAATCACCGAGTCAGGTGTTGTAAAAGAAGTAAGCATTTCATACGAACTCGCAAGCGCAACGGGACTTAAGGCATCTGTCGTTTCTGCTACTCGAGGGTTTGAAACTCGCCCGCCAAACTTAAATACATTCTATATCAACTATTTGAATACGGAAACAGCAGGTAGAGCAGTATTCTCAGCTGGTGAAGCACTTACAGTAAACAAATACGTTTATGAAGGTTCAACACTTAGAACTGATTTAACTGAATTAAGTGTAGCACAAATTAACGTTACATTGCTTTCACCACATGTAGGTAATGCATTCGGCATTCAATCTACTCCTGGTATTATTTTCCAAAAAGGTCACTTCCTATTTACAAATAACCAAACATTAGTTGTTGATAAGTATACGAATCAGCCAAATGATCTTTCTGTAGGCTTCCAAGTAACAGAGCAATTAATTAGTTCTTTACAAGATAATAGCTTATATGATAATGCAAACGGATCATTAAACGAAAATGCTCCAGGTGCTGATAGACTAAAAATGATTCCTTTGCTCGCAGTTAAAACAACTGCTGAAGCTGATGTAGATTCAAACTTCTTTAGTTTAATACGTTATCAAAACGGGAATGCAGTAACATTAAGAGACGTTACACAGTTTAATTCTATTAATGAAGAGCTTGCAAAAAGAACATATGAAGAGTCTGGCAATTATGTTTCAGACAAATTTAAAATTGATCTTGATAGAAGAAGCGACGCTTTAGTTGCTCTTGTAAGCAAAGGAACTGCATACGTTAAAGGTTATAGAGCTGAGAATGTAGGTACTCGTTCTTTCACAATCGATAATATAGAAGAAACTAATACACAACAAAACCAAGCTATTGGTGTAGACTATGGTTCTTATGTAGATATTACAGACTTAAGTGGTCGTGTAGATATTAACTATGAAGCAGTAGATCTTCAAAACAACGGTGGTGTTTCAATTGGTTCTGCATTTGTAAAAAATATTACTGGAACAAAATTATATTTGTTTGGTGTTAAAATGCAATCACCAAATACTTTTGAATCTGTTACACGTGTAATTGGTACTTCAGGTATTATTACAATTGCTGCAAACTCAAAAGTACAAAGATTTAAAGACTCTCCAATGTTATTTAATTCTGGTACATCTTATTCACGCAATATAACTGATGTTATTATTCCAATCAGAGCACAGCAAAACAGTGCAGTTGTTGCAAACCAAGTTAATATTCAAATGCAAACGGATGAAGACTTTAATACGTCTCAAGCAGATATGGTATTTGTTGATGATACAAATACTTTAATTGGAATTACTGCTCACAATATTACTTTAAATGGTGGCAACCAATTCTTAACTGTTGATTTAGACCCTGCTGATAATGCTTCAGGTAATGGTACTCTGTATTATAACAAGAGAATTAAAAATAATAAATCAATTGCTGCTGGTAAAAACTCCAGACAAGTTTATGTTAAAAATACATGGGCAGGCGGTACAACAAAGTACAGCATAGGTTTCCCAGATGCATATGAAATTGTTTCAATTACAGATTCAGCAAATGCTGACGTAACAAATAGCTTTAAATTAGCTACAAACCAAAACGATCATTTATATGATATTTCTTATATCGAACATATCTCTGGAAGACCAGAGCCAGCTGTTGGTGTAATGACAATTAGAATTAAAGTATTTGAAAAAGTAACTTCATCTGTTTCTTATTTCTTTAACATTAATAGTTATCCTATCGATGATGCAGAATCTCCTGCTGCTAATACTATACGATCTACACAGTTAGATACTTACCGAGGAGTGAATGGTAAAGTTTACAATTTGAGAAATTGTTTTGACTTTAGACCTCACGTGCCTAGGGATTCAGCAGTAGATTATACAGATACTACTACTGGCTCAGCCGGTTTAATTACAACAGCAGTTGGTGGGTACACTCACGTGTTTACTGAAACACATATTGTTCCTGCATTACAATCTAATATTACTGCAGATATTGAACATTATTTGTCAAGAATAGACGCAATTGCAGTAGATTCTTATGGTGCTATTGAGATTGTCAAAGGTACAGAATCTGAAAGACCATTAACACCAGTTGTTGGGCAAGATAAACTTATCGTTGCACAAATTAAAATTCCTGGTTATCCAACACTCAGCCCGAAAGAAGCTTTAGAGTCTGGAAAAGTAGAAGCTGGTATTAAGCTTTCACAAAAAGCTGTTCGCAATTATACAATGCGAGATATCGAAAAGATCGAAAAAAGAATTGAAGGATTAGAATATTATATTTCCTTGAATCAGCTTGAGCAAGCATCAGATAACCTACTCATATTAGATGAAAATGGATTAACAAGATTTAAGAATGGTTACATTGTAGATCCAATGAATGATTCAAATATTGCTAATACAACAGATCCTGCATATAAAGCTGCTATCCATTTTGATAAAAAGATTCTTACACCATCTCTTAATACATTTATGCTTGACTTAAAATATAAGTCAGGTTCAGGTGCATCGATTTTCCCATCAGTAAATGATGCAGAGATTGGTACTCTTGGTAGAGATTCAAACCTTAAAGTAATTGGTCAGCCTTATGCGACGAGCTTTAGAAACTGTGTAAGTAACTTCTGGAAATATGACGGACAAGCACAACTTTCTCCTAGCCACGATATGGGTATGGATACAATTTCAAATCCAACTCCAGTAGAGATTGATTTTCTTTCTCCTTTCCAAGAATTACAAGCTCTTATGCCTGTAACAGGAGTTAACTGGGGTGCAGTTAGAGATGGACAGACCACCCAAGTCCAAACTGAACGAACAAATATTCAAATCACAACTGAGCAAATTCAAACTGGTGTTGAACAGCTACTTAATATTCAAGACGGTGGATTGAATAGCGTAGGTGATTTTGTTACTAACGTTGAATTTAATCCTTTCATGAGATCTAGAAATGTTAAAGCTTTTGCTACTGGATTAAGACCAAACACTCGTCACTATTTCTTCTTTGACGGAGTAAAAGTTGATGCACATGTTAGACCAGGAACACTTGACGCAAACGATGCAAGATCCATCGGAAGATTTGGTGCATATGCAGCGCCAGTTACTACAGATGCAAACGGTGTAATCAGAGCTATCTTTACGATTCCTGATAATACTTTCTATGTGGGTGACAGAACACTTACTATTGTAGATGTTGATACCTTTGGAGCAATTGATTCAGGCTCTACTTCAAAAGCAGATATAGAATATCATGCTTATAATATTGCACAATCTAAATCAAATCTTTCTACAAGAGTTCCTGAAATGTCGATCACTCAAGGTGCTACGACAACAAGAAACTTACCAGCTCGTATTACAAACAGAAGAGTTGATCCACTTGCTCAAACATTCTTTATTAAGAAAGGTATGGGTGCAGGCTCTAACTCAATCTTCGTATCAAAAATTGATTTATACTTTAAACGTAAGAGTAATGTAAATGGTGTAACAGTTCAATTAAGAGAAGTTATTAACGGTTATCCTTCAGCAGAAGTATTACCATTCTCAAAAGTACACCTTCCTGCTACTTCGGTAAATGTATCAGATAACGCTTCTGCAATTACAGAAGTAGAATTTGAATCACCGGTACGAATGGATGTAGAAAAAGAATATTCAATCGTAATCTTACCAGATGCAAACGATCCAAACTACTTGCACTTTACTTCTAAAGTTGGCGGAGTCGATCTTTCACCAGGCGCAACAAACGGTCAAGCCGTTGTTATGGACTGGGGTGACGGTGTTCTATTCACATCAACTAACAACCGTGCATGGCAATCAGTACAAGACGAAGATATTAAGTTTACTTTATATCGTCACAATTTCTCTAGTGCTACTGGTACAATTACATTAACAAACGATGATCATGAATTCTTTACACTTTCTAACTGGGATGGAAGATTTAATCCTGGTGAAATCGTTTATAAAGAAGTATCAACAGGTTATACTGTGAATATGGTTCAGAACACTAATGTAATTACAACAACTGGTAATGATTTCTCATCTGACTATGCTGCTGGAGACTACATTAAAGTAACCGATAGTGGTAGTAATAATTCTGAAATCTTTAAGATTGCAAGTGTTGATAGTTCAACACAAATGACAACAACATTCCCAATAGCATTTAATGGTTCAAACGGAAACGGTAGACCTTTAGTTGCTGGTGCAGTTACTCATTACAATAAATTTACAGCAAACGAATTACACATTAAACAAAGTTCTGCTACTCAGGCTAAGAAATTTGCTGCAGCAGATACAATCTACGGATTTGAATCTGGTACAGAAGGTGTAATTGGTTCGGTTGATAACGTAGATATTAGTTATGTTCAACCAATGATTCAAAAATCAAACGATTCTGTTACAACAACAACATTAAGTGGTACATTCACAGATCCTAACGATTTGGCTGCTACTTATAATATGCCAATGAGATTTGGCGATAATAACGAATTTACTCGCAAGGGTGCTGTAGTTTATAGTAAATCAAATAACTTTGTTAATCCAAAAACATTTGATTTAAATGTTAGTATGGCTAATAGATCAAACGTAACATCGTCTCCGGTAGTTGACTTAGAGCTATCAACTTTAATTGCTTATCAATACAATGTTACAAATGTTGCAGCTACAACATCTAAATATATTTCTAAAACTGTAGAGTTGGCTGAAGACTTAGATGCTGAAGATTTAAATCTATATCTTACAGGATATAGACCAAATGGAACAGATATCAAAGTTTATATTAGACCACAACATGCTCAAGATAGTGCATCAACAGATACAATTTCTTGGATTGAATTAGAAATGATAGAAGGCGTTAATACATATTCATCTTCAGTTAATACATACGACTTCCGAGAATTTAGATATGCTGTTGCTGAAGCTAATAAAAATTCTCAAGGTGTATTAAGATATACAAGTACAGCTGGAATATTTGATGGATATAGAAAGTTTGCAATTAAAATCGAATTGCTTGCAGAAGATGTATATAATGCGCCATTCGTAAAAGATTATAGAGGCATCGCATTGACATGAATATTGTAAATCTTCAGAGAGATCCGGGAAGTAACGCTGTTGTTAATACGGACGTTGCTGCGCTTAATAAATATAAACAAGAGAGAGCTTTATATAGAAAAATTAATAAGATTTCTGAAGACATGAAACACATTAAGCAATGCTTAGTAAATGTTAATGAAAGATTAGATAAAATAGAGAATCAAATAAATGTCAAAACCTAGTATTCAAAACGTTACAACTACACAAACTTTTCAAAATTGGTTAGATAAAACTAACGAGTTAGTTGACATCTTTCGAGACTCTGCTGTTACGGCATCAGCCTCCGGCGATACGACAACAGGAGATGCAACAATAGTTGGAGACCTTACGGCCAACAACATGATTGCTTACGACCAATTTAGAGTTGACGAGGTAGTTGCGAGAACAGCTGGCGGTACAATAGAATTTGATGCACCTGTACAAATAACTGGTGCTGTTAGTCCTATTGTTGCTACTTTTAATTATGGCGCTTCCGGTGGGAAAATCCGATACACCGAAGGCACAAATACTTGGGATGCAGGCTTTGATACTATTGCTGGTCAAAACTATGAAATTCAATATAACGGAGCTAGACATTTACAGCTTTCTCCAACAGGTGTTTTAACTGTTGACAGTATCGTTGTAGAGACTGGTCTTACTATTAACGCAAGCCAAGGTTCAGCAGAATTTGGTGATATTACAGTTTCTGGTTTATTAACTGGTAATACTGCAACATTTAATTCATTATCTTGTAATAATATCTCAGGCCAGTTTACTGGTGACATTTATCATCCAGCAGGAAATAAGATATTTGAAAACGGCGGACCAGCTGCAAATATTCCAGCCACGTTCACGGGTAACGTAAATGGTACAGTTAGTTCTTTAACTAACCACACAACCAACGGTCTTACCGAAGGAAGTAATAATCTTTATTTTACAACTACTCGAGCTAGAGATTCTTTATCAGGATCCACTGGAGTATCATATAATTCCGGTACTGGAGAGATTGCAATTGGCCAATCTGTTGGTACGACAGCTGATGTCGGATTTAAAACCGTAACAGCAAGTGGAGACATTACAGCTTTTGGTAATGTTTCAGACATTGCAATGAAAGAAAATATTAATCCAATTGAAAACGCATTAGACAAAGTAATGCAACTTGGTGGATATACTTTTAACTACATATCGAATCCAAACCAGGAAATGACTGGTGTTATGGCGCAGGAAATTGAAAAAGTTCTTCCTGGAATCGTGTATCCAACAAAAGATCCTGTGACAGGTAAAGAGACGTACGCAGTTCGTCACGGCAATCTAGTTGGCTTATTGATAGAGGCAATTAAAGAGCTATCGTCAAAATTGGAGAAGTAAATGGCTATCAAAACAACTGGCCCAATTAACTTCCAAGATATTATTGACGAGTTTGGTGGCACAGGGCAAGCAGACTTATCTGAATACTATCGTGGTGGATCATTTGTTCCTAACACAAACGCAAATGCAAACATTGCAGTATCACCTGGCGCGCTTAAATTAAGTCAATTTTATGGCGCTAGAAAAGAAATATTTCTTACATATACAGCGTATGGCGGCGGTGGTTCTGGCGGTAACGGTTTAGCTGACGGTAACGGTACAGGCTCAAATCCTATTGGTAACACTACTTGTCTTATGCAATATAGTAAGTATAAAACTCTATCAAATAACGGTGCAAACCAAATTATAGGCAACATCGCAAATACAAATCTTGTACCTGATGCTTTAAAAGCAGCAGGCGGAACAGGAGGAGGTCACGGTAATATGAACTCCATTACTGGCGGAACCGGTGGTGCTTCTGACTTTGGCGCTGGTGGTTCAGGTGGTACTCCAAACGTTGCTGCTCCAAGCGCTACGTGGGGCCACTGGGGAGCCGGTGGAGGTGGCGGCGGTGGTGATGATGGGTCTACAAGTTACTTTAATCTATATGGTAGCGATGCTGCTGGAGCTGCTGGTAGCGGTGGTGGAGCTGGTGTTAGAGTACAAAATATTAAATGTACTGTTGATGTTGAAGTTTGGTACGTAGTTCATGTTGGTGGCGGTGGCGCACCTGGAGCTGTATATAACTATAGAGGTGCAAGTGGTGTTCCAGGAAGATTTACATTTACAACATCTATGGACGGCGACGTAGAAACATTTACAGTAGAAAGTGGACGAGATGGTTCCGCTGCTTCTCACTTTACAGAAAATACTGTTAGGTTTATAAAAATCGGTAGAACAGGTGGCATCACAATACAATCAGAGTATCCAGGATAAGAATTATGAAAAACGTTGATAACTTAAAAGGATTTTACCCAAAGCTTGACGAAGTTCTTGAATGGTTTCCCCATAACAGAATTAAAAGTCTAGTATTTACAAGACGCGGTGATAAACACACAGTATCTCTTATCACACATTTTGCTAAAAATACTGCAGATAAAGATGAAGAAAACTTTGAAAGAATGGCTGAGCACAACTTTCCTACTGAATGGTATGAAACTGATAATGGTTGGATAAGTTATTGCGCAGTTGATTTAGAATCTGTAGGAACCGGCAAATTAAGAGTTTACAAAAATCAGCCAGATAAAAATCCACATGATCCACTTATAGAATGGACAGAAAACATTGCGTACTACATAGATTCTGAATCCGGCAAAATACTTGGTACAAAACACTATCATCGTAATGAAATGGAATTATGTTACTATATTGATTATTATGACGAGAATGATGTAATGGTTGCTACTAGACAAAAAGAAGTGCTAGCAACTAAAGAAGATTGGAATGGTCCTGAGGAACTTATTCAAGCAGTTGAATCAGAAGGCTTCGGATATAATTTTGGAAAAAAAGAAAGCAAAGATCAAGCATATTTTGTTGTCTACATTCGCTAGTGCGGCTGTCTTTCCTTTTATAAATAATAAGAAAACGAACACATAAGGGTATCTTAGAATGTCAAAGATTTCAGAATTAGGTCCGATAAAAGGTGCAAATACCAGAACAGAGGATCTATTTGTAATCGTCAACCTTATTCAGGGTGATGATGGTACTAAAAACATCACCAGGAAAGAGCTGGTTCAAGCGCTACAGTATGAAATTTTTGATAGAATCACGATTACTGGCGGGTCGATTACTACAGTTACTATTACTCGATCACAGATCGATAATAACACAATGTCCGATAACGTATTCACCGACGGTGAGATTAACGACTCGGCTATTGAAAATGGTACAATGGTGGGTACTGCAGCAGAAACTATTACAGTTGCAAACTCAGAGATAACCGGTTCAGATTTTTCAGATGGTACTGGTAATAATAACGTATTCACAAATACTATTGTAGACCAATCTGAGTTAAACAACTCAACTGGTAACAATAACGTATTCACAAATTCTACAATCGATGATTCAGAATATAATAATGTTACTATTGACCAAGGTACTGCAAACGGCTTAATCCTTACAAACATCGAGATTGATGAACTTATCCTTGAAGATGCTTTCATCTCTAACTCAACAATTATTACAACTGATTTCTCGAATGGTACCATACGTGATACCGCGATTTCAGGTAACACGACTATCGTTGATACAGATATTTCTAATTCCGATATTCGTGACACAGATTTAGATAACGTAACAATTACAAATTCACGCTTCGTAAATGGTGCAATTTGGGATACTACTATTAGTAACTCTGATATCATTGACACGACTGCGAACAATATTGTTATTACAAACTCAGAATTTAATGACGGTACTGCAAATAATATCGTAATTACAAACTCTGATTTCTCGAATGGTACTGGTACTGATAACACATTCACTAATCCAGTATTAGAGAATGCTACATTAACTGGTGCTATGGATCAGGTTGTTGCAACTAATATCTCAATTGGAAGTTCTACTTCTGAAGACTTAGTACAACAAAGATCTACTATTGAAAACTCAGATATTAAAGAATCTAATATTGCTAATTCAGTAATTGAAGAATCAAGTCTTGTTGACTTTGATATGGATCTTAAGAAAGTATTCGAGGCTCCTATTGATGAAGACTCATACTTTGCTTTAAAGAACCAGAAAACTGGTGATACTGAACAGATGACTTATCGTCAACTGTATGAAGAATTCTCTAGATCAACAGAAAAATCTCTTAAAGTACACGTTGCATCTGATGGTAACGACGATTACGATGGCACAATCTTAAGACCAGTTCGTACTCTAAAACGTGCTGAAGGAATTGCTTTAGAAAAAGCTGGTGGTTCATACGATCGTAACGATATTAATAACGCAGTTCATATTTCGGTAGGTCCAGGTACTTACTATGTTGATGAACCTATTATGTTACCAGATGATTGTTCTATGACATCAACTGCTGGTCAGTACGCTACAGTTATTCAAAAGAAAAAGGGATACGAAAAAACTAACGGTGTCTTAGTTGGCTCTGGTTGTTATGTTCAAGGTTTCTCTTACATGAACTTTGAAGTTGATAACTTTGACCAACCTGAAGGTGGCTTTGCTATCGCTTACAGACCTGGCGCATTGTTAAGAAGATCTCCATATCTTCGTGACTCTACACAGCTTTCAAACTTCAACCGTTTAGATGTTGAACCACCTTTAAACCCACTAAACTCTAAAGGTACTATTCTCGACTTAGGTCAAGAATTCTACTTAGTTGCTGGTCACTCTGGCCAAAACTTATTTGAGGTTGATGATGAAGTAACATTCTCATCTGGTGCAACAGGTTTTGTTTCTTATATCGATGATATCGATTCAAATAGACAAATTTATGTTCGTAACCTTAAAGGTAACGTTGATGTAGGAGATATTCTATATGCTCAACGTGGTGGTACTGGTACGGTAGAATCAATCGGTATTGATGATTTCCCTAACAGATTAGTTGGCCGTGGTGGTGGTTGTCTATTAGCAGACAGAGCACAACTTGATACTGACTCACTATATACATACGTATTATGTTTTGGTTTCACACCTCGTACTCAAAACGGTACAGGTTATGTCGCTAAGAACGGTGCGGGTGTTAACGGTATTGGTTCCTTGTCAATCTTTACACGTCAGGCGTTCTTCGCACTAGACGGTGGTCAAATGACATTGAACAACTCAGGTTCACAGTTTGGTGACATCTCAATGAGGGCACGTGGTAATACTGTTATTATTAAACCTGCCGAAGCTACTTCAGCTAACATTGTTGCAAATACAGTCTTTGCTGATATCTTAGAAGAAAATGCTCCTCAGATTATCGACAATATGGTCGAATATTTAACTGCTAATACTACAACAGGATTTAACGGTTCAGCTGGACTTGGATATCAAGGTTACAATGCAGACAAATGTTTCAGAGATACTGGAATCATTGTTGATAACACAGGTTACGATGTTGCAACAAATGGTAACTACTGGGGTCGCTTAAACGGTATTTCATATCGTTCACCAATCTCATACTTAGTTGTAAACGAGCAGTTAACAGAAACATCTGGTTCAATCGAGCATCTTAAAGATTCAATGGACTACATCTTTGAAAATGCTACACAAGATGTTAGAGATAGAGTTGCATTATCGTTAGACGAAACATTAAATATTCTAAATAACGGTGAGGCAGCTGCTAATCCAATCGTCTTTGCTGATACTGGAGACCAAGATGCAGTTGCAGCTCGTGAGCTTGTACAAGATAACAGATCATTAATCATTGACGACTTTGTAAGTTGGATTGATAATAACGATGAATTCTATGCTTACGATGGAGCTAAGTGTGAAAGAGATGTACAAGAATACATCTTACCAGCAGCTAAATTTGACATGTTATTGGATACAAACTATAACTCAGTTACAGCTGGTTTAGCATACTACGTTAATACTGCTAGAACATCTCTTGAAAATCAAAGAAACGAAACAGTTGCTGCATTCGAAAGATTGCGTAAAACAACTGATGAGCTTGTTCAAGCCAACTCTGCACCAGCAGCAGTTGATACTTACAAAGCATTCAATACAATTATTAATGCTCTAAGTAATACAGGTAAGAAATACACTCCAAGTAAAACAACATATGATCCAGTAACTGGTCGTATGGTGATTACAATTGGTACTCACGACTTAACGGTTGGTAGATATGTAAACCTTGCCGAAGAATCATTCACATTCACATGTTCGAGTGACAACTTTAAAACTCAGATTTCACACCCACGTAAATCTGAAAAAGCTTATCTTGCTGCATTACCTATTATCGATGTATCAGCAAAAACAATTACAGTAAATCCAGGATTAACTGCAGCTAACTTTGAGCATAGATTTATAAGTGCTAAAGATGATGCAGTATCAGTAATCGGAGAAGAAATTACATTCTCTGATAATTCTAATATTCCTGCAGACAAACGTAATGCTCGTAAGCAATTACAACAAAACAAAGAGTTCGTACAAGATTATATGATGGACTGGGTAGACGATGAATTCTACTTCTATGACAGCAAAAAATGTCACAGAGATACAGAAGAATATATCTTACCAGCAGTTCAAAGAGATGTAATGCTTGGAACAAACTATAACTCAATCCAAACTGGTGCAGCTTATCGTACCAAATCTGGTGAGGTAAGTGTTACTGAACAGTTAGTTGAAACAGTTGGTTCTATTAACTACCTGAAATCACAAACTGCAGAGCTACTTACAAATTCAATTGCCGAAGATAGAGCAAATGAAGCATTCGACGAAATGGCAAGATTGCTTAATAATAACGGTAAGAAATATACTCCAACAACTGCATCTTATGATCCAGCAACTGGAGCCGTAGTTCTTCTTATTGACCGTCACGATTTTGCAATCGGTGATAGTGTTTATCTAGAGCCAAACAGCTTAACATTTACATGTGACTTAGATGGTAATGCTACTGAGCATTCATATCCAACTACTGAGTTTATTAACTATACTCCAACAACTGCATCTTATGATCCAGCAACTGGTGAGTTTAGTGCAGACATTGGAACAAATGCTCTTAAAGCTGGTGATCTCGTAGAGTTTAAACCATCAAGCATTGTATTTACATGTGCAATGGATGATGATGTAACTAATCACCCAGCACCTGAATCACATCACCCATTCTATAAGAAACAAATTGTTATCGATAGAGTTGATGGTGACGTAATTCACATGAATGTTGGCTCTGTTGCAAACGGTGGTGGATTACATACATTTGTATCAGCTGCAACAAACGCTATTCAAGCAGAGAAAAGACATCCAGCTTATAAGAAGCCGGTAGTAATTACCGAAGTATCTGCAACAGAAATTACTATAAATGTTGGTGAGTCAAGTGACACATCAGTTCATACATTTGTATCTGCAACAGCTAACGCAGTTCGTGAAGCTGATATGTGGACAGGAACATTTACTCCACAAATAGGCACAACATACGATCCTATCTCAGGTGATATGGAACTAATCATTGGTCAGCATGATTTACAAGTTGGTAAATGGATTGAAATTGCTTCAGAATCAATTGTATTTAGCTGTGATGTTGGTGGCGTAACAGGAACAGATGCTGCTCCATTATACGACCACCCAGCATATAAAGAACCAGTAAGAGTTAAGGCAACAACTAATAACTCAATTACAGTAAATGTAGGTAATGCAAACGGACATGCAAATAACCATACATTTGTAAGTGCAACAGCTGATTGTATCGATGCTAATGCATTGTTCTTTACAGATTCTGCTAAAGTATTAAAAGCTTACACACCAACAACTGCAACATACGATCCGGTAACTGGTGAATTTGTAGTTACTATTCCAGCACACGATCTTACTACTTCAGATCATATCGAATTACAGCCACAGAGCTTTGTATTTAGTTGTGCTGCAAATGGTGGAGGCAATGACTTCTCACCACGTATTGGAGACTTTGCATATAAGTTACCATTAGCGATTAGTGCAACAACCACTAACACAGTAACAGTTAATGTTGGAAACGCTGGAACAAACACAGACGTACATACATTTGTAAGTGCAGACGAAGGTGCAGTTATTAAAGTTGCAGGTTCTCAACAAGGTGTATATGCATCTCGCATCCTACAGAAAAACAAAGCTTACTTACAAGCCGAAGTTGCTGCATGGATGAAGAATTACTACTTCGTATATGACAGTGATAAATGTTCAAGAGATACAGGTATTATTCTTGATGCCGTAGCAAGAGACATTGTAACAGATTCTACTGTTAACGCTTATTATACAGGTAAAGGTTATCGCATTGGTACAGTAGGTGCTAACGCTGTAATTGGAGAACAGTTAGTTCAAACAGTTGGTGCAGTTACTTGGCTCAAAGATAAAATAGCAACTGAAGTATTAACTGATGCTACTGCAATTACAAGATCAAACGCAGCTTTCGATACCATTCTTGATATCATGCAAAATGATATAAATGCAAGTACTCCAATACCAATCTGGGGTGACGTATCTCTATCTACTGAGCATCGTCAAGCAGCTGGTGCATTACATGCCAATAAAAGATTCGTAGAAAAAGAAGTTATTGCTTGGATTACAGCAAACTATCCTGGATTTACATATAACGTAGCAGCTTGTGAAAGAGACTTAGGAATCTTTATTGATCTAGCAGCATGGGATGTACAACATGGATCAAATGCTGGTACTGCAACAAATTCAAAACTATACTTTGAAAATGCTATCCCAGTATTAGACGACAATGAAATTGTACCAACTTCTGAAGCATATGTTTTTGTAGCAGATTTAATTGGACAAATCGTTCGTAACGAAGTTGTTACTCCTCTTCAAGCTGTAGTAACTCAAACAATCGTTGAGTCAACAACCTACACACCTTCAACTGCATCTTATGATCCAGCTAACGGTGACTTTGTAATGGAAATTCCAGGACACGGTCTTAGGTTAAATGATAGAATTACGCTTGAGCCAAACTCATTTACATTTACATGTACAATGGATGGTGACGATGCAGCTAAAAGTTATCCACGAGCTGGATTAGATCCATATGCATTAAAAACATATCTTGTTACAGAAATTACTGCAAACACAGTTACTGTAGATGCCGGAGCTTCTGGTCCTAATAAGTACTTTACACCAACTGCAGCTGTTTATGATGCAGCAACAGGTGTAATGGATGTTACAGTTGGTCAGCATGGATTAAGAGTTGGAAACGGAATTGTTCTAGAAGATAACTCATTCACATTTACTTGTGACCAAGACGCTAACGCAACTCAGCATACTTATCCAAGACCTGGCGATCCATTAACTGGTAAGTCATTATCAATTACTGCGGTTGGTTCAACTAATCATAACATAACAGATGTAGATTATGAACCAGCGAGTGGCGATACAACAATTACAGTAGCTGCTCACGGATTTAGTAATGGCGATTATATCATGTTAAATGATAACTCGTTAAGCTTCAAATGCGTACTTGATGGAAACACAGTTACAAAATCATATCCAAGAGCTACAGATTACGCATCTAATCGTTGGATTGCAATCTCAGATGTTACAACCAACACATTTAAAATGAATGTTGGTACATCTGCTTACACAGGTGCACATAGGTTTATACCTGGTACACCAAGCGTAATAACTGGCGAAAACGTTCTTAAGCGTCAAGATGGTACAATGACATTTAATGTTGGAGATGCTGGTTCAGCCTCTTCTTCTGTTCACACCTTTGTATCAGCAACTGCTAACGCTATGAAGCACGAGCCACAAACTGTACATACGTATGTATCTGGTACAGCTGATTCAGTTACACATGCAAGCATGGCTGAAGCATATCAACCAACTGATATAGCATATAACCACTTAACTGGTGTTATGACTATGACATTGGGTAATCACTCATTCACAGAAAAAGATTATGTAATCTTTGCTGAAAACGCAATTACATTCTCTTGCCCAACATCACCAACTGATCCTACACCGATCAATATTTCACACCCACGTCCAACTGATCCAGTATTTAACAAGCCTGTTAGAATTGATTCAGTTACACCAACAACTGTAACAATGCAGGTTGGTAAAGCAGGTGTTGATAAAGTACATACATTTGTAAGTGCTACTGCAAACGGTGTAAGAAGATCTATTAAGCCGAGTGTTTCTTCTCAAGTAGAAAAACTATTCAGAGATGTTGGCGAAGTTATTCGTGAAAACGATGGTACAATTCCAGCAATCGTAGAGCCAAAACTTAATGCACTTACTGCAGGTTATAGCTCAACATTGATTGCAAGCTTTAACTCAATTAAAGGTCAAGCTGTTAAGTACCAAACTGAAATTATAGATTATATCTACGAAGAATATAACGGACTAGGATATAACATTGATAAATGTCCTAGAGATGTTGGTTATATTGTAGATGCAGTATCAGAAGACTTAGAGTACGGTGGTGATTCTGCTACAGTACACGCTGCTAGATACTACTTCGAAGGTACATCAAACGTATTACCTTATTATCAAAGAGAACCATCAAGATTAGCATTTACTCATATTGCTGAAGTGATGGAAAAAGTTGTTAAGAATGAACTTCAAGAGCCAATTTTTGGAGCAAGATTTACTCCTACAGGTGCAACATACGATCCAGTAACTGGTATCATGGTAGCAACAATTGGTGCTCACACATTAACAACTGACGATTACATCTGGTTTAAAGAAGGTGCAATTACATTCTCTTGTGATAATGGTTCAGGTCCACAAGACCACGCAAGTCCAGAAGCTCATCACAGATTCCATCATAAAGCATGTCCTGTAATTGGTGTAACTGGTACAACAGTAACACTATGGGTTGGTAATGCTGGAGCATATACAGGTGCACATACATTCGTAGATGCATTAACAAACGGCCTTTCAGAAATCGTCGGCAACTTAGAAATGCAGAACATCACATTAAATACTGCTGATGCTGCTACAGGGCTTGAAGCTAAAACCCTTGGTATGGTGATTGCAAATATTGTAGATGATAGATTGGTTGTCCCTGATTATAGAGGCTCGCTAGACATATCTGTGGGACAGCAGACCCCACGTCCGTTACCAATTGCTAATGCTGATACTGCTCCTAAAATGGATCCAGGTAGAACATTCGCAAGAAAAGCACTACAATGGAACAGAGAATTTATTCAAGAAGAAGTTGTTCAATTCGTACGTGATAACAACTATACTTATGATGAAGCCAAATGTGCAAGAGACGTTGGATTCATTATCGATGCAGTTGCAAGGGATGTTAGAACAGGTTCTGATTATCCTTCACAATATTACGGCAGAGCATACCGTGTAGGTACAGCACTTGCACAAAACGTAATCGATGAGCAACTAGCAGAAACAGTTGAAGCTATTGAATATGTACAAGAAGATATTCTACCAAGATTATCTGGTGTTGCATTAACAAGAGCAACAGCCGCTTTCAATAATGTAATTGGAATTATGAAGAATGGTACAGCAGGTATCACTTATGATTTCGGAACATCTAATGTAGGTAACTCAGATAGTTCAGCTACTTTAGGATTGACTTTAAACATTCCATTCTTACAAGAAGAAGCAATTGCTTGGATTGCAGCTAACCACAGTTCATTAGTATATGACGAAACTAAATGTCGCAGAGATACAGGATTCTTGATTCAAGCTGCTGCATTCGATATTAGACATGGTTCTAATGTTGGAATGAGAGACTTTGCTAAACTATACTTCGAAAATGGTATCAATGTTGGATTACCTGAAACTCAGAGAGCTCCAACAGCTGCACTATATACTCACTTAGGTGCGGTAGCTGAGCAAGTTGTTCTTAAGCAAGCAGTTACTCCTACAGCTGGAAACGGTGTTTCTCAGATAACATCTGGATTCGGAAACGTTGTTGGTAGCTCAGGCGCTGAAGTAGAAAGACTAATCAATATCGTTGCAGATACTATTACTGATGATTCATTAATTAATCTTCCACAAGTACAAGAGCCAAATGTTGCTGATCCTTCTGCAACAGGTTACGACCAAGAAGATGCAGTAGCAATTATCCTTGGACGTAAAGATACCTTAGGTGGTGCGGTTGTACAATACTTAAGTGATAACTTTGCATTCTTACAATACTCTGAAGAGAGATGTCGTAGAGATACAGGTTATATTGTAGATGCAATCTCACATGATATTCAGTACGGTGGTAATGCTGCAATGCACGGAACTGCAGAGCTTTACTTTAAAAATGCTGTAAATATCTTACCAATCGATCAACGTCAAGCAACAAGAGAAGCCTTCGAATATATGGGCAAAGTTGTTCAACATGTTATTCGTAACGAGTTAGTTGAGCGTGAAATTGGTAGACAGTTTACTCCTACAGGTGCAACATATAATCCTGATACTGGTATCTTTACTGCTACTCTTGGTTCAGGTCATAATCTTAATGTAGGCGATCATATAATGATTGCTCCTAATAGCATCGTATTTACATGTGCTTTAGACGGTGACATTGCAGAACATCCATCACCACAAGCTGGCGATCCATACTATCAAGCACCATATTTAATTACTGCAAGAGACGCAACAACTATTACAATGCAGGTTGGTAAAGTTGCTTACGGTAAAGGTGGCGGAGCCCATACATTCGTAAGAGCATCATTAAATGCTATCTCGCATGTAACTGGTAACTCTGTAAAACAAGAAAGACCAGGAATTGCAGCTAGAAGAAATATTGCTTCAGAAGCAATGAATCTTGCTCTAATGCTTGCTAAAGTGGCTGACGATAATAATCCTGGTGCAATTCCTCCAAGAGTTGATCCAATGATTAACTGGATTGATGCAGACATTCTTGCTGAGAAAAATGTTATTGATAATAACACAGCTAAAATGGCAACTGATTTACAAGTTTACATTTACGATACTTACAACGGTATTAGTTACTCTAAAGAGAAATGTCGTAGAGATGTTGGTACATTGATTGACGCATTATCACATGACGTTAACTACTCAACAAACTATGCATCACTTAGAACTGCAGAGCTTTACTTTGTTAATGCAGTATCAATCTTACCAGTAGATCAAAGACAGCAAACTGCAAGATTCTTTACTCAAATGGCTGACGTTGTTGAGAAGATCGTAATTGGCGGAACAGTTGATACATCGATCTCTAGCCATAGTGCTAAAGCACAAGATACTTTAACTCATCCAGCAGCAACAGCAGTTGAAGCTGAAGAGGTAGCAGATCTTACTAGAATCGTTGAAGATGCAATCAGAAGAGATAGTTTCGACGGAGTTCCAATGCTTGATGAGCCACCAACCAGTTGGGTTGACGCTTCTAAAGTTTGGGCTGCTCAAGAAATTGACGACAATCTAGACGAATTAGCTGATGATATTACTCAGTTCCTAAAAGATACATTTACAATCATCGATTACTCTAAAGCGAAATGCCGTAGAGATGCTGGTTATATTCTAGACGCAATGAGCTGGGATCTTAACCACGGTGGTAACTTAGCATCTAGATGGAATGCAGACTTCTACTTCTGGAATAACGAACTAAGAGTTCCTGAAGATACAAGAGTTGCTACAGCACAAGCATATCGTCAACTTGGTTATATTGTATCACAGATTGTTAGAGGTACATATCCTGGTCAGGTCATTAGAACTGAGCTTGGTACTGATGAGCAATCTAAACAAGCTACTGAACTTGGAATGATTCTTTACAACGCACTTTACTACAACACACCACAGGCGCTTGGTCCTACTAAGCTACCAAACTTTGCGTGGGAAGAAAATAAGAAGTTTAAATTTGCTAAAGATATTTTAGATAATAACAGAAATAAACTACAACGTGAAGTACAAAGATTTATTACATCTGAATATAAGTTTATTGACTTACCAAAAACATATCGTGATGGTAATAACTTAATCAAAATCTTGGCAAACGACTTTAGATACACTGATGCTGCACTCGGAACAACAGGTTCTGACAAAGCAACAAGATCTTTCGTAGGCGCATTGTTTAACATTAATGCTCAACACGTATTCCCAGTATTTAATGCACCAACAACATTCTCTAATTGGAGAAAACTACGCTTCAAAGGTACAGTTGCTGATATAGCTGCAAGGGACGCATTAACTGGTATGAAACGCTGGGATGCATATATTGTTTCTGCGGCAGGTGGAGCTAACCCAGATAACAATAACTATGTTGGTGAAATCTTCCACTGGACTGGCGTAGCTTGGACATCGGTTGGTCAGAATAATACTGATTTACTAGATTCCTTCACTGGTGCTTGGGAGCGCATGAGAGACTATATAAATAACAATGTGGCAGTAACAGCAGTTCAGAGAACAATGATAACAGAATTAATTGATAACGTACTAATCGACAGTGTAATTAGACCAGACTTCTTAGTCTTCGGTTCGTTAGTTGAATCTATCGCTCACCAGTTTAACGGTGCATCGGCAGGTGTTAACAGAAACGCATTACCACTTAACTTTAGAAACGTTGGTTCTGCCATTGGCGCCAATGCTTCGGTCCTATCAGAAAATGGTGGCCGGATCAGATGGTCAGGTTCGGACGAATTAAACAACCAGTACTTTGCAAGAGGACTGCGAATTAACGGTAGAACAGGTCGAATCGAGGGTCGTCCGTTTACTTCATCTGTTCGTAAACTTGCAAGACGTGCATCTAACTCAAGGGCATCACTATAATGAGCATATACACAATATCAACATCACAGGCGCCAGATGCTAAACCGGTCGCGAAAAGTTTTACTTTATCGACAAACTGGCAAACCATGATAGAAGTACCAAACTATGAAGTTCCGGAGCTAGTCTTTGGTGGTTCAAATGTAGTAGAACCAGGCGTTGGCGAGGTTATTTCCCCGCTAATGCTTTGCAACTTTACAGCTAATACAGTTTCTGTAGACGTAAGAGCATATAGGTTTACAGAAAATGATACATTCTGGATTGTAAGAAACATGGCAATCCCAGCATACGATACCATCCCACTTCCACTTAACGGTCAATTTTTTAAGTCTGGTGATTTACTAGAAATTAAATCAGACACAAATTTAGCAGTAGACGCCACATTGTCGTTCACACTAGGACAGTCTGAAGAGGATGATGTATAATGGCTTTTCGATCTCTATCTGGTAGCAAAATAATTGGGCAGGGTACCCCGCAAGCGGTACCTATCCAGCTAGATCCAGCACCATATGTTGGTGCAATTGCTTACGGCACGGATGGCCGTGTTTATGTCTCAAACGGGACAACATGGTCTGATGTAGGTTCAGGTACTCCTGGTATTCAGGGTACAGACGGTGGAGCAGGAATCCAAGGTACACAAGGTACTTATGGTCCTGGCTTTGACGTTATTGGTTCTGTTCCTGATGTAGACAGTGGTGGAGATCCTCAAGCTACACTTGATACTGCTTTTGCAAGCGCAACAACAGGTCAAGCCGCGATTGATGAAGCTGATGATGAACTTTGGGTTTATAACGGTACTGACTGGGTAAACGTTGGTTCATTCAGAGGTGTACAAGGTTTCCAAGGCATACAAGGCGTACAAGGACCACAAGGTACAATTGGTGAAGAAGGTATTCAGGGTTCTCGTGGTTTCCGCGGATTCCAAGGAACTCAAGGCGTACAAGGAACAACTGGTATCCAAGGTTTGCAAGGCATTCAGGGTAATCAGGGGACACAAGGACCACAAGGTGTGCAAGGTGTCCAAGGAGTTCAGGGCTTACTCGGTAATCAGGGTACGCAAGGACCACAATCAGTACAAGGTATTCAAGGCGATACTGGTATCCAAGGTGATCTTGGTTTCCAAGGCTTTAGTGGTGATGATGCTGGTCATACAATAGAATATAGAATTAAAGACGAAATCGTTCAGGCTGATCCAGGCACTGGCGAAATGATTATGAATGGCGCAGCTAATCCTGCAGACACATTCAACTCAGTTACAAAAATTTGGATAGATGAAGAAGCTTTCTATAGTGTAAACTTAGATGGGCTTTTCACAGCAATTGCCGCTGTAGGTACTACAAACAAAGGCATCATGAAGGTAACTCTTCGTAATAGTCCTGATGACTACATGATCTTCCAAATTCAGGGAGCAACAGATAGAACAGGTTATTGGGAATTAGATGTTACCTTTGTAGCAGGTGAAGGTATTAAGAGTGACTTTGTTCAGCTCAATACACCAAGTGCCGGTCAAACACAACGTTTACCAGTATTAGTTGCATTTAACTTATCTGGTGATCAAGGTTTACAAGGTATTCAAGGACCACAGGGAACTCAAGGTGTGCAAGGCGTACAAGGAGTTCAGGGTGTACAAGGTATTCAAGGTGCTCAAGCAGCACAAGGTATCCAAGGTGATACTGGTTTCCAAGGTTTACAAGGTCAGCAAGGTACTCAAGGTCTCCAAGGTGAAGTTGGTTTACAAGGAGTTCAGGGTGTACAAGGTATTCAAGGTAATCGTGGATTCCAAGGTAGCCAAGGTACTCAAGGTCATCAGGGAACACAAGGCTTCCAAGGTTTCCAAGGCGTACAAGGTGATGTAGGTACACAAGGTGTTCAAGGTTTCCAAGGTACTCAAGGTCATCAAGGTGTACAAGGAGCAGTAGGTCACTACGGTGGTTTAACTTATGAGTGGAACTTTGCTAATAACGTAACAGCAAGTACAACTCCAGGCACAAACGTTTGGAAACTAAACGATTTAGATGTTACAAGTGCTACTGTTTTAACACTTGACGATATTCCTTTAAACAATTATACAAATGATATTGATGAAGTATTTGATTGGTTAGATACTATTCCGGCAGGATCAGGTTCTAAAGGTATTATTGTTATTGAAAGCTTTGATGATGGTAACGGTCCTGGTGGTCATCACCAAGTCGTTTACGAATTCACAAACTTCACATGGGACGGTGGCGGTAAAAACTACGGTTGGTTCGATGTTGCTTATGTAGGTCAATATGGCTTACCAAACAATAGCTGGGACCAAGACGTAATTGGTTCTGGTCATGGTGCTAAAACATTAATTAACTTTGTTCCACGTGGTGAAGCAGGTACACAAGGTGCTCAAGGTACAGTTGGTATTCAAGGTGATTTAGGTCCTCAAGGTATCCAAGGCGTACAAGGTAATCAAGGTGTACAAGGACCACAAGGCTTACAAGGTGTTCAAGGTACTGAAGGTGCCCGTGACTTTAATGTTACAAATCTAAGTGCAATTGCGTATGTAATTGACGGTGTTAACAATCCTGATCTTAAACTTCTAAGAGGATTTACATATAGATTTAACATTGCTGCTCCAGGACATCCATTCTATATTAAAACAAATCCATCCACAGGTACAGCAGATCAATATAATACTGGTGTAACAGGAAATGGTACTGCAGGTGGAACAATCTTATTTAGAGTTCCAGCTAATGCGCCTGATACTCTTTACTATCAATGTTCTTTACATTCTGGTATGGGTGGCGAATTACAAATTAGTGATATCGGTCCTCAAGGTACACAAGGATTGCAAGGATTACAAGGTACTGATGGTCTACAGGGCTTTGGTGGTTTCCAAGGTTCTACAGGTGCTGGTACACAAGGTATTCAAGGTTTCCAAGGTGATTTTGGTTTCCAAGGTACGCAAGGTTTTCCAGGACCAATCGGCCCACAAGGTATTCAAGGTAATTTAGGTATTCAAGGTGGCGGTGGCTTCCAAGGTTCTACAGGTGGATTTGGTGGTGTAACATTTGATTATACTCACAGCACAGATACTGCTGCTTCTGATCCTGGTGTAGGTTATCTTAAATTTAATGCTACGAGTTTAGCATCTGCTACTATCATGTATATGGATGATCGTGATGATAACTTCACAGATATCCAACCATTCTTAAGAACAGTTGATGATTCTACAAGTCCTATCAAAGGTCACTTTAAAGTATCATTAAAATCTGCTCCAGAATCTTTTGCAATCTTTACGATAGCAAGTTTAACAGAATCTTCGGGTTACTTTGCAATCACTTCTGCTTTCGTAAGTGGCTCTGTATCAGCGTTTGCAAATGATGCTGATGTAATTATTACATTCGCTAGAACAGGTGACATTGGTCCTCTTGGTCCACAGGGTGTTCAAGGCTTTGAAGGTTTCCAAGGTTCTCCAGGTCTCCAAGGTGGAGGCGGTGGACAAGGTACACAAGGTTCTCAAGGTACAAGCATTCAAGGTGTACAAGGTAATCAAGGTACATCAGGTTTTGTTGGTGGCGATGGTATCCAAGGTGCACAAGGCTTACAAGGTGTTCAAGGTAGAAGTATTCAAGGTGCTGAAGGTGCCGATGGAGAAGGCTTCCAAGGTGTTCAAGGTCTACAAGGTCTAACAGGATCTGGTGCTCAAGGTATCCAAGGTGATTCCGGTGCTCAAGGTATCGCTGGTATCGGTGCAACCGGTATTCAGGGTTTCCAAGGTATTCAAGGTGTTGCAAACCAAGGTGTACAAGGTAATCAAGGTACAGTTGGTCCAGCAGGATTTGGTAACCAAGGTACTCAAGGTTTCCAAGGACCACAAGGTACAGACGGCGAATTAGGTGCACAAGGTTTCCAAGGTCCAGGCGGAACTGGTGATACTGGTGGACAAGGTGTTCAAGGTTTAGACGGTGACGATGGATCTCAAGGTGCACAAGGTCTTACTGGTGACGGTAATCAAGGTGTTCAAGGTTTCCAAGGTGCTGCTGGTATCGGTGCAACTGGTGTTCAAGGTATTACTGGTATACAAGGTACTCAAGGTACAATTGGTGAATCAGGTGTAGGCGGTACACAAGGTGTTCAAGGCTTTACTGGTATACAAGGTTTCCAAGGTATCGATGGTGGCTTAGGTGACACTGGTGGACAAGGTGTTCAGGGTATTCCAGGTGGTCCTGGTGTTCAGGGTGAAACTGGTGCTGGTCTCCAAGGTATTCAAGGTGGCCAAGGTACTCAAGGTTCTTTAGGTATTCAAGGCTTCCCCGGCCAAGGTACTCAAGGTATCCAAGGTACTCAGGCTGCACAAGGTGTTCAAGGTGAACGCGGATTCCAAGGTACACAAGGTGCTCAAGGTTTCGGACCAGAAGGTGGCGTTAAGAACTTACAAAACGTTCACGAATCTGCTGCTCAAGATACTGCATTGTTTATTCCATTCTTCGAGGGTGGTGCAGAACATAGACCGTTACTTGCTACAACTGGACCAAATCCAGGTGGTGAGTCAAACTTCTTCTATACAAATGATGCTGACGAACTTACAGTTGAGAATATACAAGTTGAAGGTAATATCAATGTTGTTGGTACAGTTACTGCTGATACATTAACACAAACTGGTACAACACCTTTCCACTTTAATACTGATCAGCCAATTACATTGGGTGGAACATCAGGTAGTCCATTCTCTAAGCTTGAGTATAATTCAACTCAAAATGCTCTTGTAATGCAAGGATACGGTTCTAACTTATCTCAAATTGAATTTAGAAGCCCAACTGCTACTATCTTTGATTTTGAAATGAGTACTGGAGAGTTTACTGCATCTGGTGACATATCTGCTAACTCAGACCAACGTTTGAAAGATAACATTGAGACAGTTACAAATGCACTAGAAAAAGTAGACTCTATGAGAGGTGTTTTCTTCGAAATGAAAGAACATCCAGGAATACGTAAGCTTGGTCTAATTGCTCAAGAGGTTGAAGAAGTATTACCGGAAGTTGTTAAAACAGCTAAAGACGGAGAGCAAATTAAGAGTGTTGCATACGCAAACATTGTTGGTTTACTTGTTCAAGCTATTAAAGAGCTTAAAATTGAAGTCGATGACTTGAAAGGTCAATAAGTTGATCTTGTAATGAATTTATAAATTGGGGGCTCCGGCCCCCTTTTTACATAGTTCTTCTATTATAAATAAAGTAAAAAGAGAATTAAGTACAATGAGCTCACAATTAAATATCTACATCGACCAAGGTACAGATTTCAGACTAACAGTTGAGTTGTTTGACGATGATGACTTAGGTCTCCCGATTGCCAATTATAGTTTTTATGGCGATATTAAAAAGTTGTATTCTGAAAAAAGAACAGCAGAATTTGAGTTTCAGAAAAATGCTGGTAACGACGAAGCTACCGATCCAACATTAGACTCAATTACTTTAGTGCTAGATTCAGATACGACTGCACAACTAAAACCGGGCAAATACCAATATGATGTGATAATGAAAAAACCTACCGGAGAACTATCAAAGATTGTTAATGGACTTGCGTTCGTTATATCAACCATCACGGAGGTATAAAAGTTGGCTGTTAAAGTTAAAGTTGGCCAGACTAGAAATGTAAGATTAGTCGCTACTGGTGAAAGAAGACCTTCTATTGTTCCTGATTCCATTGCCTTAGGCTCGGATACTACAGGTGAATACGTACGCGCATTAGACGCGGGTGTAGGTATTGTTGTTACACCAGAATCAGATATAGAATCTGCTAATCTTGTAATTAGCCACGCCATTACAACATCTGAAGTAAGCAGTAATAACAGCACTTTAGAATTTGTACGAAACACTTCATTAGATCAGTTTGGACATATTACTGGATTAGTAACCACAGGGATGGATGCTAACAATTTTATTGCCACAAACGATATTATTTCATCTAAAGATATTACACTTGGTACTACACCAATTACTCTTGGTGAAACAACAACAGAATTAAGAGATTTAAGTCTTGTTGAAATTGGTGGTTTTACTATTACCGACGACGAGATTTCTTCTGATGCAAATACTGTTTCTTTCTCAACTACAGCGCCATTAGGTGTATTTGATTTTAATACTAAACGTATTATAAATGTCGATAACCCAATTGGTCAAAAAGATGTTGTTAACAAAAGATATTTAGAATTTGAATTAGATCGTGTTGAAACAACTATTAAAGTTTTCGACGATCCTATTATCGAAACAGATGCTACAAACAAAAGATATGTTGATAACCTAGCAAAAGGATTAAGAGTAAGACCTGCTGCACTTGCTGGTACTACAGAAGATCTTGGTGGTTTATATACAGAAGGTAATACATCATATAGTGCAACAATCACACTTGCACCAATTGCAATTCTTTATATTGACGATGTTACCAATTGGGAAGTTGGCGACAACATTGTTGTTAAAGATCAAACTAATCCATTAGAAAATGGTTCTTATGACGTAATTCAAGTTGGTAGTGCAAATACCCAATGGATGTTCCAAAGAACTGAATGGTCAAACGAAAGCGCCGAAGTTCCTGGCTCATACGAGTTTATTACCGATGGTACACAAAATGGTGGTACTGCTTGGGTTGTAACAGTTGACGACGCTTCTACTTTTAACTTAGGAACTGATGCAGTTAATTGGTATCAATTCCAAGGTGAAGGAACATTTACCGCTGGACGCGGATTAACTCTTGAAGGTACTACATTTGTAGTTAATAGAACTCAAGAAATTGATCGTATTTCTGGAAACACTGCTGTTATCTTACCAGTAGGTACTGACGCGCAAAGACCTGCACAACAAACTGGTATGATGCGCTTTAACGTTGATCAAGGTCAATTTGAAGGGTACGACGGTTCAGCTTGGTCCGGTCTTGGTGGTGTTATTGATTCTGATGCAGACACATTTATTACAACAGAATCTTATTCTGGTGCTGACGAAGATGAATTAAAATTCTTTACTGGCGGTTATCTTGCTGCTAAGTTTGGTGCAAATACAGCACACTTCTACGGTAATGTTAATATTACTGGTAATATCCAAATCGGTGATTCGGGTACAGATTCAATTAATGTTGGTGCAGACTTTAGTTCTAGTTTAATTCCAGATATCGATAGAGCATATAACCTAGGTTCTACTAGTAAAAACTGGGCTAAAATCCATGTAGATACAATCGAAAGTTCAGACGGTGTACCAACATTTGCTGGTACTGGTGCTATTGTTCCTCCACAAGGTAATACATTAACAAGACCAACTGGTCCTGCAGGTATGCTTCGCTACAATACAGAAGAGGGAAGATTTGAAGGATATGATGGTAATATCTGGTCTGGTCTTGCTGGTTCTGTTATTGACCTTGATAAGAATACATATATTATTGCTGAGACTTCAGCCGGTGCCAATAACAATGAGTTAGATTTCTATACTGATGGCTCTCAGAGAATGCAGATTGATGAGCTAGGTACTGTAAGATTTGGTCTAGGTTTAAACAAACTTACGATTGATTATAGCACAGGAAACTTAGTTGTTGATTCTAAGATTACTTCAACAACAAACCTCGTATTAGATCCTATCGGTTATATCGATGCTGCTAATAATACTATAACAAATTTAAGAGAACCTGTCAACCCTTCAGATGCAGTTACTTTAAATTATATTGATAATTCATTTGAAGCTGGCTTAACAATTATCAACCAAGCTAATACATTTACAAATGGCTTGGATATGTTAGCAAATCCAACTATTGAGTTTGGGTTGGGCATGGATGTTGTTAGTCTTGATACAGCAAACAATTCAATGGAAGTTGGTCTTAAAGATACTGGCGTCCAAGGCGGAATGTATGGTACTGATGGATTTACTCCTCGTATCAGAATTACTGATGATGGTCGTATTGATTTTGCTACAGACATTCCATTAGAATTACAAGCTAACGCGATTCCAAACTTTACTGAGACATCTCGTGATATTATTGCTCTTATGCTTACAGACGGTAATGCAAATGGTGCAGGTGTTTTTGCTGTAAACGACGACGATGGTGATGTATTAAATCTATTTGCAGAGAACTTTACAGTTACTTTAAATGGTGATGTGTCAGGTAGTGCACAGGTTACAAGACTTACAGATACAACAATTACCACATCTTTAACAGCTGACTTTATATCTAATTTAAATGTTGTTGCTAATAACGGTATTCTAGTTACTCACACCGCTGGGCCAAATTCAAATGCTGCAATCGAGTTAGATTACACAGAATTAGATACAAGATATATTACTACATCTGGTGGAACTTCATCAGGTGATATTATTGCTCCAAGATTTGTTGACGGAGACAATACCACTTTCTATATGGACCCAGCAGGTACTTCTAGATTAAATAAAGTTGATCTAGGATATGGTTCTACATTCTCACAATTACGTTTACGCGACGGACCAGGCAGTTTCTCGACACTATATGGTCAAGGTGGCAGAGTTGGTTTCCTTGATAATACATTCAACTTTGCAATGTATTCAGACAGATCTACTGGCGACCTAGTTGTACAAAATGGTGATGTTCAAGGTGAAAGATTTGTTGATGTAGATTCAACTGGTTATTATGTACATCCGGGCGATACTTCTAACTTAAGAAGATTAGAAGTTGACATATATGGTAAGTTTGGAGATGTTGTAGCATTTGGAGGTACTGTTACTACAAGTGCTGGAACAGGTACAACATTAGGACTTGATTCTGATACTGGTCTTATTACAATGAATAGTAATAGACTTACGAATGCACTAGATCCTGTAGATGTACAAGACGTTGCAACGAAAGCATATGTTGATTCGGTTGCACAAGGTTTAAGAATTATCCCAGCAGCTTTAGCTGGTACAACTTCCGATTTAGGCGCTGTATTTAGCGCAGGAAATAATACTTTAACTGCCAATACTAACGTAGCATTTGATCTTGATGGTGTTACTGCATGGAGTATTGGTGATAAGGTTCTAGTTAAGGACCAAACAAACACATTTGAAAATGGCTCGTATGAAGTTACTGCAGTTGGTTCTGGTTCAGATCCTTGGGTACTTACACGTGGCGATTACTTTAACGAAGATTCTGAAATTCCTGGAGCGTTCCAGTTTATTACTGACGGTACTGTAAATAATGGTACTGGATGGGTAGCTCATGTAGCAGATGCTGAAACATTTGTTTTAAACACTGATGCAGTTACATTCTATCAATTCTCTGGAGCTGGTACATATACTGCAGGTAATCAATTATCATTAATTGGTACAGAATTCTCAATTACAAATCCACAATTTACACTTACTGGTGAAGCAGGTGCTAATACCGATATCTCATTAGGTGGAACATTAGAAATTGAAGGTACAGATGGCGTAAATACGACAATCAGTGCTGGTAAAGTTGCTATTGCAGTGGATGTATTAGATGGTGGAACGTTCTAATTTATTAGAACATATTATTATTAAGAAGCTATATAGCTATTATAACAAAGGGGCATAGATATGTCAACCATTAAATTACGCCGTAGTTCAGTTGCGGGACGTATTCCTACAACATCTCAGTTGGACCTAGGCGAACTAGCGATCAACACGCAAGATGGTAAGATTTATTTTAAAAAATATGACTCAGTTGCAAATGCTGAATCTATTATTGATATATCTTCCAACTTAGATGCAGCTGCAATCCTCGCAGAATTAATTACTGTTGATGGTGCAAGCTCTGGTCTCGATTCAGATTTATTAGACGGTCAAGAAGGTACTTACTACCTCGATTGGTCTAACTTTACAAACACAGCAACCGGCGTTACGGCTGGTACTTATGGTTCAGCCACTGCCATTCCTGTTTTAACAGTTGATGCAGATGGTAGAATTACAGTTGCAAATACTACTCCAGTTGCCGGTGTTGACGACTTTACATATACATCTTCTAATAATACTATTCTCCTTACAACAGGCGATGGTTCTTCATTCCCACTTAAAATTAATGCACTAGACGAAAACGTAGATTTTGGTGCTGGTATCGATGTAACAGGTGATATTACTGTAACTGGTACGGTTGATGGACGAGATGTTGCAGCCGATGGTGCTAAACTTGATTTATTAGAAGATGGGTTAGATCTTACATTAACTGGTAAAGTTACCGGTACAGCAACTTCAAACACTGGTGTAATGACTTTAGCTACCGAGCTAGAAGATACCGGAGTTACTGCTGGTGTTTATGGCTCATCTACCGCGATTCCAGTATTCACTGTTGACGACGATGGTAGATTAACAACAGCAAACACAACACCAGTTGCAGGTGTAGATGATTTTACTTATGCTGGAGCAAACAATACAATCACTTTAACAACAGGTGATGGCTCAGTATTTCATATTCAAACAGAAACAGAAGTTACACTTACAGGAAAAGTTACAGGTACAGCAACAGCTACCGATGGTAACATAAGTGTTACTACTGAACTTGAAGATACAGGTGTAGCCGCAGGCAATTATGGTTCTGCTACAGCAATTCCAGTTTTAACTGTTGACGCAGATGGTAGAATTACATCTGCAAATACAACATCAGTTGCTGGCGTAGACGATTTCTTTTGGACTACTGCAAATAACACCTTGACATTACAAACAGGTGATGGTACAAGTTATTTAGTTCCAATCGAAGTATTTAGTGATATTACAACAGGTGATATTACAACTGCTGGAACTGTTGATGGCAGAGATCTTTCAGTAGATGGTGCAAAATTAGATCTTATTGAAGATGAAGCTACTGCAGATCAAACTTCGGCTGAAATATTAACATCAATTAAAACCGTAGATGGTGCAGGTTCAGGATTAGATGCAGACTTATTAGATGGTTCTCATAAATCTGATATTCTAGCAACAGCCGCTTCAAATGCAGCAGCACAAATCGGTAATGGTTTAGTTGTTGTACAAGGTTCAAACGGATTAACTGGATCAGGTAATTTCCAATTAAATGATTTTGCAAATACTACAGTAACTATTTCGCATGACGATACGTCTTCTATTGCAGATGTTTCATTAACTAATGGAAACGTACTTACTGGATTTACATTCGATACATACGGCCATGCACAAACTACGACATCTACAGATTTAGACGGTCGTTACTACACTGAAACAGAATTAGATGCTGGTCAATTAGATAACAGATACTATACAGAAACTGAAGCAGATACAAGATTTGTTAATGTTACTGGTGATACAATGTCTGGTGATTTAGTTGTTCAAGGTAATATTGATCAAAATGAATCACGATTTGTATCTGAAACATTAACTACAACATCAACTTCACAAACAGCTATTTACTCTTTTGCATATGCTTCATACGATGCAGCAGAGCTCGTTGTTAAAGTTGAAGAAGGTGGAAAAAGACACGTAACAAAACTTTTAATTACACATGATGATGCCACACCAATTGCTACAGAATATGGTACCGTATTTACTACGAATGAATTAGCAGACTTTGGTGTTCAAATAGCGGGTAATAACGTAGAATTACTTGCAACACCGGGATCTACAAATACAACAGTATTTAAAGTAGTTGGCACCCTCATTAATTAATTTATAAATAAAGTATAATACAATAAGCCTAACTGGGGAGAGTGAACCGAATGGCGAACGATAAAAAATTCATAGTCAAGAACGGCTTGCAGTCTAAGGACGGCCGTGTAATTATTGGTACCGATATTGACGATGGTTCCAATAATCTTCAGATTACTGGCGCGACAACCGCCAACGGTACTCTTCTAGTATATAACGATAGTTCTGCACCAACAAGTACGGTCTTAGCAACTTTTCAACATACTGGAGCAGCTAATGCCTCTAAAAATCTTTTAAAACTCGAAGGCGATACAAGTAGTCTTCAGTTTACAAATCCAACTGCTGGCGATTATTTAATTAATAATGCAGCTAATGGGATTAAATTCTATAATGATACTGATGGTATCGATATTATCTACAACAATGCTGTTGATTTAGAATTCTCAAGCACAGGTATTGACTTTAAACGTGAACCAACTTATGATGGTAACGTATTCTGGAATGCTGGTAATGACGGTTCAGGATCTGGTCTTGATGCTGACGTACTCGATGGATTAGATTCATTACAGTTTGTTCGTTCAGATCAAAATGATACGATGGACGGTGATTATATTATCACTGGTAATCTTACAGTCCAAGGTACACGTACTGAAGTTCAATCAGAAACAGTTTTAATTGCTGACAATTTAATCACTCTTAATAGTAATTTTACAACTGGTACACCAACAGAAAATGCTGGTTGGGAAGTTCTTCGTGGCGGATCACCAACATCATCTCTACAATGGGATGAAACAAACGATTGGTTTAAACTAATATCAGCAGGTACTGACTTAGGTCGTATCATTACAACAGCAGATGAAGGTTCAGGTAACTTATTTGATGCAGATACAGTTGACGGATTAGAAGCAGAACAATTCCTACGCTCAGACGTAGATGATACAGCAACTGGCAGAATTACAATCGAAGACAGATTAACTGTTGGCGATGGTACAGGTACAGCATACATCTATATGAAAGGTGCTGGAGCTACTGGTTATATGGCTGCAACAAATGGCGAGATTGGATTCTTAAATTCAGGATTTAACTTTGCTATTAAAGTAAAAACAGACGGTGATGTAGATGTAAGAGACAATATCTTTGCACAAGAATTTATTGATACAAATGATAATAACTTTAAAGTTATTCCATCAGGAATTTCTGTATTAAATAATATTGATTTAGATGGTGCAATTCGTCATAAAGGCGATACAGATACATTTATTGATTTTCCTGCAGCTGACAGAATTGGCTTTACTTTAGGTTCTGGTCAATACGGTCTAATGACAACAACTGCATTTGAATATACGCAAGACATTAGAGCACCAAGGTTTGTAGATCTCGATAACGACAGTTATCTTGTAGATCCTGCCGGCACATCAGTTATAAGCACTGTTGGTATTGATAGTGAAATATTCCACAATGGTGATACTAATACAAAGATTGCTTTTGGAACAGATGAAATCAGTCTTGCTACTGGTGGCTCAAATAGATTAGTACTCAGCAATACTTCAGCAACATTTACAAATAATATCATTGCTCCTAAACTTATCGATTCAGACGATAATACTAAATTTGTAGATCCATCCGGTCTATCAGAATTATCTTCTGCAAACTTTTATTCAGGAACAGCAAATAACTCTGTTAATATTGGTATTGGTTCAACTGAAAGATTTAATATTAATGTTCTTGATGGTCAAGGTTATATACGTTATATCCAAGATGAAACAACTTTCACAGATCATTCTGTAAACTTTGAAATTAATTCAAGTTCAACATATCCATCTAAGTTTAAATTTAATAAAGATGTAGATATTGGCACAAACAATTTCACTGGTGGAACAGGTGTATTTACAGGTGATATTTATGCTGCTAAGTATTGGGATTCAGATGACGTAACTCATTACGGTGATTTTGGTAATAGTACCATATCATTATTCTTTGCAGGTCAATCACAGGGCCCTGCTGGTGTACAGGCATCACCTACATATTCCTTTAAGGGTGACACAAACACTGGTATGTTTAACCCTTCAGCAGACAGACTAGCCTTCTCAGCAGGGAATAATAACGAATTTAACATACGTACTTCATATGTTGATGCACCTGGAAGTATGCGTTCACCGTTATTCTATGACTTAGATAATACCACATATTACGGTAATTTTGCCGGTACATCAGTAATGGCAAATATTCAAATCGATGATTATATTGCTCATCGTGGTGACGTAAATACTTATATGGGTTTCCCAAATAATGATGTAATTACGTTTGTTACAGGTGGAACATCAAGATTAAACATTGATGATAACTCTGCAGACTTTAGTGTAAATGTATATGCACCTCGTTATTATGACTCAAATAATAATGCTTACTATGCAGATCCAGCAGCAACCTCTATTATGTCACGTATTGATATAGATGATTATATCAGACATCGTGGAGATGAAAACAATTACTTCGGCTTTGCTGCTAACGACACATTTAGAGTATTTACAAATGGCCTTCAAAGAGTTAACTTTGATAATGACTCTGCTGATTTTGCAGAGCCAGTATTTGCACCACAAGTTCATGTAGATGATTACTTAATTCATGATGGCGATACAAATACATATATCGGCTTTGATGCTAATGATCAATTCGGTGTTTGGACTGCTGGAACTAAAAGAATTAATGTACGATCTGATGGTACAGTTGATATTAACAGAAGAGCTATAATTGGTAACAGTTTAGCAAGACCAGCTAGTTTAGCAGATCTAAGTAATTCTGCTGCAACTATCGGTGGAGCTGATGTCGCACTTCATATTGCTTCTCTTGCAGCAGCTGGTGATTATGCAGTTACACTTCAATCTGGTAGAGAAAGTGATAACGCTAATTTCCCATTAGCAATGCAAACAAACGGTGGTAATGTTGGTATTGGTATTACTAACCCTGGTGCAGTTCTTGCAATTAATAAAACAACAGCTCAAGGTAATAATCCTTTTGCTGCAGGAACATCCTTACTAAGTCTTGGTGATGCGGGTACAGTAGATTTAAGTATTCGTACAGATTCATTTGGTAATGTATATTACGTTAATGATAATTCTGGAGATCAAATTTGGTATGATACTGGAGCTTCTGGCAAGTTTGCAATTCTAAATAGTGGAAACATAGTTGCTGGTTCTGACTCGTTTATCAATCAAACATCTGATGCTACAACAAACTTCGTTGCAGCTCCTGGTGCAAGTAGATTCCACTCTGCTGGTTCTATTTCTATTGAAGGCAAAACAAGTGTTCTAAGTATCTATAATGCAGATGGCGCCGATGCAAATGTTAATGAAGCTACATTCTTAGGTGTTAACGAATTAGGATTCTCAGCTGGTGGTGGTTTCTACATGGACGACCTTCTTACTATGAAGGTTCGTAATGATAGAGCAATCAGTACATTAGGTAATATTACAGGTAGCAAATTTATCGATGGAGATAACGTTGCTTATTACTTAGATCCAGCGTCAACCTCTATTTTAAATCGTGTTGATTTAGACGATTATATTCGACACAACGGAGATACAAATACACTCTTCGGATTTTCTGCTGCCGATACATTTAAAGTTGATACAGGTGGCACAAATAGATTAACTATTACAAATACTGGTGTTACATCTACTGTAGATATTACTGCAACAAATATGTATGCAGCAAGATATTATGATACACCAGATGGAAATTATTATTTAGATCCAGCTGGCGAATCTCAGCTTAACAGAGTTGATATTAATGATTATATCCGCCATCGTGGAGATACAGATACTTACTTTGGTTTCTCGGCTGCTAATACAGTTAAAGTATTTACTGGTGGTGCACAAAGATTAAATATCGATAATGACTCAGCAGACTTTGGTGTTAATGTTTACGCACCACGTTATTATGACTCAGCTGATGCTGCATACTATGTAGATCCTGCATCAACATCTATACTTAATTCATTAATAATTAACAGTGCTGATTCATACTTAAAATTCGGTCCTGGTACTCCTGCAAATGATGATGCTCATATTGAATGGAAAGGTGCGTCAAACGCTGGTTACCTAAGATTCTCTACTTCAGATGATAGCGGCACTGAATATATGGAATTTGGTGATTACGCTAACACAGGTAGAGCCGGCGCATTTACTCAATGGAGTAGAATGAGTCGTGATTATCTATCACATACTTCTGACATGCGTGCGCCATTATTCTACGATTCAAACAATACAGGTTTTTATGTAGATCCTGCGTCAACATCTAACATGAATGTTGTACGAGTAAGCCAAGTACAGTTTGATGGTTCTACATATAGATTAGACAGTCCTTCTGGAGATTACGGTACAGTTCAAGCCCTCGGTGGTAAAGGTGGGTATGCTGGTTATATGATCAACAATGACTGGGGTTTCATTTCTAATGGCTCATCAACAGCTGGTCTTTATAACGATACAAGAAACGAATGGGTACTACAAGCTACAGATAATAACCGTACTGTGCTTTACTCAAATGGTGTTGAACAATTATCTGCAGAAAACGGATATGCTAAGTCATATAATAGCCATCGTTCTCCAATTTACTATCCACCTTCAGGTAATACAAGATATTTAGACCTCGATCAAACAAACACCGGTACTTCTCTTAGAGTTGGTGGTCGAATTTGGAGGCAAGGATTTACTGCAGATAACGGTGCAAACAACTGGTACCTACAAGCAGATGATCAAAACCAATACATTTGGAATACAAATACTGATTATGGTATTTTCTACGGTACAAATTCATCTGCAGCATATAAGAAAGCTGGATATGGAAATGAAGCGCTTTCCTTTATTGGTAACGGAAATCTAAGAGCATCATTTGATCTTACTAATGGTGATGCATATATTCAAGGTGAATTACAAGCTGGTAACTATTTACTTACTGCTGGGAACGAACCTATATCTCTTAACCCAGCATATCAATCTGGTATAGCTGATACGAAGATGTTTGACGGTACAATGTACTGGGAAAAACGTATGATTCAAGCCCTTCAGGGTTCTGAAACTACTCCTACTTCTACTACATCTGAATATGTTAAGAATAACAATAATCCAGGTGCAGCTTCTTATGTACTGAGAACAAGCGGTTATAGAACCTTTAACTCAGATTATATTGAAGTTGAGCCAGGCGAAGAAATTTACGGTGAAGTTCATGCTAGACGTATATCAGGTTCTGGCGGAACACTTTATATGGGTGTTCGGCGTTATGATAAAGATAAGAAGCCAATCGCATCTAATGACGGCATTTCATACTTCGTAGTTGGCGGAAATAACGTAACATCTACTGATTGGCAAACATTCAGTGGTCATCATACACTCCCAACATCTCACACTGTATTTAATGGATCAGATGGTGGTGGAGTTAAATATGTTCGTCTAATTCTTTTAATGAACTACAGTACAGGCGGAGCTCTTAGAGAATTTACTGCTCCTGTTCTAAAAAGAAGTAATCAACTTAGCCGTGTACGTACAGAGCATAATGTATATGCACCACGCTACTATGATTCAAATGATGAAAATTTCTACTTAGATCCAGCTTCAACATCTATATTAAACACAGTTGACGCAAGTAACTTTAGAGATCGTGATAATACTGCACGATTTATGAACCCTGCTACCGGCGGTAACGTTCAGGGATCTTGGAATTGGAACAACGGTTCTATTGAAAACCTAAACAACCTTTCATTCAATGATCCTGGTCCTCAAGAAGGTGTTCGTTGGAAAGGTGGTAATGAATGGAAGATTTATGAATCACCAGATGACCTAACCACAAACTCAGGCGGCAACTTACAGTTCACATCTGGCACCGGCGCAGGTACAATGCGTGGACGTATTGACTCAAACGGTGATGTTTGGGCTGGTCGTTATATGCGAGCTCAAAGATTCTATGATTCAAATGATGGAAACTACTACGCAGATCCAGCTGGTTCATCTATCTTTGCTAATCTTTATCTAAGAACAGGCGGATTAAAACTTCAGAGAAACTATGGCGATAACGCTATCTGGTTTAATTCTGGTGCAGATACTAACCACGTTCTTTGGAATCATTATTATGGTGGACCTACAGCTCGTGGTGCAGCTGCATCAGGCGGCTTCGATGGAATGAAATGGAATACATACCAAGGTCTACACATTAGAGGTGGAGGAGCTGGTGCGTATGACATTGCTAGGTTCTCAAATCCTGCTAACGGTTCTGGTAACGGTCACTATGTACAACTTTATGCTGCTAACGTAGAACAACTAGGTACTCGTGGTGGTTACGGTTATGCACCTAATTCAATGCGTTCACCATTATTCTACGACCAAGATGATACAGCTTACTACGGTAACTTTGCTGGAACATCAAGAATGAACACTATTATTGCAAATATGTACAGCTTGGATAACGGCTGGGATATTTATGATGATGACTCTGATACGATGTCAATTCGTTCTAATAACGGAGATCACGGTGAAGTTATTTTCCGTGATTCTGGCGGAACAAACTGTGGTCGTATTTACTTCGATGATGACAACCACTGGGGCTTTAAATCACCAGACGATGAATGGCAGATTTACTTAGAAAGAAATGCTCGTACCATTCTTTACTATAACGGTGCTCAGCAGGCTCGTACACAAAATGGTTACTTCGAAGCAAATAACCAGTTACGTACACCGATCTTCTATGATTCAAATGATACTGCCTTCTACGCAGATCCAAATGCTACTTCAAGATTACGTGGTTTAACAGTTCTTAATACTATTACAGCTCCAAGTATTACTGGTTCTTCTGGATCATTGAGAACAAGAGATAATCGTATTATTGCACCAAATGAAGATACTTCAGGCGAAATGAAGTTTGGTTTTACTTCTTGGAACAATAATAATACTGCACCATATGCTGATTACTTACACTTAAGATCTTATACAGATGCTTCGGGTGGATCAGATAACCTTCTTATGTTTAAGAAGTCTGGTCGTGGTATGCGTCTATGGCAACAAACTTGGAACTCAGCTTCAGCTTATTCTTCCTACTCTGAATTTGCAATTTATAATTCGAATCCTGGTGCTAGCAATGATATGTATGCATCTCGTTACTACGATTCAAATAATACTTCATATTATACAGACCCAGCTAGCAGATCTATAATGAATGACATACGTCTGGGTTCAGACGGTGAGATGGAGTTCACAACATCTGGTGGTAATGTTCGCGGCTTTATTAAAGCTACTGATACTAACGATGATCATCTTATTATTGCGACATCTGGTGGCGAAGATATTTCCTTTAAAGATGGTGGATTTGGTGGGCAAAGAAACTTCTTAATCCGTGGCGATGGTAATACATTCACGACAGGTACTCATTACGCTCAAAGATTTACAGATAGCAATGACGGTAACTATTATGGTGACTTTGCTTCAACGTCAGTAATGAATACTATTGACAACCGTGGTGAAATCTATAACGATGGTTGGTTCCGTAACGATACTAGCGGTCGTGGTCTATATAACACTGCAACTGCAATGCATTGGTATTCAACTGCAAATAATGCTTGGAGAGCTTATTCTACAGCAAATACTGTAAGAATTGATATGCACACATCTGGTAATAACAGACGTGGCGCATACTATGCTAATAACAGTAACGAAATAGGTATTCTATCTCAAGATGACGGTTGGGCATTACAGGCTACTAACTCTAAAGTAGATTCACATCATAACTTCTATGCTCCTATCATGTACGATAGAAATAGTACTGGTTATTATGTAAATCCAGCATCTCAGTCACACATGAATACACTGACTCTTGCTGGCAATAGAATCGGATTTGTTAATTCAAGTTTCGATGCTGAGATTAGAGTATCAGATTCTAACCCAGATGGAACAGGTGCAACATTCGTATTCTACGGTGATACTGTAGCATATAACGCAGAAGTTGCTACTGAAGTATTTAGAGCAACTCGTCATATCAGAGCACCAAGATATTACGATTCTGATAATGCAACGTTCTATATGGATCCAGCTTCTACTTCATACTTTAATAGTGTTCAAGCTGATATTTACTATGACCGTAATAACACAGCATATTATTGGAACGGTGCTTCGACTAACTCTTCAAGATTTGAAGGTGTAAACGCTCGTACTATGGCTCAAATGGCTCTATCTGGTCAAACTAGATCGTCTGCTGAGTACTACAAAGGTCGCCCAAGAATTACTGGTGATTCTAACTACTGGACTGGTGCTATGGGTTGGGGTCGTCAAGATATGAACACAGTTGGTAACTGGGGTTCAGGCTTTATTGATTCTTGGTCAAATCCAGGTAACCAGCCTTCAGGTACATCACACTGGGTTGGTATTCAATCATATCACTACTCAAACGGTTCAGCTCGTTATGGTTGGCAGATGGTTGGTGGTCCAATTGAGAACTTAAGATTTAGAAGTACTTGGTCTGGATTCAGAACTTGGCGTACAATTCCAATGCTTGGTGTTAACAATAATAACGCTGCTGCAATGTATGCTAGCATTTATTACGATGCAAATAATACCGGTTATTACTGTGATCCATCAAGTAGTTCTAACTTTAACACAAGTATTAGAGCTACTGAGATTTATGCTCGTAACTGGTTCCGTAATGATAATGCTCGCGAAGGTAATTATAACTCAGCGACTGGTACGCACGCTTACTCATATCAAGGTCAGTACTACGCTATTACTGGTAACAACAATAGTTCATCAATGTCTCTACAACTTAGAGCAACATATAACGGTACAATGTGTCGTTGGATGTATGGTGATAGAACTTGGTCTGGTGATCTTAATGCTGCTGGTCAATGGCAATTCCAAACTCGTCACCAAGATGGTTACTCACCATCTCTAAGATATATCGAATCTGGTAACGAATCTTGGACTGGTAACATTGGTAACGATGCTGGTAAAATTGAATATCACTCAAACCGTTTCTATATCGAAGCAGGTGGTAACTCAAACCGTATTTGTCAGTTCCGTAGAAATGGTTCTGATAGATCTTATGTTGATAACAACGGTCTATATGTTGGTACAGCTACGTCAGCAAGATGGGCTGACCTTGCGGAGAGATATTCTGCAGACGATATGTATGATAACGCAACTGTTATGGGTATAAATCTTGACGGTGATTCTGAGATTACTAAATGGGAGCCAGGAATGCCTCTCGTAGGTGTTATCTCAACAAACCCAGCTGTTCAAATGAACGATATGGGTATTGAACCAGGAAGTAACTCTAAGAAAGCAAGAATGAATCCATTTATTGCGCTTAAAGGACGTATTCCATGTTTAGTAAGTGAGCCTGTTAAGAAAGGTCAGTGGGTAATCCCAGCTGGTGACGGTAAAGCAAAAGGAGTAGACTACGGAACTCCTGGTATAAATAGTTATGAGATTATAGGAATCGCACTTAAAGATTCTGAAAATGGAGAAGTTGAGGTGAAAGTATAATATGCCATCATATGCATCATTAAATTCTAGTACACAATCATTTTGTGGAAGACAGTTACGAACCTTTGATAGATCAGTTGGGTTTTACATCAATGCTTATGTGCGTGGTACTGGAGTTACAAGTTATTCCAGAGGACAATGGCATTATACAAGATTCGAATATGTTAATGCATCTAATGGTGTATATAATAACTATTTAGATAGTAGTCTTTACTCAGGCCAGCTCATTAGATCTAGTGATGTGCAAAATTCTATTTCACGTATTGTTAGACGGACTGTTGATTTAATCGAAGGACGAATATCAAACAGAACAATTAACGCATACTATTGCCACGCTAGTTGTCACTCATCATGTCATTCATCGAGAGGTAGACGCTAATGGTTATGAGAAGATCAGATGTGAACTCGTGGGTTCAATCTTATGGTGGCGGACAACTTCGCACGTTTGATAGAACTGTAGGAATTTACGTTAACGCATATGTTTATGCAAACGGCGGGCAAACCAGTTATACTAGAGGACAATGGCATTATCATAGATTTGAATATGTTAATGCATCTAATGGTGTATATAATAACTATGTTGATGGTGGTGTTACCGCTGGTAGAATTATGTATCCAATTGATATTGTTGATACGCTAGAAGATTTAACAAGAAGAACAGTAGATTTGATAGAAGGCAGAATGTCAAACAGAACAATTAATGCATATTACTGCCACGCAAGCTGCCATAGTAGCTGCCATTCATCGAGAGGACGACGCTAATGTCAATGCAAAAATCATACTGCAAACAAATGCGGTATTCAGGACCAGAAAGTTTATCACCCGGTGATGCAACTAAATTTGATGTGTTAATTCAAATGGAAGTATTATCAGGATGTCAGCAGGCTTGTCTAGGTTGTTTCGTTGATAAGAATATTGATCCTGCAATGAATCAACAAATTATTGATAGAGCTAAAGAATTAACAGATGGTGTTAAAAGAACAGGTCTTAATTTAAGAGAATTTGTTATTGGACCAACTGATTTCTTTACAGCATCTAATACTGAATCAGTTTTAAATAACGAAACTGTGCAAGAAATTATGCGCGAACATACCGGCGCACGTATTGCTGCACCTGCAAAGTTTGATGTAGCAACAATGGAAAGAGTACAAGAGATATTTAATATCCTTGATGACGAAGACAAATTCCGTCGTGAAATGATTATCGAATTTATTATGCCGATTGGTAAAGTAGATCAAATGTTAAACGACATTCTTTATTACGAAGAAGTAATGAGAAAAGTAAAGTTCTTTAAAGAGAACACACCAAAGCAAATGGATTGGTCTTGGACACTGCAAGCATCTAATGTTGTTGGTAAATCAATAGATAAAGAAACATATAATAGAATTATTAAACGCTCAGTGCAAGATTATGAAACAATTGTTGAAATGAATCCTGCATTCTCAAGAGCAAACAACGAATTAGTACAGCGTAAAAACTTATTTGGTTGGAATGAATTCTTAGGTAGAGTAATTGATGAAGGTAATGCTAACGAGACAGTAATGTCGATGGCTCATCTATATTGTAATTCTATTAACTTTGTTGGTATCACCATCGTTCCAGGCGAGAATGGTCCAACTACACACTTGAATGTTATGTTACACGAGCAAGCATTCTTCTTAAAGAATAAAAACTTAGATGTCACTGGTTTAACATTTGAAGAAATCCTTGATAGGAAGAATCAACTTATTGCCAAAGGTATAAATAGGTCAAGCAAGGTAAAAGATTGTTCAACCTGTCAATACAAAGTTGCTTGTGCAAGTAGACTAGTATTTGAAGCTCAAGAAACATTAAAGATTGATGGTTGTGTATTAAACAAAGATGTATTAAAGCATTATAATCCATATGACTGGACCTGGAATGATGATGCCACTAAAAAATTAGGAGAAGCTTCATGATTGGGCAAAGTTTATATTACTTAAATAATAAAAAGTATATCACAAATACTATGAATATTGAAACGGTTGTAACCGAATTAAATACATATTATCATACACAAAATCCAAGAAACATCGTAGTTGTACACCCAGACCGAAATGAAGAAGAGGCTGGTCAGATTGTTGAAGCACAAATTATTCAATTGGCTGAAGGCGTAAGAACTGGCGCTGGAGATTTAATGACCTTTGAGTATTTTGATGATGTGGCTACTGCAGAATATATACAAAACAGTGATAAAAGAATCATTGCTTTTTATGATGAAACAGATATGCTTAATGTGTATTGTCGTTATATCTCTGGTCTATTAACTGCTTCTGGTTTTTATGCAGATACTGATCACGATGTGAATGTAATTACTTGTAACTTTATTGAATCAGTTGTAAACTCCGATACTGTTATTACTATGATGAGTGACTCTGTTATTATGGATACCGCTAGAACAGTTTGTGCTGACATATTAGCAGCCGAAGCAACACCGCCATTTACTTTAGTATATCAAAATGGTAAGAACTTTAGCTATGACTTGTTGTTCTATTTAAACGAAAATTATCCTTGTGACGGAGTTAAAAACTTAATTGTTGAGAAATTTACAATTCACTCTTCTGTTATGGCTCAAGATGTTATGGAGCACTTTACATCTCGTCGTCATTATACTGCATACTTATTTTCAGTAATTGATTATATGAATGCAAATGCAACAGACGCAAATGGTTGGGCTACTAATAAAAAAGAGTTCTTTCAAGATGTATATGTTAATGCAGCAAACGCAGGTAACTATCAATTAGCATTCTATAAACTTAAAGAGTTGTGGGATAAAATTAAAGATGATGCAGCGTTTATTCAAGTACACCAAGATAAAGTAGCTAACTCAGCAGACGGCTGGGAGTATTGGGATCTATACACAGAAATTAATAACGTATTTCCGATTGTTCAAAAGGTATTGGAAAGAAACTTTAGTGCAGAAACTATTACAGAAGACTTAAGATTAATTAATACTGATGTGCAGTTCTTTACAAAAAGACAAAATCGTATTCCGTATTTAATCCATAAATATCCATTAATATAACTAATAATATCCAATTATATCCAATTTGAAGGTACTATAATATGAGCAATGATGAAGAAAAAAAAGTATATAAACTTCCACTAGCACCACAAGATCTAGTAGAGATTTATAAGCTTAAAGAACAAGAAGATGATTATGTTTTATGGGTAGACTACCTAGGATCTAAAGAAAAGCTTTCGGCTGATCATATCATTATTTACCTAGCCAATACTAATTTTAAAACAACATTCTCACATATCGATGAAGATCTGATTTTAGCTTATATTAAATCAGACTTTATGATTGATGCTGGGCTGTTGACAAGATTCGTTGTAATGCTATTGAAGTTAAGATTCGGCCATGATATAAATCATTTGGAAGAAGAGCTTTTTAATATGTGGTCAAAAGATGATATGCATAATTTTGTAGATAAGCACATTGATTTAATTAATGAACTTGCAGATACAATTGCACAAATCATTCCTTTCGTATTATGTACATTCTATAAAAATCTACCTGATGAAATGAAAGCTCAAGAAATAGATGTTAAAGATGCTGTTGAAGGTATTGAAGTAAAAGACACACCATCTAATATTGGTCCTAATATTGCTAAACTCATTATTGACGGCTGGGATGGATTCTTAGTTGTATGTCATATGTTGGGCTTCAAAGAATACTATAATAAATCAGTATATAATGATAAGCCTGCATTCTTCGGCAAAGATTTATTTTTCCTTCTCACACAATCTAACATTACAAATAATATTCTAAGTATTTTTCCGGAAGGATTTATTATTAATCACGAAGCGATTAAAGAAAGAACTGCAGAAGAAATTATGGAAGATATTAAAAAAGAGAAAGAGTTAGAAGAAGGCGATGATAGTTCATCTGAATAAGACTCATGCTGGCTACTACAACTATGAAGAAAATAAAAGTCCAATTAATAATGATTTCCTTAGAACAGAAATTAATTTAGACATTCTTCATGGGTGCAGTCAAATGTGTCCTGGCTGTTTTATTCCTCGTAAGAATCTCACAAATGCAGATCATCTAACCACACTCCATAATACATTATTAGAAGGTAGCTATTACCCCGATGAAATCGTCGTGGGTCCTACTGATATATTTGATGCAGAAAACTTTGATGAGATCATGGAACATCCTTCTATGAAAGATCTTTACAGTATTTCTGCTATTGGATTTCTCACAACACTTAATCAACCTATTGAAGTAATAAAAGAAAAGCTCGATAAGATTTGGAGCTTATACGAAGGTATTGATAGAATACCTGATATCGATTTTAAAATTGTTTTAGATATTAATCAATATATTAATAAAGATATTCGTATGGCTGATTGGTACAAAAAGCTTGCACTATTCGAAGAAGGTTCAGTTCAATTAAGAGTGAATTGGTATGAGGGAATCTTTGATAAAATATCTTACAATGATTTATGCCAAAAAGTATTTGATGATTTTAATGCACCGATTGTAATCACACCATCATTCCTTACAGATAGAAATGTAAGAGGTAAGGTTGATAAGCATTTAAAAATGTTTAGAGAAGATCTGCTAAATCAAAATATAGATTCTAAATGGCGCAACTTATATACATTCTTTGATTCTAGTTTTAATGGATACGGCTGCCAAAACTATAGTTTTTATAATGGAAAGATATATGTTAATCCATTTTTATACGATGCTATTATACAAAGAACACCAGAGTTTGAATCAAGAATAGATGAACCTAAGTTATATGAGAATTTAGATTACGCTAAAACAGTAGATGATTGTAAAAGCTGCGAATACTTAATGAGCTGTGCTGAACGTAATGTTCATATGTATATGAGATCGAGAAAGATTGATAGCTGTGTTGCTTTAAAGGAATACATGCATGCCAATAATTAAGAATAATCTATATTACGAACTGACTACAGAGACTCAAACGAAGCCCGTCAGCGCCGTCAAGATACAGTTGGATGTACTAGATGGGTGTCACCACAAGTGTCCTGGATGCTTCGTGCATCGACGTGGTAACGCATCTGAGGTACATCAATTAGATTCAGCTAAGGAATTTATAAGAAATATCACAGACAAAGGTATACTTGTAGATGAGATGTTAATTGGTCCAACTGACTTCTTAGCATCAGAAAACTTCTATGAAGTAATGCCACACCTAGTTGATATTATAAATGAGAACTCTCCCATCTTGGCATTTGTATCTACACTTATTGATGGTGATATTCCAAGATTCTGCCAGTTCTTAAAAGATAATATTAATCTCGATACAGAGATTGAAATCGGTATTGCAACTAATCCTCACAAGTTTATGTCTTTAGATTATATGTCAAATATACAATCTAAACTTAAATACTTAGATGAGAATATAGATCACGAGATTACATATACGTTTGTTGTAAACATTAAAGACTATGGATTAGATTATCACGAATTACACGAGCATGCAGTTAAAAGATTTGATACTATTTTAGATTTCATTCCGTCTGTTTCAAGATCTCATAAAGCAAATATTATATTAGAAACATTAGATAAGTTTAATGAATACTTTAATGTGTTGACAAGAGATTCAACAATGAATAATATAATGGTAGATCATTCTCATGCAGGAATGAATTACACTGTTTTAAATTATAAAAGAGGTGATTGGTATCTGAGTCCGTTTATGTATGAAAACATGGCTATCTATGATCCAATGTTTAAGATAGATAACTTTAATGATGTTAATGTTATGGTGGAGAAACAAATTGAGAGCGCGAAAGGAACAGAGTGCCAGGACTGTCCGCTATTCTTTAGTTGTTATAATAGAAAAATTATATTACTGAGAGATTATCTCGGTGTTGATAGATGTATTGCACCCAAAGAAAACATGATAAATAATATACATAACTACAATACACCAGCTCAAGAAATGTATGACTGGGAAGGTTATTCAGTAGACGCTGATAAACAAGGTTATAGAAAGAAGTTTCTTGTAACAGAAGACGGCGACGAAAGATTAGACAGGATAAAAGATATTTCTTATGTTAAATAACGAATGGAAAAATATCGTAATTGATGGTAATAGACTTGAAGAGTTTAGTGCTATTTCTGAAATGGGTACATACAAGATTCAAGTTAATTTAGAAATACTTGAAGGTTGTTCTTATATGTGTCCTGGATGTTTCGTTAAACGAAGAGGTAATTGGAATCCAAAAAGTATTAGCTTATTTCATAGCTTAGCATATGAATTAAAAGATCGTACAGATATTGTATTAGATGATATTGTAATTGGACCAACAGACTTTTATGGTGCAGAGAATTTAGATGAAATAATTAATAATCTTAAACTTTCAGATGCTATATTAATGATGCCTAAAGATAATAGAAACGTACAACATAACTGTTCTATACTCGGTTCATTATCAGAAGAAGATATTGATGGTAAGATTAAAGCTATTGAGAAATCACCGTTAGGTAAAGCTGTTGAAGCATGGGATGTACAAATCGCTTTAGATTTAAATAGACTAATGAATGATATAGTTTATATGGAAGCGCTCGATAGACGAATAGAAACATTTAAAAATAGTTCTTTAAACTTTGAAATAAGTATGGCTACTAATATTGTTCAAGGTGTTGAAGAAATAATATTTGATGCTATTGAATTTGTAAGAACTAAATACGAAACAGTTATTGAAATACTACCATCAGTAGTTCGTTCATTTAATCGTGGTGCTAAACACGGTGATAAGTTATTTGAATGGAATGATATGCTTACACGATTAGCGGTAGATGAAAAAAGATTTAAAAACAAGTTTCATTTCTTACAAGGAGATGTTTCTCATAAAGCTTTTCATTATTCTGTAGTAAGCTTATTCCAAGGTGATATATTCTTATCACCGTTTATATACGAGAATGCACAAATACATAATAACGGATTTAAAGTAGAAGTTGAAGGCTCCATTGTTGATTCTATTTTAAACAAAAAGAATGCAGTTGTCAATACCCAAATTAAGAAAAGTTCTGATAAAGAATGTGGTAGTTGCAAGTATTTAAATATATGTTCAAATAGAATGGTACCAATGATTATGGATGTTGTGTTTGAAGGAAGAAAAGAATGCATCTTAAATAAAGATGTAATCGGTTTATACGATGTTGAGGTTTATCATGGGAATAGTTACTAACAATAAAGCTGCTGCTCAGGCTGATAAAGATTTTGATTTATCATTTAATGAGGGGCACGAAATCAAAGTTCAATTTAATTGTGAGATACTTTCAGGCTGCGAGTTTCGCTGTCCCGGCTGCTTTGTAAATAAAAAAGGAACAAACATTGGTAGCTTTGAAAGATTAAATAATGCTATAGATTTATTTAATACTAATGGCTACCGAGTGTCAACCATTAATATTGGACCTACTGATTTATTTGGTAATAATAATATAATTGATTTATTAAAAGATGAAGTATTCCGAAAGTGTTTAAGTAAAGTAACAACAATACAATTTGTAACTACACTAAATCATATCAGCTATGAAGTAATTGAATTATTAAATAGTATTCCGAAAGCACCAGGATTTATGTATGATTGTAATATTGCTTTAGTACCACCCGTTAATTGGACTGCTATTGAGGATAAATTAGATTTATTGAATTTATTTCATGACGATCTAAATTATTATATGGTTCATAATATGGGTAATAATGATGTTTATAACGATCAAGTTTTAGATATGGCAAAGGTTGCTGATGAAAACTTTGATACTATTCTACAATTAAACCCATCATTTTTTAGAGCACCAAAGTCATCTCTGCAAAAGCATTTAATTAATAAATGGAAATCATATGATTTTAGTGATGACTTATATCCTAAAACTATTGTTGATAAAGCACAGGGTGGTTCATTAGAATTAAACTATACATATTGTAATGAAAGATTCTTTTGGACTCCATTCATATATGATATCGCTTTAATTGGTACCGAAGAATTTGAAGTCAAAGATGAGAATGATATTGCATCCTGGACTGGCACTAAAGAAAATCAATTCATGAAACAATTAACATATTCATCTCAAACAGATAACTGTTCAGGCTGCCCTAATATGATGACGTGTATTGATAAAGGTGTGTTATCTTATATGGAACACCATTCAATCCTTGAGTGCGTGTTTCCCGGCGTGATATCTGCCAATAAAGGTTGATGGAAATACTGATTGAATGTCTTGGAATCCTATGCGATCTACTTTATGCATTTTAATATCAAAATGTTTCTCATGCATTGGGTAGATAGACATAAGAGGTGTTCCATATTTAAGGGTTACAGTGTAGTCTTCGTCTTTAATAGGGAATACTAAGAATACGTTTAATGTGTGCTGATTGGTAAAGTTTGTAATACCTGGCGATATTAATATATCATGCTTGCGTAAATCTTCACTGTAATGGCATTCTGTTACCATATACTCTCCAGGAAAGTTTGCTTTTACACACCAAGGACCATGTAATTTAAACACAGTTCTGTTTGGATATAAAGTCTCACCATATTGTTTTGAAAAGTGCATAGCGCCTTCACATATATTTGCATTATAAATTGGCTCAACAGCGTCAACATCGCCATTTGCTTTTACTTTAAAAATAACATCTGACCAAAGATTTAACGTAATTGGTTTGCGCATATAATCTACAACGCCGGGACAAGTTCTAATAGTTGGTGTTGGTACGTACACACCTAATCTAGATCTAAACTCATCATAAGATTGTTTGATTTTTCTAAACCATGATGGTGGTTTAGTATTCTTTTTGATAGGCTGCATTTCAATTAATGTATCATGCGCCGTATAAAAATCAAGCCTGTTCTTTTTTCTCAACATAATCAAATCCTGTTATCAAATTTTGTGGTGATTTTTCCATATAGTTAAACCACAATCTCATTACGCAATCTGGTAAATCGCGCTCTCTATTTTTCCAATCCCATTGTGTATAACAACGAAATCCACATTTATCCCACCATTTACAAGATAAACATCCGTGTTCATCCATGTATGCCTGCATCATCGACGTATTATCTGGTCTATGAAGAGGTGTGTTAAAATCCGATGGTGTATATCTATCCCAACGACAATTAGATGTACTATTATCTGGAAAGATCGTAACCTTGTTTAAAGATAAACAATGCATGTGGTTATTATCTTTATATATGAGATCTTTGATAGGATTTATATTCGGATAGTTATGATATGTAAATTTTAGAAACTCTAGATATAAACTATCTGAGGGAATCATGTAATCATAACCTTTGTCCGGAATATAATCATCAAAGTAAAAGTTATCAAACTTCTCATATAGATAATGAAAATATTCATCCTCATCAGCCATATACTTTTCAATAGAAATCGTTGTAGCAACCATATTAATTGATGTAATATAATCAGCAAAATATTCTATGTTTTTGCTATACGGTCCTTTAACAGGTCTACCATCAAAGTCATATGAGCAAATAATATAAGATGGAATATCAGCTGCATTTAAATCATCTATTAACTTTTGTACTCGCTCTCGCTTTACAAATTGGAATGATGTTACCCATACAACTTTAATTGTGTGACCGTACTTATCATATAGCTTTTTAATCTCAATTAAGAAATCATAATAAACTGGATAAGCCCACTCAGATATTCTATCCTGAAATAACTCACCACCAACCATATTAATTTGGCATATGTCAACACGATCTTTCATCTTAATAAGATGGTCTTCTACAATAGATAATTTAGAGAATATTTCTTCTCTAGATAATCCTACAGTAGATTTTTTATCGTGATGGCAGAATGCACAATTTAAATGACAATTTTCAAAAAGAGTCAACTCTATCTCAGCAATATCAGGACGCTTTGGTTCTAATATAAGCCTTGTAATATCATCCATCGGCCGAGGTTCATCTTCAGCCGTTAGATTTTTAAGAGGAATCTTTAGGGATGCCATATAACATTTCTTCTTTATAATACTCGTAAATGTCTGGAACCATTCCATCATTTTCGTCAAAGTGTATTTCTTCTAAGATAGCTTGATACGTTCCCTCATCTTCTGAGTATGGAACAAAGTACGGGTCATTACCAAACAATAAGTCTGGATCATCTAACATTTCATAGAAGTCTTCATCAAAATCCTGCTCAAGCCACTTAGCATAGCAAATAGCAACCACATATGATTTAGATGGATAAATCCATTCATCAACCTTTTCTTCAAAATGCATTACTGCATCACCAACTATATCTTCTGAAATTACAATATCGACTTCATTCAAATCATCTCTGAAGTTACCCGCCATAGCGTGAAACGCCGTCTGTCTCGCTTTCCAATCCTTCATCATACCAGTCTAGTAGCCCCTTATATCCGTTACACCCATTTTTTAAATCCTCCACGTATTTGTAATGTTCTGTTAAGCATCCACCAAAGTATTTACATTGTTTGCAAATATCAGAAACACCAACAGTTTTTTCTTTTTGAGCCCATTCTTTATACTTATTAAACGTATCAAGCTCTGTAAAATATTCGTTACCTAATAGATCAAAGTCTAATACACCGAAGTTGCCTGATGGTGTGATGTAAACATGATCGTCAGAAAACGCATTGTATTTTCCATCTAAGCATTCTTCTATCTTATCTTGATTTAAGAATTGCCATTTCTTTTCTTGCGGATTATCAATCCATTCCTTAATAAAATTTTCAAACTGTAAGTCCGTGACACTTTGATCTCTATGAGTAGTAGAACTAAAAGGTTTAATCTCAACACATTTTAAATTCGATAGAGCATTAAAGGTAGATATCATGAACGATACATCGGTATTTATAACCTTTTCCGAAGCCAATGTCAACACAGAAAATGGTCTTGTTAACATCATCATGTTCGTTAAAACTATTTGTTGTTTTTCTCTTGCATCAAAATCATATGACACCGATAACTCAATATCGTCTCTAAGAAATACATCTCTAACTGCTGATAAATTTGTAATAATAGAAATAGTTGTATCATACGTAGAATGTATTCTATCTATTAATTCATTTAAATAGTCGTCTTGTAATAAACCAATCTCACCACCATATAAATCAATATGAGATATAGGAATATCAATCTCAGCGAGCCTATCCATTATAACATCAATTTTTGTAGTTGTTCTATCGCGCAGTTGCTCTTTACTTAAATAACAAAAGTCACAATTAAAATTACAAAAGTATGTAGGATTAATCGATACAGAGAACATCAATTCCCTCATTTACATATGGTGTTATTGAATTTGTACTCATACCATTAGATTCTAAAATACGAGGTGCGAGTCCTTTCATTCGTTTACAATGTTCTTCTACAGTTCCTTCTCTTTTCATATCACGTACTGTTTTTCTACAACCATTACATATTTCAAACATGGGACAAGTATAGCAAGCCATCTTCATTGTTTGTATATTCGGATCAGAACTTACTGGAGTAAAGAACTCACCAGCCATTTCTTTATCGAAATCAATAGGATAATCCATATCATCGCCAAATGCACCACAACTATAATAGTCACCACCTGGATTAAATGCTCGAATACCATCATCACAGTTTCTATTTTGTGGACATGTTGTAGCACCACCCTGCAATCTCTTAACCATTTGAGCAGTATTCCATTCCCACTTAGTTAAACCCATTTCCCAAATCTTTACATATACTTCATATATTTTACTAAGCTGTAATGTAGTTCCTTGAACACCAGATGCCATTGCATAATTTAATTTACAATTTACACCCATCTTCTTTGCAAGTAATACATTATCAATTGCAGTATCAAGATTCTCTTCAATAATAACAGAAATAAAATCAGGTCTGTAACCAACTAGTTCTAACATCTTATCTGATACAAGCCAAAAATCTTTTTCAGAGAAGTTAGTAAAGTCACCTTTTAATCTACCACCGCCATATTGAAATGATGTTGTAACACCTAATCTTTCATGCTTAAATAGATCTAACCACTTTTCTGGTTTAACTAAAAATGGCCACAGATTACTTGTAAAAGATATACTTGCAGGATAATTATGTTCATCCATATGTGCAATTAGATCCCAATAATATTGTGGGTCTACCATTAAAGGATCGCCGCCATTTACGATAATAGTATTTGTGTCTGGAAATCTTTTTAAGAAATCATAGATATAATTTAAATCTAATAGACCAGCTTTATCCGGATCAATAGATGTGCTTGAGCAAAACGTGCATTTAAAATTACACGCTTCGGTTGGTTTAATTATTAGATCCATTACATCACCATCTTAACAGGTATAGTATTACTTTCAATTTCGTACTGATCGGATTCTATCCAACCCTTTTCTTTTGCTAACGTCATCATTAATTGTTTTGGTGCTGGGCATACATCATCCATCCATTCTAGCTGATGGCAATCAGAATGGCAATACATAAACACTGGACATTTATAACAACGAGGATCTCTATCATGTAATTCACATGAAATAATCTCCATACGCTTTGGTGAAGATCTTACTTCTAAAGCCGGTGTATCAATAGTGCCATACCAATCAGTTGGTGCAGCATTAGGACAACCAGCAACGGTACCGTCAGCATTAATTGTATGTAACTTTTGTTCGCAATCTCTACAGAATGTTCCACTAAAGAATTCACCATGATCGAATTTATCGTAAACAGTATTTAGAAATCCATTAATTACTGGATGTCCTTGTGTAGTTTCATGCATTAACATCCACCAATCATTTAAGTCTCGATTGTGGGGAAATATATTTAAATTGATTGTAGCATTACCATTGTGTGTTAGTCTCTCATATGATATTTCAGTAATACCAAGCGTATGCATATAATCAGCAATATCTTTTGGCTGCATCTTTACAACATCAACTGATACAGATATAAAGCATTTAATTTTAAAACCTTGCGCTACTAATTCTTTAACATTGTTTTCCCATAATGTTCTTTGCTTTTCATTTGCAAATCGTATATTCGGATCCCATGATGTACCGATATATCCACCATCTAATAACTTAAAGAATTCTATATGTTCTGGCTTGAGTTTAAAAACAAGGTTTGTTGTAATACCGTGGGTACAACGATCACCCCATTGCTTTTTTGTAATATCATAGAAGCCCATCAAATCTGACATAGGAGCAAGCATAGGTTCGCCACCATGATATTCGAAATGAATCTGGTTATCAGACGTATCTAATTCGTTACACCAGTTTGCAGTCTTAACTGAATCAAAATATATTTTACGTCCCTTAGATCCGGAAGTAAAACAATGTGAGCAGTTTAGATTACAAGTTTCTGTTGTTTTAACGTATACGAGTAAGTGTTTCTGAGTCGCTAATGCCATGCGAAGCCATCAATGCCTTTTCATAATTTAATGCCCTATGAGGGGTATTTGCTGGAATAGATAATTTATCTCCAGGTTTTAATATAATTTCTTTTCCGTCAACTTCCATTGACTTGGTTCCATCTTTACATTCAATAATTACATCTACTGGATCTGAATGTGTATCAAATGATGGACCATTTTTTGGATTATAAAACAAATGAATTGTTCGATCTTTAAAATCCCAGTACTTTTCCATCTGTTCTATCTTGATTGTTACTTCACCTTTAGCTAAAAACATAGCTAAATCATTTTGCTGGGCAAGAGCTTCTTTACCCAATATATAATGTTGCTTACCATTTTTATCAATAGTTGACACATCATGGTTGTTATAGCACTCATCGGAGAATAAAAACTCTTCGAATTGTTCAAAATTCATATTATAATCCTTTACTATTGCACTATATTTATATATAATACCATACAATGACGGAAATGTACACCCTTATTTTGGTTATAAATATATGTACAAGATATATTATGTGAGGTTTATATAATGGAATTTAGAGATTTATGGCCGACGGTTGTTGGTTCAGGAACATGGGATAGCCTAGATTTAGTTAATCATATTCTAACGAGTTTAGATATGAATAATCTTAAAGGTGAAGTCCAAGGATTTGATATCTTTGAAAATGATTCTGAAGAATTAGTTAAATTTAGAAAGCTTGCCTACTCAGCTTTCGATGAATATTTAATGAGTAACGTTGCTAAAAGAATTTCAGACTGGAATAGTTATTCTATGAAGGGATGGATTACTGGCCACGGTGAAGATTATAATATGACTATTCATAATCATTCAGGTGCTCATCTATCTGCTGTGTTTTATGCAATGGCAGCAGATCAAAACTCTGGTGGAGATATAGTATTTACAGATCCTAGAGCGAATGCAAATCGTGGATACGATGATTGGTTTGATCCAATGTTTAAACAATTTAAGCATACACCAAGAACTGGTGATTACATGATCTTTCCAAGCTTTACGTACCACCATGTTAATCCTTACTTTTCACGAATGAGGATATGCATACCAGTGGATCTTTATCTGCATAGAGACTAAAACATATAAATAAAGATGTAATTAAACAATTGTATAACTGAAATATGTTAAACTTAGGAGAATAAAATAATGGCACTTACATTATCATATAGCGTTACAAGTCTTAAAGTAAAAGATGAAGTAAACGCAGACGGAGTAACACTTCCAAACGCAGTATGTCAAACATTCTGGAAAGTAGTTGGAACAGACGATGCAGGTAATACTGCTGATTGGTCTGGTGCAACACCTTTTAGTGCAGCCGCAGTTTCTGAAGGTTCTTTTACAGCTTTCGCTGATTTAACAGAAGAAGATGTAATTGGTTGGATTCAAGCAGTTGTAGATGGCGATGCTGGTTATAAAGCACACATCACTGAGCAGCTTCAGAGAAACATCGATGAAACTATCACAACAGAGCCAACACTACCTTGGGCTTCAGAAGATGAAGTTGCAGCTGCAGCAGCCGCCGCAGTTGACGGAGAAGCATCAGCACCAGCAGACCCAGAATAAAGGAATTCTAACGTGAATTATACATGGCGAATCTTAAAACTCGGTTTACAGGACGAGTTAAATCAGGAAGGTACACTTCTTGAAAACTCTGTCGTGAACGTAAAGTGGAGAAGACATGCTACAGACACGGATGGAGTTGTTGCAAGCTACGTTGGTAATACTAAATTTTCAGCAGCACAAACAGCGGCTGCTGATTTTATAGCTTTAAACGATCTAACTAATACACAAGTAATTGGATGGTTAGAAGATAGTATTGAAGACGAAGAGCTTACTAGAATTAATGAACAATTGACAACAAAAATCAATAGAAATAGAATGCGCCAGATCAAACCTGGCTGGTAGTATATATAATATATTACTAAATAATTGATTTATATAATGGAGGTGACATGCACGATCTGCATATGGGTGGACTGGCAACTTATGCTTTAAAAAGAGGTGGTTCTCTACATCCAATTTTACTACCCAAATCTGTATTAGGCAACGAAGCTGGGATTATGAACCCGTCTATTTTCCTTCACAAAGGAAAGCTTCTTCTTAATATACGACACGTAAACTACATTCTTTATCACTCTGAAGGCAAAAGGTTTCCACATCAGTGGGGACCACTAGTTTACATTCATCCCGAAAATGACGTAACTTTACGAACACACAATGTTATGTGTGAGCTAGATTCTAACTTAAATGTTGTATCTTCTGGCAGAGTAAATATGGCGTTAGACGAAAATCCAACTTGGAATTTTATAGGCTTAGAAGACGCTCGCTTATTTGAGTGGGATGATAAGCTATATCTTTGTGGTGTTCGCAGGGATTGTTATGATGATAAAGGCAAAGGTCGTATGGAGCTTTGTAATATTGAATGGAATGAAGAAAACAAAGAGTGGACAGAACTCTCGCGACATCCGATTCCCGCTCCTGATGGAGACGGTAGCTATTGTGAAAAGAATTGGATGCCTATTTTAGATCAACCTTATCACTTTGTTAAATGGTGTAATCCTACACAAGTAGTTAAATTCGATATCGAAAAAGGTACTAGTGAAAATGCATTTAAAGATGATAGTGAACGTAAACCTTTTGCAAAAGACTTTAGAGGTGGTTCACAAGTAATTCGTATTAACGATAACCAGCAAATGGCTTTCATTCATGAAACAAACTTATTACGAGATCCCTTTGGTCGTAAAGATGGCGACTATTCTCATAGGGTTGTAATATGGGATAATGATTGGAACATGGTTCATACTTCTCGTAGATTTCATTTTATGGGTACATTCTACGATCATGTTACAAATACAGATTATAACATTGAATTTGTGACTGGTATGACAGTACATCCAGAATCAGGAGATGTTTTGATCTCTTTCGGATGGCAAGATAACGCGTGCTATATTTTAAGAGTTCCACAAACTATATTCTTAGAATTTTTAATGGATAATGGGTGATTATATGAATTTTAAAAACTTAAACATATTAAATGATGTAGTCTTAGATTATGATAATCCTGAAAAGATTTACAAGTTAGCGCGTGAATATGACAAATATGAACAAGGTGCAGCAGCATTTGGATGGTATCTAAGAGCGGCTGACATGTCTCCTGGAAAAACATGGGAAGAAAAATGGGTTCAATATAAGTCAATGATTCTTGGCGCATTCATATATGACAGAAGCAGAGACAGAGATCATAGTACAGAAGGTTTGCTTAAAATAGCAATTGAAACTATGCCTGAAAGACCAGAAGCTTTTTACTTCCTTTCTAAACATAAAGCACATAAAAATGATTGGCGAGAAAGTTTAATGTATTCTGCTATTGGTATTAATAATATTAATGCTGGTGTTGAAAATGCAAGAGATAATGATGTGGGTTATCCTGGTGATGATGCTTTACATCTGTTATATGCCCGTGCTAAATGGAAAACAGATGGTAGAGATGATTCTAAGAATTTAGCATTTGATTTAAAATACAAAAACAAACTAAATAAGAGCCTTGATAAAGAGGTACATGAGTTATTAGAAGAGCATGGTTATCCAAGTACATTAGCTTATACAGATGATTTAGAAGAAAGATTCAAGTTTAAATTTAAGCACCTTTCTACTATTAAAACAAACTATTCTCGTCACTTCCAAGATATGTTTGTGTTAGCAGTATTAGGTGGTAAAGAACATGGTACGTTTGTTGAACTTGGTTCAGGGCATCCATCGTTATTTAATAATACTAAATTGCTTGAAGAAATGTTTGAATGGAAAGGTATCTCAGTAGATAATTCAGAAAGAATGTGTCATATCTTTTCTCGTGAAAGAAGCACAAATGTTTTACTTGCTGACGCTGCAGAAATAGATTATAAAGAGCTATTTAAATCGAATTGTATGGAAAAGCAGATTGACTTCCTTAGAATTAATGCTGAGCATGCTTCAATACCTGCCCTTGAAAGAATGCCGTTTGATAAGTATTCATTTAATGTAATACAATTCCAGCACAATCATTGTTGGTGGGGTCCGGAAGTAAAAGATAAATCAAGAAAGCTATTATCAGATATTGGTTATGTTTTACTTGTTCCAAATGTTGCTATTAATGAAAAAGCTGCTTATGAAGACTGGTGGGTTCATCCTGCTATTGCAAATAAATATAATAAAATGAAGGGTAAAAACGGAATCAATTTTGCTTGGGATTATATGATGGAGAAATTGTAATGAAAAAAACAGTAGTTGTAACGGGTGGATTCGATCCTTTACATTCTGGACATATCGCATATTTTAAAGCAGCGAAAAAACTAGGAGATAAACTAGTTGTTGGTGTTAACTCTGATGAATGGCTTGTTCGTAAAAAGGGTAGACCATTCATGCCTTTCCACGAACGTTGCAGTATTATTGAAGGGCTAAGTTGTGTAGATCAAGTCATTGGTTTTAATGATGATGACGATACAGCTTCTAATGCTATTTTTCAAGTTATGTCTACGAATAGTGGCAAGGTTATTTTTGCAAATGGTGGTGACCGTACTAAAGAAAACATTCCTGAAATGAAATATGATGAGGTTGATTTTGTATTTGGTGTTGGTGGTGAAGATAAAAAGAACAGCTCATCATGGATTCTAAAATCGTGGGATAAACCAATTACCCAAAGATTATGGGGATCATATAAAGTATTAGATCAAAATGGTCATTGGAGAGTAAAAGAACTCTCTATTGATGTAGGTAAAGCTTTATCAGACCAACGACACTTCGTTCGTTCCGAACATTGGCATATAGTTGATGGTGATTTAAGAATGGAACTTGAGTTTGAGGATGGATTCTCCTCATCTAATGTCTACAAAACTGGTGACAGCATCGACATTCCTACGATGACGTGGCATAAAGCAACAAACGTTGGCTCCAAACCAGTTAAAGTGATTGAAGTCTGGATGGGATCAGTACTATCAGAGGAAGACATTGAAAGAAGAACTTAGTATTGTTTAAAGGGCATAACCCTATTATAACCAACCTTTCATACTTTGTCAACTGTTTTTTTATAAATATCTAAAATAAATACTCATTTAAATCAAAGGAGAAAGCGATGGCTTTTCAGTTATCATTTGACACAAGAAACGCGACTCTACAGGCATTAGAAGACACGATTGGTGCAAACCCTATTATGACAGTAAGTTCTGGTGTAATTCCTGCAGATTGTGGAACAGCAAACACGGGCACAGTTCTAGCTACTATGGTTCTACCTAATGATTGGCTTAATACACCTTCTGGCGGTGCTATTACATTATCTGGTACTTGGCAGGATTTATCTGCTGATGCATCTGGTACTGCGTCTTACTTTAGACTACATAACAATCCAGGTACAGCTTGCCACATGCAAGGTACTATTAGTGCAACAGGAGCCGGTGGCGATATGCAGTTAGATAACACTAACATCGCTATTGGACAGCAAATTAATATTACTGCGTTTACGATCACAGCTGGCGGGGCTTAACTTTAACATAAGGTAAAGCTTCATGTCTGCTAATGGCTCAGTCACATCAACTTTAGACTATGAATTTTTCGGCGGTGCCGTAGTAAAGAATTCTGGTACGCTTTCAGGGAATCTTAATACGGTCCTTGAATTCAGCGGTATTGTGCCTGTTAACGCAGAACCATTTAATTACACCTTAGAATTTGGCTTAACTGCGGGTATCGAAACACCGACAGTTTATGGTGAAGCCACAAATTTAAGTATCGGGTTCGATATGAACCAATCCGGATTTATTGAATTCGGCGTACAGAGATACTTAGTATCAAATGCAAATACTATGATTATTCCTTTCGGTGGATCATCTGAAGGTTATTCTGTAGTAAGTGGTGTATTTGATAACATATTACCCTTTACATCTGAAACAAACATATATGTATTTTCTGAAGGTCCTGCCTCTGGTTCTATTTCATTCTCAGTACTAGGAAAAGGCACGAACGCATCTACTCATATCTATGATAGAATAGGTGAAAACTTCTGTGAATTTCAGGGAGTAGACCATAATGGCGTATTGATGGTTTATGACTCTAATGATGTAAAAATCATAGATAATGGAATAAGACAAGCAGAAATTATTTAAAACTAATAAATATAAGAAAAAGCGGAGAAAACTAATGGCGGCTACTTTCTATATAAAGCAAAATGATACAGCACCGACCATTGAAGCTGCTCTTACAGATTCGAATGGTAGAAGAAGAGATATGACTACCGCGAGTAATGTTCTATTTCATATGAAAGATGAAAATGGAAATATACTTATAGACGGCGGCGTTGGAAATGTACAGAATGCTTCTAAAGGCATTGTTGCATATGAGTGGCAAGCAGGTAATACTGCTAACACTGGAATCCATAGCGCTGAATTTCAAATTGAATACTCTAATGGTCAGATAGAAACATTTCCAAATACTGGCTATATTAAAGTAATCATTAAAGACGAGTTAGCATAATGGCACAACCACAAAATAGAGAAGATTTTAAAGACTATATCTTAAGAAAAATTGGTGCTCCAGTTATTGAGATTAACGTCTCGGAAGAGCAAGTTGAAGATAGAGTAGATGAGGCAGTTTCTTTTTGGAGAGACTACCACTACAATGGTTCTCAGCTGGTTTATTTAAAGCATGCTATCACTCAGGAAGATAAAGACAATGGATATATTACCTTGCCACAAAAGTTGCTTGGTATTTCTAAAGTATTTCCGTTTGATACATCTATTTCCACTGGTACTGGGATGTTTAATGTAAACTATCAGTTTGTTTTAAACAATCTTACAGATCTTACAAGTTATAACATGACTCATTACTACATGACTATGCAGCATATTGAGTTCATGCAAGAGATTCTTGTAGGTAAACCAATGATTCGTTACAATAAACATGTAAATAGATTATATATCGATACAGATATTCAACACTGGCAGGTAGGACATTTCATTGTTATTGAAGCATATGATGTTATTGATCCTGATGCATACGCAGATGTTTGGCAAGATCGTTGGTTACAAAATTATGCTTCGGTTCTTGTGAGAGAACAATGGGGTTTAAATTTAACCAAATTTACTAACATGCAATTAGTTGGTGGTGTTACTTTTAACGGAGAACAAATCCTAGTAGAAGCTAGAGCTGAAAGAGAGAAAATGGAAGAAGAAGCCATTAGTAATCTACAACCGTTAACCTACAACTTTATTGGATGATAAACAATGGCTACTAATGCATATTTTAGAAACTATGACCACTTTAACGAACAAAACTTAATTGACGATTTAGTCATTGAGTCTATTCGCATGTATGGTATGGATGTAAAATATCTCAGTGGCCAGTTTAATAATATCGACAAAATCTTTAATGAAGATGATACACCATTGTACGATGAAATGTACGAGTTTGAAGTGTATGTTAAGAATGTCGATGGATTCGAAGGTGAAGGTGATTTCTTATCTAAGTTTGGTTTACAAATTAGAGATCAAGTTACATTTACTGTTGCAATACGAACATTCGAAAAACATGTAACAAGAACTAATGGCGATAAACTTAGACCTAGAGAGAACGACATTATTTGGATGCCTCTCAACGAAAAGATGTATCGCATTACTTATGTCGAACATGAGAGTGTATTCTATCAGTCTGGTGCACTACAAGTTTATGACATTAAATGTGAATTAATGGAGTACTCAAACGAAAGATTTGATACAGGTAGATACGAGATCGATCATTACTTTGATGATGTAAACTCAACAACCACATTTGTTTCTACTCTCGAAGATGTAGCAAACAACGACACATATTCTCAGAACTTTGATTTTGAAAAGACCGCTGACGGCATTTTAGATTTCTCTGAAATAGATCCATTCAGCGAAAACATTAGTATTCAGGATTCCTAACGATGGCTATAGCAAATTACTTTTATAACGAGACAACTCGAAAATATGTAGCATTGTTTGGCACAATTTTCAATCAAATCGTTCTTAAAAGAAAAGATAACGCAGGGCAAGAAATACAGTCAATGATTGTACCGCTTTCTTATGCACCTTTCCAAAAGGTTTTAGCAAGAGTAAATCAAGATCCTGATTTATTGAATAGTAGAAGAACTTCGATTCGGCTTCCCCGAATGTCTTTTGAAATGTTAAGTGTTACATACGACCCAGCTCGTAAAATTGGCTCCACTCAAAAAATGGTTAAAAGCGATAAAGCTGAATCAGATTCTTCTCGTGATTTTGTTTATTCTTCTGTACCATACAATGTTGACTTTAATCTTTATATTATGACAAAGTATTCAGAAGATGCTACTCAAATCATGGAACAAATTATTCCATTCTTTACTCCTGATTATACATGTACAGCACGAATGGTTGCAGATTTAGATCCAATCGATGTACCAGTCATACTGAATAGTATTTCTACTGAAGAATTATATGAAGGTAACTTTGAAGAAAGACAGAATACGTTATACACTCTTGCATTTACATTAAAGGGTTGGTACTTTGGTCCACAAAAACGCAAGAAAGTAATTAAGTTTATTGATATATCTATGGCTACGAATACTCTTGCTAACACAGCATTCGAAGAAAGAATTACAATTAAGCCTGGATTAGATGAAGATGGTAATCCTTTAAACGCTGAAGGGCTGCCAGCCTATGCTACTGCTTCACTAACTGATGGCAGGGTAAGCTCTATTAATATCACAAATGACGGTCAATCTTATAGTTCTGGGACACCTCCTGCGGTTACAATTTCTGCACCAGTAACTACTAACGCTACTTCTGATATTACAGTTGCTAATTCTGTAGTAACGGGATTAACAGTAACTGAAGGTGGCGGATTCTATTCTTCTATTCCAAACGTAACTATCACACCACCTAACGCAAACACTGTAACCGCACTGGGTACAGCTACAATTGTTGGTGATGTAATTGATTCTATTACTATCGATACTGCAGGAACATATTACAACTCTGCAAACGTTTCTATTTCAGAAGCACCTGCAAAATCTCCTCATGTTAAGTATGGTGATGATGCTCTTTACCACGATGCAGACGCTGACCAGACTCTATTACATACAATGGCAACTAACTTTGTCACAACTTCAGGATCTGGTTTTGCTCTAGAATTTTGGATATATCCAGAAGAAGCTCCTGCGACTGGTGTTCATAGTATTATGCACTGGGATAGCACTACTATGAGAATTGAAATAGAACCAGATCGAGAAATTGTTTACAGACCAAATTATAACGGTATTCCAGTACGATCTACACCAGAATTATTGATTCTAAACCAATGGAATCATGTACGCTTAGAACATTTTGAAGGTAATGCAAGATGGCTTGTAAACGGCGTAGTAGATGCTGGTGTGAATGCTGCTCAAGGATTTATGATGGGCGGTGGAGTAAACGTAGTTGCTGGACAACGAGGTTCAACTGCTAGCTTTAAAGGTGCAATTGATAACGTAATATTAGATCAAATATCATCACAAACTGCAGAGGGTTCATATACGATACCAACTACTCCTCAATCAGGATCAGATTACACAGCTAATTTTGATAAAGTAAATGCAACAGCTACTGCCACAGTTACTGACGGTGTAGTTTCTGGAATTACAGTTACAAACGGTGGATTGAACTATGCTAATAGTACTCCAACTGTTACAATATCTGATCCAGATGCATCACCAGCAGATTTCCAAGCTACTGCTACTGCAGTGCTAACTAGTGGAGTTGTTACTTCAATAAATATAACAAATGCTGGTAAGTTCTACGAATCCGCAAACGTTGCTATAGATGCTGCTGCCGCAATAACTGCTACGGCTACATCAACAGTTAATGCTAGTGGAGATGTAAGTGCTATTACAATTACAAATCCTGGAGCTGGTTATACAACTGTTCCTACTGTTACTATTGCTGATATATCATCTGCATCTGTACCTTACCAACAAATTGAGTTTGACGATAACTGGGGTGTTATTACAACAATCGAGGATATATAATGAATCAAGATGATAAGATTAGCTCTGCTTTGGGCATACGTCCTTTAGCAGAAGTTCATGATGAGGAGGAAGTTAATCTCCCAGTTGAGGTTGAAGAGGAAATGCCTATTCAAGCTCCTGCACTACTTGATGATACAGCACAAGAAAATCTAGAAGACTTAGAAAAAGTTCGCAACAATATCGAAGATGTTATGGAGAACGGCAAGGATGCTATGAAAGAAATGCTTGAAATTGCTAAGCAATCAGAACATCCACGAGCTTTTGAAGTTGTGTCAACACTAATGAAAACTGTTCTTGATGCTAACAAAGATTACGCAGATATTTCTTCCAAGAAAAGATTTGTAAAAGAAGAAATTAACGGACCTAAAGAAGCAGCACAAACAAACGTTACTAATAATAACTTAATTGTTTCAACTGCTGATTTACTAAAAATGATTAAGGGCGATCAAGAAGATGGGTGATGGATATTTAGGTAATCCAAATCTTAAAAAGATTGCTGAAGAAATTGAATGGACACCTGAGCTTCTTCAAGAGTATATGAAGTGTGCTAAAGATCCTATTTACTTTGCAAAGAATTATATTAAGATTGTGCACGTAGATAAAGGATTAGTTCCTTTTGAAATGTATAATTACCAAGAAAATATTACAAGAAAGATTACAGAAAATCGTAGAGTTGCTGTATTGACTGCACGTCAGTCTGGAAAAACAACTACGGCAATGGCTGTTATTCTTCATTACATTTTGTTTAACGAATTTAAAACTGTAGCAATCCTTGCAAACAAAGGTGACGCTGCACGTGAGGTTATGGCTCGTGTTAAATTAGCATTTGAAGCATTACCAAAATGGTTACAACAAGGTGTAGAAGAATGGAATAAGGGTAATATTGCATTAGAAAATGGCTGCCAAGTATTGGCTGGTACAACATCTTCTAGTGCTATTCGTGGTAAATCTGTTAACTTTCTATACCTAGATGAGGTTGCATTCATCGAGGGATACGACGAATTTTTTGCTTCAGTATATCCAACAATCTCTTCAGGTGAGTCCACAAAGCTTCTGATGACCTCTACGCCCAATGGTTTAAACCACTTTTGGAAGACATGTAAAGGTGCAAAAGAAGGTACAAACGGGTACGAATATGAAGAAGTAATGTGGAATGATGTTCCAGGTCGTGATGAAAAATGGCGACAAGAAACAATTGAAGCGTTAGACCACGACGAAGAGAAGTTTAATCAAGAATATTGCTGCCAGTTTCTAGGAAGTTCTGGTACTTTAATTAGTGGTGCTTCTCTTAAAACATTACTACATAGCAATCCAATAATGCAAAATGAGGGATTCATTCAATATGAAAAACCTACACCTGATAAAACATATGTATGTGTTGCAGACGTTGCTCGTGGTAAAGGTTTAGATTACTCGACATTTAATATTATAGATATATCAGATATGCCGTACCAGCAAGTAGCTGTTTACAGAGATAATCTGATAGGACCAATTGATTTTGCTTCTGTATTATTCAGAGCAGGAAAAACATATAATGAAGCAGCAATATTAGTAGAAAATAACGATATCGGCGGACAAGTTGCTGATGTTCTTATAATGGACTATGATTATGAAAACATGCTTTATACTCAAAATTCGGGTAGAAGCGGTAAAGTGTTAAGCGGCGGCTTTGGTAAAAACGTAGAGAACGGGATTAGAACTACTAAGCTCGTTAAAGGAACTGGCTGTTCAATGCTTAAAATGCTAATTGAGCAACAGCAATTGATAATTAGAGATTATGAGACGATACAAGAAATAAGTAGATTTTCAAAAAGAGGCAACTCATTCGAGGCAGAATCTGGTTTTCATGACGACTTGGTTATGAATTTAGTACTTTTCGCTTGGATGACAGAGCAGGCATACTTCAAAGATATGACTGACATAAATACATTAATTAAGTTAAGAGAAAAAACCGAGGAGCAAATTGAACAAGAGATGTTACCGTTTGGTTTCATCGACGATGGCACAGACTTCTATGAAGATGATGGCCTTGTTTTGTAATGAATTTGCGCTTTAAAAGTAAATCGGAAAATTTATAAATAGAAACAGTAATACAAATATATAGAAAAACGCGTTTCTAATTTAAAAAGGAGAAAAACATGGCTTTTTCCGTAAGTCCTTCAGTCATTGTTCGCGAAGTGGATGCTAGCCAAGCGGTACCAGCCGTTGCAACACCACCTGCGGCTATGGCTGGTATTTTTAGATGGGGTCCTGTAAATGATCCTGTTCTAATCACATCAGAAAACGAATTAGTTAATCGCTTTGGTAAGCCAAATGATAATAACTATGAAACATTCTTTACCGGTGCTGATTATCTAGCGTACTCAAATGCGCTTTATGTAACAAGAGCTGACGATGGATCTGCAAGAGCAGACTCAACAACAGTAGTATTGGATGCTAACTCTGCGATAGACGTAGATGCATCGACATTCGGTGCTTTTGAAGCAAAATACATTGGTGCATTAGGTAACTCAGTTGAAGTTGCTTGGGTAACATCATCAGGATATCAAGGAGCTTTGGCGGCTGTTGGCGATATCCCACAAGACGATCTTGGATTGGTTGCTAATACAGCAGCACAAACTATTGATTTTAATGCAAACGAGGTATCATTCCAAGTTGCTAATACTGCAGAGCTTTCTACACCGGTACAACCTGGCGACGTTCTTACTATCGGTAACGATAGCGTAGGTTATGTCGACTTACAAGTTGCAACGTTCACAGAATCAGCTAACAACGTATTAGTGGATGCAGCAAATACTGCACTAGGAACATACATTGCAGCATACGATTATAACATCACATTTACGAAGAGATATACACTATCAGAAACTTCGTTAGCTAATCTTTCATTCACTAAAAAGTGGAAGCATAGTGGAGTATTTGGTACAGCACCAAGTGCAAATCATATTCACGTTGCAGTTATCGATTCAGATGGAACGATTTCTGGTGAAGAAGGTAATGTAATCGAAGTATTCGAAAATCTTTCAACAACTGTAGGAGCTACACTTCCTCAAGGTGTTGCAAACTACTATAATACGGTAATTGAAGCCCGTTCATCATGGATTAGAGTTGCAAATACCAATGTTATTGGAACAGCTAGTGATAGCGTTACAGTTTACGAACCAATGGCTGGCGGTACAGACGCTACTACTGAATCTAATGTAACATTAAGTGCACTAGGCTTTGCTTGGGATACACTTAAAAATGCAAATGAAATTGATATTTCAACAGTTCTTGGTGGTAAAGCAGATGATCAAGGTGTAAGAGCCAACTATGTTGTTTCTAACATAACAGATTATAGAAGAGATTGCGTTGCATACCTCTCACCATCTAAAGAAGCAGTAGTTGACGAACTCAAAACAAATGCTAAATTAACAAAAGCAATTGCATGGCGTAACAAAGTTCAGAACTCGTCATACTCATTCATTGATAGTGGTTATAAATACAGATATGATAAGTATAACGACGTATATCGTTACACTCCATTAAACGGTGATATGGCAGGGCTTGCATCTAGAGTAGATTCTTGGGAATCCCCAGCTGGTTATAGAAAAGGTATTATTAAGAACGTTGTTAAATTGGCGTTTAACCCAAATAAACCTCAGAGAGATCAGTTGTATACTTCAGATATTAACCCCGTAATGGCACAAGCTGGAAGAGGAATTGTTCTCTTCGGTGATAAGACTGGTCTTAATGCTAACAGCGCATTCGACAGATTGAATGTTCGTAGGTTGTTTATCTCAGTAGAGAAAGCAATTGCGACTGCAGCAGAAAGCTTCTTGTTTGAATTCAACGATGATTTTACACAAACACAGTTTAAAAATATCGTAGAACCATTCTTACGTGATATACAAGGGCGTCGTGGTATTATTGATTTCAGAGTTGTTTCTGACTCTACAGTCAATACTCCTGAAGTGGTCGATCAAAATAAATTCCGTGCAAGCATCTTTATTAAGCCTGCTCGTTCTATCAACGTGATCGAGTTATCGTTCATAGCAACCAGAACCGGTGTGGAATTTGACGAAATCGTCGGCCAAATCGCTTAATAAATAGTTTAAAAAGGAGAAAGACTAATGGCATTTAACATCAACCAGTTCAAATCAGAGCTTGTAGGTGGTGGTGCACGTCCAACGCTTTTCCAATGTCAAATCACTAACCCTATTAACTCAGCTGCTGATATCAAGATTCCATTCATGATTAGAGCAGCTGGGATTCCAGAGTCAACAGTAGGACAATATGTCGTACCATACTTTGGACGCCAAGTTAAATATGCAGGTGATAGAACATTCCAGCCTTGGACAGTTACCATCATTAACGACGAAGATTTTGCAATACGCAACGCGATGGAAGAGTGGATGAACTTCATCAACTCACACGATTCAAACTCAAGAGGTTTGCCACAACAATATAAGTCAAACGGGCAAATCACACAATTTAGCAAAGATGGGTCGCCTTTGCGTACTTACATCTTTGAAGGTATGTTCCCAACATCCATTGATGGAATTGCAATGGATTGGTCACAGACTGATTCTATTGAAGAATTCAGCATGACGTTTGAATATGATTTATGGAGAGTTGAAGGAAATACCGGACTACCAACGACTTAATTTTACATTATGAGGAAATGATACAGTGGCGAAACTATTTGGATTTGAGATAAAACGTGCAGACGAGGAGCAGGACAATGTACCTGTCTCCTTCGTCGAGCCGACTAATGACGACGGTGCTATTACCGTTGGTAATGCTATGGGTGGATTCTATAGCACTATTTTGGATATGGAAGGCAGCGCAAAGACAGAATCTGAGCTCGTTACTCGGTATCGCGGAATGTCACAACAACCGGAACTTGCTCAGGCAGTTGACGAGATTGTTAACGAATCAATAAGCATTGACATCGACGATCAAGCTGTTGAAGTTGTACTAGACGAAACAGATCTTCCAGACAAAGTAAAGAAAATGGTTACTGAAGAATTTGAAACAATTCTTAAGTTGCTTGACTTTTCTAATCAAGGATACGACATCTATAGTAAATTTTATGTAGATGGCAGACTTAATTATCACTGTATTATTGATGACGAGAATATCAAAGATGGTATTCGCGAATTAAGATACGTAGATCCTCGTAAGCTTAAGCTTATCAGAGAGATGGATAAAAAGAAATCCGATCCCCATTCAGGTGTACCAGTTAAAAAAGTAAAGAACGAGTATTATATGTACTCAGAAAATGGCTTCGGTGCTTCTAATAAAAACGGTGTACAATCTGGAACACAGGGATATAAAATTTCTAAAGACTCTATTGCACGAATTACATCAGGACAGATGAGTGAAAACAATTCTTTAGTTCTAAGTTATTTGCATGGAGCAATTAAACCACTTAACCAGTTAAGGATGCTAGAAGATGCAACAGTCATTTATACTCTTACTAGAGCTCCTGAGAGAAGAATCTTCTATATTGATGTCGGCAACTTACCTAAGTCGAAAGCTGAACAATATATAAGAGATATGATGGTTCGTCATAAGAACAAGCTTCAATACAACTCAGCTACGGGTGAGATGGCAGATGCACGTAAAATGATGACAATGACTGAAGATTTTTGGTTCCCACGTCGTGGTGGTGAACGAACAACTGAGGTTGATACTTTAGCAGGTGGTAGTGCAGTAGGTTTATCAAATGATGAGAACTTACAATACTTCCAACGTAAATTATTTAAAGCGTTAAAGGTTCCTTTATCTCGTTTAGAGCCAGAAACAATGTACTCGTTTGGTCGTGTTTCTGAAATTACTCGTGATGAAATGAAATTTGGTAAGTTTATTAAAAGAATGCGTGCACGTTTTGCAAACATCTTTACCCAAATTTTAGAAAAGCAATTAATTCTTAAAGGTATTATGACACCGGAAGAATTTGCTGAAATTAAAAATAATTTAAGATATGACTTCATTCAAGATAACTATTTCGAAGAATTAAAAGAAGCTGAGATTAATAGAGAGCGTCTTACAACTCTACGTGAAGTTGAAGAGCATATCGGTACTTACTATTCTCGCGAATGGGTTCGTAAAAATGTTCTTAGAATGTCAGAAGATGATATTAAAGACATGGAAAAACAGATTAAAGCTGAAGGCGAAGATCAACCAGATGACGAGGAGCAGGATGATAATGATATGCAAGATTCTGCGAATAACATGAATGGATAAATATAATCAAATTAAAAGTAAAATCGAAATCGGAGATTACAAATGAAATCCTTTAAGAAACATATTGCTGAAGTTGCACAGCCTAGATCACCTGAAGAAAAGGCTTTCAAAGATCAGCATTCATACGAAGTAAAGTCACATCCTGTTGCACCTGATGCAGTATTTACCGGCGAAATTACTGGTAACACAAAGAAAGCTCGTCCTGCAGATGTTAAAGATGACGAAAAAGCTTATGACGCTGCTACTCCTAAGAAAAAAGATGATGGTGTAAAACTTGAATCATCAGAAATGGATAGAGCACGCTATGATGCTGATAATGATTCAGCACCAAAGAAAAAAGTAACTTTATCAAAAGCTCCTTGGGAAAAGAAAAAAGACGAAGAGCTTTCTGCAGCACAAAAGAAAATCGATCATAATAAAAATGGCAAGATCGATGGACAAGATTTGGCGATGCTCAGAAAAAAAAAGCAAAATGAATCGTTAGACTTAGACGAAGGTTTGATGGATAAAATCAAGAATAAAGCTACTGATATTAGACGTAAAACTTTAGGTCCAAATGCTGCTGAAAAAGATGCTGCTGAAAAAGCAAGGATGAAAAGACAACATGATTCTTCAATGGCTAACATTGCTAGAGCTGTAAGTACGGTAGCTAAAAAAGATAAAGCTAAAGCAGCGAAGAACGAAACAACATCTTCTGCTGTAAAGCATATGGTAAATCAAACTGGACCAGATGGTAAAACTCGAACTGTTATGAAAAAGGTTCGTAATGACAAGAGTGATGAAAAAGGTCAAGATGTTATTGGTGAAGCAGTACGTTTTAAAAAAGGTCCGATTCGTTTAAAGAACGGAAAGCAAGTAATGGTTAGCGATCAAGATGCGAAGCTATTAACTAAAATGTTTAAAGATTTAAACCCTTCTAACCAAAGAAATATGCAAAAAGTCTTAATGAAAGACGTTGCAGGTTACGAAGAAATTCGTGGGTTTGCGAGGGAAGCTTTATAATAGAAGCTAAGGTATTAGATTATAAATAAACAGTATACAAAAAAATATTTTAAGGATATAAACAAATGAAGCTAATTGCAGAAGTAATTGAAGAATGTAGCGTTGCTACAGAACTCAATGAAGAGACTGGTAAAAAGTCTTACTTCATTGAAGGTATCTTTATGCAAGGCGATATCAAAAACCGCAACGGGCGCATTTATCCTTCTGCGGTTCTTGAAAAAGAAATGAATCGCTATCAAAAAGATTTTATTGAAACAAAGAGAGCTCTTGGTGAGCTTGGCCATCCTGACGGACCAAGCATCAATGGCGATCGTGTATCTCATCTTATTACTGAGATGAACAAAGATGGTTCTAATTTTGTTGGTAAAGCAAAAGTTCTTGGTACTCCTATGGGTGCTATTGTAAAAGAATTTATGGACGAAGGTGTGAAGATCGGTGTATCAACACGTGGCCTTGGTTCAGTTAAAGCAACAAAAGGCGGTATCATGGAAGTACAAGATGATTTCCATCTTGCTACCGTTGATATTGTAACAGATCCATCAGGTCCTAATTGCTTTGTAAACGGCATTATGGAAAACACTGAGTATTTCTACGATATTGCTTCAGGTAACTGGTTGCCACAAACAGAATCAGTAGAAGAAGTAATTGAAGAAATTCAACAAGTGATTGAAAAAGAAGTTAGAAGAGTAGTTCACCGAGTAGATGAAAGCACGGCAGCCCGATTATTCGAGCGCTTTGTTGGTTCTCTTAGAAATTAATTTTTTAATAAATAGTAAACATATAGTAATAACCAAAGAAAAGGGAGTAGAACATATGTCAGAACTAGACGAAAAGTTCACTGTCGATGATGGCGGAAGCACTGTAAAATCTTCGGAAGTTCCAGATGCAGCCACACCAGCAGGTGGAACGGCAAAAAAGAAAAAAGCAGATGTCAAAAAAGCAGTAGATCCGTCTGCTGACAAAATTGATTCTGCGACTCCAGGCCAAGGTTCTGTTAAAGAAGATACTGATGAAGTAGATTCTGAAGCAGTAGTAGAAGAGGTAGTAGAAATTGAGGAATCAATCCAAGCTATGTTCGAAGGCGTGGACCTATCAGAAGAATTCAAATCAAAGGTAACTTTGGTATTTGAAGCAGCAGTAAATGAAGCAGCAACTGTGAAAGCAGAAGCTATTATCGCTGAAAAAACCGAAACTCTTGAAACTGAAATGAATGAATCAGTTAAGACAGTCACAGATGGAATCGTTGAAAACTTAGATTCTTATCTTGATTACGTTGTAGAAGAGTGGATGAAAGAGAATGAATTGGCAATCGAAACTGGTGTTAAAGTTGAGATGGCTGAATCATTAATGGATGGTCTTAAAGGTCTCTTTGAAGAGCACAACATCGAAGTTAACGACGAAACCGTTGACGTAGTTGCTGGACTTGAAGAAGAAGTAAAAGAACTTAAAGACACTGCTAATGAAGCTATCAATGAGAATGTTGCACTTAATAACGCAATTGCGGCGCTCAAAGCTGAAAGAGTTTTCGAAGAAATGACTGAAGATCTCACTGTAACACAGCGTGAACGTTTAAAAGTTCTTTCTGAAAAGCTTGATGTTGATAACATTGATGAGTACGCAACTGACCTAACAACGTTAAAGGAATCCTTCTTTGACAAAAAGGTTATTGTAGAAGAAGCTGCTGAAGAGGAAGAAATCATTACGGAAGATACTGAAGTAAAACAGGTAGCTCCGATTTCTGACTACAGCTCAATTAACGCTTTGGTCGGTGCTTTTAATGCAAGATCAGCAAAAAATAATTAATTATAAATAGATCCAGATAGAACTTATTTAACAAGGAGATAGACAATATGGCACAGTCAAACTATCAAGCTCTTGTCGAAAAGTGGGGCCCAATTCTTGAGCACGACTCTTTCTCGACAATCGAAGATAAACACAAGAAAAGCGTAACAGCTACTATTCTTGAAAACACAGAGAAAGCTCTTATGGAATCAGGCGATTTGTCTGCCTCTATGACTGGCTTACTCTCAGAAGCAGCACCAACAAACGCTGCTGGCGCAGACGGCTTTACTGCCGGTGCAACAGCTGCTGGTCCGGTTGCTGGTTACGATCCAGTACTTATTTCGCTAGTACGCCGCGCAATGCCAAACCTTATGGCATACGACATTGCAGGTGTTCAGCCGATGACAGGCCCAACAGGCTTGATCTTCGCAATGCGTTCGAAGTATACAAACCAAGCTGGTGCAGAAGCATTCTACGGCGAAGCTGATACAGACTTCACTGGTACTGGCACACATGCTAACACATTACCAAATGCCGCTGCAACTACAGGTACTGGTATGGCAACAAACGCTGCTGAAGCATTAGGCGACGGCGTTGGTGCAGACTTTGGCGAAATGGCGTTCTCAATCGAGAAAGTTACAGTAGCTGCTAAGTCAAGAGCACTTAAAGCGGAATATACAACTGAATTAGCACAGGACTTGAAAGCAGTTCACGGTCTTGACGCTGAAACAGAATTAGCTAACATTCTACAGTCTGAAATCTTAGTTGAGATCAACCGTGAATTAGTTAGAACAATCTACAACAACGCTGTTGTTGGTGCCGCTGGTACTGCAACACCAGGAACATTCGACTTAGATGTTGATGCAAATGGTCGTTGGTCAGTAGAGAAGTTCAAAGGCTTAATGTTCCAAATCGAGCAAGAAGCAAACGCGATTGCAAAAGATACTCGTAGAGGAAAAGGTAACATGGTTATCTGTTCTTCAGACGTAGCATCTGCATTGCAAATGGCAGGCATCTTGGATTACACACCAGCTCTTAACTCTAACAGCTTGGCAGTAGACGACACAGGAAACACTTTCGCAGGTGTTCTTAACGGTCGCTACAAAGTGTATATCGATCCATACGCAGTAGGTAACTACTTAGTTGTAGGCTATAAAGGTTCTTCATCTTTCGATGCAGGTCTCTTCTATTGCCCATATGTACCATTACAGATGGTTCGTGCAGTTGGCGAAAACAGCTTCCAGCCAAAAATCGGGTTCAAAACTCGTTACGGCATGGTTGCTAACCCATTCGCTGCTGGTGCAACACAAGGTAACGGCGCTCTTACAGCAGACACTAACGTGTACTACCGTAGAGTTGCAATTTCCAACTTATTCTAAAAATAAAAAGAAGGGCAGATTAAACTGCCCCACTTTAAGAATAGAACTAGGGAGATCTTCGGATCTCCCTTTTTTTATCCGTAGTAATCAGATATCTTATTGACCTTTTTACAAAAGTCGTTATAAGCATTTGTTACTTTGTATTTTTTATAGAAGAAATACTTGTTAATTCTTTCCCATATTGATTTTTCCACCATAGGATAACCAAACGAGAATACAATACATTCATAATGTTTGTAGTTACGCCACATTTGTACATTCCAAAATTTAGTTAAGTCCTCATCTGAATATGGCTTTTCTCGCCTTTCCATTTGAGAAGCATTGTCAAAGTTGTGGTCGTCCCATATAATATGTAGTGTTATGCCACCCTCAGACCACCACGGAACGTCCTCACAGGGCCTTTCTATGGAGTTAATGGCATTATCATACCAATGAATATCGCACCTTAGATCCTTAATCTCGCTTATAAACTGGGCTTTCTGTGCCTCGTTATTAAACACCACACCAATGTATCGATGCTTTGAATCATCATGACCTTGACAACTAGTAAACGTTAGGTAACCTTTTTTCTGTAGTGCGAGTACAGCTTCTTTAACGCCTGGCTCTAAGTTCTTTTCCATAATATCTGAATACTGACTAACGAACGTACTTACATGTTTGCCGAAAATATCTTTAAACACATAAGTACGTCCATTATCAAAATACGCATTACCTTTTACAAACATAGCATATCGATGACAATCCTCAGGCGTATTAAGTGCTGGGATTGTCTCTTCTTGTACTTGTTCATATTGGATACGATATTCGTATTGTGATCTCATTTAAAATCCTAAAATTCCAAATAGATCAAACCAGCCCATCGATGTTCCAATAATAATTGGAGTACCAACCATTGCGAATGCAATAATTAAAAATGCTAAAATGGCACCTTTGTTATCACCTGCTTCATTATGATTACTCATGCTCTCCTCCATTAGCGCGTCCTGAATATTTTCCAAACACGTTTGGTTTACGTTTTGCTGTTTCAAATGTTGCTACTGTGATAGCAATAGCCGCTAGCAGTAAAGTGTGTAGCATCATGCTGAATACACCAGCCCACATACTACCAACAATAATTGAAAATACGATACACCACATCCATGCAAGAACCTGCATAATCATGTGTCGTGTGCTAAAGTCTGGAATATTACTTAAAGGATTTTTTTCATGATCCATTACTACATTCCAACAATTATAAATCCATTCAGTCATTTTATTATCTTTCTGTTAAGGGTTGAACCGATTGACCGTCGTGATAGTCTCCTGATCTATAGTAATCACGAAACGCTTGCTCTTTAACCATCACACCATCGCGCATACGATAAGTTATGATTTCTCTGCGAATTACGCCTTCGAGATCACCATCAAAGGCGTGTTTAAAAGGACCATCAACCATTGTCGCTCGCAATCTGTCTTTCAGGTTTAGACATTACAGCTTCTGCAAATTCCATGAACTCTTCGTTCTTTGCAGCTTCTTCCATTAGATTAGAAGCATGATAAATGCGAGCTAATTTATTGAACGATGCTTTAGGTACTCCCAAATCATCTAACATGCTTTGCGCAATATCTTTCATGAGATCTTTCTCAGCTGACACTCGAGTCATTGAGTTAGACATCTCTTGCAAAGCTCCTTGAATTTTAGTACGATCCTGATCAGTAATCGTGGATGGTAAATTATCACTCATAATATATCTCCTATAGTTTTCCGTCTTCACGCATTTTAGCGCGTATTTTTGTTGCACTGATTTCATGAATATCTTTACCAAGATCGTGTTCTGTGAAGGTATAACCCACGCCACGACCATAGCTAATATCCACAATATTAGGTACTTCTTGAATTATATATTCATAGCCATCATGAAAATCATGTTCAGCTAATTCCTTTTGGATATTATCAACAACTTGGATCATTCCAAAAGGATTATCATTTTGTTCTGCAGTACGACCCGCACCAGCATCTCCATCGAAGTTAAACACATCTCGGATTTGAATAGTTACTTGTCCTGTTTCTGCAAAAGCACGTTTAAACAACTCAGTATGTCCATCGTGCCACGGTTGCCATCTACCCAACATTTGAGTAGTTGGCTTTTTCCAATCGAATTGAGGTTTATCATACATTGTGCATATCCATCCAGCGTTTAATTACAGGCATTAGTACTTCATGCGAGTTTTCAAACCATTTTTCCACATGGTAATCACATTCAAGAGGAGCTTCAAACATTTTGTTTGTATCTTCAAAGCGTCCTTCTTTGATAGTGTCCATCCATATTGTATAATCTGGATTAAACGCAGTACGAGCTCGTTCGGTAGGAGCTACAAAATCGGTAACAGCAATTTTGCCAGCCATTACTACACCATCTGATAGATGTTTCATACGATTTGCTTGTCGCAACCGTCCTTCAGGAGTAAAATCCCAGTCACCATAACGTTGACGAACTTCATCAGCATTAATATGTACGCCACCAAGTAATTGTGCAAATGGTTTAGCAAGTGTTGTTTTTCCACTGCCGGGCAGCCCAAAGATTAAAATTTTCAATTCACTCTCCTATATCGCATTTAATGGATCTATAAAGATGAAGACTATGGCTAACCATAGTCCCCACCACATTACGTCTTGTAGCCTCATGCAGCTTCAGCCATTTCGATGGCTGCATCCAAAGCATCTACTTTACGTTTAGCATTTGTGCCAAACCATGCTGATGCCATACGAGTATCTGCAGTACGACCAAGCTCGTGGTCTGCCAAGTATGTTACTGCATTGTATGCATTCCACCAAGTTCCAGGACGGAAGTTATCGCCTGGTTGATTTTCGATAAGATCGAATGCACGCTCAGCAGTACGAGACATTACTTTGTCGTCGCGATTTGATTCGCCAAACACTCGAGCCATGAATTGCTCTGCAGTTTGCTTTGTGTAACGCTTTGAGCCCAAGAACTCTGCAGCTTCTTTGAATTTCTCAACTTTGTTATGAGATAGACCAAGAGCTTCTTTAACCATTTCAGCATCAAACTGAGAGCGGTGGTTAACACGAATAGATGGTTGGTTCTTTTCGTTAAGAGCCACTGCCAAAGTGTTGTTGCATACAACGCGTTCCATTACGAACTTAACGTCGATTGCTTTACCATATTGGTGTGGATTTGAGAAAAGCATGTAACCACGAACTTCGTCACCGTTAAAGAGTGAGAAACCGTCTTTTACGTCGGCTAATGCCCACACGATTTGTCCACCTTTAAGTGATCCTGCAGTGTCCATGATCATATCACCATTGCTTACAAAATCTGAAAAGAAGTTGAAAGCTTCTTGGTTTTGAACTGGGTTCCAGCCTTTACCAACTTGTGTTAAGATTTTATTATCAGTAGAACGAACAAGAGCTTCTTGTCCAGTTTCGATGTTCTCACCATCCACATTAATGAATGTTGGAACTTTGTTGACTTCCCAGTCTAATCCGGCCGCAACCATCATTTCACGTGGAGTCATATCATCATCAACTGGAGTGCCTAGACCGTGCCAAGGAAGACCTTGTGATTTGCGGTACGCCATTTGAGCTTCGTTGTTTACCATTTCAAGTTCGTGTGCCATAATTTTAGTTTCCTATATTGTGTGTGTTTTTTGATTTGATAAGATAATTATATATCATCTTATAAGTAATGTCAACCCTTTTATGCAACTTTTTTCAAATTAATTGCAACTTCTTCAAAGCCGACTTCGTCATCAGTTGGAGCAAAGTACCAAGCTTCGCCATCCCAGATGTATAAGTACTCAGCGCCAGAGTACGCAGAACCTCGTTCTAGATACGCTGTTATTGATTTATATGATATGGCAGGCTCAGCGTGAACAGCCTGCTGGCGTGACACCAGATAGTCGCTGTCGAGCGATGAGACGTATCCACCATTAGCAACTATGTTAGCATCATATTGATGATTATAGTGTTCAACCAAGGTACGACCAACACCTTCTACATAGCCATCATAGTGGCAGTAAGAAGCTGTAACAGTACCATCTTTTGGATTGTGAATTCCGATCATTGCTGAAGTGCCCATATTTTAGTTCCTTATTTTCATTTGATAGGATTATTATACATCATTTTAAAACGAATGTCAACCCTTTTTTTCAATTAATTTGAAAAGAATTAACGAACTGTATAACCTAGAATTTCTTCTACAAACTGGTTACCAAGATCTTTGTGAAATGCCATAACTACTTCTTCACGAGGAGATGTGTCCATGTGAGAAATGTGATTTGCAAGAGCTTCAGCATCTGATTGACGAAAGTAAGAAAGAGCTTGTAAAAAGTCACCATGATCTTCATCATACATATCAGACAAATCTTCATTAGCAGTTTTAGCAAGTTGCTGGTATTCAGCGATTAATTCGTTAACTGTGTTAAGCTTTGAGCTAGTCCAAAATTCTACTGTTGTCATTTTCTTGTTTCCTTTTTTCATTTGATAAGACTATTATAGCCTATTTGCAGGGTAATGTCAACCCTTTTTTCAAATTAAATGAAATTAAATTGCCAAGGAAATCAATGGCTTAAAAATTTTTAGTGAATTTCTTGCGATGTCATAGGAATAGCGTCAATCATATCAGTGATATATCTCCCATATCCTGCTTTTAAGATGTCAACAGCATCAACATAAGGAGTGGTATCTTTAGTAGTTTCAATAGGAACTACAAATGCTTCAGGGCATCTTCTTGATATGTATTGATTTAGATAAGAATGTGCATCTTCTTTATGAAAGAATGCTACAGCTTTAGTGAGATCAAAGATGTTGTTTCCAGAAAATAAAGCCACAACTTTTGCGTGCTGCGGTATGTCAACATAAGGAGGAATATCATTCCTTCCTGTAGTGCCCAGAAAAACTCCGTCTTCTGGGTCGATAATTACATATTTTTCCATTTTACTCGTTGTGCTTTATTAGTTCAATTTCTCCGTCAGTCTTATAACGAACTTTAATGTAGTCATCGCTTATAAGTCTATCGATTGTCGCTTCAATAATTTTTGACGTATCTATGTTGAACTTGGATTTTGAAATGTATAATCCAAACAAAGTACCTACAGCATAGGCTATAAAAAGCCATAAATTTATATCTGACATGAAAACCTCTTTAATTTAAATTATTTATAAGACTGCTTCAGTTAGAAGCGCTTCGCCTTGATAACCTTGCCACCACGATGGTGCTGAACGACCCTTTTCCCACTTAGCAAAATGCTTTGATCTATGGTAATAGTTACGATATGCTTGTACTGGATCGCCTTCTACCATGCACTCTGGATAGGCTTTCATGGCTTGTGGGAACTCAGTAATGTCGTCATTAGGTATTCCAAAAGGAGCATCTTTAAGGACATCTCTGAGCTTCTGGTAGGTTAAATGTTGCTTCTTAAAGCGATACTCGAACTCACTGCAAAGGGCCAGAAAGTGCTTGTAGTGCCAATCATAATTTGATTTAGATGCCATCGTCCAAACTGTACAAGGGTGGTAGTGATGCACTGCGTTATACAGAACGCCATCCAGATTAGGGTTGTTATGAACCCAGTAATTTACCATTCTTTTACCAGACTTTGAAGGACGTTTTTCAGAGTACCCGTCAAGCATACGATGAGAAGTAGAAAGCATTTGTGCAGCTTCTACAATCATTTTTGGAATGTGTTTATCACACATCATTCTTGCTGCTTCATCAGGGCACTTGGATAATACAAATACGTTCATTGTTTATACACCCATACGTGGTGAAATTTTGAAGGATAATTTTCACATGTGTAATTAAAGCGCTCATCATAGTTTACTACTTCAACACATTTGTTTGAAGCGTAATCAAAATGAACATCTGGCAATGCAGCATTTGTACTGATTGCGTAAGCGAGCCCACCTATGAGCCCACCTACGATTAAGATTGAAAGACTGTAATCAAAGATTGCTTTCATTTTACATCTCCACGGTACTTGTAACGGCCATTACCTGAATAACCAACTTTTTCAACAGCTGCAAGAGGAGAAGAATTTGCTACTTCTGCAATATACTCTTCAACTGTGTAATGATCAACAAGACATCTTGCCCATGATTTCCAAGGCTTCGAACCATACTTGAAACGAGCAATGAATGTAGGCTGTGGTTTACCAACCCATGATGGGTGACAATTAGGACGAGCATCTTCCATGTTTACAGATTGAGTGTGACGACCTCTGTACATTAGATACATACCGTCCCATGTGAATTCATTTATATCGAAGTTTGTCATAATATAGTTCCTTTGTTTTCATTTGATATAGCTATTATACACAATTCTTCAGCCAATGTCAACCCTTTTTTTCATTTTATTTGAAGTTTTTTCTAAATAATTTAGCATTTAATGGGTTTTCAAACAAAAAAGTGTCTTCATAGTTGTCAGTATACTCATTAAGTACCCATTGATGGGGCTCAAAGTTGTATTTGCACCAAAATTTTGCTTGGGATCTATAATCAGAATGAATACGAACACTGTGTCCGTTAGGCTTCCATCTGTTCTTATATTCGAATATTTCTATCGGAGTCATCTTTATTCCGTTCTGCTTTCGTATCTTCTATAGTATACGATGTTTTATCAAAGGATGAAGAAGATGCCATTGCTATAGCATCTACTTCTCGTGTGGCGATTGCCACTAATTGATCGTTCTGATCTCTAATAATAAACATTTTTTTATGACTCCCATATCGATGTTTTGATAAATTCCATGTCTGTATTGACGCCCAAAACTTGAGAGGCCAATTCGTCGAGATAATCGAATTTGTTAGATTGGAATAAGTAAAGAGGATTTCCGCCGGCAGGACCGTTTTGTTGTAATAGAGTTGCCGTACATCCATGATCCGTCGCGAATTGAATAACTTCTTGATGAGTTGGTTCGTGAGAGACGTCAAGTTGAATATTGTAAGTAGTTGTCATTATTATTTTCCTTTGATTTGATACTATACTATTTTACACTAAGTAAAATCAAATGTCAACTGTTTTTTTCATCTTTTTCGATTTTATTTCCATAATAATCGTGAGTGCCATCTCTGTAAGCTTTTTTTCTTGCATCTAACATTAATGTAGAAGTCCACAGAATTTTCGCAGCAACGAGGCATACAATTAAACTAAACATTATTTCTAAAACAATCATTCATTTATCTCCTGCCATTTTTTTCTTACTGATAGGAAATGATCTAAATAATCATACGTATTCATTTCAAATATCAGAGGTTCATTACCATCAACTGCCATTACAATTACACCTTTCTTAATTGCTATTCCAGTTCTTTCTAGAAAAGCAGCGGCATAAAAACACATTTGAATAAAGTAACTTGTAATGTCTTCACGTTTCTTTACTCGTTTTGATGTCTTAAAATCTACAATAGCAAGTTCACCATCCCACTCTCCGATGCAGTCTAACTGACCAGCAGTTTTGAGCTTATCACTATACAAGAATACTTCTTGCATCCAGATATTATCTAAACGTTCATCAAGAATTGGTTTGATTGTATTGAAGGTTGCAACATTAGAAGGCATAGCGCCTTTTGACCATTCTTCTTTATTATCAACATAATCTTCAGCAAGTTTATGTACAGCTGTGCCTCGAGTAGATGCTTGACGAGAAACTTTGTTTGCTTCTTCTGCACCAACTCTGGCACGCCATGCCATAATTGCATCTTTACTTAAAATTGAAAGAACTGTTGTAATAGATGGATAAGCATTACCATCAGGGGTAAAATACTTACGGCCACTTTCAGTTGTTTGACGGGTAAGCTTAGGAAGCTCGATCCCGTGGTCCACATGTTTAAACATAATATAACCTTATTTGTTTCTATTAGTTTACATTATATCACTAATGAAACAGAATGTCAACTTTTTTATTAAGGATTTTCTAAATCATCTACTCTAGTTTTTAACGCCGCTATTTCAGTTAATGCTTCCTGCAATGCTGCAGTTAATAGTGGAACCAATTTACTTTGGTCAATGCTTTGATGATCTGGAACAGTACGAGTATCCGTTACAGCTTCAGTTACGACATTACCATCGTCGTCTAAAACTTCAGGAGTTACTACGTAACTTTCTGTTTTCATTGCATCTTTTTCACCCATTACAGCATCAGGAACTACAGTTGCTGCTTCATGTGCAAGGAAACCGTCAGTGCGTGTACCTGACCTAATCCACTCAAAGTTTACTGGGTTTAAAGACTGAACACGAGCAGATGCACCTGTCATTGGTTGAACATCAGTTTTTAGTCTGTAGTCAGATCCTGTGTTAAAGTTTGTGGTTGTACCATTAGCTGCAATCTTAATTGATCCTACTTCACCATAGCCATTCACAATTTGAACTACATTACTTGCAACTGTACCTACACCATCAAACCTTGCGGCATAAGAACCTACATCGAACGCAGCAGCCTTAATGTTAAAACCACCGTTTTCTGTTTTAAAAGCTTTAAAGTCTTTACAGTTACTCGCGAGAATTTCAAAACCAGTCGTTGCGCCAATTTTAAATAAGTGTTTTGAAGCACCGTAGTTCATAGGAGTATAGTCATTCCGGGCAGCATTATATCCCCAGATAGTTACACCATTAACCGCTGATCCACCACTAATGTTAATTCTTGCACCTGAAGCATTAGTAGCACCATCGAACATTGCGTAACCTGAATCAGAATTAACTTTTAAACCTGTAGCAGTAGTGGTACTAATTTCAGCACCGCCAGTAACACTTGTAATTAGATTTTCCCAACCAGAACCATTGTAAATTTCTAATTGGTCTGTGGTTGTGTTATAGATTATATTGCCTTCAGCTTGAGAAGTTAATGCATCTCTTGCTGCAGTGTCTTTTGAAGCAAATCTAACTGGATTACTTAGGTATTCCATATTTTGCGCAATATGAGTCATTGCGTTATATTCAGTAGTAACTTCATAGTTTGTTGCTGCACCAGCCACAACACTCGTTAATTGTAAAACACTACCATTAAGAATTGGTCCTAATTTTAACTGTTGATAATTTGATTGTGGATTAGCATTATTTGCGTCGTGAGCAGTCATTCTCAGCATGTTATTTTGATGCCATATCGATGCACGTGTTTGAACTGCGCCAAGACCAGTTGTAGCTTTGAAGTTCATATAGATACCAGCATCTGAAGTAATATCAGCTGTATCAGTAACTACGTCATATAGATCAAATTGTTGATCTGCGTTTGCATCTATCCATACTTTATCAGTAAATAACGTACCTGTGTCTGCTAGGTTTGGACTTGCAGGTGTGATTGGATCACCACCAAATTTTACTAAATCAACAGATGAGCCATTAATATTTACAGCAACATTAATATTAGAATAAGTAGCAGAAGTTGAACTGATAGAAGCACCAGAATTAAGACTAAGACTATTTACAGTTTTGATATCATTTGATTGTAAATCTAATGCACCAGTAATATCGAGGTCTGAACCAGAAACTGCTATATGAGCAGTACCACTTCCTACATAATAAGCTTGTAAGTCTAAGTTGCCACCAAGCTGTGGAGTAATATCATCTACTAGATTATCAAGAGTTCCTGTGCCAATTAATCCTTGGAGACCTTGAACACCGTTATTACCAGCAGCGCCGCCATCACCATCAGTACCTTGGAAACCTTGGAAACCTCGTGGACCAAGTGTACCCTGAACACCTTGTAAACCAGCACCTGTTGTACCTTGAAGACCTTGAGCACCCGCGGCACCATCTGCACCGTCTGACGGACCTTGAACACCTTGAGTACCATCAGTACCTTGAGCGCCTGCGGCACCATCTGCACCAGTAGCACCGTCTGAAGGACCTTGAATACCAATAAATCCTTGAAGACCTTGTGCACCATTACCATCTAAACCTTGTAAACCTTGCAAACCAAGAGTACCTTGAGTACCTTGTGGTCCGTTTGAAGGACCTTGAATACCTGTATCGCCCTGAACACCAAAAATGCCTTGAACACCTTGAGTACCAGCTTGAGCAATACCTTGAATACCTTGGGCACCAGATGCACCATCAGATGGTCCTTGAATACCGTTAAATCCTTGAACACCTTGGGCACCACCTGAAGGACCAATCTCTCCGCGTTGTCCTTGAATACCTTGCGCTTCTAATCCTTGTAAACCTTGCAAGCCTGTCTGACCAAATGAACCTTCTGGCCCTTGAATACCTTGGAATGTTGTACCCTGAATACCTTGAGCACCTTGCATTTCAAGACCTTGAACACCCTGTTGTCCTTGATCACCTTCTCCACCTTCGGCGCCTTGAGCACCTTGGGTTCCTTGAATTGATTCGCCTTGTAAGCCTTGAAGAGTTAGACCTTGAACACCCTGAATTCCTTGTTCGCCTTGAATACCTTGGTCACCAGTACCTACATCACCTTGTAGACCTATGACTCCTTGTAAACCATCAGTACCTTGAATACCCTGCATTCCAAATCCGGTAAGACCTTGGACAGATGTACCTTGAATACCCTGAACACCGTCGTCACCAATACCTGCGTTACCTTGAACACCTTGTGTAGATCCGGCAGGTCCTTGTAAACCATCAGTACCTTGAATGCCGTCTCCTTCAATACCTTGAACACCTTGAACTTCTCCGGCTGTACCTTGAACACCTTGGGCACCAGCGCCTGGAGGACCAAGTGGTCCATCATTACCTTGAACACCTTGATGTCCTTGTGCACCAAAACCTGCTGGACCAAGCGGCCCCTGTGCACCTTGAGCACCTTCAGCATCTACACCTTGAATACCTTGTACGCCAAAACCTGCTGGTCCGTCACTACCTTGAACACCTTGTGCACCTTGCATAGAACCGGCCGGTCCCTGAAATCCTTGGAAACCTTGAGCACCATCTTCACCAGGAGGACCTTCGGGGCCAGCTTCAGATCCTGCTTGACCTTGAAGACCTTGGGCACCTTGGTTACCATCTCCATCAGCACCTGAAGTACCTTGAATTCCTGAACCTATTGTACCTTGAATACCTTGAACAGATCCAGCAGGTCCTTGAACTCCAGGATCTCCATCAGCACCTGGCGTACCCGGCGTTCCTGGTGTACCAGACGTACCTTGAACACCCTGAAGTGTAGTTCCGAGAGGACCTTGTAAACCAGAAGTACCTTGGGCACCTTGAAGACCACCGCCTGTTTGTGCTACAAAAGAAAAGTTTCCACTACCGTCTGTAGATAAAACTTGACCAGAATTACCATCAGTAATTCCTAAGTCTGTAAGATCTGAAGGGATTGTTGGTGCACCGGTAAGAGATCCGTATGCAAAATCTTGGCTGAAAGCTGCGTTAAATGTTATGCTATCTGCACCACCGTCTGTGGTAATAGTCATATTGGTACCAGCTACAATCGTTACTGAATCTGTTGCTGTATCAGCTGATACGTTTGTTTGTCCCGATACTATAAATTCTGAGAAAGCGTTTTGGTTGGTTTGACCACCACCGCCTCCGCCTGAACCTACTGCTCCCCATACTCCTCCTGAATATCCTTCAAAAGAGTTTAATGAAGTGTTATATCTAAACATTCCAGTTGCTGGAGCAGCGGGTTGTTCTGCGCTTGTTCCTGCTGGAATTTGGATAGCACCTGTTGCACTATCTCGTGGAGCGATAGCATCGAAGTTATCGTCCATTTCGTTGTATGTTAAAGCAGAGCCTTTATCACTTCTTTTGGTAATAGACATCTTACGTAGTTTCCCCTAAATCGTTGTAATATGTGCCGACGTACGATATGAAGTTTCCAACAGAACCGCCCAATATCACATAACCTTCTTCCGCATACCCTTCTACAAAGTATGGAGGTATGACACTATTCTCTATATTTATATAACCTTCAGCTACGTAATCTGGTAAAACAAACAACTGGCTATCTTCAACCGAATCGTATCCCGGATTCGGCTCAACGTAACCATCTTCTACAAATGCAAACTTTTCAATTTCTTGATCAGTTAAGAGATAATCTTCAACCGTTTCTCCTTCAGGTAGAGGAACCGGAGGAGCAAAATTATAAAGTAAATCTATTAGAGCCTGTCGTTGAACAGGATCTGTAGTAACTTCTAATTGAGCGAATAAAGAAAGAAAATCTGGCTTTGGCATTTTATGTCCATGCTATAACATTGCCTGAACCACTTGCGCAAGCATTAGGTCCCCATGATCCATGTCCACTTGTTGCATCACCAATACGATGTACTGGTAAACCGCCGGCAGTTACTTTTGCTGATCCACCAACAGCGTTATCACCACAAGCGGTTGAACCACCTGTAGTTACTGCAAATGCACCGTTTACTTTAACTTTAATCTGCCCTGAAACTACGTATGGCGTTTTATGAAACGGGTTTGGTGTTCCAGATGCATGACCTAAGTGCATGTCTACATTTCTTCTTGCTATTCCTGGCATTTTTCTATCTCCTAAAAGTAAAGATGGCCCGAAGGCCACCTCACTTTCTCCCTATTTTTTTAAGCGGCTTCTAATTGCTCTTTTGCTAATATATATTCTTTTACTAAACCCGATCTTACGATGTCTGCGGGTGTAAATTTAATTGTATTAAAAGAGTCAACTCGTTTCAAGACACTTAAGAAATGTGCTAATCCAGAAACGTCTGCTCGGTTTCTCGATATTTCCAAATCGTCTTGTTTAGTATCTCCGCAAAATATAATTTTTGATGATTCGCCAACGCGTGTAATAATTGTATCTAGTTCATGATATGTCATAGATTGACATTCATCAACAATAATAACTGCGTTATCGAATGTGAGTCCTCTTACAAAAGATGATGTCTTAAATTCCATCATTCCCTTTTGTTTTAATATCTGATATGCATCTCCCCTCCCAAAAAGATCGTTAACGATATCAGTATATGGTGCTTCAAACACTGCTTCTTTCTGGGCCAGCGAACCTGGCATAAAGCCTTGCTCGCGCGTCTGAACTGCAGAACGTATTACGATGACTTTTTCGTAACCTCCTCTTTGCATTACATCGCTGAGTGCTAAGTATACAGCACACATTGTTTTTCCAGTACCTGCTGTTCCGATGGCTGCTAAATTATACCCCTGTTTATAAGATGAGAAAAAATTGTCTTGCGTTGCCGTAAGTGGTTTTATTTGTCGCATCATAAATCTTTGATTTAAGATACCTACCATGTGTTCTTCTTGTCTTTCTAAACGTGCCTTTTCTTTACGGGATAGTCTTCGCTGTTTTGCCATAAATCGGATCTCCTTATAAAGGACTTTACCAAGTGTTGATATTATCCTTTTTGTGATGGTGTTGAACATTTTTGAGAACATCGCGAAATGCGTTATCCGGCTTCATTATGCCGAGACGCATGGGATCACCCAAAGCAGGAGCGCCAGTTATTACAATTTTAAGGTGAGAATTTTTACTTCGGAAGTCGTCTAGTTCTGCAATTTTCATTACTTCTTCTCGACGTTCACCAGTGTTAATGTCTTCGAATGTATAGGTAGGCATTTAAGCTCCTTAATATATAAAAGGCAACCCCGCACAGAAGGTCGCCTCACTGATCCATTATCAATCTGTCTGTGCTTAACTTTATTTATAAGTTGAAGCTCTTAACAACCTACAATTATCTCATAAATTTCTTTCCAATTTTTAGCTCGACGAACATTACAATCTTTGTTGAAAGGATGATCTACGAGAATTGACTCTAAACCAATTGATTGTCCGAGAAGAGCGTTTTGTGGTTTATCTTCTACCCACCAACATCCACTATCACGGTACATTTCTAGAGCTTCATCTTTATCAGCTCCAGTATCTAGATAGACGTACGATTCGAAAACCGTTGGACCAAATAATTCAATTAAGTTCTTAGTACGAAGATGACCAGCGTATGTGTCAGTACTCAAAGAAGTAATTGCACGGAAAATATACCCATGTTCTTCATGTAATTTACGAACATATTTTACTGCATCTCGCAATGGAGGCAGCTTTCGAATCCATGCAGACTCGTTAAACATGCGAACAATACGCTCTTTTTCAGCAACGGTAAGGTTATACCGCTTGTTCACATCATATTCGTTTTCAGCTCCCGGAAGCATCTCAAAGTTATGACGCTCCATCCATTGCGTAAATGCGTAAGCCCAATCAAGAAGGACTCCATCTACGTCTGTTAAAATTACTTTTTCATTTAGCATATTATTCACTTTCTATTCATTATATATCGTATTATAACAAAAAGGGGATTGAATGTCAACCCCCTTTTTTCCTTTTTTTACATTCCAAACTTTAGTTTTGCTTGGACGGTAGAACACTTATAGCGTTTACCAGTTGATCCACATGTGTACTGGAAAGGATACTTTCCTGCTCGTGTGTTGTAACCAGTAATGGTATCACCTTTAGAGTTCTTCATTTTTAAACCGTAACGTGTAACTTCACCTTCAAGAATGCGATCAGTCATAGTAACTGCACCTTTGATTTTGGCGCCAACTTTGATAGTAACTTCAGCGTCTGAGTAAGACATGTTACCAACTTCTACATTTAAGTTAGCTGATACTGCGTACTTATTAAGAACCTCTTGCATTTCTGCACGAAGTGCTTTAAGAGTTGTTTTGTCGAACTGTGCGAATTGAGTTGCATTTTTCATAGTATAGTTTCCTTATTTAGTTTAACATTTTTTGACCTTGTATATATATTATAGGCTATTCTAACGTATTTGTCAACCTTTTTTTTCATTTTATTTGAAAAAAGATTGTAAGGAAATCAATGGCTTAGAAAATAGTTTAAAAAAAGTTACTATTTTTTTCGTTTTATTTTAAAATCTTCGTCATACCAACGGTCTGAAAACTTCTGGTCTCGAGCTTTTTTACGCTGACGTTTCTTAACATCATTGCGCTTTTTGTCTCTTTGCTCTTCGCCCCATTCGTCATCATCCCAAGCCTCGCGAAACGACTTTCTGGTTTTCTTTGACATTTGACATATACCCCTTAGGCTGCTTCTTCTTGGATCAAACCCGGAAACGCTTCAATTACTGCTTTTTTAGTAATACCTTTGAAAGGTTTCTTTTGTATCATTTTGCATAATGTTTCAGCGTCGTCATTATCGACGTCTTCAAGTAAGCTGATAAAAAGTTGTTCTCTCTTTATTTGCTTTAGCTGATCATATCCACCGCCTTCAATGAAGATCCTAAGACGACGAGCTTCTCTATAAAGTAGAGACTTTGCTTCATCTTCGAATTCATTCTTCTTCCAAGGTGGAGGAACATTTGGAATTAGAAATTTTATATTACTATCATATGTATAAGATAGGACAGTTCTAAGTGCAGGATTGTCGTTCTTTTTAAGCCATTCAATCTTGTCAGCTTTTTGTTTGAACTCTGCAGTTTTATCTAAAATTTCTGTAATAGAAATACGTATTGCCATTTTTAAAAATCCTGTATGTCTGTAATAAGGTGCTTAAGCTTTTTCTTTACAAAGAAGTTAAAGAGCTGCTCTCGACCGATTTCTTTTTCTTTATTATACTCTTGCATAATAACATCTTGATAGCTCTGAGGTATTTCTCTCAGATCAATCATCATTTTGTTACGATGGAAACGACGTAGTGTTTCTTCATCCATGTTTGATGTACCATCTGTGTACAAAGCTAGACGCTTTTTAGTCATAGCCTTTTGACGTTCACCAACTGCTAAACAGTTATCTGGTGACAAGATGTTTGGTACACCATCACCTGTATCGCCTCTTAGGATATGCTCTTTAAGATAGTTTTCTGGATTGTCACTACGTATCCAGCGCTTACGTATTGGATCGTACTGATCTACGTTTGCATAATTCTGTAATTGAATATAGTCTTTATCGCCTGATAGAACTAGGAACTTTTCAGAACCAATATTTAATTCAGATCCGTATTCGTGACATACCGTACCGATAATGTCGTCGGCTTCGCAGTGTTCGATGTGAATAACTTTATAAGGGAAATAATCGAGTATCTCACCACGAATGTTATTCATAATTTCAAACAAAGCGCCCCAGTCCATGCCTGATTCGTCACGTGACTTTTTACGATTTGCTTTATAATACGGATATGCTTCTCTGCGCCAGGTATTTTTACCGTCAGCACAAATTACGATTTCACCATATTCTTCAGTGAATTTTTTACGATTAGCTCGTAATGAATTTAAGAACATGTGACGAATGATATTCTCATCTGCCGCCACGTCTGTATGATTACCGATACTCGCAAAAAGCGAGGCAAGGATAACCTGATTGTAGTCTACTAATATAGCCATGATATTTTCTCAATGTTTATGTTTAATTTACATGTACTATAATATACCAAGTACACGCAAATGTCAACAGTTAATTTAGAATTTCTCTCAATGTTTTATTCCACAAATTCTGGAATGTATTAATATCGTTTGGAACTAGACCAAAGCGGTCTGATCTTGCAAATCGATTTAAGAAATGAGGGTCATTCTTTTGATGTTCCAGAACACTCTTAGTAATTGCATATGCAAGATTAGCATGTCTGGATGCATCTTCATCATAGTCATACATAATTGTTGCATTTGATGCTGTTTCTGGTAATGCACCAAAGTTTGGATGGATACATACGCATCCACTTCTGATTGCTTCTATAAGAGCAATACACGATGTTTCTTTCCATACACTCGGATATAGAAAGATGTTAGCTTTATCTAATGCATCTAGAACCTGTTTGTTAGGTACTGATCCATGATAAGTCATATTTGGATGTTCATGAATTCGTCTGAACAAATCATTATATGGCTCGTCTCGTTGAACCCAGCCATAGATGGCAAAAGAAGAATACACATCAAGATGAATATTTTTATATTCTTTTGAAAGTGCATCAATGACTGGGTAAACGAGTTCTAAGCCACGATGAGGAGTGGTATGATAGATAAATCGAATAGTTTCAGTATTCTTTTCTTCAGCTTCATAACGCTTCTCAATAGCATTTGGAATTACCATACACTTAGAGTATGGAATATTGTATCGCATGATGTATTGATCTCTCTGCCATGCAGTAACAAAAACGAGTTTTTGAAACTTATCCCATCCATTTTCTAGTAAGATATTGTTTTCAGGATCTTCTGCAAGATCGTGGCAATATAGAATGTTTGGGACATCAGCAGGAATTTCACGAGGGCGAGAAAAGTGAATTGCAACTTTTTCCAATAGTCCTGGCTCTGCTGTATCAAGCAGCCGTTGCCTCATCATTTCAGTACCGCCTTTAGAGTTTGCTGATAGTTCAGACTCTAAGACTTCCCCCTTATAAATCATACTCATACTTATTTACTCCGTTTCTAGAATGAAAATGCTTTTACAGAGTCCCAACGAAATGAACGCCAGCCTTCAGCTTTTACGTCATATACAGCAAGGACATCTGGATTTTTTGTTTTTGTTTTCTTTTCAGTGTCTTCTGAAACTACCTGAGCAGGTAGCATATCTTCACGAAGAGTGCATTCCATAACACGCTCGTCGCCGTTCTTTTTAGTAAAGACAATGGTGCAAACTCCTTCACGAAGTTTAGTTTGGATTTCAGTTTTGTCAAGTGTTATTAAAGTCATAGTGTAAGCTCCATATGTGTATTTATTAAGATATCTTGAAGTGTTTCTTCAAACGCTCCAATAGTTGAGTTATTGTGAATACGATACATACTCACATTAAAGTTATAATCTAGAACATATTGATTGTCAACAGGTGTTTTAGCACCAAGGACATATTCTTTGATTAATTTTTTACTGTTAAAGTATCTACGAGAGTCTGATGAAAAATCATGACCTTCACGAGTAATTTGAACTAAAACGAAGTTCTCTGATCCAACTTTTTTAAGCACAGGCTTAAGCTCATCAATAAAGCCACCGTCAGATATGCAATAATCTTTACTTAGATCGATTTCATTTGCAACTAACTGGCCAAAGTAATCTAAACCACGTTTGGGTTTAATCACTTTTTCTGATACATAAATCATTGCTTCACGGCATGACATATGACCTAGATCAACATGAGGAACTTCTTTTAAAGAACGATCATCATATCTTTCCATGAACCACTTGTAATCACAATTAAAGTACTTACAAGTTTCTTTATATAACTGATACTTAAAAGACAGGTGCTTAAAGCCCTGTGCTTTGAAATAATCAGCAGACATATCTTTGCCTGATCTGGGAGGACCGTTGAAGAGTATAATCAAGCATTTACTCCGAATTTGTCGTTAACGATTTTTTGTAACTCTGCGGAAAATGCATTTTTCCACTCGTCACCTGTAATACCACATATTACAAATTCACGATCTGAGCTAGATAAGTACGACATCACTTCAGAAGCACTTACATAACCTGCTTCATACTCTGCTAGATCGCGAGCACGAATAGGAATATCTTTTGTACGTACTTTGCCTGTGATGGCACTTTTTCGGGTTACTATCATAATATAAACTCCATTCATTTAATATAACTATCATATCATACTTCTGGACAAATGTCAACTGTTATTTTAAACTTTTTACGTGGTTCCTATGTATTTTACATTGGATAATTCCATTGTAGTAGTCGTCTCGTAACAGTACGTCATTTTCAAATTGGTACTTGGCTTCTAAATAACCAAGCTCTCCTTTACTTGTGCATAAGGTTAAAATTTCACGATGAAAATTACTTTCACCTTTTTCTTCAACCATCAATTTAACTTCTTCAGAAGATCCGTAATACTTTTGCCAATCGGTTTCTTTTATTACAGTTCTTCGTCTTTTCTTACCTTTAAGTGGTGGTAGCTTTCGCTTAGATGTTAATAATTTCTTACCAACGTATTTCATATCATTTGATTTGTCAGTAATCAAATATACAAAACCCACCCAATCCTCAATCATTTCAGAGGTGAATTCTTCACCTTTGTAGATCCACATAAAAAAATATCCTCATAGTTTAAACCATAAGGATATTTATAGGATAATTTAACGACGCATATTTGCTATGTCTTTTGCTTCGTCTGTTCCTCGCATGATCGGAACGAGATTGGACTTATGCATGACGCCGATACCGACGATGAGATCTCCTGTGTATTTTTGAGACTCTCGCTTGGGAGTGTGAGTTGGAACTGAGTCCGACGTCTTTGCCGTGCTGCTTGGATACTGCGTTGTGTTGCGCTCATACGATTTGGTCGGTTCATAGCTTTTAAATTTCCTCTTTTGCTTTGGCATAGTGCCTTGTATATAATTTACATAATCACCTAGTTTTTCAAACTGACAATTATGCATGTGCTTACGACGCATATCTTTATTATATCGACGCCACTCAAGCTCAACTTTTTCCATATCAAGCTTTTTAGATTTTTTCTTACCTTTGCCGTGGACTTGAACGCCACGAATCATGTGCATACTCATTCTGTAAATCTCCTATCAACTGCAGATGCATCCCAAACATAAGGGTTGTATCGCTCATTATCAATTACGACCATATCATGATCTGCCACTTCAGTCCAGACTCTGTCGTCCATCCATCTGTGGTAATACGCAGGACCACCAAATACACGACGAGCTCTTTGATAAGTAGCATCATCCATCCCTACGTAGTGTACTGTTCTCATTATAACCTCCTGATATAAAGATTATAAACAAATGTCATAGGAATGTCAACCCTTTATTTTCACTTTTTTTCATTTTTGTGTATATATAGTTACAGGAGGTAACACATTATATGAAACAAATTAACAGTGAACTATTACTCGAATTAGCAGTCGCATCTATCTTTATAACATGTATGATACAAACAGTAGCAACATTATTCTAAAGGCTGTCGCCTGTACCAGTATAACCAGTATCTTCCACGTAAGTAAGTAAATCATTGTACCCGCCAATGTGGTCTGTGCCAATAAAAATTTGTGGCACGCTTCTTACGTCTGGAAGTTTTTCCTTGAGCTCATCCATGAAGGCTTCGCTCATTACATCTTTATATGTGAATTCCAGTGCTCTGTCAGTACAAAAATTCTTTGCTTTTGTACAAAAACCACAGCTGGGTTTGCCATAGATTATAACCATTAGTTTCTCCTATACTTCTACTTTTTTGGCGTTAATTTCGTTTTCGTTCTTATTTGAATAGTCTGCAACAGCAGCCTTTATTGCGTCTTCAGCTAATACACTACAATGTATTTTAACTGGCGGAAGTGCAAGCTCATCAGCAAGATCTGTATTTCTAATTTTGCTCGCGTCCTCTAATGATAAGCCTTTAACCCACTCGGTTACTAGACTTGAACTTGCGATAGCACTTCCACATCCATAGGTTTTAAATTTAGCATCTGTTATAATGTTATCTTCTACTTTAATTTGTAAACGCATAACATCACCACATGCTGGTGCTCCTACCATTCCCGTTCCGATGTTTTCTTCGTTGGGATCAAATTTACCTACGTTACGTGGATTTTCATAATGATCTATTACTTTATCTGAATATGCCATACATCTCCTATTTCTGTATTTTATATGCTCCTTGTGGCAATTGAAATGATTTCATTAATGCATACATCATTTCTGGTGAGATAGCAATTAAACTAAACCTATTAGTATCTTCAAGGTATTGTCTAATGTAACAAACATCGTCGTACATAATTACCTGAAGATCTTCATATTCACCTTTTTCATCTAATATAGTTATGGCTGTTTCATCCCAGTCCATCTCAATCGTAAACATTTAAATCTCTTTCAACAACTTCCATGTATCACGCCAATCTTTCACGTGATAATTTTTACCTCTTTTATTTGCTTTTGCAAGAGGATAGTCATTTCCACCCTCTTCCATGCGATCTCCGAAAAATCTAATATCATCATCTTCGTTAAAATCTTCAAGGATTTGACTTTTATCAGCTCCAGTGTTATGTATATCTAGACCTGTTTCTCCTCCAACAGTTGCAGTAATACCATTGAATTCTATATTTATCTGATGCGCTATACTCTCACGCTCACGATTGTTAATATCCCAAGTAACATATTCAGCTCGTTGTTCTGGCGTTGCACCACGACCAACAATAGAAAAGTTAATCATACCACGACGTTCTTCAACATGAGTACCGGTACGCAATGGGAATTTACTAGCTTGTAACCAACCTTGCATTAAATCATATAAAGCTGCTGGTGGATTAAAAGCTTTTACATTCACACGCTTTCCTCTATTCCACACATCATTACCTTGGCAGTTATAACATGTAACAACGTTTTCACATATCTCACTACCAAGTTGTTCAACTGTTTTTGGATAGTCACTACCTGTTACAAGCCACACTTTATTGTTAATAATAAAGTTAGTAAACCAAGCTTTAAACTCAGGATCCATTTCAGATCGACTTGGTGTTAGTGTACCATCTACATCAAATATAAATCTTTTCATATGTCGTCCGTTCTAAGACATCTTAGATCTTTACCTGCAGGAGCTGGCAAAGTTTCAAGCAAGCGACTTCTTACATATTCGCATTCTTGTCTTGTTTCAAAAGATTTGATTTTAAGCATTTCTGCTCTGTAATCAATATCTGATCCATTTGTAACATTTAACAATAAAGAAACTGCGTATAAAGTAAAATATCCCATTACTCGTGTCCTGTCCAATGCTTGCGGTTATGAGCAGATGATGAAAGCTTTTCAAATCTATCTGCTATTCGTGAAATGTATTCACTTGTGGTGTTGTCACTTTCTTCATCGGCAAGAACACGAAGAAAAACTAACATTGAAGTATCACTTGCAATAATGTCAGCTGTATCGTAAATATCATTTTGTATGATATCTAGCGAGTCTTGTTTATCATTTTTCATAAATTCAAACTCCTCTTGTTTGCTAATGCCGGTTAGTAGTTGACGCGAATTTGCTGGTGCGCCAAAGTCACGATAATAAACGTTATCGCCTTCTCTTTCAAAAATATGTTTCTCTGTCATTTGGTCTCCCTCTCGCATACTCTTTTACGTAAATCACTTGATGAGAAGCGGTGATCTCGTTTGTTAAAGTGTAGCTGGATACCCCGCTTCTTGCAAATATCCTTGCCAGTAAAATCTTTCTCTCTATACTCTTCTCCTAATATTCTAACATGAATATCATACATTGTCAATATGTCTTCGACATCTTTTTCACTATTGTATGGAATAATTTCGTCAACATATCGAAGACCTTTTAATTGAGTATATCGCTCTACAACCGTTTGCACAGGAGAGTTCTTTTCTGGACGATCCAGACTTGGGTCCATTTGTAGACCACATATTAAATAATCGCACTCGCCACGGGCTTCTCGTAGCATCTGGACATGGCCAGCATGCAATAGATCAAAAGTGCTAAATGTTATACCATATTTCATTCTTTAATCCTACGTATTTTATCATTATATTCTCTAGCTGCTTCAAGTATAGTCATAGGTTCACCATATTCTTTCGCAGCTTCACAAAGAGCAGATGTATCTTTAGGAAAACAATGTCCTCCAAAGCCACGTTCCTCTGTAATTGCTGTATGACTTGTACCTATTCTATCATCTTTTGCAGTGTTTGTCAACACTTTTTTTCCATCGACTCCAGCAGCTTCACACATATCATACATCTGATTAAAGAAAGCCACCTTTGTTGCTAAATATGAGTTACGAAAGTATTTAGTCAATATCAACACTTCGGGATCTGCCACATCTACATATGTTCCAAGAGATGTACTTAAGACATCTATCCAAAAACCAATATGACCGCCGCCTATCATGGTAGCAGTCTGGTTTTTAAAGTCTTCTAATGCATGTTGAGCTCTAAGAAATTCTGGTGAGAAAGTTACATTAATATCAGGATAAGACCTATTGATTAGTCTCCAACCATCTAACGAGATTGTAGACTTAATTAATACAGGTGCATTAGGATTATGAACACCTACTGCTTCTATACAAGAATAAACATTAGACATATCACAGGATCCGTTAGCATGCTGAGGTGTACTTACCGCAATAATAATTGCATCGCAATCATCACACCATTCACTGTATCCTTTATAAGGATCGTAAATATGTACATCTATCCCACTAGACTGTAAAGCTAGTGCATGGGCCATTCCTACGAACCCGTATCCTGCAATTTGTATTTTCATATTATTTTTTATTTTTCCATGCGTGCTCATCTTTCCAGTTATGCACGTAGTTAAGTTTCTTATTCTTTGTCCAATCAGCAAGATAATCATTATCTCGATCAAACATCATCAACATTCTTTCCTCATCTAAGATGAAAGTATCAACAATATTTTCACCAATAAAGTGTTGAGAAAATTCTTTAATCTCTTCACAAGTCACACTATCATTAGCCCATTCGATTTGCTTTGGAATATCATTCGTAATATCCACATCAGTATTTAGCTTTTGCAGCTCACTTACAGGAATACAATAGCGCATACGATGAGTTGATGTAGCAGTAACTACTATATATCGTTCTTCAGACATTTATTTGCTCCACTTCTGTATTATAACCTTTTTCATTCATTTTAAATTTGAAGGTATACGCGTCATTTGTATCTGCAAAAATGTAATCTGCTACTAATACACCTTCTTTATCATATGCTTTTATTCTCATTTGGCCTTTCTCTTGTTTGGTTTCTTTTTAGTTTTTTCTTCAGCATCTTCTTCCAATTCTGCTTGGGCATCCATTGCTTTGACTTTTATCTGTAGACGCTTGATAACTTCGTCGCCATCCATCCAAATGTCTTTGTTATCTAGAATAGAAGTAATTTCTTTTTCTGTTAAGAAATCTGAATACACATCTTCAAGTAATCGTTTTGCCCACTCTTTTTCATGTGCAAGGCGATCATACATTTCGCCACCTTTACCAACTACACCTGATGAATAGTTGTGGAACATAAACATAGAATGTGGTGATACTTCAAACTGATGTCCACATAGGAAAATCAATGTGGCTGCACTCATACAAGCACCTTCAACAGATACAACAATTTGTGCTTCAGTCTCATTAAGAACACGCATAAACTGAATAGCAGTAAACAAGTCTCCGCCACAAGAGTTAATATAGAACTTTAAAATATCGTTCTTTGCTGCGCTTCTAATAATATCAAACCACTCAATATAATCTTCAGAAGACTCTATATCACCGCTGACATAGAATTCTTGGATATTTACTGCATGCTTCGTGATAATCCGCTGGTTCTGATTGATAGGCGGTTTCAGTAAATCCATAATATCTACTGGTTTGTTTGTAATTTTTTTCAATTAATTCTCCCAACGGTAATAAATGTGTGAGCCAATACGGCCAACCATTTGAAGGCTCGATGCCCAGAATGGATTTACGTAATCAGCATGATAGTGAGTAGCGCCTTCAGTAATACCACGATAATCGCCAAACTTAACCATTGAGAAAGCAATAGATTGTGCTTCCATCCAACGATCTACATCTTGAGGATTATCGCTTCTGCCGTCACAATACCAAGAGAATTGACAATCTCTACGACCTTTTTGGTAGCCGTCTTGTACAACGCCACAAATTGTTGCTGGGTATCTACGGTCTTGTGATCTATTTATGACTACATCAGCAACTGCAGCTTTATCTGCTAGGTTGCTACCACGTGCTTCATAATAGATATTTAATGCTAAACATTCAATCTCTGCTTCATCAGCCAAACGATCTGCTTGTACAACGGTTCCATATACTGGAGCGATAAAGCATGTTGCTGTGATAGCTGCTGATAATGTAGTAATTACTGCGTTCTTTAAGATATTCATGACTGCCTCATTATGTTTATACTATTACTATAAACTATTACTACAGTAATGTCAACCCCTTTTTATGTTATTTAGCAAGTTTTTTACTCGCCATCTCATAGATGCAGTCTGTGGATCGTCTTTCCAATAGGAATCGTCGCCAGTCATGTCTGTGAGTATTTCTGATAACATAGAATTGTCGGCCCTCAAGGAATCATTTTCCCTGAGGATCTCGTTGTGTTCTTTCTTATAATGGTCTACTTCAGCTAGTAAACCTTCAACTGTTCTTTCGTTTATTTTTAGCTTTGCCATTTTTCACTTTACCATATTTTTCAAAGAATGCATAATCACTTGCATATGCTCGCTTAATAAACTCGATTTGCTCTTCAGTAAAATCTTCTGCTGTAATATCTTTATCAGTCGCATTATGTACTTTATCAATTACAAAGAAATCATTTACATCTTCACGTTTTACAACTTCGATTTGTTCAAAGCTTGCAGTATCAACAAATTTGCACTGAGGGTGGAAATGATGAACTTGATGATTTGATGTAATCTTATTTAAGTTACGAAAGAATAAGTCAATCTTTTCTTCTTTTGAAAGTGTTGAAATATCTTTATCAAACGTGCTAAAAATGTCTTTACCATAATCTGAGTAGCGTTGTTTATCAGTCAAGTAAACATTAATCAAAGAAATAAATCTATCAATAGGATCAGTAAAGATCATAATAGGTACTCGCTTTTCCTCTACTAAACGTTTATATAGTTTAGTATATCGCATAATTTGCTTACGCTTTGGAAAGCTTTCTTTAATTGTAACTGAACAGCTGCGCGGAACTTCAAACCAAAGGTTCTTTTCATCACCGTCTAAATCATACATCAATGGCCAATCTAGTTTTTCACACCAATAACATGTGCATGCATTAAATGCATAAGGCTCATCTAATTTAACTTCAGGCAACAAGAAATTTTTAATAAAAGGCGTCTCAAAAATCAATGGTGGTAACTCCGAATGAGGATAACGTTTTAGGATGTGATCGGTATTGCTATCAGGTGCAATGTTACCTTCTACTGGTTCTGTTGTATTTACGTAATCTGAATATCCACCTTCTTGGGAATGCCAATCAAAGTTATCATATGCATGAGCAAATGAATCTGCTTTTGTTTGACGTTGGTCGTTAGTACCCATCCATGCAAAATGCCAACCCATATCTTCTTGAATAATACCTTTATCAGTTGGAAATCTTGTTGGGACATGAAAGTTACCACAACGAATATTACTTAATTTAAAATATTGTAGTTGTTCTTTTGTTGCAAAGAACATTGCTCGTTTCCAAATCAGAGGTCTGCCATCCCTGTGGAATACCCTTAAATCAGCTCGCCCTTGCAGGTACACCAACGGTATTTTAATAATGATGTTAGGATGATTCTGGCACATCTGAGCTACCCAGTTAATATGGCGTGGACTGATAATTTCATCAGCATCACCATAAATGAATACATCCCTCTTATCAAATTGATCGAGTGCATCCATTACTGCATCTTTTTGTAATCTCTCACGAACTCGTGCAAACAAAGAGTCACGATTATTTCTATTTACACCAGCATTTTTTCTATCAATATCTAAAATTTCAAGATCATCTACATCAGGAATATCATGTTCTACATAGATGATTTTTTCAATAGGTAATCCCAGCATACGAGCAACTTCTGGAAACTTTCGTTCCACGGGTTGACCACTGTGTGTTTTATTACTTTCAACAATAATAAACTTATCCACATGGTCCTTTAAAAGATTTACACGTAGCTGAAGTAATTCTTCGCCATAAGGTGCAAACCACGGAAAGCAGTCAACGATCTTCATTTTATCCTCTTCTCTCCAAAACTGTTAAGCCATTGTTATTTGATTTGTGGGTGTGAAAATGCCAATGAGGATTAGCAATTACGAAGTCAATGATAGCTGGAAGCAAACCTTGTCCTGCAATAGCTTTTCTGTTAGGATTTTGAGCCCAATCTTTTTGCTCGTCACGTACTCCATAAGTATGAGTATCATGAAAAGCCAGATATTTTCTCGGTACATTACCATGTAATTTAAGTTCTTCACGAAGCTGATGTTGTGAATGCCAAGTATCAATGAATAACATATCTGTTTGTTCAATTAATACTGCATGTGTATTTCCTTTAATGTACTCTACATCTTTACCAGCTTTACGAGCAACCTTAAATAGTTCCATTAGAGGTGGATGAATTTCAAGGTCATAAGCTCTAAGACTTACTGGAGCATTTAAGAATGCTTTTGTCGAAGCACCAAATCTGCTACCCATTTCAGTAACATGTGTACATTCATTAGCAAGCTCAGTTAACTGATGCAAATGCTCGTTAATATCAGAAGGATTTCTTAATTCCTTTTGGTACTCATTATCGATGTGTTCTTCCCAATCTCTTAAGTTCATATGTCTAACCACCTTGTGTTGTCTAATGTCCATCTTACAACTTCAGCAATTCGTTCATGTACTGGCTTAGGCTCCCATCCCATTGCTTTCATTCTGTCACCAGAAAGGGCATATCGAAGATCGTGGCCAGGTCTACTACTATGGAAATCCATGAATTCATAGTTAAGTGGTTTACCTTGAGCGTCAGCAATCATTTGTGCTAATTGTAAGTTATCTAATTCAGTTGCACCACAAATATTAAACTTAGGACACTTGACACCATTATTATTTGTAATGTTTAATGTACCTTCGTGCTCAAGCAAAAATAATGTAGCATCTGCTACATCTTCAGCATGAATATAATGTCGTGAACCAGCTATTGTTTTACTTGCATCTGAGTGAATCGTTACCTTACCACCATCTCGTACATTACGGATAGTCATAGGAATAAACTTCTCAGGATGCTGTCTTTCTCCAAACACGTTCATTGTATGTGTGATATAGATCGGCATATCATATGTATTTTGGTATGCTACACAAAGCTCTTCTGCACCTGCTTTAGATGCTGAATAAGGATTTGTAGAATTATAACGATCGTATTCATCATACTTAATATCATCTGGTGCAGGACCAAACACTTCATCAGTTGAGAAGTATAAGAAGCGTTCTAAGTTTGGCTGTTTACGAGCAAACTCTAGGATGTTGCATGTTCCGACGACATTATCCATAACAAATTCCATAGGATGATCGATTGATCTATCTACATGAGAACCTGCTGCGAGATGGGCTACAATATCAACGTCACCAATATCTGCAATCAGCATTGGGTTGAATTCTGCTTTTAAGTCGTGGAAAATAGTACGAAGACGTGATCTTTGTACTGGAGATCTTTCTTGTAGAAGATCGTGTAAACGATTGAGATTACCACTATAGTCTAGTCGATCTACAGTAACAATATCCCAGTCAGTTTTTTTGAGGATTTGATTGATTAAGTGGTGAGCAATAAAACCGCCACCACCTGTAATAAGTATTTTCTTAGCCATTATATCTCCGTCATCAATAACATTGTGTAAGTGACCCTCTAAACCATGAGGCTTAGAGGGCGTTGTTGATTTTATTTATAATCAGAAATTATATTTGATTACGGCTTTAAAGCTATCGTCAAATTTAATTGAGTTTCCTCTGACCTTCATGTCTTTGCCTTGATGCAAATACAATCCGTATTCCATTGGTCCCTGATTTTTAATTACACCATAGTAGTTATACGTCATACCGATGTCGTCGTCTTCTACTCTGTGTGCTGTAAGCATCATGTTCTGTGCTCTCATGTTGTACATTACACCGTAATCTCTACGAAGTACTGCACCGCCATCATCCCACTGTTCGTAACCAATGCCTGCCGGAATTCCTAATCCATATAATGCTGTACCGATAGAGTATCCACGTTGTGTCGTTTTACCTTCTGTATCGATTTGCATATATGAAACGTCGAAACCTTTTACTCTAACCGTTGCACCTGCGTACATAGATTTAGTTTCTGGTTCCCATCCAACCACACCACCGTATGGAATATCACGATCTAATTTGTATGTGTTGAATTTAAATTCGTCGTTATTTACCCATCCACCAAACGACATTACGACTTTTTCTTTATGATCGATACGTGAGTTTGGTTCAGTGATAATAACTGGGGCACCCATTTTACCTGTTTTAGCAAAACCTAAACGCTGAGCGTCTGTTTCACCAATATAGATCCTGGTGTTTCCAAGACCAAAGCCCATTTGTTTTTCTTGGATTGTGTTATCAAGTGTACGATCTAATGAGTAATTAGTGTCGTATCTTGCTCCTGCACCGGCCCAACTAAATGGACCGTCTGATAGTTCTGTCTGAAACCCTGCGAATATTTCACCACGTGAATTCATATCACCTTCTGGATATTCGTCATCAATATACATTTCCAAGTTACCATTATAATAAAGACCGGATTGTTTTTCCTCTTGTTGCCCATGTCCGTCAGCAAAGGCGTTTGTTGCGCTAAGCGCTAAGCACATCATTGTGCTAGTTAATAGTTTCATTTTGAACCTTTCTATATGACTCTTCCCAGAGTCGGTTACGGATCTTCCCAGATCCTAAGGAAGTTTTACTTCCGCCAGCCTAATTTTTCTCCGGCTTTAATTCTTCGCTTTGATTCTTCTAGTGAGCCTGGATAACGCCATGCCCATGTTACAATTAATGCGAATAAGATAAACAGGTACAAAGTTGCCTTTGGATTTCCTGTTCCAAACCACATGGCAGCAAGCGATGTTGACATTACTGCCATCATGATGTACTTGCCTTTTTGTGGATATACTCTATATGTTTGCCATTCAGTAATGAATGGACCAAAAAGCTTATGATTCATAATCCAATTATGAAACCTTTCACTCGATTTTGCGAAGCAATATGCTGCGCCTAGAATCGGTGTACTCCAAGGTAATCCTGGTAGGATCACGCCTAGATAGGCGACACCAACTAACAGAATACCTAAGGTAAACCAAAACGCCTTTCTAATTTTACTCATACTATGTTTTTTCCTCCATAGTTCATTGTTAAAATATAACATTTCAAGTTGATTCATACGGACAGCTTGTCCATATCAAAGTTAATACTTACGCCACATCCACACTCGGATGCAACATTAGGATTTTTTAACTCGAAGTGTTGATTGAAAACGTTTTTAACGTAATCAATTTCTGTTCCAGCTAGGAACATTTGCGCTCCAGCATTGACCGCCAAGACGCCTCTATCACATTCTATGATAAAGTCCGTTGGTTCAAGATCTTCTGCTTGAGCTACTCCCCAGTCATATTGAAATCCGCCGCAGCCGCCACCTTTTATATCTAAGGTAACTGCATGACAATCATGCTCTGCACAGAGTTCACTGACTTTCTTATTAGCTTCTGATGTAACTTTAATCATGTTAACACTTTCTTTAAAGCCTCTACTAATTCCAACATCATGATGTCGTCATGAAATGGTGTGGGTGCAATTCTTAACCGTTCTTTTCCGACGCTCACTGTCGGACTATTTATCGGCTGAATATAAATGCCAAATTCGTTTAGTAATCTATCACTTGCTTCTTTACATTTAAATGCGTCATTTACCATCACTGGAACAATATGAGTACAGGCATTTGGGTGTACTGGTAGTCCAGCTATTTCTAGCATTTCTTTTAATTTTGTTGCTCGTTCTTGATGTTGTTCTCTGAGCTCATTATGGTCTTTAAGATATCTGATGGACGCGAGAGCGCCGGCGCATATTGTTGGGCTTGTGGAGGTTGTAAATATGAACCCAGATGCCACAGACCTAATAGCGTCAACAATGACAGAATCAGCAGAAATATAACCACCTTGGACTCCGAAGGCTTTCCCCAATGTTCCATTGATAATATCTATCCTATTTGATAATCCTAATTTCTCACAGTAACCTGCGCCAGTTTTACCATATAAACCAACAGCATGAACTTCATCAATATAAGTGATTGCGTTATATTTATCTGCTAAATCACAGACTTCTTTTATTGGAGCAACATCTCCATCCATAGAATAAACTGATTCGAAAACAATAATTGGAGTTTGATTGCTCATTTGACATGTCTGCAATGCTAATTCTAAATCTTCCATATTGTTATGTTCAAATACTGTTTTATCTGCTTTAGAATGATTAATTCCAACAATTAGCGATGCATGATTCTTAGAGTCTGATACAAAACAAACATTTGGAATAATTCTACTTAAAGCAATAAGTGCCCACTCATTTGCAACATATGCACTTGTAAATAACAATGCTGCTTCTTTTTGATGCAATATTGAAAGTTCTTTTTCAAGTGTTACATGATAGTGAGATGTTCCACCGATATTCCGAGTACCACCAGAACCAGAACCTGTCTGATCTAGAGCACTGTGCATTGCACCTATCACATGTTCATTTTGTCCCATGCCCAAGTAATCATTAGAACACCAGTTAATGATGTTCTTGGGAGCATATTTTCCATACCAAATAGAGCGAGGGAATGACCCCCGCTCTCTAATAATATCGTTGAACACTCTATATCTACCGTCAGATTTAAAATCACCAACGACCTTAGTGAAGTGTTCTATGTATTTAGTCATTTACAAGCTAAACCCTTTAAATGTGTCTGTGTCGACGTCTTGCTTAGTTCCACCTTGTACATAAGAAGTAATCTCAGTTTCTTGAGGTGCAACCTGTACCTCTGCTCCTGAAATCCATTTTTGTGTCCACGGCAACGGATTGTTTTTCTGATTGTATGGAGAATTTAGTTTAACATTAGTCATACGACGTGTCGCAATAAACTCAATATATTGGCTAAGTAATTCAGTATTTAAACCAATCATTGATCCATCTTTAAACAAATATTCTGCCCATGCTTTTTCTTGATCTACAGCATCAACAAACATTTGAATACATTCTTGCTCTGTTTCAGCTGCAATCTTTTCAAAGTCAGGATCTTCTTTACGAAGTAGTTTAAGCATCAGTTGAGTAGAAGCAAGATGAAGGTTTTCATCACGAGCAATTAATTTAATAATTTTAGCGTTACCTTCCATCTTCTTAAGTTCTGCAAATGCCCAGCTACATGCAAATGATACATAGAAACGAACGCCTTCTAGAATGTTAACACTCATCAAAGTTAAGTATAACAGCTTTTTCATTTCATATTTATCAACAACTACAGTGTCTC
>JAAHTG010000050.1_pt1 | contig 133275 bp, 129 predicted proteins | sample 6116081 | NCBI WGS metagenome assembly JAAHTG01 (sample SAMN13939989, study PRJNA603662) | sponge metagenome | isolation source: marine sponge | host: Mycale hentscheli | place: New Zealand | collected 2005 | reverse complement strand
CCCCCCCCCCCCCCCCCCCCCCCCCCCCCCCCCCCCCCCCGCCCCCCCCCCCCTCGCCCCCCCTCCCGGCCTGGGGGGTTTCGCCCCATTTTTTGCTGGGTACCCCAATAACAGCAACATCGTTTACTTCAGCGTGGGTGATCAGCACCGCCTCAATGTCCTGCGGATAAATGTTCTGCCCGCCTGATAGTATCATATCCTTCTTTCGGTCCACCACATATAGGTAACCGTCATTGTCAAGTTGGCCAATATCACCGGTGCGCAGCCAAGGGCGCCCATCCGGGCCAATCCAAGTTGCCTCGGTGGTGGCGTCGGGTCGGTTCAGGTAAGCGGGCATAACAATACGGCCAATGCCGACAATTTCGCCGGATTGGCCAACGGCGACTTCTGTATCATCGTCGCCAACAATTTTGATGTCGGTGCCAATAAGCGGCTTGCCGACCGAGGCCATGCGTCCAGTGGCTTCTTCAGGGTCCAGTGTCGTGATCAGGCCTTCGGTCAGGCCAAACAATTCAATCACCGTGGTGTCGCCAAGAAGCTGAAATAATTGCCCTTTCAAGTCTGCGTGCAGGGGCGAGCCACAACTCATTACCGCTTGAACCGAGCCAAGGTCGAAATCTTCGCAGTCGGGTACCTCCAACAATCGTTGCAGCTGGATCGGCACCATGGCGAAATTGGTGATTTGCTGGTTTGCAATCGCAGTTAAAGCCGCTTTGGCATCGAAGCTTTGGTGTACAACCATTGTGCCCCCAGCCAGTAGGGTGCACAGCATGCCGACCCAACTGATGTTTGAATAAAGCCCGATGGTGAACAGCGTGCGCGATGCACTGGTATAACGTAGGGTAATGCTAAGATCATAAGCCCAGTCCCGGCGTCCCGCGTGGGTTTGCACAATGCCCTTCGGCATGCCGGTGGTACCCGAACTGTATATAATATTAAGCGGGTCATCATCTTTGATGTTAGCCGCTGGAAAAGTGTCGCTTGCACTGCCTTTATAGGCTTCAAACTCCGGGCCGGCCTCGATGCAAGCCACTGCTGGGTTCTGTTCGAGAAACTCTGTTATGCGGGCTTTTTGGTCGGGGCTCACGAAAATCGCAGACACGTTGGCATCTTTCAGCATGGCGGCAATAGCGTCATTTGAAACCGATAGATTCAGCGGTACCGAACAGGCACCGCTTTTCATAATGCCAATTAAGGATTCAACCATCTCCCGGCTATTTGACATCAACACAGCAACTGTGTGTCCGCAGTTGATTTCGTCTGTATTCAGGCGGTTGGCAAGTTGGTTGGTGGCCCGATCAAACTGCGCCCAGGAAACAACCTCACCCTCGCATACCAGCGCTGGTTTGCTGCCCTTCCACTTGCCGTGCAACGACAGGATTTCTGGCAATAAAGGAGCATGGTTATCAAATGCTGTCATTTGACGATCCTTTGCATGGCGAGGAGTTTCGATAGTCGATTTGTGACCGGAGAGAGCAGGGGAAAACTGCTGGGGAGTTCCCTCCGGCCAAAACGCTTGGGTACCAGTGCAGCGACTAGAACCGAACGCCTATGGTTGCTGTTACTGTCCGCGGCGGACCGTAAAAGGCAGATGCAATTCCCTCAAGGCCTAACGTTGACGCGGTGCCAGTAGCATTGGCAAAATTGTAACCTGCAACTTTATATTCCTTGTCGGTCAGGTTTTTGCCGTGAACGCCAAATTGGTAGCGGCCATCGTCAGATATCCAAACGATGCTGGCGTCAAAAAGTGAATAACCGGGTTGATCAAGAAACTGGTTCGAAACCTCGAACTGGTGGGTCAAACTCTTGTAGGACCACCCGCCAAGGAATGAAAGCGTGCCGGGGCTGCCAAACATTTCCGTTGGTCGGTTATAAGTCATCCGCAGATTGGTGCTCCACTCCGGCGTGTTCTGGATAACCCGCTCTCCAGAAACGTCTTGCAGCGCTGTAACGCCTGTGCCCGGGTCGGTTACTGCGATTATAAACTCATCGTATTCGGCATCAATCCAACCCAGTGAGAAATCAGCTACAAGACTGTCACCCTGCACACCTGTGTCCTGCGCCAAAATTGCTTTGCCTTCAAATTCGACACCAAAAAAGTCAGCGGCGCCAGCATTGGTGGTAATACCTGAGAAGCTGTCGTTGATGCCGTCCCCGGTGGTATCAACACCAATGGAACCTGGTATCTGTACGTCTTTGTAATCGCTATAAAAGACCGCAAGATTTGTCGTAATACGACCATCAGCCCAGTTGGTTTTTGTGCCAGCTTCGTAGGTGGTGATTTTTTCCGGATCAAAGTTGATGAATTGGAAAATTTCGGCGTCAGAAGTTACGCCGTCATTGTTCAGGTCGGGCGCAGCTGTGCTTTGTGCTCGCGGATCGAAGCTACCACCTTTGAAGCCTTCGCTATAGGAGATGTACATGGTTTGGTCATCGTTCGGCTGCCAGGACAAGCTGGCGCGCGGCGTGAAGTCTTTGTACTTTTTCGATCCGGTGAAGTCAGACGTTGTGGCAATAAGAGTTGCATTGCCGCCGAAAGTTTCTGAATTGCCGCCGATGAAGGTGCGCCGCAGGATGGTGGATGTGCGTTCGTCTTCGGTATAACGGCCACCAATGTTAAGTTCCAGATTGCTATCCATGCCAAAGGCATTGTCGAGATCGATGCTGAAATCACCGAACACCGACCATGTTTCTGTTTTCACGTCGCCGAGGGTGTTGGCGTTAAGGCCGGGAAGGCCGATCACGTCACCTGTTGCACCGAGCACAACGTCAAACTCGTTGAAGGCAGTGGCGTCCAGATAGTAGAATCCAAAAACACCACTGAATGCTTCGTCGGTGTAAAGAATTTGAAATTCCTCGCTGAATTGGTCGTTTTTATAGCGTACTGGCACGTCAACATCGATAGTTGGCAGGCTGTCAAAGTCGATTAACTGAAAACTGTCATCTTCTCGGTACGCCAGAATGTTTTTAACAGTGATCCTGTCGTTGACTTGATATTCGATCAAGCCGGTAACGCCGTATTGATCAGCCTCATTCTTGCCTTCGATTCCAGCGCGGGTGTCAAATACATCATCCAGAATAGGTGCACCACTGAATAGGCCCGGTATCAAGCGGTGGCCGGACTTGGGGTTGGAATCGTCTTTCAGATAGTCACCGGAAATACGGATAAACAAGTCATCTGAAGGGGTAAGCTCGACGCTGCCACGGAAACCCAGTAGGTCTTTGTCATAATGTTCTGCCCCAGTGTTGCGGTTTTCGCCGTAACCGTTGCGTTTCATATAAGCGATGGAGCCACCAAAGCGAACCGTGTCACTAATTGGCACTTCTGCTGAGGCGATAATATCATGCTGGCCGAATGTGCCGCCTTGCAGTCGCAGGTTCAGAGTTGGTTCGTCGCCTAAGCGTTTAGTGACATATTTGATGGCGCCACCAATGGTATTACGCCCATATAGGGTGCCTTGAGGGCCGCGTAAAACCTCGATGCGCTCAACGTCGTATATATCCATTACTGCGCCTTGAGGGCGGTTCAGATAGACGTCATCCAGATAAATGCCGACACCTGCTTCGAAACCGGCAACAGGGTCTTGTTGTCCGACCCCCCTGATGAATGCGGTTAAAGTCGTGTTGGTACCTCGGGACACTTCAAGTGTTGTATTGGGCGTTGTTTGCGCGAGGAAGGTAATGTCTGTCGCGCCGAGTTTGTTTAATTCCAAACCTGTAAAGGCCGATACCGCAATTGGTACGTCTTGCAAGCTTTCGGTACGGCGCCTTGCGGTTACCTTAATTTCTTCCAATACAACTGCTTGATCGGCATTTTGTGATGTCGCGGGTCCTGCAACCATCAAACCACTTATTCCAGCACCAGCCAGTAGTGCCGCACGCGTTATTTTATGCGAATTCATTTGTCTCTCTCCCTGCGTAGGCTGACGCGGATCCCAAACCCGTACACCAGTCCAATTCAGCATCAATAAAATTCAACGCGTGTTGAAAGTCAATATAAAATTCAACGATCAATGAATTTTTTAATTCGGTAATTGCTCTGCCGTTCGTTTTGGCTAATAATATCAAAGGGTAAGTAAGAACCAGCATTGGCAGTTTGAATGGCACCGACAAAAACGAAGCGTAAAGACCGTATTTTGGATGCCGCTGAAGCACTGTTTGCCAAACATGGCTTTGAAGGTGTTTCCATGCGTAAGGTCGCTGAAACCGCTGATGTTGACCTTGCTTTGTCCAGTTATCATTTCGGCAACAAGCGAGGTTTGTTTGATGCGGTGTTGCTGCGCCGGGCCGAGGTTTTGAACGAAACCCGTTTGGCGGCATTGGAACGCTGTAAAACGGAAGCAGGGGAAGATGGCCCGACTGTTGAAGCGATTATTAATGCTTTTCTGGAACCGCTTTTGGCACATGGTTACCAGGAAGATGAAGGCTGGCGGCACTATTTTGAGTTGGTGGCCCAGGTTAACAGTTCGTTCGAATGGGGCGGGCAATTAATGACCAAGTATTTCGATCCTTTGGTGCGTAAATTTATGGAAGCGCTTAAAGAGGCGCTTCCCAACGCAGACCCAGCTGACTTGTACTGGTGCTACCATTTTCTGTCAGGCGCGCTGACGCTTACCTTTGCCCATACAGGCCGTATCGACCAATTGTCTGAGGGGGTCGCCAAGTCTGAAGATATGGTCGCCGCCTACGAACGCATGGTGCCGTTCGTTGCCGCCGGATTTAAACGGCTTTGCGAAAAATAGACGAGCTATTCCACTGACATTACCGAGGGGGTTTTAATGATTTTACGACAAGTTTTTGCTGCGGCTGCACTTGCGGTTGCTGTGGCTTCACCGTCATTCAGCGATGCGGCTGATTTTAAAACCGGCCCTTTGATTAAACAATATGGTCCGGTCGCTGTGGTGCCAGGCGCGGAGCCGCTTGCGAAAAACACAGTTTTTGCTGTTGCTTTTGATGTTATCCAGAGCGGCGAGAAGGACGCTGTTAACCGAGGGTTTGAAAGTGCAGCGCGCTTTTTGAATATGCATTCAGCCGCCGGTGTGCCGGCTGAAAGTATGAAGCTTGCGATCGTTGTCCACGGTGCCGCTGTTCAGGATTTGACCAATGATACGGTCTATGGTGGAAGCAATAAAAATGCAGAGTTGATTAGGTTGTTGTTGGCGAACGGTGTTTCCGTTCAGGTTTGCGGCCAGTCTGCCACTTTTCGCGGTGTTCGGGCTGAGGATTTGTTGCCGGGCGTGAAAATGGCGCTGTCTGCGATGACGGCACATGCGTTGCTGCAGCAGCAGGGTTATTCGATTAACCCTTTCTAATAAGGGTACTTTTTGCGTGTCGGATACCGACGGCAGGCGCGGCAGGCCTGTATTGTGAACGGCAAACCTGTTGCCACGGCTTTGAAAGCCGTTAGAAAGGTTTCAGGTCACAGTTTGATAATTCGATAGGGAAACGCTCATGATAATAACGGACCGGATTAAGACAGCCCTTTTCGCTGTTCTGTTGGTGTCCGCGCCTGCGGTTGCGGAAGAGTTTACAATTGAACGCCTGGAAGGCAGCCCCACCATTAACGGTGCGAGCGTGCAGGGGCTGAAAATGTCTCCCGACGGCCGCAGGGTAACTTTCCTGCAGGGTAAGGCGACAAACGCGGCGCAACTTGATTTGTGGGAATTTGATATCGAAACCGGCGCGTCGAGCCTGTTGGTCGACTCCGCGGTTTTGCTGAGCGGTGGTAGCGAGGTCCTGAGCGAAGAAGAGAAAGCAAGGCGCGAACGTAACCGTGCCATTACCGGTAAAACCGGTATCACCAGCTATTTCTGGTCTGCCGATAGTTCAACGCTGTTGTTCCCGATTAGCGGCGATGTCTATGTGTTGCCCATTGGCGGTAACGTGAAACGGCTAACTGACACTGCGGCATTTGAGACCGATATTAAATTTAGTCCCAAAGGCACCTATGTTTCTTTCGTGCGCGAGCGCGAGTTATACGCGGTTGAGGTTTCAACCGGCACGGAGACCAAACTAACCAGTGGCTCGACCGACACCATTGCCAACGGCATGGCGGAGTTTGTGGTGCAGGAAGAACTGGGCCGCTTCACCGGCTATTGGTGGTCACTCGATGAGAGCCGCGTTGCCTTTGAGCAGTTCGACGAGTCAGGTGTGCTGATAAAGGACCGCTATGAAGTGCAGTCAGACGGCGGCGTCGTTGCACTGAAGCAGCGTTACCCCGAAGCAGGCAGTGACAATGTGCTTGTGAAGTTGGGTATTGTTTCTCTCAAAGACCGATCTGTTGACTGGGTTGATTTGGGCGCGGAGACCGATATTTATCTGGCGCGGGTAAACTGGTCGCCGGACAGCAAGCAAATTGCTGTTCAGCGCTTGGACAGAAGCCAAACTCAACTGGATATTCTGCTAGCTGACCTGAGCGGAAAATCATCTGTTTTTCTAACCGAAAAGTCCGATATTTGGGTAAACCTCGATAACAATATGCGATTTTTGGCCGACGGCAAAACCATGGTGCGTACCAGCGAGAGAACTGGCTTTCGCCATATTTTCAGCCGTAGTGTCGAGGGCGGCGAGGCCACAGCCATCACGTCTGGTGATTGGGTTGTCTCTGCGATTAGTAAAATCGATGAATCTGCTGGTGTAATTTATTTCACGGGTTTTAAGGATACCCCCATCGAGCGGCATCTTTATTCGGTGCCGCTCAGTGGCGGTGCAGTTACCCGCATTAGCCGCGAAGCGGGGTGGCACAATGCCACTGTTGGAGCCGATGTTTATATCGACAATTTCTCCAGTCCAACACAGCCGCCACAAGTGACGATCAAAAGCCTGGCGGACGGCAGCCTTAAGTCCACCATTGTTGCCAACAAGCTGGACGAAAGTCACCCATATCACCGCTATATGGATAATGCGTCTGACCAGTCATTTGGCACGATAGAGGCGGAGGACGGTACGCCGCTTTATTACCGTCTGCTGAAGCCACATACATTGGAAGCAGGCGAGAAATATCCTGCTATTTTGGCGCCTTACGGCGGCCCGCACGGTCAGCGAGTGCGCAATGCGTGGGAAGTTAACTTTAACGAGATACTCGCCCGCAATGGCTATGTGGTCATGGTCCTTGATAATCGAGGCATGTGGAACAGGGGTCTTGAATTCGAAGGCCACGTGAAAAATGCCATGGGTACTGTAGAGGTGGCAGATCAGGTCTCCGGAGCGAATTATCTGAAAAGCCTTCCTTATGTGGACGGCGATAATATCGGCACTTGGGGCTGGTCGTACGGCGGCTACATGACACTGATGAGTATGTTCAAGGAACCTGATGTGTACAAGGCTGGTGTTGCCGTTTCGCCGGTTACCGATTGGCGGCTGTATGACACGGCTTATACAGAGCGCTATCTGGGGCATCCGGATGCATCGGGTGACGTATATGCCAACACCAGCGTGTTTAAATATGCGGACGGCTTTAAGGGCGGTAATCTGCTTTTGATGCACGGCATGGCAGACGACAATGTTTTCTTTGATCACACAGTTAAGTTGCTGTCGGTTTTGCAAAACAGTGGTAAGCAGTTTCAGCTGATGACATACCCGGGCAAAAAGCATGGTATTTGCGGTGAGAAGACACGCGCTTTCCTATGGAATCAGACGCTGGAGTTTTTTGACCGTAAGCTGAAGTAACAGTGCATTAAGCAATGATTTGGAAAGGGGCGCCTTTGGGTGCCTCTTTTTTTACAAATATACTGCGGACCTGGCTGAGTTTTGACCAAGGTCAAGTACCGGGCCTGCGGCGGCTTGTATAGTTTCCATGGGCGGTGGCACTGCACATATTCTTCGTCGGCGCATCGGAATCCCTAATTCGCGAGCTGATCAAGAGCCGCCGCCCATCCATTCATGCGCCGTGTCTACCGGCTTGGATCATCAAAGTTTTTGATAGGAGTAGAAAATGAATATTGAAAGTCTGGGAGATAATCCGTCCATGTTGACCCGTGTTGCCATTGGCAAGGGTTTGGGCCTCATTGTTGGTTTGATCGGGTTTGTAATGGTTCCAATGTTCATGCCAGATGCCAGCACCATGTTCCGCTGGGCTATTTTGCTGTGGTACATTACGTTTGGTGCCATTGTCGGCGTGTACGGCGTGTTCACCTACCATCCGGTTTTGCAGCTACCAATGCCGTGGTGGTTCCGTGCGCCTGTTATCGGCGCTTGGCTGAATTTCGTATTAACGCTGTTTATTTACGACGACTTGAAGCTTTTCATGGTTGGTATGTTCGGTGAAGGTGGTACGCTTTCCTCGCCCTTCTGGTTTGTTTTTGAAGGCGCAGTTGTCGGCCTGCTGTTTGGATATCTATGCACACGGTTTGGCGGCGAAGGGGCAGCCACGGTTAAAGACCAGGATACCCTTTAGGCCCGACAAATTTGGTAAGAAAGCGCAACTGGAATTATGGGTGTGCGCGATTGTCGCACCATGATTTAGATAATGTTTCAAATGGGTTAGTAAATCTTGACCAAATTTATGTGGTTTCGCCTTGAAGCTGGCTCCCGCGTCCCCATATAAGTTTTGTAGAGACGAAGAATAGAGGTCTGCTTGCTCGCTTTTGGCTCGGCACTCCCCCCCCATTCCCCCAAGTCGGGCTGGTGGGCAAGCATGATACTTTGGGCCGGAACCGCAACATGTGTGTTCCGGCCCTTTTCATTTGCAAATGGCTATTTCTAAAATTTTGCTTCCATAGCGCGCTCAAATCGCTAGGGTGCGCCAAACTTGTGTCGCAGAATGGCTGGCCGAAGCAGCCAATTGGTTATGAACGGAATAGCGGGTCTGATGGTTTTTGAGCAGGAAATTGAAAAAAGACGCACTTTTGCGATCATCTCACACCCGGATGCCGGTAAAACCACGCTGACAGAAAAACTGTTGCTGTTTGGCGGCGCTATTCAGGCTGCGGGCGAGGTTAAGGCGCGTGGTAATCGTCGCCGCGCCAGGTCTGACTGGATGAAGGTTGAGCAAGAACGCGGCATTTCGGTGGCGTCGTCGGTTATGACCTTTGATTATGAGGGCTGTACGTTCAACTTGCTGGACACTCCCGGCCACGAAGATTTTTCTGAAGATACTTACCGCACGCTTTCAGCTGTAGACAGCGCGGTAATGGTGCTGGACGCCGCCAAAGGTATTGAGAACCAAACCCGCAAACTGTTTGAGGTTTGTCGCCTGCGCGATATGCCAATTACTACTTTCATCAACAAGATGGACCGTGAAGCTAAGGATCCCTTTGAACTGCTCGACGAGGTAGAACAAACTTTGGCGCTTGATGTGTCGCCGGCTAGCTGGCCTATTGGCATGGGGCGTGACTTCCTCGGTTGTTATGACCTTATCCGTGATCAGTTGATATTGTTTGATCGTGGCAAAGGCGACGCGCTTGCAGAAGGCATTAAGTGCACAGGCCTGAGCGACCCGCAACTGGATGATCTGCTGCCTGATTATGCTTTGGCGAAACTGCGCGAAGATATTGAAATGGTTCGCGAGCTTTGCCCCGCGTTTGACGTGGAAGCTTATCTTGAAGGTAATCAAACCCCAGTATTTTTTGGCTCAGCGGTCAACAATTTCGGGGTTCAGGAACTTTTGAAAGGTGTGGGCGAGTTCGCACCAAGCCCGCGTATCGGCAAGGCGATTGAGCGGCAGGTATTGCCCACGGAAAGCAATGTTTCCGGCTTTGTGTTTAAAATTCAGGCCAATATGGACCCCAAACACCGCGACCGGATCGCGTTTTTGCGACTGGTTTCTGGCAAATTTAAAAAGGGCATGAAGCTAAAACATGTGCGTAGCGGCAAAACCATGGCGATCCATAATGCGCAGTTATTTTTGGCGCAGGACCGTGAGATCGCCGAAGAAGCCTTTGCTGGTGACATCATGGGCATTCCCAACCACGGCAACTTGCGCATAGGTGACACGCTTACCGAAAGTGGCACTGTGCGCTATACCGGCGTGCCGTCATTTGCGCCGGAGATACTTCAAAAGGTGCGCCCAGACGATCCAATGAAAGCCAAGCATCTGGGCCGTGCGCTGGAGCAACTGGCCGAAGAGGGCGCAGCGCGAGTGTTCAAGCCGTTTCTTGGCAGTGACTGGGTTGTGGGCGTTGTTGGACCCTTGCAGTTTGACGTTCTATCGGACCGCATTCGTACTGAATATCAAATCCCCTGTAAGTTCGAGGCAACTACCCTGATGACCGCCGAGTGGATCGAGGGAGATGCGCGTGAAGTAAAACAATTTACTGACCAGAACCGGGCATCCATGGCCAATGACCATGCGGGTGCACCGGTGTATCTGGCGCGTAACAGCTGGCATCTGGACAAGGCAAAAGACGATTTCCCGACGCTCAAATTCCTGAAGATAAAAGAAGAGATTTACTAGAGCACGTTGCATGGTAAAGGCATTCCAATTTTAGCCATGAATTCTCAGACGAAGCGTTTTGATCTTAATCAAGGCGCGGCACACCCAAGACATTCAACTATTGACAATCGCGAACTGGCGATCATCATGATTGGTGATGTCGATGGCAATGCAACTGGGGCAGGGGTGAATGGGAGAAGAGCTAAAAACCAGTAATTTTTGCAATGACGATTTTGCCGAATTTGTCCGTCGGCTGCGTGCTGAGACCGACATGCTTCAGGCATGGGAACAGGACGATCACCTGTCTAATGGCCCAGCGACCGCCGGTTTTGAACTTGAAGCCTGGCTTGTTGATCGGGAGGCTCGACCTTCAGCTCAAAATAGTGATTTTCTGGCAGCAGTTGATAATGAGGTGGTCGTGCCGGAACTGTCCTGCTTCAACATCGAATTTAACGGCGACCCACAACAACTGACTGGCGTTGGCCTTTCTAAGCTACAAACTGAACTGGAAGATCTGTGGCGCCACGCGGTCGGTGTGGCTGACGGCATAGGCCTGCGCTTGGCGATGATTGGTATACTGCCGACCGTAAAAGGCGATGACCTTTGCGTTGCCAACATGTCCGAAAGCAATCGATTTAAGGCGCTGAACGAACAAGTGTTTCGGTTGCGCAAGGGGCGGCCCATTCATCTGAAAATTAACGGCGAAGACACGCTGGACAGTGAGCATATGGACCTGATGCTGGAAGCTGCTGCCACTTCGTTTCAAATTCATCTGAAATTGCCTATTGGCCGCGAAGTTGATTATTATAACGCATCTAAACTGGTGTCTGCTCCGCTGGTGGCAGTCTCGGCCAATTCACCTTATCTTTTCGGTAAAAATCTGTGGGCAGAAACCCGTATTCCCTTGTTTGAACGAGCAGTTTCCGTTGGGGATTGGGATTATGCTGAACGAGTAACATTCGGCGTTCGTTATATTGAAAATAGCCTGTCCGAGGTTTTTCTTGCCAACCGGCAGCTCTATCCGATTTTGCTGCCGCTAGTGCGGGACCGTGTGGTTGAAAAATTGGATCACCTACGCTTGCAAAACGGTACAATTTGGCGCTGGAACCGGCCTTTGATCGGCTGGGATAGTGATGGAACCCCTCATTACCGGATCGAACAGCGTGTGGTGCCCGCGGGGCCAACAGTATTGGATTCGATTGCAAATGCCGCGCTTTATTATGGGTTGGTGACCTATTTAGCTGAACACGAAATGCCGCCGCACGAACGGGCGCAATTTTTTACTACCCGTGATAATTTCTACGAGGCGGCCAAGCACGGTTTGGATGCGCGAATACGCTGGGACCATGTGGATGATTTGCCGATTGATCAGTTGATTCTTGATGTCTTTTTACCCATGGCCGAGGAAGGTTTGCAAAGCCTTGCGATTGATGAGGCTGATATTCGACGTTACTTGGGCGTGATTGAAGCACGTTGCAGAAATAAGCAGAACGGCGCTAACTGGCAGCGGTCATTCGTTAAGAAAAAACGTGTCGGCATGGACGAAATGCTGGAGGCATATTTGCTGCGACAGGAAACAGCCTTGCCTGTTCATGAATGGCCTTTATGACTAGTCTCAGGCGCTTTGACCATGTGCCAGAGGCAATGCTGAAGGCCACTTCAATCGAGCTGGAGCAGATATTAGGTGGCCCAGCGCTGTTTTATCTGGATGGCGCGCGAAAACCGCCACTTTTCATAACGGTATTGCAGCATGGCAATGAACCAACCGGCTTTGAAGCGGTCCAGCAGATTTTGGAGAAATACCAAGCTACAGGATTGCCGCGGGCAGTGTGGCTGTTTGTTGCAAATGTTAGCGGCGCGGCAAAGGGCAAGCGTATGCTCGACAGTCAAAGCGACTATAATCGGGCTTGGCCTGGCACAACCAACCCTGAGACTGTCGAAGCGGCGCTGATGCGGGAAGTTGTTGATACAGTAACCGCCGAACCGCTGTTTGCCAGTGTTGACTTGCACAATAACACCGGCAGTAACCCGCACTATGGCTGCGTGAACGAGTTAGCACCGCAATATTTACAGCTGGCAACATTGTTTGCCCGCACCGTTGTTTATTTCAAGCAGCCGGTCGGAGTGCAATCATTGGCGATGGCGCGGCACTGCCCAGCTGTAACACTGGAATGCGGGCAGGCGGGCGAGCATGCCGCTCTGTCTCATGCCGCCGACTTTCTGGACGCATGCCTGCATTTGCACCATTTGCCGGACCAGCAGGTCGCCTCGCATGATATTTCAATATTGCACAGTTGCGGTGGCAAAAATGCGCCCAGGTGTTACCTACGGTTTTGATGGAGAAGATTTGGATGTGCGTTTCCGTGGTGATCTGGACAAGCTGAACTTTGGACTAATTGCAGCTGGGGAAACACTGGCTGATCTGACCGGTGATGTCGGCATGCCCATTATTGTTACCAACGATGACGGCGAAGATGTAAGCGCCGCGTTGTTTGAGGTCGTCAACGGTAAATTGACGCTGCGCCAGTCATTGACGCCATCGATGGCGACGCTGGATGTTGGTGTCATTCGGCAGGATTGTCTGTTTTATATTATGGAACGAATGACGACCCCGAAGCGGTGAGAACGTTCTTACAAAAGGGTTTGCGACATATAAGGCGAGTGCAGATCACCTTAATGGGTGATGTGTTTAGCTTTTGCTCATGGTACGGTTTTGCCGATATTGATACAGGAGGATTGTATGGCCCATGAGGGTAAGATAACCGGGTTGGGTGGTGTTTTTGTGAAAAGCAAAGATACTAAAGCCCTGGTAAAATGGTACCGCGAAGTGCTGGAATTTCCCTATGACGGCTATGGCTCCAGCTTTCCCATGCGCGAACACGACGACCCCGACAGCGAAGGCTACAATGTGTGGGGCCCGTTTAAGGCCGAGACTGATTACTTCAAACCGTCTGATAAAGACTTCATGATTAACCTGCGGGTTCAAAACCTGGATGCGTTGATGGAACGGCTTCTGGCAGCGGGTGTGAAGGAAGTGAAAGCACGCGAAGAATACGACTACGGCAAGTTCGCCTGGATTGTTGACCCGGACGGCACCAAACTGGAGTTGTGGGAGCAGGTCGGTCCCAACCCAGCTAACGAGGTTGAAGGCGCCTAGGCAAATAGAGACTTAACCGACGCCACGAATATCTATCCCTTTGATTTTGCAACCTTGGTTCTGGTCCAAACCAGACCTGTCTGGCAAGCGGCGCGCAGCTCAGCGGCAGAAATTGCAGGCGCGAAATCGCTGCGGGCATCCTGATAAGTGGCGATACACTGGTCCAGCAACACCAGATAATCCGCGAGTGCAGTTGAGCGCGGTGCACCGTAGGCCATGATGCCACCGGTTTGGCAGGCTTTGCTATGTTCAAGAGTGACATATTCGTTGCGGCACATTTTTTCCAGCGAACGGTTGAACGCGCTGAAGTCATCAGCATGTGCCATTGGCGTTGGAAACGCTAGAAAACATAAGAGAATCAAGGATATCATTTGTTTTTTTATGATCGAGCTCTAGAATTTATTGTTAGGTTACAATTGATTTGTGCTCGCACGCTTCATGCCAACTATTCAAAACTGTCTCAGTATGATGCAGAATGACCAGTAAGGATAGTGAAGTGTCACGTACAGATGGTTTGTGTTTTGGGGCAGGGGAATACTATGAAAAAAATAGTCATTGGTCTGATTTTGGTGGCGTCGTTGTGGTTTGTGTTTGCGCCGGGACCAATTGACCCGGTTGCGTGGCAGCCGCCAGTGGACAAAGGTTTTGTTGGTGACTTTGCAGAGAATACTGATCTGTTGGCAGCCGAATTAATCCCGATTGAAGGCGGAGAAGGCCCGGAAGATGTAGCGGTTGACGCGCAAGGCCGTATATACGGTGGCTTGCATGACGGCCGGATCATCCGCTTTGACAATAATGGCAAAAACCAGGAAACTTTTGCAACCATTGACGGCGGTAGGCCGCTGGGCTTGCACTTTGATGCTGGCGGTAACCTGATTGTTGCTGATGCTTGGAAAGGCCTTCTGTCGATTAACCCTGAGGGAGAAATTACGGTACTGACGAGCGGGCACGGCGGCAGGCCCTTTGCCTTTGCTGATGATCTGGACATCGCTTCTGACGGCAAGATTTATTTCTCTGACGCCAGCGATACCTATAACCAGCCAGACTATTTGTATGACCTGTTCGAAGCGCGCGGCCACGGGCGGTTGATGGTGTATGACCCGGCCACCGGCACGACAGACATGCTTTTGGATAAACTGTATTTCGCTAACGGCATTGCCTTGTCGATGAACGAAGACTTTGTGCTGGTTAACGAAACTGGTCGTTACCGGGTGACCCGTTATTGGTTAAAGGGCGACAAGGCGGGCACTAGCGATATTTTCATTGATAATCTGCCGGGATTCCCGGACGGGATATCGTCTAACCGAAATGGCATATTCTGGCTGGCGCTGCCGTCACCGCGTAACCCGAAGGTGGATGAAATTCACCCCAATCCGTTCCTGAAAAACATTGTTGCAAAGCTGCCCAAGTCAACCCAGCCGGGCGCGATTAAGCGCGGTACTGTTGTTGGTTTGAACGAACAGGGAGAAGTTATTGCAACGTACCACGACCCTTTAGGTGAGCATGTTTATATGATCACGTCAGTGGAGCAGTTAGGTGATGTACTATATCTCGGTAGCCTTGAAGCCCCGCAAATTGGGCGATTAAAGTTAGAAAGCAAACGAGATTGAAGGAGTTACCCCGTCCCTGGCGGCGGGGTACCGAAACTTTGTACCAGCGAGCCAACCACCAAATTCCAGCCGTCGACCAGCACGAAGAAAATCAGCTTAAACGGCATGGCTATCATCACCGGTGGCAGCATCATCATGCCCATAGACATCAGGATCGATGCGACAACCATATCGATGACGATGAAGGGCACATATAGCAGGAACCCAATTTCAAATGCCCGCCGAATTTCACTGATCATGAAGGCTGGAACCACTGTCATCAACGGTATGGTTTCCGGTGTTGCAGCGGTGGAATCGCCTCCTGCCATGTCAATGAACAGCGCCAAGTCTTTGTCGCGCACATGGGTGAGCATAAAGTCTTTCATAGGCGCAGAGGCGCGGTTGAAGGCTTCGGTTTCATCGATTTCCTGGGCAATTAACGGCTCAACGCCCTGCTCCCATGCGGCAGTTAGAGTCGGGGCCATCACATAGCCTGTCAGAAACAGGGACAGCGACACAATAACAATGTTGGGCGGGCTTTGCTGAGTGCCCATTGCGCTTCGCAGCAGCGAGAAAACGATTACCATGCGAGTGAAGCTGGTCATCATGATAAGGATGCTGGGCGCGAGGCTGAGCACCGTTAGCAGCAGAATCATCTGAACGACGCGACCAGACAAGTCTCCGTCTTCACCCAAGTCAAGATTGATCGACTGTGCCAGCGCATCGCCAGCGCCCATCATGGTAAGTGCAAGTGCCGCTGGCACAAACAACAGCCCAAGTTTCAATGCTCCGGCCTTGCTGGGGCGCAGGTGTGCGATGAGGCGGGAGACCAGATTTTTCAGTGACGGATATTGCATAGTGTTAACCCGCATCGCTGGAACTCTCCTTGGTTGATTTTGAATGTTGTTGGTTTAAAGCGTTTGCTCGGGCGTCGATTTTTTTGGTGCCATCTGCGCCGAACGCCAGCAGATATTCTGTGTCGTGCCACCGCGCCACAACCAGCCGGTTTCGGGCATCGATCATTTTGCTCTCAAGAATTTCCAGCTCTTTGCTTTTAGTGCCGATTTTTGGCTGACCGGGCATAAAACCAAAACGTTTAATCGCCCAGGCAAATAATCCCAGCAGGCCAAGCACAAAAACAAGGGCGCTGAAGGCGCCGAAAATATCATCAGCCATCAGGGCCGGTCCTCTCGTGTTGGTACACTGTTAATGTCGCCGTCGGTTGCTATTTCACCGGTCTGTCCGTCCAAAGTGCGCGGATTTCCGGTGGTAAACCCTGGCGGGGTTTCAACGGTGGTGGCTTCTGCAGTGCGGTCCATCATTTTGTTGTTTTCCGCGTAAACCCGTTCCAGTATCAAAGACACAGCATGCAGGGCTTCCAGCGGGATAGGGCTTTCAACGTCGAAGGCATCAAGAAGCTCGGTCAGGTCTTTGTCCTGCCTAACCTTCACGCCTTCTGCAAAGGCGATATCAAGAATTTTTTCAGCCAGCGCGCCAGATCCTTTGGCGACAATTTTCGGTTGGGTTTGACCTCCCTCGTCGTGGGCGGGGTCTGCGCCTTTAATAGCGACCGCTTTTGGTGTGCGGGGCTGAGTGTCATTGGGTGATGTCATAGAACGACTGCGCGGTATTTCTTATTTGGTGTGAAGCTCGGCAAAATAACACCTGTTTTCACGTAATTTAAGCCAACTTGTTTGCAACTTGTTAACCATATGTGTGTCACAGTAGGCTTAACAAAATGTTACCGGATGCTCGGGAAAACCGAGGAAAGAACCAAATATGGACTTAACGTCAATTCCTTTAATGGCCGCTTTGAAAAAGCGTATGCAATGGCTGCATGCTAACCAAACTGCGCTTAGCCAAAACATCGCCAACGCCGATACACCGGGTTACAAATCACAGGAATTAGAGAAGCAGGATTTTTCTGGCTTGGTCGATGATTTATCATCGCCTGGGGCTAAGAAAATGCGAGCTGCTCCGGCAAACGGCATGCGGGCTAACCGAGCAGGCCATATGGGTCCAGGTGGCGGCGCGGCTGACGATATCAGTGTGAAAGAAGCAAAAGGCCGTGAGGAATCGCCGACCGGCAACACCGTGGTTCTTGAGGAAGAAATGCTGAAGGTGGCTGACAACCAAATGCAATACGGCATGGTGGTCAATCTCTACAAAAAGAATATGGGGCTGTTGAAAATGGCCATGGGTAAAGGCAGCGGGCGCTAGAAAGCGCTTGTGTCATTGGGTAAGCAGCGTGGGGCTGCAAAGCTGAGGTATCAATGGATCTGCAAAAAGCAATGATGGCATCTGTATCTGGGCTTCGGGCTCAATCGATCCGGATGCGGGTGATTTCTGAAAATATTGCGAACCAAAACTCTGTGGCATCCGGGCCGGGTGAAGACCCTTATCGTCGCAAGATAGTAACCTTTCAAACCGAACTTGACAAAACGCAGGGCGTTGAACTGGTTAAGGCGGGTAAAATTGCATACGACCAGAAGGCTTTTGGTCAGAAGTACGATCCGGGTAACCCAGCGGCCGACAAAGCGGGGTATGTCAAACAATCCAATGTAAATGGATTGATTGAAATGATGGATATGAAGCAGGCGCAGCGTACTTACCAATCAAACCTCAACGCACTGGAAGCCAGCCGCCGGTTGGCAACCATGACGCTTGAGCTACTGCGCTAAGAATACTTCGGGGTAAAATTTCTTCTAGTTGGGAGACGGGGCATGAATATCAAACAAATGGACGCTGTAAATGCGTATGCACAGGCATCTAAACAATTACAGCAGGGGCTTTCGGGAGCAAAGGAATCTGGTGAGGGCAGTGGAGCTGAATCCGCCTTTTCCTCTTTAGTTACCGAAACGCTCGGGGACGTTAAAAGCACAACTGCGAATATGGAAGCAACCAGCGCGAAAGCTTTGGTGGACCAGGCTGATCTGGTTGATGTGGTCACAGCGGTTTCGAACGCTGAGATGGTCGTAGAGACAGTTGTCACCGTTCGAGACAAGGTGATTGGTGCCTATAACGATATTCTGAAAATGCCAATTTAATAACGCCTTCGCCGACTTAACTTTGTCGCCTCTGGCAGTCCAACCGTGAGAAGTAAATGACCGGACCTGACGTTCTTGACGTGGCACGATTGGCGCTCACAACCCTTATTACAACGTCTTTACCCATTTTGATGGTTGCGCTGGTTGTTGGTTTAGCGATTGCGCTTTTTCAAACCATCACCCAGCTGCAGGAAATGACCCTTACCTTCGTCCCGAAAATTATTGCTGTCTTTATTTCATTGCTGCTGCTGTTTCCTTTTATGGGCCGTAACTTGAGCGACCTGATGCAACAGATTGCTGACCGCATCGTAGCTGGTGGATAAGCGCGATGCTCGGTGAAGTTCTACCCGCTGAAGCCTATGTTTTTACACTGATCCTCATGCGGTTAGGGCCGCTCGTTATGTTGATGCCTGTGCTCGGCGACAGGTCTATTCCGGCTCGGGTGCGCATGGGTTTGGCTTTTGCGCTGTCATTGATTATCTACGGTATTCACGCTGACAAAATTCCGCCAATGCCACCGCAACTATTCAATCTGTTTACTTTGATGATCCAGGAATTGTTGATCGGGTCCATGTTGGCGCTAACAGCCCGCATTTTGCTGTCAGCTACTCATACTGCGGGAACGGTTATTGCGTTCCAAACTGGTCTTGCTGCGGCTCAATCATTTGATCCGGCGCAGGGTAGCCAAAGTGTGATTGTTGCGTCATTTGTGTCGCTGGCTGCGATTACAATGATTGTGGTAACCGACCTGCATCACGTCATGATCCAGGGCTTCGCACACAGTTACATCAAATTCCCGGTTGGTGAAGCCATTCCCTATGTGGATTTCGCGGCCTTAATCGCTCGTTTTGTCTCAGATTCTTTTGCCCTTGGCTTTCAACTGGCGGCACCCTTCATTGTCTACGGCCTGATATTTAACGTCAGCCTTGGCCTTGTTGCTCGTATGATTCAGGGTTTTCAGGTGTTTTTTATTGGCATGCCGATGAATTTGTTCATGGGGTTTTTCCTAATGAGCCTGTTGATAGGCTCGTTTATGGAACTGTTTCTTGATCGATTTGAAACCCATTTGTTGTCGTATTTAGGATAGAGAATGGCCGACGAAGACGACAGTCAGAAAACCGAGGAGCCCACCCCCAAAAAGCTGGAAGAGGCCAGGAAAAAGGGCGAAGTTGCCCAAAGCCAGGAACTGAAGACTTGGTTTATGCTCGCAGCCGGTACGATTGTGGTGGCTGCGGCGGGCAGCTTCATAACTATCGGTATACGGGCGCCTCTTGCTGGCTATATTGGCCATTTGCATGAAATAGAATTCGACCGAACCGCAGGCTTGCAGATTATCAACACGCTTGTTTTTGATGTCTTTTTGATTTTGCTGTTGCCGTTTGCCATTTTTGTCGTTGCCGCGCTGGCTGGTTCGAAAATCCAGCACAAGGGTGTTTTTACCTTTGATAAGTTGAAACCGGACCTTAAGAAATTAAACCCTATAAATGGCTTGAAGAAATTCGGTTCATCAAAGATCGTCGTGGACTTTGGCAAAGCCATTGGAAAACTGGCAGCCCTGAGCCTTGTCGCATTCATTGTCATTTACCCTGAGCGCGCGCAATTAGCCGCCATTATGTTTTTACCGCCGATCGAGATTGTATCGTTGGTTCAAACTAATGTGGTTAAGTTGATGCTGGGCGTATTGATTTTGATGACAATTATCGCCGCTGTTGATTTTACTTACCAAAAATACCAGCACACCAAAAAACTGCGGATGACCAAGCAAGAGGTTAAGGACGAACGCAAGCAAACCGACGGCGACCCAAAGGTTAAACAACGTTTGCGCTCAATCCGCATGGAACGGCATTCCCAGCGTATGATGGCGAATGTGCCGCGCGCCGATGTGGTAATCACCAACCCAACCCACTATGCGATTGCGTTGGAGTATAAACACGGCTCCATGGAAGTGCCTGTTTTGATCGCCAAAGGCCTGGATGATGTAGCTTTCCGCATTCGCGATTTGGCCAAAGACCACGACATACCCATCGTAGAAAACCCGCCGCTTGCCAGGGCTTTATACGCATCGGTTGAACTGGATGAAGAAGTGCCACCAGATCACTATAAGGCAGTTGCCGAGGTAATCAGTTACATCATGAAGTTACGGCGTTCAGGCCTTGTGCCGAATGCGAAAGTGGCCGGTTGATCACGGAGTTAACAGTCCGCCGCTTTTTAAATCACAAGTGGCTCTTGCGCGGTCAATTCGAAGGCGGCTAGAGTTCACGCCAGTATTTCGCCTTTTTTTGGGGCCTCGCCAGGTAGGAAAATAATATATGGAAAGCCAACTGCCACAACCTATTCGTGATGCTCTCATGAATAATGAGGTCAAATCAGGCTTTAAACTTCTTGCAATGGCCCTTTCGGGCCTTTTGGGCGCTGGCGGTGTGTCTGTTATTACCTATTTGTTCTGGGGCGATGCCGGGGCAATTGGTGTTGGCGGTCTTACCCTTGTGATCACTGCCTTCATTCTGATTAAAGCGCTTAGAAATCTTGACACACCAATAACTGCCGGCGACCGCATGGACCGGGAGTTACTGCAAAACCTGGTAGCTGTGGACCGGCGCGCTTTAATCGTAACCCAACTTGACGGCATCTCACTTGCAGCCAATCAAGCCTTTGAAAAATTGAATGAAAAGCCAGTGCAGCGGCTGCAAGACATGGTTGCCAACGAAGATGGCCGTCAGGCAATTAATGCAGTGCTGAATACGGTGCGACAGGCAGGTAACGGTGCTGCTCAAATTGAAATGACCGAAAATGATGATGATGAACTGACGCTGGTGGGAAAGCGTGTGGGGCATCATTTGATTTGGCAGATATCCCGCCAAAACCAGCGTGTTCGCCTCGACCGGGAAAAAACCATGGTGTCTGGATGGGCAGCGCCGATTTTCGAAAAACTGGAGTGTGGTGTCATCCTGGAGGATGCCAGTGGTCATATTCAGTATGCAAATGAAACAATTCTGTTGTGGCTGGGTATTGAAGAACCGGACGCGATGCCACTTAAACTACAGTTAAAAGCGCAAAATACGCAGCTGTTGGTAGGTGGTCGTCAGCGCATTGATGTAGAGGTTACCGACATTCCGCTTAGTGCCCGCGAAGAAGGGCGTAAAATCGGACAGTTTCGGTTTATCCGTCGCCTGGACCGGGTGCGCGGCGGGCTGGCCTCTATCGAACGCGAATTTCTAATCGACCCAATTTTGGACGCAGCGCCGATCGCTATTGCCATTGTCGACCGGGACGGTGGTGTTAAGGAATATAATCAGCCGCTGAAAATTCACCCTTCGGGAGTGCGTACCGAAAGTGGCTCCAGTATTTTCGATCTTATTGTTGAAGAAGACCGCGAAGCACTGAAAGAACTTATTGAATTTGCCCACGACGGCAGGCCAGCGTCCAAGCCGCTGGATGTAACCTATAGCGGGCAGCCGGAGCGGGTCGGGCAGGTATACTCAACGTCGATCACCAAAGGTGACGATAAATACGCAATTTTGTATCTGGTTGATACAACGCAGGAAAAAAGCTTGAACGGCAATTCGTTCAAGCGTAGAAAATGCAGGCTGTTGGCCAACTTGCCGGTGGTGTTGCCCATGACTTTAACAACCTTCTAACCGCGATTATCGGCTTTTGTGACCTGTTGCTGGTGCGCCATGATGCTGGCGATCAATCGTTTTCGGACATCATTCAGATTAAACAAAATGCCAATCGTGCCGCCAATCTTGTGCGCCAATTGCTTGCCTTTTCACGCCAGCAAACCCTGCGCCCCAAAATACTCGAGGTAACAGATGTTTTGGCTGATCTATCTAGCTTGATCAGGCGTTTGATCGGCGAAACAATTGAATTGAAAGTTGTCCATGGGCGAGATCTGCCGCCGACCAAAGTTGATCAGGGCCAATTGGAGCAGGTTATTATAAACTTGGCGGTCAATGCGCGTGATGCCATGAGCAGCGGCGGCAAGCTCGAAATGCGTACGCGGTTCATTGGGGCAGATGATCCATTAGTGGACAAATATGACGTAGTGGTGCCTGACAATTATATTTTGATCGAAGTGGAAGACAACGGCTGCGGCATACCCAAGAGCAATCTGAATAAGATATTTGAGCCTTTCTTCACCACCAAGGAAGTGGGTGAGGGCACTGGGCTTGGGTTGGCGACAGTATACGGCATTGTCAAACAAACTGGCGGATTCGTGTTTGTTGAATCGGAAGTTGGCAAGGGAACTACTTTCCTACTGCTTCTTAAAGCCCAGGAAGTGGACGACAACGAGCCCGCTGAAGGTACCAAGCAGGTTGAAACTCAGGAGAAAGACCTGACCGGCAAAGGCACTATATTGATCGTAGAGGACGAAGATCCGGTAAGAATGTTTGCCCGAAGAGCGCTGGAGAATAAAGGCTACAATGTGCTTGAAGCGGATTCGGGCGAGGCGGGACTTGAGGTGCTCAATACGACCAAAACAACCATTGATTTGCTTATTACCGATGTTGTCATGCCTAATATGGATGGCCCTGCATTGGTGAATGCCGCCCGTAAGGATAGGCCTGATATGCCGGTAATTTTCATATCCGGTTACGCGGAAGACATGTTCCGCAAGGATCTGGAAGCCGAGGAGTTTCAGTTCCTGCCCAAGCCCTTTACGCTGAAAGCACTGGCGGAAACCGTTAAATCAATATTGGAATAATCAGGTGAGAGTGTGTAGGTTTCGGTGGTTTACTACCGAACTTCGGTTGTTGTTTTTCATTAAAAACCCAATGAGAACAAAAGGTGAAAATTAACACTTGGCAAATGAGAACAAACTGTGTACAAACATTCCATTGCACCCAAACAACAGCTATGGAATAAGGAACCCGAACAATGGCATTACCAAACCTCGAATTGGTTAAAGGAGCATCCATGGACAAGAGCAAGGCTCTAGAGGCAGCCCTTGGGCAAATTGATCGGGCATTCGGTAAGGGCTCGGTGATGAAGCTGGGCCAACGCGAATCCAGCATTGAGATCGAAGCTATCTCGACAGGCTCGCTTAATCTGGACATAGCGCTTGGCATTGGCGGTTTGCCCAAAGGCAGAATCATAGAAATTTACGGACCGGAAAGTTCGGGTAAGACAACGCTGGCCCTGCACGCTGTTGCCGAAGCGCAAAAAGCGGGCGGTATTGCTGCATTTGTTGATGCCGAGCATGCGCTCGATCCAATTTATGCCCGTAAGCTGGGCGTTGATGTCAATGAGCTTTTGATCAGTCAGCCGGATACTGGTGAACAGGCGCTTGAGATCACCGACACACTGGTTCGTTCTGGTGCCGTCGACATTTTGGTGGTTGATTCTGTAGCGGCCCTGACGCCGCGCGCGGAACTGGAAGGCGAGATGGGGGACAGCCATGTTGGCTTGCAGGCCCGATTGATGAGCCAAGCGCTGAGGAAATTGACTGCGTCAATTTCAAAATCGAATACCATTGTCATTTTCATCAATCAAATTCGGATGAAGATTGGTGTAATGTATGGCAGTCCCGAGACCACAACAGGCGGCAATGCGCTGAAGTTTTATGCGTCCGTTCGCCTCGATATTCGCCGTATTGGCCAGATAAAAGACAAAGACGATATTGTTGGTAATGCCACTCGGGTGAAGGTGGTGAAAAACAAGGTTGCACCACCTTTTAAACAGGTTGAGTTTGACATTATGTACGGCGAAGGCGTGTCCAAAATGGGCGAAATTATCGACCTGGGCGTTAAGGCTGGTGTGGTCGAGAAATCTGGCTCTTGGTATAGTTACTCAAGCCAACGCATTGGGCAGGGACGCGAAAATGCCAAGCGTTTTCTTTTGGAAAACTCAGATATTTCAGAGGAGATCGAACAACTTATCCGCCAAAATGCGGGGTTGGTTAATGAAGCCATGTTGACTGAGCCCTCGACAGATGAAGATGCTGGGTAATTTAGCATGTAGTCTTTGAACTGGTGAATTTTGGCCAGCGAGTCTAGCAGAAAAAAAGGGGTGGATTTCCACTCCTTTTTTAGTGCCTTGGCCAACGGGACGCCTTTTGTTGCCGGAGTACCAGTAATCGTCGAAAATTACCGATGCATGCTGCTTCAAGCAGTATAATTTCCTTGAGAAATACCGCGCCTTCTATACATAGTCTGTTGCAATTGTGTTGCTCGCTGTTGGGGTACACATTTCGTTAGCTGGAGAGGCGTTGACTATGTCGAGCATTAAGACGGGAACAGGGACTGCTACAGGTTCTGGTTCGAATAAGAGCACCAATGAAATCAGGAAGACTTTCCTGGATTTTTTTGCGGCTAATGGTCATAGCGTTGTACCATCCGCGTCGTTGGTGCCTGTCAACGATCCGACGCTAATGTTCACCAACGCTGGTATGGTACCCTTTAAGAACGTATTCACCGGTGCGGAAAGCCGGCCTTACAGCCAGGCAACTTCGTCGCAGAAATGTGTGCGTGCGGGCGGCAAACACAACGATCTTGACAATGTGGGCTATACAGCCAGGCATCATACGTTTTTTGAGATGTTAGGTAATTTCTCTTTTGGTGACTATTTCAAGGATCAGGCGATTTCGTTGGCGTGGGAGCTGATTACTAAAGAGTATGGTATCGACTCTGATCGGTTAACAGTGACAGTTTATCACGATGATGATGCGGCTTACGACCTATGGCGCAAAATTGCTGGCCTGCCGGAAGAACGTATTATCCGAATTGCCACAAATGATAATTTTTGGTCCATGGGCGAGGTTGGCCCCTGCGGTCCTTGCTCTGAAATCTTCTATGACCACGGCGACCATATATGGGGAGGCCCTCCGGGAAGCGCGAACGAAGACGGTGATCGCTTTGTTGAAATATGGAACCTGGTATTCATGCAGTATGAACAGCGCAGCGGCGCTGGCCGTGTGAATTTGCCACGCCCCAGTATTGATACAGGTATGGGTCTGGAGCGTATTGCAGCTTTGCTGCAGGGTACCCATGACAACTATGAAACAGATACTTTCAAACGGTTGATTGCCGCCTCCGTTGATGCCACAGGGGCGAACGAAACCGATGTGACGCGTAGCTCTCACCGGGTTATTGCGGACCATTTGCGGGCCTGTAGTTTCCTAATTGCTGACGGTGTGTTGCCGTCCAATGAGGGGCGTGGCTATGTCCTGCGCCGTATCATGCGCCGAGCAATGCGTCATGCCCACTTGTTGGGGTCGAAGGGTCTGGTAATGCACCAGTTGACGCCGTCACTGGTCGGCGAGATGGGGCAAGCATTTCCTGAGTTGATCAGGGCGGAGCGGTTGATCGAGGAAACTCTGAAACTGGAGGAATCTAAATTCCGTCAAATGCTTGAAAAAGGCATGCGTTTGCTTGACGACGAAGTCGGAAAAATGTCCGGTGATACACTGGCGGGCGATGTGGCCTTCAAGCTTTATGATACGTTTGGGTTTTCGCTCGATTTGACTCAGGACGCTCTGCGTTCACAAAATCTCAAAGTTGATGTTGATGGCTTCAATACTTCGATGGAGGAGCAGAGGGCCAAGGCACGCGCTGCCTGGTCAGGTTCGGGCGATGCAGCCACCGAAACGGTTTGGTTTGACCTGCACGACGAGCACGGCGCGACGGAGTTTGTTGGCTATACGTCGCAGCAGGCAGAGGGCCAGGTTATAGCCTTGGTTAAAGGCGGAGGGCTGGTAGATAAAGTCGCGGCAGGCGACGAGGTCGCGATCGTCACGAATCAAACACCTTTTTACGGCGAGTCCGGCGGGCAAATGGGCGACACTGGATGGCTGCTGGCTGACGGTGCGAAAGTGACTGTCACTGACACCACTAAAAAGGTAGGCGCATTGCATGTGCATGTTTGCTGTGTGGACGAGGGATCAATTGAAGTTGGTCAGGTAATTGACATGACGGTTGATAGTGAACGCCGCCGCCAGTTGAGGGCTAATCATTCAGCAACCCATATACTTCATGAAGTGTTACGCCGCGAACTGGGCGAACATGTTACCCAGAAGGGATCATTGGTTGCGCCCGAGAAGTTGCGATTTGACATATCTCACCCCAAGGCTATTGAGGGCGCTGAACTGGATGCGATTGAGATTGCTGTTAATGACGCGGTGCGTAATAACTCCAACGTTCAAACCCGGTTGCTTAGTTTTGATGACGCTGTCGAGGCCGGAGCAATGGCTTTGTTCGGTGAAAAATACGGCGACGAAGTGCGCGTGGTCTCTATGGGGCGTGCTGCGAACGAAGGCGCGGCTGATTTTTCTGTCGAGCTATGTGGCGGCACTCATGTGGACCGGCTCGGTGAAATCGGCCTGTTCACCATCACATCTGAAAGTGCCGTTTCATCGGGGGTTAGGCGTATAGAAGCCTTAACCGGGGCTGCTGCTCATGCGCACCTTGTCAAACAACAGAAATTACTTAAAGCCGCCGCCGCAATAGTTAAGTCTAGTCCTGAAGAGCTGGGCGACCGCGTTGCTGCGCTTCAAGCTGAGCGGAAAAGTCTGGAAAAAGAGCTGGCCGAAACACGCAAACAGGCGGCGATGGGCGGTGGGTCGTCTGCAACAGGCCCGGAAACCAAGCTCGTCAACGGTACACAATATCTGGGCCAGGTTCTGGCCGGTGTCAGTCCCAAAGATCTGCGCGGTCTGGCAGACGACACCAAGAAAAAAATTGGTAGCGGTGTTGTGGTATTGATTGCGGTTAATGATGGCAAAGCTGCGGTGCTGGTTGGGGTTACTGATGACCTGACAGATACTATCAGTGCTGTTGATCTTGTGCGTGTTGCTGCAGCAGCGGTTGGTGGTAAGGGCGGCGGCGGGCGTGCTGATATGGCACAAGCTGGCGGACCCGATGGAGATAGTGCACAACAAGCTGTTGATGCTGTTGAAGCAGCGCTTGCCGGATAAACTACACAGACGCTGCAGTGGTGATGGAGACAAATTATTCAATTATCAGCTAATCCGCCTCGTTCCCTAGCAAAACGCACCTCGGATTTTTTCGAGCTTGGGCGATTTGGAGGCCGCGGCGCTGCGTTGTTTGAGTATTTTATGATTGTTTTGATTGCTGTGAATGTTGCAGCGGTCACCCTTGAAACAGTGCCGTCAATTTGGCGACGATATCAAACGCTATTCTACTGGTTTGACCTGATTTCAGTGTTGATTTTTACCGTTGAATATCTTTTGCGCGTATGGGCCAGCGCTGAAAGCGATAGTGCTGTTGGTAAATCGCATTGGAAGCGACGGCTGCGCTATATGTGTTCCCCGCTTGCGGTCATTGATTTGCTGGCGATTTTACCTTTTTACATCGGTATGTTTGCCGCTGTTGATTTGCGCGGGTTGCGTATATTCCGGCTGCTGCGGATGCTAAAACTCTTTCGTTATTCACCGGCATTGGCCTCGCTGTCTCGGGTTTTGTATATGGAGCGCCGGGCGCTGGTTGCAGCCTTTATTATAATGGTCGGACTGCTGTTCTTTTCAGCAACCTTAGCATATTTGATTGAACGGACAGCTCAACCGCAGGCTTTCGGCAGTATTCCAGCGGCGCTGTGGTGGGCGCTTTCTACCCTGACAACGGTTGGCTACGGCGATGTTGTGCCGGTAACGGCGGGGGGTAAGTTACTGGGCGGGGTGGTTATGGTGTTGGGCTTCGCTTTTTATGCGGTTCCTATCGGCATTATTGCCTCAGGCTTTTCCGACGAGGTTCACAGGCGCGAATTTGTTGTACCGCTAAAGGTTGTTGATAGTTTCCCGATTTTCCAACAATTGAGCACTGAAGTAGCGTCCGAGCTTGCCTCAAGGTTACGCACCTTAAATGTGGCGCCTGGCACGGTGATTACCCATAAAATGGATATGCACAATGGTTTGTATTGTATTTTATCCGGGGAAATAAGTGCATTCTTCAATCACCGGGCAGTCCGCTCACTAACGGCGATTATTTCGGCGAATACGGCATTATAATGGAAGGTGGTGAGCAACCTTCTACCGTCGCACGACAGCAGTCTAAAATAATGCGACTCGAAAGCGCTGATTTCCATACACTTGTTTCTATTTACCCGGAGTTAAATGATGCAATAGGCGATTATAGAAAACACAGGCTCGCAGAGATGGTTGACGGTGGTATTCTTAGTGCAAATGATTGCAATGCCATCTTGGAAAAATAGGTAAATCATATTAAATTTATATGTTGGTAAGCTTTTGTAGGCAGTATGGAATTGGGGTAAAATACGACCTACCAAGTGAATGATTTTTTGCCAAAGGTATGCAGTGTTCTCACGCCTTAATTTGATAGCCTTTTCATTGCTTTTCGGCTGGACGCCAGGTCCGGCATCAGCGTTATGGATGGGCGATACAGCAGAACTTGGAGGTCGCAGTTCTCTTCAGGTTCTGCAATTTTTGCATGAAGATTATCCACCCTACATCTACAAAAAAAATGGCAAGGTTGTAGGCACTGTGGCGACGCTGGCTACAGAAATTGCTGGCCGCGCCGGGTATGTTATCAAGTGGCGCCAAACAGCTTACCGTCGATTGGTTCGCGAAGTTCAGTTAAGTTCCGGGCCACTATGCGCCGCAGGTTATCATCAAGGGCATAGAGATTCGTATGATGTCCTGGCATCGAAACCGTTTGGGTGGTTTCCAGGGTCTGCATTGGCGATTAGAACCTCTGATTTCCATTTGTTTGATAAGCATGGTTCCATCTCGGATATCATGAATGATGCATCGCTGCGCGGTGCATTTCTTATGGGTGCGAAATATATAGGCGTTAGCGAAGATGTCAGGTCAGGGCGAGTTGAGCGTCATATTCTTATTGGTAGCACCGATGTGGAACTTGGTCTGCTCGTGGCTCGAAATAGGGTGCATTTTGCGGTTATTAACTCTGATCAGACTAACTACATGATAAAGAACGTGGATTCGGCGTCTAACTTGGCTGTTTACAGGCCTTCGGGGATGGCACCGCCGCGTGATGTAGGCTTCATTTGTTCTAAAACAACTGATGATGAAATTTGGCAACGGCTGAACAACGCGATTGAACCACTCCAGCCTTATGATAGTTGGGAGTGGGAGATAAAAAAAGCCGCTCCAAAATAGGGCGGCTTTTTTGCTGTGGAACGACTAGCCTAGGACATTTTGGCTTTCAGGTTGCTGTCGATCTTGTCGAAAAACTGGCCCGTGGTCATCCAACTTTGGTTAGGGCCGATCAACAAGGCTAAATCTTTAGTCATCGATCCTTTTTCAACGGTCTCGATACAGGTTTTTTCGATCAGCTCACCGAAGGCTGTAACCTCGGGTGTGTTGTCCATCATGCCGCGGTATTTAAGGCCGCGTGTCCAGGCAAAGATCGATGCAATTGGATTGGTCGACGTCTCCTTGCCCTCCTGATGCTGGCGATAGTGGCGTGTAACGGTGCCGTGTGCGGCCTCGGCTTCGACGGTTTTTCCGTCAGGCGTCATAAGGACTGAGGTCATCAATCCAAGCGAACCAAAGCCCTGAGCGACGGTATCCGATTGAACATCGCCGTCGTAATTTTTACAGGCCCAAACAAAACCGCCAGACCATTTCAGCGCGCAGGCCACCATATCGTCTATCAGGCGGTGTTCGTATGTCACGCCAGCGTCTTTGAATTTGTCTTTGAACTCGGCTTCAAAAACTTCTTCAAACAGGTCTTTGAAACGGCCATCATAGGCCTTGAGAATGGTGTTTTTAGTGGATAGGTAAACAGGCCATTTGCGCGCCAAGCCATAATTCATGCAGGCGCGGCCGAAGTCGCGGATTGATTCGTCCAGGTTATACATGCCCATGGCAATGCCTGAATCGGCAAATTCGTAAACTTCTTTTTCGATCGCTTCGCCGCCGTCAGAAGGTTCAAACTTCATTGTCAGTTTACCTGCTCCCGGCAAAAGAAAATCAGTGGCGCGGTATTGGTCGCCGAAAGCGTGACGCCCGATAACAATTGGTTGGGTCCAACCGGGAACCAGGCGAGGTACATTTTTGATGATAATCGGCTCGCGAAATACCGTGCCGCCCAGGATGTTGCGGATGGTACCGTTGGGACTGCGCCACATTTTTTTCAGGTCAAATTCTTCGACCCGTTGCTCGTCTGGTGTAATCGTCGCGCATTTAACACCCACACCGTGTTCTTTAATAGCATTGGCAGAATCGATGGTTATCTGGTCATCTGTTTCGTCACGTTTTTCAACAGAAAGGTCATAATATAGCAGATCAACGTCCATATAGGGCTGAATCAGCCGCTCGCGGATCCATTGCCAAATAATGCGTGTCATCTCATCGCCATCGATTTCAACGATCGGATTTTTTACTGCTATCTTACTCATATGTCCCTCAACTCTTTATAATAGATAGCGCCGTATTGGCGCAAAGGCGCCGAATGTCAGCCCAGATACCCGGGTCGATTTGGGCGAACACTAACACCTCAAACCCTTGATTTGAAGTGCAAAGTAGACATGTCGTTTTATTTTCAAGCTTACATGGCTTTATTGATTTTGGGTTTGCCTGTTATGTGTATCGAGGAAGGCGATAGCTTCTGCTGGGGAGGTTACAACGGTTAACAGGTCTGCATTCTCTGGCGAGGCAAATCCGTCCCCGACTACGTGGCTTACCAGCTCCACCAGCGGAGACCAGTAACCATTTGTGTTTACCAATATAATTGGTTTGCTATGCAAACTGAGTTGGGCCCATGTCATCATTTCCAGCGTTTCATCTAATGTGCCCAGGCCGCCTGGCAGCACGATGAAGGCATCTGAGCGCTCAAACATCATTTTCTTGCGCTGGTGCATGTCATCGGTGACATGCAGTTCCGCCAGTCCGGGCTGGGTGATTTCAATGTCATCCAAATGCTCGGGAATGATGCCAACGACGTCGGCGCCGTTATTCTGTGCGGCGCGGGCCACTACACCCATAAGGCCAACACTGCCAGCACCGTAGACCAACGAAAGCTCAGCTGCGGCAATCCGTTGTCCAAGCTCCTCGGCTTGTTTTTGGTATAAGTCTTTGTTACCAAGGCGAGATCCGCAGTAGACGCACACTGACTTTATTGGATTCGATTTTTGCATGCGGGTGCTCCTGACAGTTGGATTTTATCGTGTGAACAAACTTTTGACATGTTTATGTTAAAATTATCTATAATAATAATGTCCGGATTGTTAAGACGTATATGAAACCGGGTAATAGAGCTAATGACAGCGCTCGCCCTTCGTGAGTAGTGATAGAATATGGCCCTGCTGGCAAACGCTTCTGGGAAAAACAATATTTTCGCCTTCCTTGCTGTGGCCATTGGCCTTGGCTTAGCGATTTATTATGTTTTCTCCGGTGAACCTGATGCGGCGACAGAAGCTGGCCAGCAACCGACCGAGGTTGACGCTGTTGCGCCTGCAGAAGTAGCGCTGGTGCCCGAATTTGATCTTGTGAGAATTTCACGGGGTGGAACCGGTGTTATAGCCGGACGCATGGCAGCTGGTGCTGATGTGGCACTTTATGCCAACGGGGTTAAAGTTGCAGAAGTTGTTGCAAACGAAGACGGCGAATGGGTGATCATTCTTGATCAGCCTCTAGAAGCTGGGTCAGTTGAACTCAATCTTAAGGCGGTGGACAGAAAAACCAAGAGCGCGTCGGAAGCCAGACAAGTTGTGGTCGTTTCAGTACCTGAACGCGATACCGATCGTTTCATTGAAAGCCAGCAGAACGGTGTTGTTGCGGTGTTGACGCCAAAACAGGGGAACGGACCCAGTACCGTGCTGCAAAAGCCTGGTGTTGCGGCATATGCTGAAGTTGGTGACAGCCTGAGTGTCGATACGGTGGATTATGGCGCTGGAAATGGCTCAATAGTTACCGGTCGTTCGCTGCCGAGGGTAGAGGTACGGTTATATCTTGATGGTCAGTTTATTGACAGTGTGCGGGCAGACGATAGTGGTCGCTGGACCATTCCGCTTGCGAGCCAGTCACTGACTGACGGTGACCATATGATTAGAGTTGATCAAACCGTCGGTGACGGGCAGGTTCAGTTGCGGGTGGAGCAGCCGTTTGTTACAGGTCAGCCAATAGATCAAAGTCTGGCGGAGGGCGGTGTTTTCGTGCGCCCTGGCAATTCGTTGTGGCAAATCGCTCGACAGCTATATGGCTCAGGCGTTCGCTATACATTGATATTCGGTGAAAACAGCGAACAAATTGCGGATCCAGACCTTATTTATCCCGGCCAGGTGTTTAAGTTGCCGGTTAAGCCGTAACAGGCGGCTTTACGGTTGCGCACTCGGCCCAGCTAAAATTTGACACTCGTACTTTTAGCAGGACTTCAGGTGAGACCTGAGGGTACGAAGGTGCGATTCTGCATGCATTAAAATTGTTGTTAGCGCCACTAGCAGATCATTTCCTCGCAGCCTTTCCTTGGTAACTGTCAAGCTGTCAAAATGCACATCGCCCCTATCGTCGATCGAATAGGCACCATCAATTTTTCGATTGTTGAGATAAAGGCGTTCGATAGCCTGTGCACGGTGACTTGCATTTTCAATTGTATAATAAAGCCTGCCAAGGACGGCTTGCAGTCGTACAACGTTTGTTCCGTCGCGCCGTTCTTTTGCCACAGCCTTGAAACGCATGCCCTCCCAATCAAACGCAATATGGTCAAACTGCTGATTGTCGAGAGATGCAAGACGCTGTTCAGCCTGATTGATCGATTGTTCAAGTTTCATCAGATTTTGGCCTGCTACATTTTAAAACTAAACCAACGACCCCTTTGCTAAGCATGGCTCTTTGCTCTTAAACAAGCGTTAACGCACATTATAGATTTTTGTTTATCTTTTCGAATGTCTCTTCGTTGACCTGTTTTCTTGACGTATGGGGCGAAAATCGCCAGTGTGTGGCAAAATTCCATACTACTGGAATGAATATGCTAGGACCAATCTGGTGAACGGCTGAAGCCGAAAGATTTGCCAAAAATTACAGGATGTAGATTAATGAAAGCGTCAGACGCTGTATTGACCCCAATCCATAAAGAGGGCCACAGGTTTATCGCAGTATTTTTTGCGGTGTCTTTGCTGTTGTTTTATTTTATTGCGCCAACATTGGGTTGGGTAGGTTTGCTAGTAACCGCATGGTGCATTTATTTCTTCCGCGACCCCAAAAGGGTTGTGCCAGCAGCCAAAGGTGTGCTGGTCAGTCCTGCAGACGGTACCGTAAGCGCCGTTGTGGAGGTTGACCCGCCCGCGGAACTGGGCATGGGCGACGAACCTTTGATGCGGATATCGATTTTCTTGTCGGTTTTTAATGTGCACGTTAATCGTGTGCCTGCAGCGGGTAAAATCACCGGTCTTGCTTATGTGCACGGTAAGTTTCTCAGTGCTGCTGATGAAAATGCCGGCGAGGAAAATGAGCGCCAGCTTGTGCGCATGACCACGGAGGATGGTCACGATGTTGCTTTTGCGCAGGTCGCCGGTTTAGTAGCGCGCCGCATTCTTTGTGATTTGAAAGAAGGCGATGAAGTTGCGCGTGGTGATCGGTTTGGCCTAATTCGCTTCGGTAGCCGGACCGATATTTATCTGCCTAAGGAATTGGCGGCGACTGTGGACGTTGGACAAACAATGATCGGCGGTGAAACGATCATTGCGCGAAGCGTTTAATCTGTCGATTAAGCAGCTAAACCCAGAAGGTTAGATTTGATGCGTGCAATTTCGATCAGAATCATCTTACCCAGCGTGGTGACGCTCTGCGCCTTCATGGCCGGAGTGACAGCCATTCGCTTTGCACTGGCAGGCAAATGGGAATTGGCAGTCGCGTCAATTGCTCTGGCCGGTGTATTTGACGGCCTTGATGGTACTGTTGCTCGTTTGCTGAAAAGTACCAGTAAATTTGGCGCTGAACTGGACAGCCTTTCCGACGTGGTTTCCTTCGGCGTGGCACCCGCCGTTGTACTATATCTGTGGACACTAGAGAGCCTTGATCGATTGGGCTGGGCGGTAGCCCTTATCTATGCAACGGCGATGGCCTTGCGTTTGGCCCGCTTTAATGCGCGGATGGAAGATGAAGAAGAGCCTCGTAAACGGCTGGGCTATCTTACAGGTGTTCCAGCTCCCATGGGGGCAGGGCTTTTGTTGATGCCGATGATGATAGATTTGGCAACCGCTGGAAGCCTCGTTCGGGATTTGCCGTTTTTTGTTGCGGCTTATGCAGTGGCAATTGCTTTGCTAATTGTATCGACAATTCCTACATTGTCGCTCAAAGTTTTTCGGGTTTATCGGTCTGCATTTGTTCCAGTTATGTTGGTTATAGGCATGGTAATAGCGGGCCTGTTCGTGCGAACATGGGCAGTGATGGTTGGCATCGGTGTGTTCTATATTGCCAGTTTGCCTTTTTCGGTTTTTGCCTACAAGCGCAGAAGTGCCACGAAGGGTGGACGGCGCCCCTGAAGCGCGTTTCTCATCCAAAATCAAATGAAACTCTCGGTTCAAGTTAACCATTTTCGCAATCATGTGTTGATCGCTTGCCCAAGCGTGGTCGCCCCAAACCGTTAAAGTTTGGCATTCAACTTGCTTATTAAACCGTGAAATGATGACCGTGAAAGTCCTTGGGATTTCTAAGTCATATAAAACAAGGGTTTATACCAAGTCGGAAGGTCGGCAAAAATGGCACAGACATCAAAATATTCACGGCACAATAGGGCAAAAACAATACGTGCAGGCGCAGTCACAGCGTGCTTGCTGGTTTTGCCAGCATGCGCCAGCCAAAATTTGTGGCAGGGCGAAGAGGTTCTAGTTGAGGCACGGCAGCAGGCGCTGGAACAGGATGTTGGATTTGTCTCAGAAGATCACCGTGCCCTTCGAGATAGGTTTAATGCGCTTGAACGGCTTTACGTGGAACTTGTTCAGCATGTGCGTGCGCAAGAAGCGGTTCTCGCAGGTATCAACAAGAAGGTCGCCAATGTAGAGAAAGACCCCAAGGTTCAGGCATCAGTCGGACGCGTTCGTAACGATGTATCTGTTATTCGTGATCAATTGAAGAAGCTTGAAAATAGATTGTTTTCAGTTGAGATGGCCGAGACCAGTAAACCCGCATTTGTCGCCAAGGCCAAGGCACCAACTGGTCGCGCTGAGGCGGCTGCCGACGTTGACAAATCGGCCGCGGCAGACGCAACCCCGGTTAGCAATGTGAAACGAAACGAAGAAGCTTTTTTTGGGATTCATCTGGCGTCCTTCCGCAGCAAAGATCAGGTTAACAGCGGCTGGAGCAATCTTGCCCAGACCTATTCCAGTGATCTTCAGGGCTTGACACCACTGCTTTATGTGCAAAGCCAGGAGGGTATAGGAACTTTCATGCGGTTGGTAGCGGGTCCGTTGATTAGCGAGCAGGAAGCGGATGCCCTATGTACGCGTATTAAACGTATCAGTGCTGATCAATATTGCCGCGTTTCAGAATATCAGGGCGAACCCATCGGTTGAGTGTGTGATGAGTGAGGGTCAGTTGTCTGCCTCGAGTCCCCGATCAACATTCAACCTTTGTTGAAAAACCGAGACAGAACAGTATATTCGCAGCAAAAAAGTCACAGTCCTAGGTTGCCAAACATCTGAATGTTAAGTTTTTATGAAGGAAACTTGACAGCGCGCGGCGAATCCAGTTCGATGTCATTCCATCAGTTGGATTGGAATTGTGCTGGTTAGCTTGGGGAGGTGATACCAGTCATTTGGCGCACTAGTTTGCAGCCGTCTATCCAAATCTGATACCGGGCCTCACCTGGGGGTTTCGCTCGGAATAGGCGCGGTGCTTTTGCTTTTAACGGCAGTGCACCGCGCCTTATTTATTTACGCTGCATTCGCAGGCGAAAGTCTCACCATTAAAATAGCCGTTTCAACTATTCATTCGTACGTTTGCAGAGCCTACATGCGTGCCTAGATCATGATATTTGTATCAGTGCCCAAACTCATGGTGCAAGACTTGGTGAGCTTGCCATTGATTGCACCGTGGTTTTCTGCCGGCTTGGATGATCGCCACGCAACGGACCGCCATATCACCCCAAGTGATGATTGCACCATAGCCAGCCCCGCGCTGCCCAAAGCGATGAAAATTCCCAAGATAATCAAATGACTTACACTCACAGTATTTTCCCTTTGTTCTTTATTTGTTCCTACCAGATATTTAATATAACGGTCAAGAACAAAATGAGAACAAATATGCCTAACATAGTATCCTGCGCCATAAAAACGTGAGGCGATGGGTGGTTTCATTGGCAATGTCCATGTTTGGTGGTAAAGGAGAGGTAAGTGAGCGATTGATATCAGTCGCGATTAGTAAATGAGAATTGTTATGTCCTTGGACGTCAGTGCTGAAAACAGCGCAGATGGTCGGCGCCCCAAGTCCGAAGAGGCTGAGGCCGCGGAAACGCCCGGAAAAAGCAGATCCGGCAACAGGCGAAAGCCAAAACGTGGTCGACGGTACGCTGACACTGCAGAACAAATTCCTGAACGTGGAAGGGCGCTGGCTCGACATGGTCGTTCTGGTCAGACTTCGGGGCAAAAAAAACAACGTAGAGAAAACGGCAAGGCGAGGCCGCGCCGAGGCGCGGTCTATAGCGCCATTGATTTGGGCACCAATAATTGCCGGCTCTTAATAGCAAAACAGTCAAAAAACGGTTTCAGAGTGATTGATGCTTTTTCGCGCATTGTCCGGCTCGGTGAAGGCGTCGGGGCGGACAATCGCTTGTCTGATGAGGCCATGGACCGAACAGTCGAGGCCTTGAAAGTTTGCGCTGAGAAACTTGCCCGTCGCAATGTTAACTGCATGCGTCACGTGGCAACAGAAGCCTGCCGTATAGCGGATAACTCTGATGAGTTTGTAGCCCGCGTTAAACGAGAAACGGGTATTAATCTTGATGTTATCTCAGCGGGAGAAGAGGCGCGATTGGCTGTTCTTGGATGCCAATCTCTGATTGCGCCTGAAATGAAAAATGTTCTGGTGTTTGATATCGGCGGCGGCAGCACGGAATTGATTTGGGTTAAATGCCGGAAGGGCAGTGTGAACGAAATTCATGGCTGGATGTCTGTTCCCTGGGGCGTGGTGAATTTAACTGAAGAATATGCCGGATCGCAAATTCAAGATAGGGGTCAACAATACCGAAGTATGGTTGATACCATCGCGGGCCAATTGCAGGCTTTTGAAGATGCTCATACTCTTAGCGCGGTACTTGGTGGCCAAGACACCCAGTTTTTGGGCACATCTGGCACAGTTACTACGCTTGCCAGTTTGCATCTCGGCTTACCGCACTACATTCGTGATAAAGTGGATGGAGCCTGGATGAGGTCAGGTGACGTCAGCGCGTTGTCTCGTCGGGTTGCTGAAATGTCGCCGCAGGAACGCGCTGCAGAGCCTTGCATCGGTGAAGAACGTGCGATTTGGTCGTTGCCGGCTGTGCCATCTTGGAATCTATTTTAAACATGTGGCCAATGCCCAGTTTGCGAGTTGCAGACCGTGGTATCCGAGAGGGCATTTTGCGGGGCCTGATGCAAATCGACGAGCCGCCTCGTCATGTTATCAAGCCTTCAAATCAAAATGCACTGCAAACAAGCGAACGATTGGAAAACAATCGCGGGGATCGGGCTGTCTAATGTCAAAAGGATGGAACAGGCAGTCACAGACTAAGAGCCGCGCGCGTGGGGCCAAGGTGCGGGTGAAGTCCGCGCGAGGGCGGAAGCCGTCGTCAACCCGTTGGCTGCAGCGGCAATTAAATGATCCTTATGTGGCGGAGGCCAACCGTTTGGGCTATCGCACACGTGCAGCCTTCAAGCTTTTGGAGCTGGATGACCGCTACGATTTCATTAAGGGCGCAAAAAGGGTCGTTGACTTGGGCTGCGCACCGGGTGGCTGGACACAGATTTTAACCAAAAAACTGCCAACTGGTACTCAGATCATTGGTATTGACTTACAAGAAGTGGAGCCCATTCAGGGAGCCGAGTTGTGGGTTATGGATTTTCTTGGCGCTGAGGCCGAAGAAAAGCTGATGGCCGCGCTAGACGGACCAGTTGATTTGGTAGTTTCCGATATGGCCAACTCTGCCACCGGTCATCGACAAACTGATCAAATGCGCACCATGGCGCTGTGTGATGCGGCGCTGGATTTCGCAATCAAAGTGTTGGGTGAAGATGGTACTTTTGTTGCCAAAGTATTGCAGGGCGGTAGTGACACCTCATTGATGACTAGAATGCAGCAGCATTTCAAGTCAGTAAAGCACGCCAAGCCGCCAGCCAGTAGAGCCGATTCGAAGGAATGGTTCGTTCTTGCCCAAGGCTTTAAGGGTAAAAAATAGCCGGAAATTGCTGTCTGAATTGCAGACTCGCGCGGATGTGAAGCCATAGGTGCAGAATCCCGTTGCATTTTGCTGCCGCTTCGCGGTATTGAAGCGCGAACATCCAAACCCTGGATCCAAGTGGATTTCGCCTTTCCCACATAAGATTGAAAGGCTAGGGCCACAGCACCATATGGTGCGAAGCCCCTAGAAACGCAGGACTTATTATGGATATTCGCCTCGGCCTAACGTTTGATGACGTTCTTCTTTTACCCGCAGCTAGTGATGTGATGCCCGCTCAAGTGAATGTGGCAACCCGCGTTACAAAGTCAATTAACCTGAACATACCGCTATTGTCCGCTGCAATGGACACTGTAACCGAAGCGCCCATGGCTATTGCTATGGCGCAAGCCGGCGGCATAGGGGTTTTGCACCGCAATATGACCGATGAAGAACAGGCGGCTATGGTGCGTTCGGTGAAGAAATACGAATCCGGTATGGTTGTTAACCCGGTCACTATGTTTCCCGATCAAACACTAGCCGATGCTATGGAGCTGATGGGGCGCCATAAAATATCAGGCATTCCTGTTGTTGAGCGCGGCGACGGCACTGGCGCCAATAAACTTGTTGGAATTTTGACGCACCGTGACGTGCGCTTTGCCACACATATGGATCAACCTGCCAGTGAGCTGATGACGAAAAAGGTCATCACAGTTAAAGAGGGGGTGTCATCCGATGAGGCCAAGCGCCTGTTTCACACCCACCGCATTGAAAAACTAATTGTTGTCGATGATGAATATCGCTGTGTTGGGCTGGTAACAGTCAAAGATATGGAAAAAGCAGTCGCACACCCCAATGCCTGTAAAGACAGCAAGGGCCGTCTGCGGGTTGCTGCCGCGACAACTGTTGGTGACAAGGGCTTTGATCGAGTTGGTGCGTTAGTGGATGCAGAATGCGATTTGATTGTGCTCGATACCGCTCACGGCCATTCTTCTCGGGTTGTCGAGCAGGTGGAACGTATAAAAAAGGCTTACGGCAATGTGGATCTGATTGCAGGCAATATCGCCACCGAGGAGGCCGCCAAGGCGTTGATCGGTGCAGGCGCTGACGGTCTCAAAGTAGGTATTGGCCCAGGGTCTATTTGCACAACCCGTATTGTTGCAGGCGTGGGCGTGCCGCAGCTAACTGCGGTTAATGATGTGGCTGAGGCCGCGAATAAGCAGGATATTCCCATTATTGCAGACGGTGGTTTAAGAACATCAGGTGATGTAGCCAAAGCCATCGCAGCAGGTGCTAACCTATGTATGGTTGGTTCGTTGCTTGCGGGCACCGAAGAGGCACCCGGCGAAGTATTCCTGTATCAGGGTCGGTCTTATAAAGCGTACCGCGGCATGGGCTCTGTCGGCGCTATGGCGCGTGGCTCGGCCGATCGCTATTTCCAGGATGATGTTAAAGATGCACTAAAACTGGTACCAGAAGGCGTTGAAGGACAAGTGCCATACAAAGGCAGCACCTTCAATGTATTGCACCAGTTGGTGGGCGGTCTGCGCGCCAGCATGGGCTACACAGGTAACCGGACTATTGATGACATGCGCACAAAAGCGGAATTTGTACGCATCACTAATTCCGGTCTGCAGGAAAGTCATGTGCACGATGTTACCATCACGCGCGAGTCTCCCAATTACCCTGCTAAATAAAGTCAGGACTAACCAATGCGCCCTGCAGCTCGCCTTCAAGCGGTAATTGAAATCCTTGACGGGGTAGAAGAGGGTATTTGTACTCTCGCCGTCCCTGCCGACCGGGTTGTGGCAGACTATTGTCGAAGGCGGCGTTTTATAGGATCAAAAGACCGCAGGGCAATCTCGGGCCTGGCTTACAGTGTTATTCGCCGCCGAGGGTTTCATGTTTGGCGTGTGGCCAGAGCTAAGTTACCGATGTATGGACGTAACCTGTTGATCAGCCATTTGGTGGACACGGCGCCTGATGACTTGCAATTATTCGGTGATGCAGCCCCGCACAGTCCGGCGGCCTTGACGGTGAGCGAGCAACAAGCCGTTACCGGTTTTGCTGCCCCGATATCCAGTGGCAAGGTGCCTTTTTCAGCTAGGCTTGAAGTGCCAGATTTTCTGGAACCCGTTCTGCGGCAGCGCTTCGGTGCCGATTTTGAAACTGCGATGATCGCGCTCAACCAAACGGCGCCGCTGGACCTTCGGGCTAATCCGTTACAGCCACATGAGAACTTAACTGAAAACTTGATGGAAATATCAGAAGATATTGAAAAAGTTAAATATTCTCCTATTGGATATCGCTCTGATAGCAAAGCCCGGGTAACGGGTGCTGATCTGTACACGTTGGGGAAAATCGAAGTGCAGGACGAAGCCGCGCAGTTGGCTTGTTATCTGGTTGATGCACGGCCGGGTATGGCTGTGGTTGACCTGTGCGCAGGTGCTGGCGGTAAAAGCTTGCTGCTGTCTGGCCTGATGAACAACAAAGGTCAGATTTTTGCATTTGATGTATCTTCCAAAAGATTGTCAGCACTCGCCGCGCGGTCACAGCGGGCGGGCAGCCGCAACATTCAAGTGAAGGCAGTGCCAGAAGTTGGAGCCAACCGCGAGCGGACTTTGTCGGGACTGAAGAGCAAAGCTGACCGGGTGATTATTGATGCGCCCTGTTCGGGTACTGGCACATGGCGGCGCAACCCTGACCAGCGTTGGCGCCTGTCTGAACCGCAAATTGCCGAATATGCAGCTGTGCAGTTGGGCCTGTTAACGGAAGGCGCGCAAATGGTCGCGTCTGGTGGTAGATTAATCTATATGACCTGCTCGCTGCTGCACGCAGAAAACGAGGCAGTTGTTGACGCGTTTTTTGCCGCACAGGGTACTGAGAATTGGAAATTGGTAAATTACAAGTCGATCTGGAACCGTATTTTGCCCAGCGCACCCGCCGAAACCGCAGCCAAAAACCAGGCTATGCTGCAGCTCGTCCCGCACTTGCACCATACTGACGGCTTTTTTGTTGCCATTCTGGAAAAAACCTAGCTTTCTGGGTCAGGGTAGGCTCGCAAACTGGTAGACTTTGACAATGGCAGGCAATTCAGACGTTTCAGAAATAAACAACAGCATTTCGGGCCTGATATTATTCAGGTTGCTTTTGTGCGGCATACTTGCCGCGCACGGGTGGGCACGGTTGCTGGCAGGCGGTGTGGCACCATTTGGTGCCTATCTGGATGGAAATGGGTTTCCCGCGGGTATTCTGATCGCCTGGGGGATAACGCTGCTGGAAATTGTGGGCACAATTGTAATGGCGTTTGGATCGCGATACACGCCGCATTTATGTGCGGTTTATGTAGGTATATATGCGACAGGCCTGTTTATGGTGCATATGCCGGAAGGCTGGTTTGTGGTCGGACTGGGCCGCAACGGTATGGAATACAGCGTTTTGCTGATCGCCAGTCTACTGCTTGTTGGTTATAATCATCTATCACCACAAGCACGCCAGCGGATTTTTTCCTTTAGGAAAGATACAGACAATTAAGAATTACTGGCTATAATGATTGCTTGTTTTTGCGTAATTTAATGAGGTTAGTCGATGCGGGCTCGGTTTTTGAAAATGACAACTTTGGCTGGAATGGTTGCGGTTTCTGCGGCGACTTCGGGGCATGTTGCGGCAGACGATAAATATAGAAATGTATCGAAAACGCTGGTTAGTCAGGCCGTTATGGCGCAAAAATCTGATAGGGCAGAAGAAGCGCAAATTTTGTTCGAACGCGCGCTGGTCGCTGATCCCGCCAATCTTCAGGCATTGATTGGTTTGGGTAAAACCCATGAAGCGCAGGGCCGCGTTGGGCGTGGATTAAAATATTACCGGCAAGCGTTGGCAATCGACCCAAACGAGCATATAGCGCTCGAGGCGCAAGCGGTTGCTTTTTTAAAGCGTGATTTGGTCGAACGAGCCGAAGCTAACCACGCAAAGCTTGAACGGCTATGTACGGATGGTTGCAAGGCACTTGACGCTGTTGCCGGCGCGCTTGATAGCTACCGAGCTGAAAAAGCCGAAGCGGATGCCAAGAATGCTGAAAACGGTCGCTAGTTTCTAACCCAGGCTGTTTTTCCACTCTGATAGAGCAGACAGAGCTCGAGCCGCTTTCGCCGGTTTACGGTCTTTTTTCTTCATTTTACCTTCTATCACCGGAAATAGTCCAAAATTCACATTCATTGGCTGGAATGTTTTTACGTCGGCTCCGCCGGTAATATGGTTGATAAGCGCACCGAAGGCTGTTGTTTCGGGCGGTGTGCCGGGCATGCCACCCAGCCGTTCTGTCGCCGCCATAACGCCAGTCATTAAGCCCATGGCCGCGCTTTCAACATAGCCTTCAACGCCAGTAATTTGACCTGCGAACCGCAGACGCAGGTCGGCTTTCATGCGCATCAAATTATCCAGAACCATTGGGCTGTTGATGAAAGTATTGCGATGCAGACCACCAAGTCGGGCAAACTGTGCGTTTTCCAGCCCGGGAATACTCTTGAATATACGGGTTTGTTCGCCGTAGGTCAGCTTGGTTTGAAAGCCAACCATATTGTATAGCGTGCCCAGCTTGTTGTCCTGCCGCAATTGCACAACGGCATGGCACCGGCCTTCCATATGTGGGCTTTGCAGGCCTACAGGTTTCATGGGACCAAATCGCAGTGTTTCCGGACCGCGTTCAGCCATTACCTCGATTGGCATACAACCTTCGAAATAGGGGGTGTCTTTTTCCCATTGTTTGAAGTCGGCTTTCTCACCGGTGTTTAGTGCTTCAATGAAACAGTCATACTGCTCTTTGTTCATTGGCAAGTTTATGTAGTCTGCGCCTTCGCCCTTGTCATAGCGGCTTTGGAACCACGCGGTGTCAAAATCAATGCTGTCTTTATAGACAATCGGTGCGATGGCATCGAAAAATGCCAGACCTTCCTCGCCGCACAGATCAAGAATTGCCTGCGACAGCGCCGGCGATGTGAGCGGGCCAGTGGCGATAATGACATTGTCCCATTCTTTGGGTGGAAGCCCCACAATTTCCTCGCGTTCGATGGATATAAGTGCATGATCTTCCAGTTTTTTTGTGACTTCGGCCGAAAATTCGTCGCGGTCAACCGCCAGTGCGGACCCGGCTGGTACTTTGTGTTTGTCCGCGGAAGCAATGATCAACGAATTCATGCGACGCATTTCTTCGTGCAACAGGCCAACTGCGTTGTTTTCCGCGTCGTCGGACCGAAATGAGTTGGAACATACCAGTTCTGCCAACCCATCGGTATGGTGGGCATCGGTTTTTCGTACAGGACGCATCTCATGTATTATCGCTGGTACGCCGCGTGAGGCCACCTGCCATGCGGCTTCCGAACCGGCGAGACCGCCGCCGATGATATGAACGGGTTTGGTGTTATTTGTCATCGCGAAAATCGTTCCCTTTATTTGATCGCGCCTGTTTACCGGAGGCCGCCCGATAATGTAAGAAAAAAACGAACAGTATATGGCCGAGTGTCGTAACTTGAAGGGTATCCAGTTTATGCCGTTGCAGGCGAAAGCAGTTTTCGACCGACTGAACCAGTGGCCTCACCGCGGAGTTGGCACTGAAGAAGAGATGGAAGCCCGCGAAACCCTGATAACAATCCTAACCGGTGAGTTTGGAGTAGACATCAGCGAAGAAGGGTTTGACGCACCATCCAGTTACATTCGATTTTTCTGGCTGACAGGGCTGATAGCTTGTGCTGCGGTTTTGGGCGCCAACATGATGCCCGCAATTATGATGCTGCTTGGCTCGCTTGGGTTTATCAGTTTCTTTCTGTTTATGGACTGGCGGGTAAGCTCGCTGATTTGGTGGGGCGCACAGAAAACAACTGCCAATTTAGTGGCCAGCAAAGGCCAGAGACCGAAGGGTCAGGGACAGCGCCTGTTTATCTTGATGGCACATCTCGACACGGCGCCCGCGTCATTTGCCTATCGGCCGGGACAGATTCGCAACTTTCGCACGAGCTTATATGTGAGCATTGGATTGATCAGTCTTGGTATTATTGTGCCGATGATTGCGGGACTGGGCGGCGATGTGGATATCGTTACCCGGCTGGTGATTGTTGGGTTGATCATTGGTGCACAACTGCTGGCATCGATTGATTTTTGGCGGTTCGGCTATGTACCGGGGGCGAACGATAACCTGACCGGGGTGTCCGCTGCTGTTTCTGCGGCCAGTCACTTATGGCGGCATATGCCGGAAAGTGCCGAGGTTCGGTTGGTGATCACTAGCGCCGAGGAGGCAGGCATGCTGGGCGCGCAGCATTATTGGCAAACTCACCGCGATGAGCTGAAAGCGCGCGACACCTATGTAGTCAACCTGGATACAGTAGGATGTCAAAACCTGAAGTATATTGAGAAAAGTGGCGGGTTTACACCGGTGGACTATGTCAATGCCTTAACCAAAACGGCGGGTACTATCTGCAACGTTAACGAAAGTTTCGCAGGTATAGTACCGGGAACGCACCATGTGGGAGACTTTGATAGCGTTTGGTTTGCCCGTGATGGCATCCAGGCCATTACACTGGCGTCCTATGACCGCTATAACCAGATGACCGCTATTCACACTCCCGAAGACACGGCTGAAAAAATAGACCACCGTAGTGTTGAAGTAGCAGCGAAGTTTGCTGAAGCAATTGTGCGGATGACGCCTTAAACCCGCTGACAATGGCGCGCTAGAAAGCAACAAAGGAAAATAAACAGTGACACCTGAAGACATACTTCATTTTTGGTTTTTCGAGGCTGGCCCCAAGGCATGGTGGAAAAAATCTGATGCTTTTGATGCGCTGGTCACCCGGCGGTTTCAAGGTATTCATGCGGCAGCACATGCCGGGGAGCTGTCACATTGGCGCACGCGCGGGCGGGGCAGACTGGCCGAAGTGATTGTTCTCGATCAGTTCCCGCGCAATATGTACCGCGATGATGCTCGCGCATTTGCCAGCGATGGATTAGCGCTTGTGTTGGCGCAGGAAGCGGTTTGCCTGAAAGTGCAGACCGGATGGCTTCCTGCGTGGCGCAGTTTCCTTTACATGCCTTTCATGCACAGCGAAAGCCCGGCAATCCACGAGCTGGCGGTGAAGATATTTGATGAGCCAGGCATCGAAGATAATTTGAAGTTTGAATATGCCCATAAGAAAATAATTGATCGCTTTGGCCGCTATCCACACCGCAATGCGATATTGGGGCGAACAAGCACGGCCGAAGAGGCCACATTCCTGCAGCAGCCGGGCAGTAGCTTTTAGGCTTAACGGTTGGTTGAGCCGTTTTACTGAACAATCGAGTCGGGTTTTGTGGCCGAAGCCAGTTCTTTCTCATACTCAGCGATGTGGGCCGAGATACGATTAAAATGTTTGTTAACAATCGCTTCATATCGGCCGTTGGCTCTTATGGTTTTCAAGCCGTGATTAAACGCGTCGCAAGCAGCTTGCTCGCGAAAGCGTGTACCATATAGGGTGGTTGGCAATATCCGATGGATTGTCAACGGTTTGTAAGTACCTGATTTGCGCTTGTGGTCGACTTGCGCCATTTTGAGTATCCATTCGTCGCCAATAGCCACATCGAAATAGCCGAAATATAACAACGAAATATGTTTTTTCTGATCGGGCGATTCCATGTAACGCGGGCTTTTAGCTGTCTCGGTGGTGAATGCGGGCCCCAAAAAATTCCGCGCGTCGTCAAAAGTGATGACCGAAAGGTCGGCAATATCCGGCAATCGTGAAATCGCAATGTCACGCGCGGCCAGCGTAATACCAACATTCTGATGCTGGATGTACCAATCGGTCAGGCAACCTTGCCCGCTGAGGGTGACATTTGAAGTCAATATACCGTCAACGCCTTTTGCATTGTATGTTTGCAGCATACGAACACGCGGCATCTGAATGAAAGCAGGTATGTAAGATGTCTGGCTGAATATCGCTTCCACTAACTCAATTTCAAAGCCACCAGAACCCTGGTTTACCACGTAGGGCTGGATATCCTGGCGAGTTGCCACAGATATTGATTGACGTTGTAAATTAGCTGCTGTGCGTGTGTCGGACTGATCGGCTGTAGACGGCTTATATGCAGTGAGGATGATGGCGAACAACAGGGCGTTAACGCCCCAGGTTTTATGTCGGTCGAATATCATCGATATTTATGTTCCCATATACAGGCTTCTATGTAGCCTGTTTGATCTTTAGTCCTTTCAAAGACCATATAGTTACAGGGTAAAATTTCAATTAAGCATATAAAGGTTGCGCTTTGGCCTCTTGAGAGTGCGTTTGAACTAAAGTGGTGGTCAGATTTGTTAGCGGGTCAGGCGTTTGTCTTCTGGATAACTGATCTTGTACCAGTTGTTGATCGCCCAGACCTCGCCAGGGGCTATTGTTTTGCGCCACATGATCACGCCTGGTTGTTCGGCCACATTGCGGACGGTGGGGTTGGTGCTACCAGACAACGCTTCAATTTTCAGGTCTTCATGCTTTGAGTTTGGGATACGGTCAAACACCTCCATCGTTATCGGCACGCTGTTATTATTGGTAATGCGGAATTGTAGCCGCTCTTCACGGTTCACACGTTTTCTGAAAACACCGCTGTCGCCGTCTTCACTGGGTAGGGTGATTGTCTCAATTTTAACCCGGTCGGTGGCGCCGAATGGCAGTTCCAGCATGGTTTTTGGCTGAAGGTCAGGCCATGTGCCATTACCCACGTAGGTGCCATCGCGTGTAAGCGAAACCGCCGGTTCGGTTAGATAGGGGAAACCGTCCAGCTCTGTGTCGCCGTATACATAAGCTGTATGGTCCTGTCGTGGGGTAGTGCGAAGTACAACGGTAGTATCAGCAGTTGAAGTTGACACCAGAAACCGCTGTTCCGATCCGTCAGAGGCAAGCGAGACAGATTGGTCTATGACAAACTCCGCATCGAAGCTGGTATTGTTGAATCTGATACGGCTTGCCGTAACAACCACCTCTTCAATGTCCGGCATCTCGCGCAGCATCGCATCTTGGGTTTTAAGCCTTTCAAATCGCGGCTGATTTTTATCGGTAATATTCCAATATTCGGGGTTTGGTTTAAAGTTTTCTATGTCTGTAGAGGGCGTGGTGGTTGATAGTTTCAGCGGTACATTTGCCCAGTCTTCACCGGTTTGCTGGCTGACGTTGGCAAATAGCCTAACGCTTGTCGATGAAGCCGCGCTATCAAGGCTTGCCTCGGTTTCAACCGACCACTCTGCGTCCTCGACCATATAGGTCAGCTCAAGAGTCACAGGGCCCGCTGAAGCATTGGAAACTGCAATGTTGGCGTCAATCGTGGCTTTACGCTGCGACCCGGTCTGTTCAAGCTCGCGCCTAAGCGCTTGAATTTCTGTGTTCCGGACCGATACAGCGGCGCGCAGGGCGGTGCGCTCAGCGACCAGGCTGCCGCTGTTGGTGCGTACAAATTCCAGCGACTTTTGCAGTGCTGCAAATAGAACATCGGGATCAGCGCTGCCCTCCATCGCTTTGTTGCCAGCGTTTGAACTCATTTTCTCGATGAACGCCAATTGTATTCTTAACGATTCAAGCGTTGCCTGATCGGCAGCGTTTTGGTCTTCAAGCGCTCTAATCTGTGCAATGAGCGCCTTTTGTGTTTCGGCAACCACTGCACTGCTGAATTTTTCCTCCAGTCGCACCTGCGATACCAGTGCGCTCACATTTGTGAAGCGTGCCCGCACACCGTAGTCTTCGTTCATATCCTCCGTCAGCCCTGCGATCATGACTGTGTGATTGCCTTCGGGCAGGGTGAAGCTTGCGGTTCGCGTGACGATGGCACCATTGCCGCGGTACATGGTGACGGCACTTATGGGTGCTTCTACGCTGATATTATCGGCCAATGTTGGTTGCGCTAACGACCCCGTTAGCAATATAGAAAATACGAAGAACAAGCGGGCTCGGTTGAATTTCATGGTTTTCTTCCGTGTAATTTGGGTTCAGGTAATCAAAACACTGTATAATGGCGATAATTTGGCGCGACCAAGCTTAAGCCAGTGTGAACAAACTACAAGTTCATCGTTTAAGAAGCGTTTTATTCGGCGGCTTGACGTGCCAAAACAGGGGCCAGATACTGCCCGGTATAGCTGGCTGCGCACATGGCCACATCTTCAGGCGTGCCCACAGCGATAATTTCGCCGCCGCCGTCTCCGCCCTCGGGCCCAAGGTCAAGTATCCAGTCAGCGGTTTTGATCACTTCCAGGTTGTGCTCGATCACCACAACGGTGTTGCCTTGTTCCACTAGTGCTTGCAGCACTTCCATCAGTTTACGGATGTCTTCAAAATGCAGGCCAGTGGTTGGCTCATCCAGAATATAAAGTGTTTTGCCGGTAGAACGTTTTGACAGCTCCTTGGCTAGCTTTACTCGCTGCGCTTCGCCGCCTGAAAGCGTAGTGGCTTGCTGTCCAACCCGGATATAGCCGAGGCCTACTTTTTCCAGCATTTCAAGCTTGTTGCGAATGGCGGGTACCGCTTTGAAAAAGCCAACACCTTCTTCAACTGTCATGTCAAGTACATCAGATATTGACTTGTTTTTAAATAATATTTCCAACGTTTCTCTGTTGTAGCGTTTGCCCTTGCACTGATCGCATTGCACATAAACGTCGGGCAGGAAATGCATCTCGATTTTGATCATGCCATCGCCGCGACATGCCTCACAGCGTCCGCCTTTCACGTTGAAGGAGAAGCGCCCAGGCTTGTAACCACGCGCCTGTGCTTCGGGCAGGCCTGCGAACCAATCGCGGATCGGAGTGAAAGCATCGGTGTATGTGGCGGGGTTAGAGCGCGGTGTTCGGCCTATGGGGCTTTGATCGATGTCTACGATCTTGTCCAGATGTTCCAGCCCTTCGATAGATGTATGCGGTCCCGGAACCATTCGGTTTTTGTTTAGATGCTTGGCAACGGCCTTATAAAGCGTTTCAATGGTGAAGGTGGACTTGCCCGACCCTGATACGCCAGTGATGCAGGTAAGCGTGCCCAGGGGAATGCTGCCGTCCACACCGCGTAGATTATTGGCAGTGGCGCCCTTGACGGTCAGGAACGTGCCTTTTCCGGGCCTGCGGCTATCCGGTGTTGGTACAGATCGAACCCCGGTCATATATTGACCGGTGAGGCTTTTCGGATTGCGCAACACCTTTTCTGGTTTGCCCTCTGCGACAATCTTGCCGCCATGTTCGCCGGCACCGGGGCCCATGTCGATGACATAGTCTGCGCTGCGGATGGCGTCTTCGTCGTGCTCAACCACCAATACTGTATTGCCGATATCGCGCAAATTTTTCAGGGTTTCCAACAATCGCTCATTGTCGCGTTGATGTAGGCCTATTGAAGGCTCATCAAGCACATACAATACGCCGGTAAGGCCAGAGCCGATTTGTGATGCCAGACGGATGCGTTGACTTTCGCCGCCGGACAGCGTGCCAGACGATCGGCTGAGTGTCAGATATTGCAGTCCTACATTATTAAGGAAACCTAGCCGGTCTTGAATTTCCTTCAGCACCTTTTCAGCAATTTGTTGTTGTTTTTCGGTCAAGCGTTCTGGCAGGGTTGAAAACCAGTCATGTGCTGCAGAGACTGACATAGCGGTAACATCACTGATATGAGTAGCGTCAATCTTCACCGCTAATGCCTCGGGCTTTAGGCGTGCGCCCTTGCATTTGGTACATGTGGTCGACGATTGGTATTTAGACAATTCGTCGCGCATCCAATTGCTGTCGGTTTCGCGCCAGCGACGTTCAACATTGTTGAGCACGCCTTCAAACGGTTTATTGACCTCAAACCGGCGCTTGCCGTCTGCATATACGATGGTAACTGATGTTTTGCCTGTGCCGTATAAGAACGCTTGTTGGGCCTGTTCGGGCAGCTCGCTCCACGGAACATCAAGCGAGACACCAAAATGACCTGCAACCGCATCCAGTGCTTGAAAGTAAAAAGGTGAGGGGTTGTTGGCCCGGTTTGCCCATGGGGCAAGTGCACCGGCGCGAACAGTTTTGCTCTTGTCCGGCACTGCCAGATTCGGATCGAAATAAAGCTTGTTGCCCAATCCATCGCATTCAGGGCACGCCCCAAAAGGGTTGTTGAATGAAAACAACCGCGGCTCGATCTCTTCAATAGTGAAACCAGACTCAGGGCAGGCGAATTTGGCCGACATCAGGTGCCGCTCTTGCTCGGTTTCATCTTTGGAAGCCAGTTCATAGGCAACAAGGCCTTCGGTAAGCTCCAGCGCGGTTTCCACGCTGTCCGCCAGCCGCTGTTCCAACCCACTTTTAACCACCAGCCGGTCAACTACTACGTCAATGTCGTGTTTGTATTTTTTGTCCAGCGCGGGCACGTCTTCAATCAGGTAAAATTCACCATCCACCTTCACGCGTTGGAATCCACGCTTTTGCAGCTCGCCGAATTCCTTGCGGTATTCGCCTTTGCGGCCACGCACAATCGGTGCGAGCAGATAAATGCGTGTGCCTTCTTCCAGTGTCATGATGCGGTCGACCATTGGGCTAACCGTTTGGCTTTCAATGGGTAGGCCGGTCGTAGGCGAGTAGGGGATGCCCACGCGTGCCCACAACAGGCGCATATAATCATAAATTTCGGTAACAGTGCCCACGGTTGAGCGAGGGTTTTTGCTGGTTGTTTTTTGCTCGATAGAAATAGCCGGTGACAGGCCTTCAATATGGTCTACATCGGGCTTTTGCATCATTTCCAGGAACTGCCGGGCGTAGGCGCTCAGGCTTTCCACATAGCGGCGCTGACCCTCGGCATAAATAGTATCAAACGCGAGCGATGACTTGCCCGAGCCCGATAACCCGGTGATAACAACCAGCTTGTCACGCGGGATATCAACATTGACCGATTTTAGGTTATGTTCACGCGCGCCGCGCACTGAAATTTCTGTAAGCATACATGTGTCTCGCTAGGGCCAGGTTTATGACCAGTTTTCATGATATGAATTGGGCCGTAATGGCGCCGGTGTCAAGCGCGATCACCATAATGTTCCGTAAAGAACAAATAAAGAACAATTCTATCACTCCTGACAAAATATGGAGAAGATTATGATAACCTGCCGTGATTGTGGTTTTATACGCTTTCTAACACCTTTAACTGCAGCTGAAGTCCACAATGGGAGGAATGAATGACAGATATCCGTCAGGGTGGTTGCTTATGCGGTAAAGCGCGGTATGAAATTGATTTGTCTGGCCACGAAACTGGAAACTGTCATTGTCGTGACTGCCAGAAAAATTCCGGCGCGCCCTTTGTGACATCCACATTTGTGCCAGTGAGCCAGTTTAGGTGGATCAACAAACCTTCCGGCGAGTATTCTGCAAGTCCGGCAGCTATTCGTCGGTTTTGTGTGGAGTGCGGCACGCCTTTGCAATGGGACGGATTGAAGCTCAGGGATATGGTAGATATTAGTACCGCTACCCTTGACGACACATCAAACATCGAAGTGTCGTACGAAATATTCACCCGTAGCAGGATGGAAGGTGCTGCGGCGTTGCCGGGTGTGCCGCAATATGAAGCCAGTTCCAGTGAATAATTTCGGTTAGTGATGAATAGAAGGGTACCATAGACTTAACTCTCCGGTACCGCTTCTCGGCTCAGTCTTCAGGCGTATAGCGAACATATTTGCCATCAAACCATACGGCCCATTCTTTGGTTTCCGCGTTATATTGTTCAAAAAACTGACGCACACTTCCATCAGGCTGTGGGGTCCATGTGCCTTTAAACGGAACTGAATTCTTCTGGGTATAATAGTAGATGGTGCCTTCCAGGGCCATCGCGCCTTCCTTCAGACCGCCAACAATATCGATTGAATAACCGCCCGCGACCCATAGCTGCCGCCATTTTCCGGTGTTGGGGTTGTAATAATTGAGGCTGCGTCCAGTGCCCCCCTGTGAGTTTGTCCAGCGTTCTTCCAGCGCACATCCGCCTTCAACCGGCGAAATTTTATTGTGTCCGCCAATGGCACCGCCGCCGGGCCATGTTGATACTTCCCAATCCCCGACCCAAAAGTCGAATGCCCGGAAGTTTTCATCCAGTGTGCAGGGTGGGGGCGGGGGCGTTGCCGGGGCTGCAGGTGTGGCTGCTTGTCTAGCGATCACTGGTGACGCAAATATACTGGCAAGTGCAATAGCAGCAAAAGTTGCTTTGATAGATTTCATGACATTCCCCTCATTCAGCTAAAATTCCCAGATTGAGCCTAACGACATGTTTTGGTTTGGCTATATCGGCGCGATGAACCGCCTGAAACCATCGGCGAATTGAGTAATAAAACAATAGTTGACTATAAAAGAACAAAAATAGAACAAAAATCCTCAATTACCTTTTGCAAGGGCGGGCATTTGTGGTCTATGTTCCCTCCGGTATGGAGGCAGCGAGGCAGTTTGTTTCACGCTGTACCCTCTCAATATTTCAACAAGGGGGCCCTAATGGCTGGTAGTGTAAATAAAGTAATTTTGGTTGGTAATCTGGGCCGTGACCCTGAGGTGCGTTCGATGCAGGATGGTTCACCAGTGGTGAACCTGTCGGTTGCGACGTCCGAAAATTGGCGCGACAAGAACACTGGTGAGCGCCGCGATAAAACTGAGTGGCACCGTGTGGTGATTTTTAACGAAAATCTTGCCAAGGTTGCGCAAAATTATTTGAAAAAAGGCTCCAAAATTTATGTGGAAGGCCAGCTTCAAACTCGTAAATGGACTGATCAGTCTGGCACGGAAAAATATTCAACCGAAGTAGTTCTACAGCGTTTCCGCGGCGAGCTAACCATGTTGGATAGCCGCAACGATGGTGCAGGTGGTGGCTTTAGCGACAACCAGTCAAATTACGGCGGCGGCCAATCTCATGGCGGACAGCAAGGTGGGGGTCAACAAGGTGGAAACGCACCCGCTGGCGGCGCAGCCGACTTGGACGACGAAATCCCGTTCTGATCTCTAGTAAATTATGTTCAGCAAATTAAAGAAGGCGCGGCTTTGGCTGCGCCTTTTTTGATCCACGAATAAAATCAAATGATCAGGTAGGTAACCTGATAGTCACAAACAATTGTGTCAGCTTTAATTTAGTCGTAGCGGTTAATCTGTTTTGGTGAAATCACAGACCACCAATAGGAAAACTGTGATTATGTTCGATATAAATACCAAAACAGCGCCGCCGATTTGGCGCGGAAGCAACGAATTAGCTGTTATAGGTTCGGGTAAATGTTTGCCGGGCTCGCCGGTATCTACTGATGAGTTGCTTGAGCACGTAGATAAAACTTTCGATCTTGATATCGGCCGTCGCGGGCAGATTTATGCGCAAAAGCTGAATATAAAACAACGACATCTATGCCGGGATCTACGAGAAAGATCAGAAGGGCCGCGGGCTGGTCATAGAAACCCTGAGCTTGCAGCGAGCGCAGTAAAATCTGCACTAGATGATGCGGGATTGAAGCCCAATGATCTTGGCTATCTTATTGGACACACGGCGACACCAGCTGCGCCGATCCCCTCTAACATTGCCTTTGTTGCCGACGAGTTGGAATATTCTGGTCCGTATATGGAGTTACGCCAGGCCTGCACTGGGTTTGCCAATGCTCTTGTTGTTGCGGAAGGGCTGTTGTCGGAACCCGGTGCCAAACCGGGTGCAATTGGTGGGTCTGGAACAGGCTCGGTGTTTTTTGATCCTACACGGCTGAAAGAAGATGCAGGGCAACTCGTCAATCTGGTTCAGATGGGTGACGGAGCAGCCGCAGTTATATTGGCTCCAAAAGAGAGCAAATATGAAAGTGGATGCCGCAGCAAAGGTTCGCTTAGCAACAAGTTTTACGGGCAGATAGGTCAAGGGCGCCAACCCGGTTTTTGCCTACCCAGCGGTGGATCAGACGAACCAGTGGCTCCAAACGAAGTTCCAGAATTTTCTCACGCGTTTGAAGACGTGCGTACGAACGGCCCTGAGCTGTTTCTCGCAGGGTTGAGCGCTGCGGCGCAGTGTGAGTTAACCCCTGATAATGTTGACTATATATTGCCTCATCAGGCGAATGGGTTGATGGGGATATTGATGGAAAAACACTTGGGTGTTCCTCGCGATAAAGTCGTTGTGCACGCAGATGAAATTGGCAACACCGGCTCTGCCGCAATTTGGCTGGCTTTTGAACGAATGAGAACGCAGATGACCGAAGGTCAGCGTCTTTTGACATTAGGTGCAGAGGCGACCAAATATATGTTTGGTGGCTTCCTTTACCAACACGGTTAACTCAATTGAAATTTGAGAACAGAATGTTTGTTCAGGCAAAGAACATTTGCAAATCATACGGCGAAAAACTGGTACTTCGACCTTTGACTTTTGACGTGCATGGAGGTGAAATTTTAGGCCTTATCGGTGCTAATGGCGGCGGCAAAACAACAGTCTTACGTATGATAGCGGGTGCAGTTCACGCAAGTGGCGGTGCCATTCGCGTACATGGACGGGAATTGCCTGTTGGCGCCCGAGAAATACGTGCAAACATCGGATATATGGCACAGAACTTGGCGCTGTATGATGATCTTACTGTGATGGAAAACCTGAAATTTCGAGCGTCTATTTATGAACTGCCTGAACCCAAGCGGGCAGTTGAACAAATAGTTGAAGAGTTTGAATTATCGAAATATGCCGCCGTCCGCGCCGGAAAACTGTCAGGTGGGTGGGGCCGAATGCTTCAGCTTGCTGCGGCTGTTATTCACAAACCGGGTTTGTTGCTTCTTGATGAACCCACTAGTGGACTGGATGCCGCAGCGCGGCATCAGGTATGGCGGTATATTGAAAAGTTTGTTTCTTCTGATACTGCAGTTGTTGTGTCTACCCACGATTTAAATGAAGCGATGCGTTGTACAAACACGTTATTTTTGGCGCAGGGGAGCTTGTTGGCGAAGGGCACACCGAAAGACATCATTCGCGAAGCGGGATGTGCGGCGTTTATTGTCGAAAATGACAATCTGGCAAGTTTTTCAGGTACTGTAACCAAGAAAAATAGCTTCTATTCAATGACACGAGAAAATGACGTGGTGCGTCTGGTTGTGTCGATGGATACTGCTAAAGGATTGAGGGAAACTGCTGAGTTGTCCGGTGCGTCGATCAGGGAAGTTTCAGCAACCCTTACCGATGCTAGTGCCAAATTATTGTATCGAGCGGTATACGATACCGCCAAATCAATTATCTGATGTTTTCTTTCTTCAAGCATAGTTATAGGCGGATGCGAGCGATCGCGCTTGTCGAAACGCTTCGGCTTCTCAGGGACCGGACCAGTTTTTCGTTGGTTGTGGTTGTGCCTGCTTTTCAGGTCATTTTGTTTGGTTATGCCGTTAACCTTGATCCCAAGCAGGTTAGTGTCGCTGTTGCAGGCGGAGGGCCATCTGCTCAGGTTCGGGCAGTGGAGCTCATCGAAACTACTGGATATTTCAGGGAAATTATTGATGGTTTGGTACCCGGCGAGGCTAGAAAAGCGCTGGAGAATGGCCGTGTGATGGTTGCAGTTGAGCTGCCTGACGATGGCACGCTGTTTGACGAATTGGACGGAGTTGCTGAGGAGAACGATCAACTAGCTACACGATTGTATGCAGATGGTACGGAGGTGAGCTCCGTTGCGCCCGCTTTGGCTGCTTTAGAGAATGCTCTATGGAAAAAATTGGCAAGGCAAGGCGAAACGGATGAGTCTCTTTTAGCTCGCTATGAAGCCGGAGGAACGACTTGGCTTTACAATCCAGATAAATTGACCGCATGGACAATTCTGCCAGCATTGATGGGGGTTATTGTGATGATCAGTATGTTGATGCTGGGCGCACTTACCCTGGTTAAAGAGCGCGAACAGGGAAGCTGGGAAGCCCTTGTGGTAATGCCTATTAGTGCTTTGGATGCGCTAGTCGGGAAGCTTGGTCCTTATTTGGTTGTTGCAGCTATCCAGGTTTTACTGGTTTTGGCCGTAAGTGTGGCGTTGTTTCAGTTGCCGACATTTGGCTCATTGTTTCTTTTCGGTTTTGGAGGCTTGTTACTTTCCGCTGCCCATTTGGTTTTAGGGTTTGCGCTGTCAACAATTGTTTCCAGCCAGCTACAAGCATTACAGGCCGCTGTGGCCTTTTATTTACCCTCGATGCTGTTGTCAGGATTTATGTTCCCATTTACAGGTATGCCTGCATGGGCGCAGACGATAGGTAATTTTCTACCACTAACGCATTTTGTCAGGCTATCTCGTGATATTTTGCTTAAGGGGGCCGGTATAAGTGAAGCGTTCGCGCACATTTGGCCCATTGCCCTTTTTATGGGAATCACGATACTTGTTGCATTGCCGCTGTATCGTCGGCGTTTGGCATAACTCGATGTCGGGTGATGCTAGGCTTTTGTTAGATGCTTGATTTCTCGCCTTTACCTAATCAAACTATATCAACGCGTTAACACGCTCTTTCAGCGGGGGCAGTAATTCTCCTTCGAACCACGGGTTTTTCTTCAGCCAGATATTATTGCGCGGGCTTGGATGTGGCAGCACCAGCTTCGAAGGCCAATGGGTGCGCCAGTTTTGCACGGTTTTAGTGAGAGTGTTTTTGCGCTCATCAGGCAGATGCCAAGCGATGGCATATTGGCCAATCACAAGGGTCATTTCCACCTGCGGTATCAATGCCATCAAAGGTTTGCGCCATGCTTCGGCACATTCCGTACGTGGGGGCAGATCGCCTGACTTGCCGGTACCGGGATAGCAAAACCCCATAGGTATGATGGCAATTTTCTCTGCGTCGTAAAATGTGTCGCGGTCAACACCCATCCAGTGGCGCAAACGGTCTCCGCTGGGATCGTCGAAAGGAATACCGCTTTCCTGCACTCGCCGCCCTGGTGCTTGGCCGACGATAAGAATTTTGGCGTTTTCGCTGACCTGCACAATGGGTCTGGGTTCACACGGCAACGAAGCTGCGCAGAGTGTACAACTTCGGATGTCGCTGACTAGCGAGCGTAAATTTTTTGGTGCCATAAAATTGCCTTACGGTGAACTGGAAAGGTGACATGAGTGTGCGATGAAATCAATTCACGTCAACGCAGCTAATGGAGGTGATGCGATTTTATTCCGGTTATTCGATGCGAAAAGGCGCGAGAGCCGCCAGGCTCCACGCCTTTTTGCATGTCCGGTATTTGGTCAACTGATGGCAGTAAAACCAATCATCAATACTGCAAGCCATGATACCAGATAGACTGGCGTTCTCAGAAATGGCACCGCTAGAATGTAAACAATGGCATGACCTATACGGGCGAAAAAGAATATCTCTGCCCACATGCCGGCGGTTTGGCCCATTTCAGGGTTGCCTTTGCCTAAAAATACGGCGGCGACGACAACTGCGATAAATGCTGGCATTGTTTCAACCATATTCAGATGGGCGCGTTGTGCCCGCATGGCCCATGGTGCTTGTTCCGGCTGGGTTTTGGGGAAGCCTTCGGGGTAGTTATTGAGAAATGTTGGCAGGCCCCATTCAAAAAGGCGAGCTGTAATGTAAGGGGTCCAGAGTAGTATTGTCAGAATGCCGCTTAGGCCAAGATAATATAGTGCCGTTTCCATGAGTATTTCCTTTTAAGGTATTAGCCGGTAAAGCCATTGGTTAGTACTTCAAGTTTGTTGCCAAACGGGTCGCGCACATAAGCCGCGTAAACTTCGGCATGAGGATAGACGCGCGGCCCAGGTGCTCCTTCACACGTTCCACCAATTGAAAGGGCGCTTGCGTGAAATCGATCGACCTCATCCGGTGTTTTCGCGGAAAACGCGATATGCGTACCATTGCCCGCACTGCTGCCGTTTCCATCATGGGGGTACATTGCTAAAAATTGAATGGCTTCAATGCCATAAGCCAACAACCCATCCATTTCGGCGAGACGGCTTATTCCAATCGTTTTAAATATTGAATCGTAAAATTTTTTCGCGGATTTGATGTCATCAACACCAACGCTAAGATGATCAATCATATGTATGCTCCTAAATCGTGACAACGAAGAAACTAAGAGCAACGGCTGTATTAACAATGATCAAAAGTATGTATTTTTAGCGCAATCGTCTCTATGTGTTGCTGTGATAAGTCGATTAGGCATAATGCGCCGGATTAGTTAGCTGTTGGGATGTGCCAAATGGATGTATTAAGTGACGTTCTGGATTTATTGAAATTCAAAGGCGTGCTGTATTTTAGAACCGATTTGACCGCCCCGTGGGGCATAACTGTCCCTGCTTATCAAAATGTGGCGCGTTTTCATCTGGCGGTAGGAGGTGAGTGCTGGGTTGAAATTGAAGGTCAGCTTGAACCGGTTCGCCTTAATGCTGGTGACATGATTTTAATCCCTCACGGTAAAAGCCATACTTTGAAAGACCATCCGGACACACAATCCATTGAGCTTGATCAGGTGTTGGAACAAAGTGGTTATGATGGTGGTGGTTATTTTGTTCATGGTGGGCAAGGGGACGCTCGTGGCAACCTTGTTTGTGGTCACCTTGAATTTAACGAGATGCATTACCACCCAATTCTTGCCGAGTTGCCGGACTATATATTGATCACTGGAAGACAAGCGATCGATTTTTCATGGTTCGATAACGCCATGAAATTTATGTCATATGAAACGCAAACTGGGAATATGGGCAACCAGGCGATTACCAAGCGTTTGGCCGAGATATTATTTATCCATGCCGTTCGGGTCTGGAATGTATCATTAGGCGAAAAGAGTGGGTTTGTTAACGCGGTGGCCGACAAAAATATCGGCAGAAGCCTGCAAGTGTTTCATGGAAAACTGGAAGAACGTTGGACAATTCAGATGCTGGCCAACGAGGCAGGCTTGTCGCGTTCGGTTTTTGCAAATCAATTTCGAGAAATGGTTGGGCTGACTCCCATGCAATACGTCACCATGTGGCGAATGCAGAAAGCCTGTCACCATTTAGATGCCGGCGTTTTGACAACGGAGGCTGTTGCTGATCAGGTGGGGTATCAATCGTTGGCTGCTTTTAGCAAGGTTTTCAAGAAGCACATAGGGATAGGGCCGGGCAGCTACAAACGTGCCGGGGGGCAGGCGGCGCGCGCTTAACGCTACGTGTTTGCAATGGCTTACCGGCCAAATAATCACCAAAAACCTGTTAGTACGACCTTCCCGCGATAGTAGTGGCTTTCTGTCAAGAGATTGGACTGTGCCTCGGTGCCATTTCACTTACCACAGGTGTGAATTTGGTGATGCATCATAATGGTAATCTCGCTAGGTGATACATGTATGCGAAGCAGAATTTTCTTTGTGTCACCAGAAAGCTACTGCATGGTGGTAGGCAATGCTGCACTAAATTGGGGTTAGATGAGTGGCAAGCGCGCAAAATAAATTGCCGGTCGGGGTAGACAACGAGGCGGTCCAAAACCAGATTCACGAAAAGTTGGCAGCCTTTGAAAAATCAACTTTGCGGGTTTTGGCGCTGGCGGTGGGCATTCTTTTTACTGTGCGGGCTGTTGCGTCTTTTTTCGTTATTCCTATCGAAGAAGCGCTGACTGTTGTGGTGCCGTTGAGCATTAGTATTTTGTTGTCGTCTGGTATTTTGCTGGCGGATAAACTTGGCCAATTGAAAGTCGCGGCCATTAGACCGATCACAATGCTGCTTGTTACACTTGTTACATTCAATGTGTTTTTCATTTTGCACACCACCGGTAATTTGAACCAATTTTTCTTCGCAACTTTGTTGCTTGCTGCCCTGGGACTGGTCGCGCCAACTTTTGCCACATGGTTGGTTTTCGTTGTGCCATTTACCGTCGCATATCTGTGGTCGTTGTTCATTTTGGAGCCCGCCAAAGTGCCCCCTTATGTGGCGGCATTAATTGGCGGCGGCGTACTTTCGACCGTTGCCTATTTTGTCCGTATGCCTGCGATCCGCAAGCTTACGGAACTCGAAGTTGTGCAGTCTTCCATTGCTGAAAAACTGACACTTTCCAATAAAGCCAAGGACCAATTCCTCGCGAACATGACCCATGAATTGCGGACACCGCTAACCGGTGTAATCGGTATGATTGACTTGATGGCAGACACCGAACTAACTGATTTGCAACAATATTATTTGTCGACTACCCGCAAAAGCAGTCGCTATTTACTGACTGTAATCAATGATATACTGGATATGGCTAAACTGGAGGCAGGCAAACTTGTCATCAACGCCGCGCCGATGGATGCGGTTACTCTTTCTGGCGATATTGCTTCATTATTTGACATGCGCGTCAAGCAAAAGGGTTTGAAACTGGTCTTGCGGTTGCCTGATGATCAAAGCTTGCCGGTGATGGGTGATAGCATACGCATCAGTCAAATATTGCTTAATTTGCTCGAGAACGCGCTCAAGTTCACCACCGAGGGCACAATTGCGATAGCGCTTGAGGCAAAGGTTGCATTGACCAGTACGAAGTTGATTTGGCGGGTTCGCGACACGGGTCCGGGCATAGAAAAAGACCGTTTGCCTATGTTGTTCGACCGCTTTCAACAGGTCGATTCCAGTAGAACACGCGCAGCCTCTGGTACCGGCCTTGGTTTGGCAATTGTCAACGACCTGGTCGAGCTAATGAATGGCGACGCCGGTGTAAATAGTGTGGTTGGACAAGGTTCTGAATTTTGGTTTGAGCTTCAATTGCCTACTGCCCGTGAACAGGACTTATCGCCTGAATCCACATCCGTGCTGGATATGCGCTACCAGCAGGTTAAACCGTCAGAATATACCGAATTGGTTGACCCCGAAACACCGCCGCTTCCTTCAGAAGATGTTACTGCCTCCAGTATTCGAATTTTATTTGCCGAAGACAATCATATTAACCGCGAGTTGATACGTCGTTTCATCCGGCGCGAGGGCTGGCATGGTACAGCAGTGATTAATGGTCAGGAAGCAATTGATACCCTCAAAGCAAATGCAAAGGGTTTTGATATTGTTTTGATGGATATTCAAATGCCGGTGCTGGACGGACTGTCCGCACTTAAAATCATAAAAACCGAAATTACCTCTCCGCCCCCAATAATAGCGCTAACGGCCAATACTTTGTCGGAAGATACACTGGAATATAGGCAAGCCGGGTTTGACGCTATCGTTGGGAAACCTATCGATATTGCAGTTCTTCGGGAAGTGGTTGAAAAGTTGACCAGTCCGGCTAAGCCTTAGTTATTCGTTTCACATGCGACTGCTTTTTTCTTAAGGTTTTACACTAGATAAATATATATAATATGTTGTTATCGTTATTTTTTAACATATTTCAATTTGAAATTCGGTTGTCAGGATTTGCCGCCGTCATCTGATTTGTCAATTTCCACTAGGCGTTCCTGTGAATTTGAAAGGTTTATTTTGAGGCGAAAGGCTCGAGACGTTTTTTCGTCTATTGGGAAAACTGTACCCGAATTTAAATTGGTTGCCACCAGAACGCCGTCTGTAACATTGCCTTCATATATATCCATCAGCCCCCATGTATCGTCCATGACTGCGATACGGTAGGTTTTGCGATACTGGTCATAACTGTAAAAAGACGCCGTTTGAAATGTAACGCCTGCATCGTCCGTTGGCCTTTCCCCAATGACCAGCTGCTTCAGTTGATAGGAAAACTCCACCTGAGACTGTGGTGCTTTTTGCCACGAGGCGCCGTCATCTGGCGAATACTCCATCGATAACGACCAATTGCCAACCATCGAAGATAACTTCTGCATTTCTGTATGAGGTATTGCAGATTGAGTCGGGATGTTTTCTTGCGCGGCGAGTGAATGCGACATGGCCGCAAGCATAAGGCTGATAACAAGCTTTTTCATGAATGATTCCTGTTCGAACTGTGAATTGCCACTATTGTTAACAGGAGGATAGGTCGGCAAACGGATGATGTTGCTTGCGGGACAGGTGTAGTACCCAATGGGACAAAATAATCGAAGATAGCGCCGTTTGGCAGTGTGGTATGCGAAACCTAGGTCGTAGTTTCAATTGCGACAGCCGTGTTTTTAAACGAGGGCGTTCTGCTGCGTTCATCAATCGCTGTACCGGTTAGCGCATTCGCCTCAGGGTAATAACAAAGTAAATTGCCCCGTGGCACATCGAACGCAAAAATTTTCACCGCCAGCATTTCACCAAACGCCGACTTTAAAGAAACTTTATCGCCGCGGCTTAATCCCAATGCATTAATGTCGTCTTGGTTCATCATTACACACCAGCGGTCGTCGGTTTGTCGGTAACTGTCATGGTTTTCATAGATAATCGAATTGAATTGGCCTTCGCTGCGTAGCGTGGCAAGCCTGAAAGGATACTTGGTTTTGCCAACAATTGGTGGCGGCATGGCGCATGTCTGGAACCGCGCTTTGCCCGATGGGGTTTTAAATTTTGGCGTATGGATCAGGCGTCCGCTGATATGGAATTCTTGTCGCGCAACGTCGATGTCAGCCAGGGCTTCTAACCCCGGAACAATCTCCGCAATCGCCTGTCGGGTGTTTTGATGGTTTTTAAAGTCGCTAAACTTGAACGGCAAGTCAGGAAGCAGGCTGTCAGCCAAGTCACTCAAAATAACACTTTCAGGGCGCACACAGTCATGGCGAGTGATGCCTCCGTCACTTAGGCGAACAAAATTGAACATGCTTTCCTGGGTGGTCGGGCTCCACTCTTCGTCGCGGGCCGTTACTGGTAAAATCAGGCTTTCCCCTGCGCCTACGCCGTTTACATGGCCTTTGTTGAGGGTGGTGGTCAAAAACATTTTAAAACCAATGTTATCAAGGGCTTTGGTCGCCCAACTGGTGTTAGGATTGGCGGCTAAAAGGTTACCGCCCATGATCATTGCGGTGTCAATGTCACCGCGATGGGCGGCATTCATGCATGCCATGGTGTCCATGCCGTCGGTGCGGGGTAGGGTGATGTCAAAGGCGCTTTCCATTCGGGCCATAACATCGTCTTGCAATAGCGGCTTTACTCCTATGGTGCCTATGCCCTGTACGTTTGAATGCCCGCGCAGTGGTAACAAGCCCGCGTGCTGCGTGCCAATCATGCCGCGCAGCAACGCCAAATTAACCAGGCTTTCTATATTGGCTACACCGTTGATATGATGTGTCAGGCCCATACCCCAGGCAAAAATGGTCTTTTTTGATTTCACGTAAAGCGCGGCGACGCGATCGAAATCATCTTTGTTCAATCCTGTTGTGGCACACAGAGTTTGCCAGTCTGCTTCGTCAAGTGACGCTAAAAAGTCATCATAATCATCGGTGAATTGGTCAATAAAAGCATCGTTGGTTCCGCCTTGTTCAACCACTGCTTTCGCCAGTCCGGTAAAAACTGCAACATCGCTGCCAATATTGGGTTGTAGATAGTCAGAAGCGATTTCGCTGCCACCGGCAAGCATTGATTTGGGGCTTTTAGGCACCGCAAATTTCACCAATCCAGGCTCTTTTGCGGGGTTTATTACCACGACGGAGCCACCTCTTTCTCGGCAGGTTTTCAGCTTATGGATAAAACGCGGGTGGTTAGACGAGGGATTAGCGCCGACCACGAAAATCAGGTCGCACCCATCCAAATCTTCCAATTCTATGGTTGATGTGCCGGTTCCAACCGTTGATCCAAGCGCAACACTGGTGGCTTGATGGCAGTAATAACTGCAATTGTTGACATTGTTGGTGCCGTATAGGCGGGCAAAAAGCTGGAAAATAAAGGCTGCCTCGTTGGAGGAGCGGCCGGAGGAATAAAAAAAGCTGCGCGCTGGATCTGTTTTTCCGAATCTGTTGACAGCAATCTCCATTGCACGACCCCAGCTGATAGGGGTGAATTTGTCAGCGCCTGTGCGTTTGTGCAGCGGCGTGTTTAGGCGGCCCAACCGCTCCATCTCGCGCCCGTCAAGCTCCTGTAGTTCATCGAGTGTGTGTTTGAATATTTCAACGGGTATTGCCGCCTGTACGTCGCTGGACTGTGCCTGAACACTTTTGTTGCATACCGAAGGGAATTCCCCGGATTCGTTGGTCATGCCGCCCAGTTGACCACCCATTCCTAGTGCGCAGGCCTTGTAGGTGTTATGGGAATTTAACGCCTTGGCGGCTTTTTTTACTCCCATCTTGCGCACAGTACTGAGGGTATAAAGCACCTTTTTTACGCCACCACCGACAACAAGTGGCTTGGTTTTGGCGTTGATGGTCATATAGTGATCCCCGATAGTAGTTTGCCTAGTGTTTCTTTGGGCGAAACAGAGTGTCGTAACTGACAATTTTTATACACCACAAATGGCGCAGCTTCAAAAATGAATACTGCAGGGCTGATTTTAGCGGGTGGACGATCCCACCGGTTGGGCGTACATAAATTTCAAACGCTTTTGGGCGACCGGCCTTTGCTGGACCATGTCGCTGCGCACTTGGCGCCGCAAGTTGGCTCGATTGCGGTGAATTTGCCGCGAGGTTATTCACGCGAAAAAATTACGGTACTTCATGAACCAGAGGGTGCGCGAGCTGGTCCATTGGCTGGTGTCTTGCTCGGTCTTGAGTGGGCACAATCTATTAGCGCAAATATGTTGCTAACCATGCCGATCGATGTACCGTTTTTCCCCCATGACATCGTCGCGCAATTATCGGCGCATAGTGATGGGCAACGGCCAACATGTGCGGTTGAAGATGGCCGGCGGCACGGTTTATGCACCTTGTGGCCGTTGGCTTGTCTGCCAACATTCGCCCGTGCCCACACAGATGGAGATGTACGCACTGTAAACCGGATGCTGGACTTGTTGCAGGTGCAAGAGGTTTCATTCGAGGCGGTTGGCTACGAACAGTTTTTTAATGTCAACACAGCCGAAGATATTGAAAAAGCTAAGCAAATTTTATTAGGGGCGAAAGGCCGTGAATAAGCTTCAAACAGACACATTGGTGATCGGTGCTGGCAGCGTGGGCATAGCTGTCGCTTATTATTTGAAAAAACATGATCCATCGCTGGATGTAACCTTGGTAGACTGCGGGCAACCGATGGCCTTCACATCGGCGCAGTCAGGTGAAAATTACCGCAACTGGTGGCCTAACCCAATGATGCGCGCCTTCACCGATAGAAGTATCGACCTGATGGAGGAGATTGCACTTGAGAGTGACAATATTCTTCAAATGACCCGGCGGGGCTATGTGTTGGCGACGCGACAAATCGATATTGATGATCACCTAAGGGAACTTGAGGCTGGCTACACCGATAGCCCTGAAAATCAGATACGGATGCACGTTGGCGATGCAAATGGCGGTTATCGGCCTGCGATCGTGGAAGATTGGAAAAGTGCGCCGAACGGTGTTGATGTGATAACCGACAAAGCAGTGATAGAAAAAACGTTTCCTTACTTCGACAAAGAAGTGCGGTCGGTGATCCATATACGGCGCGCCGGGATGATCAGCGGCCAGCAAATGGGGCAATATATGCTGCAAGCATTTAAGGAAGCTGGCGGCAAACGATTGACCGGTAAGGTTGATCACATTGATCACGCGGAGGCTTTTTCTGTGCGGCTTGCCGGTGCTGGCAACTTCGTTCAGGCAACGCGCATTGTAAATGCTGCTGGGCCTTTTGTCGGCGAAATTGCCAACATGCTAGGTATCGACCTGCCAGTTGAGAACTGGATTCAGCAAAAAATTGCGTTTGAAGACACCAAGAAAACGATAGCGCGCACTATGCCGTTTGCCATTGATCTAGACCCGCAATGTTTGGACTGGGACGAAGATGAGCGGGGGTTGTTGGCGGAGGATCCGGATTTTGCATGGCTCGCAGGTGAACTACCAGGTGCAGTACACTGTCGGCCTGAGGGCGGAGACCGCGGAACCTGGCTCAAGCTCGGTTGGGCCTACAACTCAGCCTCTGTGCCGGTTTCCTTTACGCCCGAATTTGATGATCAATTTCCGCGCAGCACGGTTCATTACGGTGGATATTATACGCTCACAAAAGAAAACTGGCCGCTGCTCGGTCCAACAGAGGTGGACGGATTTTATCTCGCTGGTGCTTTATCTGGCTTTGGCACCATGGCGGCCTGCGCCAGCGGTGATTTGGTCGCTAGGCATATGCTGAACCAGGACTTGCCAGGCTATGCGGCTATGTTGTCTCCAATGCGCTATAACGACCCGGCCATCGTGGCAACGATGAATGCGCAGCAGAATCCCGGCATTCTATAACAAGGCATTCTGTTTGGAATAACTTGCAACCCTTGCGGTCGGTACCCATTTCTAAAAGAAAATGGAGTGAAGCGATGGCAATAGGGTTAGCTCTCGGCGGCGGCGCTGGTCTTGGGTGGGCGCACATAGGTGTTGTGCGGGTTCTGGAAGCTGAAGGCGTGCCTATTGATGTGGTGGCCGGAACCAGCATCGGTGCCATAGTTGGTGCATGCATCGCCGCTGATATTGTCGACGAATTGGAAGATGTGGCCCGTGAAATATCGTTGCGCGACATGCTATCCATGGGTGAGTTTGGCTTCAGTAAAGGCAGTTTGCTTGGTGCCGGAAAAATTGAGCAGCGCTTGCGTGGCCATTTTGGCCACCAGACCATCGAACAACTTGCTAAACCATTCGCGGCTGTTGCCGCTGATTTATATTCGGGCGAAAAGGTCGTGCTGGATGAGGGTGATGTGGTTACCGCGCTGAGGGCATCGTCAGCGATACCTGGGATGTTGCCACCGATACAAACGGCCCGATTGTTGTTGGTGGACGGTGGCGTCGCCGACCCAATACCCGTGCAAGCCGCAAGGGACTTGGGTGCGGATAAAATCATTGCCGTGGACCTGCAGGGTGACTATCCGGGTCGTTCGCGTAGGCTGGGGTTTGACCCGAACGGTGACAAGCCAGCGTTGGCGGCGATGAAGTCAGCGCGAGCTGGTTGGTCGCTTGCACTGCGGGCGCTTAGTCAAGCCAACTTAAGAAGTGATCGTCCCGATGTTTTGATTTCGCCGCGCATTGGTCATATCGACATGGCAGATTTTACTAAAGCGGATGAGCTGATCGCTTTGGGGAAAAAAGCAGCATATGACATGCTCACCGAAATAGAGAGCATGCTTGCCCGAGACTAGTCTATCTTGCCCAATTTTAGTCATATTTACACGTAGGATGCGTAACTGCAGTTACAAGTATATGTAAAACAACAGTTTAGCAACGATTGGGAAATTTATGAAAAAGACTATGTTGATCATAGGCGGACTGATGTTCGCTGCGATGATAGGTACTGCAGCGCAGGCCCGACAAGACGATAGCGGGGCAAACGAGGAAAAACGCTTTTCTGGTCTTTATGGTGGATTGGGCGGCGGTTTCGGCGACTATAGCTCTGGTGGCGACGGCGGGTATATCGACTTTTTCGCTGGATTACGCCAGCAAACAGATAGTGGCCTGGTTTATGGCATCGAGGGTACTGCAGCGTTGATTGATACTAATGAAAGCACCGCAATTGGCTTCGATATCCTAGATGGCTATGCCAGTATCATAGCCAAAGTCGGCTATACGCCCAACAATAAGGTTATGTGGTACGGCGGCGCCGGTTACACCTCCATTGACGTAGCCAACGAGCAGCAAACAGGCGGGTCGGCCGACGGTATTGTGTTTGAGGCCGGTGTCGAATACATGCCAACCAGCTGGTTCGGACTACGCTTGCGCGGGCAATATCATGCCGCTAGCGATGACGCTGATATAACCACGGTTGGTGCAGGTCTGCTTTTCAGTTTCTAACAAAAATAGCGTTCCCTTGGGAGCGCTATTTCTTAATTTCGCGGTTGATTACCATGCGCTGAATGTCTGATGTGCCTTCGTAAATTTGGCACACCTTCACATCGCGGTAGATACGTTCGACGGGATATTCTGACAAGTAACCGTAGCCACCAAGGGTTTGAATGGCTGCTGAACAGATTTTTTCTGCCATTTCGCTGGCAAATAATTTAGCCATGCATGCTTCCTTGAGGCAGGGTTGGCCAGCGTCTTTTTTGGATGCAGCATTCAAAACCATTAGTTCCGCGGCTTGTAGCTCTGTTGCCATATCTGCCAACCGAAAACCAACGGCTTGGTGGTCAACGATAGGTTTGCCGAAAGTTTCGCGTTCTTTGGCGTATCCAAGGGCATATTCATAAGCCGCTTTCGCCATGCCCACGGATTGGGCCGCGATACCAATGCGTCCGGTTTCCAAGTTGGAAAGCGCAATTTTGTAGCCGTCACCTTCGGTGCCCATCAGACAATCTGTTGGCACTTCCATGTCTTCGAAGGTGATTTGGCAGGTGTCCGACGACTTCTGGCCCAGCTTATGCTCAACGCTGGCAACTCGATAACCCGGTGTGTCGGTTGGCACTAAAAAGGCAGACAGTCCGCGCTTGCCAGCAGCTGGATCGGTGACCGCAAACACAATCGCGACGCCCGCGATTTTGCCCGACGTGATAAATTGCTTGGTACCATTCAGTTTCCAACCGCTGTTAGTCCGTTCAGCTTTTGTTTTTAACTGTGAAGCGTCAGACCCAGCTTGCGGTTCGGTCAGGCAAAAGGCACCGATCATGTCGCCCCGGGCGAGGGGTTTGAGAAAGCGCTCTTTTTGCTCGGTGCTGCCGTTCGCCAAGATAGCGGCACACACGGGTGCGTTATTGACGCTCATGAGTGTGGAAAGGCCACCGTCACCGGCTGCAATTTCAACCAGCGCAAGCGCGTAGGATGTATAGTCCGTTTCCGCACCGTCCCATTCCTCGGGCACTGTCATACCCATAAGACCAAGTGCGCCCATTTCGCGTAGAAATTCTGCAGGAATTTCGCCAGACTTTTCCCAATCACCAGCTCTCGGCGCTATCTCGTCCCGGGCGAAAGCGCGCGCCATGTCCTGAACCATGCGTTGTTCTTCAGAAAGCATCATGACTTGGTCCTATCCAATTTTGGTGTGCGTCTGTTAAGCCAATTCTATCGCGATCGCTGTTGCTTCGCCGCCGCCAATGCACAAGCTCGCGACACCAGTTTTCAGGTCGCGTTTCTTCAGTGCGTTGATTAACGTAACACAGATGCGTGCGCCGGAGGCACCGATTGGGTGTCCAAGCGCGCAAGCGCCCCCGTTTACGTTGACTTTGGCATGATCAAGGCCAAGTTCTTGCATTGCCGCCATCGGCACAACCGCGAAGGCTTCGTTGATTTCAAACAAGTCTACATCGTCGGCTGTCCACCCAGCTTTTTCCATCACGCTTTTTACCGCTGTAACTGGCGCTGTGGTGAACCATTCCGGTTCGTGAGCGAAATTCGCATGCGCTTTAATTGTGGCAAGTGGTGTCAGACCGCGCGTCTCGGCCTCTTTGGCTGTCATCATAACCAGCGCAGCCGCACCGTCTGAAATGGAGCTGGCGTTAGCCGCAGTTACTGTGCCGTCTTTCTTGAAAGCAGGGCGCAGCGTGGGGATTTTGTCGAACCGAGCCTTCATCGGTTGCTCGTCTTGGTTGACCTCAACGTCACCGCGCCGGCTTTTGACGGTAACAGGCGTTACTTCTCCCTCAAAAGATCCATTTTCAATGGCCTTTTGAGCGCGTTTGAGCGACTCGATTGCATAGGCGTCCTGCGCTTCGCGGGTGAACTGGTAATGCTCAGCGCACAGTTCAGCGAAAACGCCCATGGGACCGCCAGCATAAGCGTCGGTGAGGCCGTCCAGGGCCATATGGTCAATGATTTGGGCATTACCGTATTTGATGCCGGTGCGGGCGTTCGGCATCATGTGCGGCGCCAACGACATGCTTTCCATACCGCCTGCGACAACCACGTCATTGGTGCCGGCAAGAATACTGTCATGGGCTTGCATCATTGCTTTCATGCCTGAGCCGCACATTTTATTAACCGTTACCGCACCAGTTGAATTGGGAATGCCTGCTTTGATGCTGGCTTGACGAGCAGGCGCCTGGCCTTGTCCGGCGGGTAATACACAACCCATTATAGTTTCGTCGACTGTTTCGCTGTCGACCTTAGCATTTTTCAGTGCGGCCGTGATCGCCGTTGCGCCTAAATCAGAGGCAGAAACAGATGATAAATCACCGAGCAAGCCGCCCATTGGTGTGCGTGCCATGCCAACGATTACGATTTTTTCTTGAGACATATGTGTGCTCCAACTGGTGCGCGGCGCGGGGAGGCAAGCCGCAGATGTTAGGCCCTTGGAAAGGGCGTCAGAATTTGCCGGGACAATGGCCAAAATACTGTAGTTTCGCAAGTGTTATTTGATTGACCAAAAATGCATGGCAGCTATAAATGGCGCGATTGAGAGGCAGAATATGAACAAAAAACCAACCGTAACCGGGGTGATGGTATTCTTGGGGCTGCTCGGCGGTGTTGTTGGCGGTCTTTGGTTACCGTATATCCCAAGTTTGGAGGCTCTCGCGGGCGGCGTTCTTGGTGGTCTTATTGGCTTTCTAATCGATCGACGGAATAGCCAAAAAAAGAGTTAGGCTTTTCTCAGGTTCGTTCCGGAAGTTTTTTAGCGCTTATTCCGCAGCGATTGTGTTTTTGTCGCCTGTCACTTTGCCGGATTTCTTGATAGCTTCACGTTCCAGCCAGGCTGCCCGGATCATATCACTGGTCATTCGGCTGCCGTCCGGTGTCCAGCCAGGTGGGGCCAGTAAAAACAGGACCTTGTGTTTCCAGTCTTTCGCCGACCAGATATCTTTGAAAATTCCAAGCCACTCATGAACTGCCACCCTAAGCGGGTTGAAGGTCCCCAAGTCAGTTACTAATCCATAACGGCAGGCTTCGTCTTTTCGTTCTGGGATGAACGATCCGAACATACGGTCCCACGCCATGAATACGCCAGCATAATTGGCATCAAGATAGCGCGGATTGTTAGCATGATGCACCCGGTGATGGCTTGGTGTGTTGAAGATATACTCGAACCAGCGCGGCATCTTGTCGATGGCTTCGGTGTGAATCCAAAATTGGTAAACCAAATTTATGCCTGCGACGAAAAACACGATCGCGGGCTCTATTCCCAATAGGAATAGAGGCATTTTGAATAAAATGCCGGGGGTGAAAGCACCAGTCCAGGTTTGGCGTAGGGCTGTTGAGAGATTATAATGCTGGCTTGAATGATGAATAACGTGCGCTGCCCACATCCAGCGCATGCGGTGCCCCATCCGGTGAATCCAATAATAAGCCAAGTCATCAAGCACAAACGCCAGCGCAAATACCCAAAGGGCAGTACCCATGTCAAAAATGCCGAAATTTTGCCAAACCCAATAGGAAACTCCGATGAAAAAGGCAGCCGACAAAGCGCCAGCAACGGTGCTGCCCAGTCCCATTAACATGGATGTCATGGTGTCTTTGCCTTCATAGCGCGCACGGCCGGATTTCCAGCCAATGATCATTTCCGCGAGGATCAGAATAGTAAAGGCGGGCACCGCAAGTTGGGTTGGGGCGAGCAAATCAAGCATGAGCGGGCTCCGGTTTTTCACTTGGTCGGCTAGTCAGTTTCGAAATCAATGCCTGGCGCTGGTCCGCCGGCATCTGTATTTCTATCGTCGGTTGGGTGAAGTCACCCAGGTTGAATGACAGGCCATTCTCGGATTTGGTGATCGTAACCAACTTGGCATCTGGAATTTCGCGGACAACCACCCTGTCGCCTAAGGCGGAAGCAATTGCAAAACCATCGCTGCGGTTGGGGAACACGGCTACAGCGGTAGCATTATTTTCCGATAGATAAACCAGCGGTGGTGCCGATGCGAGGTTAATATGTGGGCAATAGCGGGCCACATTGTTAATTACCCGTTCTTTCGTGAGTTTGTTTTTAGTGGGAAACAGTCGCGCAGCAATTAGCGCTACAATCGCGACAGCAATCAATGATCCTATGAATTGCGTGAACGGCATTTTCGTCTCCTTGAGTAAGAAGATAACATGATTTTCATTGGGTCAAGGGCTGAAATTGCGGTGACATATTCTAATGGTAGCTTAAGATGAAGCAGTTTGCATAGTTAACCTGAGGATTGTGCTAGAATGTTGACACGAATTTTAATGACCGCAGCACTAGGCCTTGGCCTGTTGGGTGTGTCTGACTTTGCCGCCGTGGCTGATGATCCGATTGTGATAGCGCATCGTGGTGCCAGTGGCTATTTGCCGGAACATTCGCTGGATGCCTATAAATTGGGCATAGAGCAGGGCGCTGACTTCATCGAACCAGATCTTGTGATGACCAAAGACGGTGTTTTGGTTGCTCGGCACGACATTTATCTGTCGACCACTACCAATGTTGCCAGTCACCCCGAGTTTGCTGATCGTAAACGGACAATCGATGGCCAAACTGATTGGTTCGCCATGGATTTCACGCTCGCTGAACTTAAAACCCTACGGGTGCGTCAGGCATTCAAAGGCCGTGATAAATCTTTCGATGACCAATTGGAAATTGCTACTCTGGACGAAATCATCGAGTTGGTAATGGCTCACAAAGCTGACGGCAAAACTGTTGGACTGCATATTGAGATGAAACGCCCGGAGCTATTTAAAGCTTCACTCAACACGCAGCTGGCATCGCTTCTTGCTGATAAAATGGCGATACTAAAGCAGTCTGGAATACCGGTTTATTTTCAATGCTTTGATGGCGATTTCGTTCGCGAAATAGCGCCATTAACCGAGGTGCCGGTCGTGTTGCTGGTTGGCGGGAAGGTCAATCCGCTGAGCCAATGGGTTGATTTGGATGTGACGCTGGAAAATTATTACGCGGTGGCAGATGGTTTCGGTCTCAATAAGGCGTTGTTGTTCACCTCTGATATGAAGCCAAGTGGTGTTGTTGAAAAATACACACTGCTGGCAAAATTGTTCATATATGGACCGTGCGCGCCGATGCTTTGCCAAAGGGCTTTCAAAGCATGGAACAAGAGCTTACACTGTTGTTAGAGATGGGAATCGATGGCTTTTTCACCGACTTTCCCAGTAAAGGTGTTGCCGCCCGTGATCAATATGTAGCATCACAGAAGGACTAAAGTTCGCCATGTTTGACTATGCCAGAGCAGTCATTACAGCCTTGATTGCGCTCATCATAATTAAGGTCGGTGCAGAAATGTTATTTGCGGCTAGCAATATGTAAATTGCCAGCCGTGATGGTTAGCTGATGATTGAATTTTATAGCTGCGCCTGATTAATCGGCTTCAGGCAGTTTGCGGCCAAAAGGAAAAGGGCATTCGTCTGAGGCGAAGCTCAAATAATCCAGAACGTCATGGATGTAATTTGCCCCTTGTTTGATCAACCGCGTTAGCGCCGCGTTCGGTTCGCCGACAAAGATGCTGATCACCACTTGCGCAGTAGCCAGAAAAAACGCGACCGAAATGGTTACCCAAGCCAGGAAACCAAAAAACACCATCAACAACGCCCTTTGAATAATTTTTGGCCAGTCACGCCCCTTGAGGTCGTCGACCAAATTTGATGCGTCATAGTCTCGCCCGCCGGTCTGCGTAGTCGTTTTCTTCGACGAGTGCGGTTGCTCTCCTGCTCGCGACTTGGTGCTCGCCGCAGGTTGTTCTGTGGCAGTCGCACTGTCTTGCGTTGTATTTTTTCTAGGCGCGGCCGTTTTACGCGTTGCTGGTTTCTTGGCAGAAGCAGCCTTTGATGTTGCTTTGGCACCAGCAGGTTTACGCTTGGTAGCCGACTTTTTTGCTGGCGTTGCGGCACCTTTTTTAGGCGCTGAATTTTCCTCAGTCATGGTGTCCTCAATGTTTACTTATTTTATCTCTGATATTTGGGGAGCCAGAGCCTTGCCGTCAAGTGCGGAGCGGAAAATACTATTTGTTAGATATGCAAATGTTTGGTGCGGAATGACGATTTAGGCCCAGGGCAACTGGCCATGAACCATTTTTGCGGCGTCTACGCCGGCAACAGGTCGCGAGTAGTAAAAGCCCTGCGCAAAGGCAAAACCCATTTCGGTTACCATGTCGATATACTCGGTATCTTCAAGGCCCTTCAGCAACGATCTGGTGCCCCAAATTCGTTGCCAACATACCAATCATTTCAAGGATTTTGAACTGGGCGTTCCCGCGTTTCAACTGATTGATGAAAGCTCGATCGATTTTGATAATGTCGATCGGAAATTGGTGCAGGTAATTTAGCGATGAATAGCCAGTACCGAAATCATCGAGCGCAACTTTAACTCCCAGCGCCCTTATCCGGTCTAGCGAAAGGGAAATATGTTCAGGATTGGCCATGATTGAACTTTCGGTCAACTCAATGCGGAGAAGCCGTCCGGGAAGGTTATATTTTTTTAATGCGTTTTCAACCACAGTGGCTACGTCATCGCGGGCGAACTGCACACCAGATACATTCACGTTAATTGGGACAACTCTGTCCTCGCCCACTTCCATTATCCAATGCTTTAAGCAGGTGCAGCAGGCTTCGATAGCCCAACGACCCAGCGGGACAATAATGCCAGTTTCTTCAGCGAGTTGAATGAACTCCACAGGTGACACAAAACCATGTTCTTTGTGCTGCCAGCGGGTAAGAGCCTCGAATCCGTGTAACTCTGAAGTGCGTAGGTCGATTATCGGCTGGTAGTATAACTGCAATTCCTGCCGTTCCACAGCGCGCCGTAGCTCGGTTTCAAGATGAAACAATGACCGGGCTTCCTGATGTGACTCACGGCGGTAAACTTCGGTGCAGGCTTTGCCAGCTATTTTTGCGCGGTGCATGGCGAAGTCTGCATCACGAATTAGGTCTTCCGGATGGGTCGCGCTAGAAATTGTGCTGGCAACGCCGATGGAAACCGAAGTGAAAACCTCATTGCCATCAAGATCATACGGCTGTGTCATTGCGGTGTGAATTCGGTCGCAGACATCAATGACTGGTTGGATCTCGCGCATGTTAGGTACTAAAATCGCAAATTCATCGCCTGAAAGCCTAGCAAGAATATCTTGACTACCAATACAGCGCCGCAAGGTGGATGCCATGGAAATCAGAAACCTGTCGCCCGCGCTGTGCCCAAAACTTTCATTGATCAACTGGAAGCGGTCGATATTAACAATCAATACTGCGCAGCCAAATGGTTCGTCGCTGCTCTCGCCCTTGATTACTGTTTCCTCAAATTTGTTACGGAATAGTACACGATTGGGTTGGCCGGTCAGGGCATCATGGAAAGCATGATGCATGATATTTTTTTCCGCCAGTTTTTCAGCGGTCTGGTCTTCGATAGTACAGAGAACTAACCTGCGATCGCCCGCAGCATTTACAATCGGTTGAAGCTGGCTGGAAAGATAATGGTCGCCGTCTTTATCGTGAGCTGTCCACTCATAAATTATTGGTTGTTTTTTTCCAATGTTTCCCGGACCTTATCCGCCAAACTGTCCTTTTGCTTCGATGTCCAGATTGAGGTAAGCGGCGCTGGTAATTCGTCAATGTTGGAAAAACCAAAAAGAGACTGCGCATGCGGATTCGCGGAATGAACAATGATGCTGTTATTTGGAGCCAGATCAAAACAGACCACGCCGTAGGGAAGGGCATTAATAATGGCTGTGGTATAGTCGGGCGCTGATTCAGGGCGACCGCCCCTTGAAGAACTGGAAGTTACTGGCGACATTGGAGCTGCACTGTCTGCTACTTTTTTTCCCACTAACACATCCATTTCCTTAAACCACGGCGCAAGCTTTTATCCGTACTTTTCATCATCAATCGTGGCTGGTAAATATTTGGTAAAAAAGTGACAATTTTATTAACAAATCAGGAAACAGCTTCCTTTTTTGTTAAAAATTTAGCGGATAACTCTTTGGTTAATTTAAAAAAATTGGGGAAGGCAAGCCTTCCCCGAGATGACCACCCACAGGGACGGGTTAGTGGGCGGTAAATTCAAATTTCATACGTGTGTTGGCGTGCAGGCTAGCTGCAGCCGCTAGTAGAGCCACAGGTGTTGCATTTCATGCAGGTGCCATTGCGGACCAATGTGAAATTGCCGCATTCTCCGCACGCATCACCTTCATACCCTTTCATCCGCGCCGTTGTTCTGGCATCGGGTGTTGCATCAGTGGCGCCGTTTGTCATTGCTGATCCCATAGCCACCGTTGTTGCCGATGCGCTTGTAGCTGCTACTGAAACTGTTTCTAACTCAGTGTCCTTGTCCGTGGTGCGCGCCGTGTTAAGTACAACAAGATTGCTGCCTCTGACATATCCAGCTGAGGCAAATTTCTGAACCCTTTCAAGGGCTTCAGATACATCATCTCTTAAAGGCGGCAGTCCGTCGTTTTTATCGCCGCGCCCCGTAGTGTCAGGCATCAGATCGGCAGGTGTTGCATGAGCCAAGTCTTCACGGCCAAGGTAGGAAATGGCCAATTCGCGGAAAATATAATCCAACAGCGATGTTGCCATTTTGATGGTGTCATTGCCTTCAACCCGTCCAAACGGTTCAAAACGGGTGAAAGTAAATGCGTCGACAAATTCTTCCAATGGCACGCCGTATTGAAGGCCAATGGAAATCGCGATGGCGAAATTATTCATCAACGAACGGAAGGCGGCACCTTCTTTGTGCATGTCGATAAATATTTCTCCGACGGAGCCATCATCATACTCACCGGTGCGCAGGTATACTTTGTGGCCGCCAACAATGGCTTTTTGCGTATAGCCTTTGCGGCGTTCCGGCAGCCGGTTGCGCTTGGTGGCGTCACGTTCAATCTCGACAATACGCTCCACAATTCGTTCTGCTACAATTTCGGTTTTTTCCGGCAAGCTCTTGGCTTCAAGTTCATCTTCCAGATCGTCCGAATCAAGCAATGACGCGTTCAGCGGCTGGCTGAGCTTAGAGCCATCCCGGTATAGCGCATTGGCTTTCAGTGCCAGTGACCAACTCAATTCGTAAGCTGTCATGCACTCGCTAACTTCGGCCGAGTTTGGCATGTTTATTGTTTTGGAAATAGCGCCGGAAATAAACGGCTGCGCCGCAGCCATCATGCGGATATGGCTTTCCCATGACAGCGAGCGCTTTCCAATTTTCCCGCACGGGTTGGCGCAATCAAACACACTATAATGGTCTTCGCTTAGGTATGGGGCCATCTCCAAGGTCATGGCACCGCAGCAATACACGTTGGCAGCATCCACGTCTGCTTTGGCAAAGCCAATGGCCTCCAAAAGATTGAAACTATAGTCGTTCATCTGCTCGTCGGTCACACCAAGGGCATTTTTACAAAAGTCAGCACCGAGTGTGAAATGGTTGAAAACAAATTTAATATCGAAAGCATTTTCCAGTTGCCCTTCGACCAAATCGATTTCCCTGTCGGTAAAACCTTTTTCTTTCAGGTTGGCGTGGTTGATGCCAGGCGCATCTTTCAGTGTCGAGTTCCCAACGGCATATTTTTCGATTTCGCCGATTTGCTTGGCATTATAGCCAAGGACTTTAAGTGCCTGTGGTACAACGCGGTTGATAATTTTAAAGTAACCGCCGCCCGCAAGTTTTTTGAATTTCACTAGAGCAAAGTCAGGCTCAATACCCGTTGTATCACAGTCCATAACCAAGCCAATAGTGCCGGTTGGCGCGATAACTGAGGACTGTGCGTTGCGGTAGCCGTTCTTTTCGCCAATCTCCAGTGCACGGTCCCACGCGTCTGCTGCGGCGATTGTTATCAGTTGATCCGGGCAATTGGAAATATCCAAAGCAACCGGGTTCGTGTTTAGTTTTTCGTAGCCATCCTTTTGGCCGTATGCGGCGCGACGATGATTGCGAATAACCCGCAACATGTGGTCTTTGTTCTTTTCATAGCCAGGGAAAGCGCCCAGCTCAGACGCCATTTCCGCGCTTGTAGCGTACGATTCGCCGGTCATCAGTGCCGTGATGGCACCGCACAGTGCACGACCTTCGTTGCTATCGTAGGCAATGCCGTTGCTCATCAACAGTCCGCCAATGTTGGCATAACCTATACCAAGGGTGCGATATTCGTAGGAAAGCTGTGCAATTTCCTTTGATGGAAATTGTGCCATTAAAACTGATATTTCCAGAACCATCGTCCATAGTCGAACGCCGTGCTTGAAGTTTTCCACAGCAAAGGTGCCGTCTTCGTTGCGAAATGTCATCAAATTTAGCGAGGCTAAATTGCAGGCAGTATCATCAAGGAACATATATTCCGAGCAAGGGTTGGACGCCTTGATTTCTCCTGCTGCGGGACAGGTGTGCCAATCATTGATAGTGGTATGAAACTGAATGCCGGGGTCTGCGCATGCCCATGCGGCCTGTCCCACATCACGCCAAAGGTCTTTGGCATTAATTTCGCGGACGATAGAACCATCTGTGCGGCTCTTGAGCGGCCAATTGCCGTCACCTTTGATCGCACGCATAAAGTCGTCGGACACGCGAATCGAATTGTTGGAGTTTTGACCGGAAACCGTTAAATACGCGTCTGAATCCCAGTCAGTATTGTATGTTTTGAAGTCAATTGAAGCGTAGTCTTGCTTGGCAAATTGGATCACCCGCTGGATATAATTCTCTGAAATCATCACTTTTCTGGCAGCAATGATTTGCTTCTTCAGTTCTTTGTTGGCTTTGGGCTCAAAGGCGGATTCGGCCAAGTCTTCTTTGGCGTCGTGACACGCCTTCATGATCCGATTGAGATGAATTTCATTGAGCTTGGAGCCCGAGACGAGGGCGGACACTTTCTGCTCTTCGATAACTTTCCAGTTGATAAACTCTTCAATGTCAGGGTGGTCAATATCTACTACGACCATTTTTGCCGCACGGCGTGTGGTGCCACCAGATTTTATTGCCCCAGCAGCGCGGTCACCAATTTTAAGGAAACTCATCAAGCCAGACGACTGACCACCACCAGACAAGCTTTCACCCGAGCCGCGCACATTGGAAAAATTTGTGCCGGTGCCTGAACCATATTTGAACAAGCGCGCCTCGCGCGTCCATAGGTCCATAATTCCGCCTTCATTGACCAGATCATCAGAAACGGACTGAATAAAACAGGCGTGAGGTTGCGGGTGTTCGTAGCTGCTCTTTGACTTGGTTAATTTCCCGGACTTAAAGTCAACATAATGGTGACCCTGAGCCGGACCATCAATGCCGTAAGCCCAATGAAGGCCTGTGTTAAACCATTGCGGACTGTTTGGCGCTGCCATTTGTGTAGCCAGCATGAAGCGCATTTCGTCAAAGAAAGTGCGGGCATCTTCTTCACTGTCGAAATAGCCGCCTTTCCAGCCCCAATATGTCCAGGTGCCAGCTAACCGATCAAAAACCTGCTTGCTGCTTTTCTCGCTACTGAAATGATTTTCTTTGGGAACGTCAGTTAGTGCTTTTTTGTCGATTTCCTGTCGCCACAACCAACTGGGTACATCTTTTTCTTTTACCGGCTTAAGGGCCTGCGGCACCCCGGCTTTACGGAAATATTTCTGCGCAATAATGTCGGTCGCAACCTGGCTCCAGCTCGCGGGAACTTCAACCGCATCCATATGAAAAACAATCGACCCGTCAGGATTGCGGATCTCACTTACAGCAGTGTGCCAGTCAATAGCGGCATATGGACACGGATGTTCTTTGGTAAACCGACGCTCTAAACGCATTCTTTCCCCCTTGAAAGACACATAATTGTTGTTGGGCAGCGTGGATTTCTACACAGTCTGCCGTTTATTCGTTGTGCAGATAAGCCCTAATATCCGCCCGATATTTGCTTTGGGGGTGACCCCAGCCTGACCCATTCCCCTACTATATGTTGGGGCATTGGTCTTCGTTGGCACAAGTTTAGAGCTTAAATTCCGCGGGGTACAAGGCATTTTTTCAATATGTTGTGGTTGACAGTGCCTTGGGCACAAGGTGGCGCAGGTCGAATCGGCTGCGGCCAATGAGTCGCATTAAATTGCCTTATTGTGCGCATAATGTGTGGGTAGTCAGAGGTGAAACAGCCGTTGTGCTTTCGAGGGACTTATAAATCGAATATTGTGGTCGATAAATAGATTCGCAGGCCTTTAGAAATAATAAAGATATGAGCAGTTACTTTCCCTTGTTGAACAAACATGATAAACGGCGTCGAGTAGGGTTTTGGTTACAGAGTTTACGAGACCAGATTACCCACGATACCAATGGTTAATTGACAAGTGCGGATATTTAATATGGCGGGTTTAGTATCTAGAGTTTTTTCTTCTCCTTTGTTCACTTGGTGGAATAGCGCCTCATTCGGCACGCTTCTTTTTACCAGCCGCAAGGGCAAAAAAGTGGGTGAAGATGATCAGGGTAATATTTATTATCAGCAGAAAGACGGCCATCGCCGTTGGGTCATATATAAAAACGGCCCGGTCGAGGCCTCCCGCGTTCCTGCGGAATGGCATGGTTGGTTGCATTACACCAGCGATGAGTTGCCATCAGAGACACCACTTAAGGTGAAAGACTGGGAAAAAGATCACCAGCCTAATCTAACGGGTTCGGCGGCAGCCTATTTTCCGAGCGGAAGTGAGCATGCTGGTGGCAAGCGTGCCGCAACTGCTTCAGATTATGAAGCCTGGCGCCCATAGTCTGGTATGGGTAGAAGCCTGATTTTTACTGGAAACGGAAACATCTATGTCTAGCAATCTGGTAGAATCGTTGATTGGCGCACTGGTCCTGTTGGTTGCTGGCTGGTTTTTGGTTTTCGCATACGAACGCACAGACGCGGGCGCGGGTAATGGTTATGAACTAACCGCTCGATTTGACCGTATTGATGGTATCGGTGTCGGCAGTGATGTTCGCATGGCCGGCATTAAAGTTGGAACAGTGGTCGACAGCAAGTTGGACCCTGTTTCCTTTCAGGCGATCGTCACACTGTCACTGGATAACGAAATTCAGTTACCCACAGATACCGCTGTCGCAATAACTGCTGAAGGCTTACTTGGTGGCACCTATATGAATTTGTTGCCGGGCGGAATGGATGAAACCTTGGCTAACGGTGATGAAATCAGCGAAACCCAAGATGCAGTAGACCTGTTGGGCTTGATCGGGAAATTTATATACGGCGATGACAGTGCGGCGACAAACTAATAGCACTGCTGATTTTTCTATTCGGGCTCTTGGGATAGCCGCCTTGCTGGCGCTCGCATTTCCATTTTTCGCTAACGCACAGGATGTTGGCCCCACCGATTTAGAGAGCGAAGCCCGGGATGTTGTGGTGCTGCGCGCGCTGGATAAAATCACAGCCCGGATCACCGAGCTAGAGTTGAAAATTGGCGACGAAGTTCGCTTTGGCACGCTGGCCATCCGCGCTAAATATTGCCGAACACGACCACCGATTGAGCCGCCTGAAACATTTGCTTACTTGGAAATTGACGACCTGAAAAGGTCAGGCGACGCCGAGCGTGTTTTTGAAGGCTGGATGGTGGCCTCAAGCCCGGCGTTGAACGCACTGGAGCATGCTGTTTATGATGTTTGGGTGATCAACTGCAAAATGGTTGAGCCAGACAGTCCAGGCGCCAATTCCTGAAAGTTTGCGTCATGCCTCAATGCCTGATCGAGTAGAGCGCGGTATGCTTCGCGGCTTACTTCAATCACACCGAATTGAGCTAGATGGCCAGTGCCAAACTGGGTATCCAATAGCGTGAAGCCACCAGCTTTCAGTCGCGCGACCAGATGCACCAACGCAACTTTGCTGGCTCCGGTTTCGGTGTGAAACATGCTCTCGCCAAAAAAGCCGCCCTCTAATGAAACGCCGTACAGGCCGCCAACAAGTTTGCCGGCACGCCAGCACTCCACAGAATGGGTATAACCGTGGGTGTGAAGGTCACAATAGAGGTTTTCGATGTCTTCGCTAATCCAGGTTCCTTCTCGGTAATCTGACGGCGCAGCACATGCGCGCACAACATCACGAAACGCGGTATCAATTCTGACGTCAAATTTTTCTTGTTTGATCAATTTTTTAAGACTACGGGGAACGTGAAACCCATCTAGAGGCAGAATACCCCGTTGTTCTGGGTCAACCCAGAACATTTCCGCATCGTTGCGGCTGTCGGCCATGGGAAAAATGCCGTTGGCATAGGCGTTTAGCAACAATTCAGGGGTAACTTTACTGTCAGTCATGCCCCATGTCTTTTCATTTGCCGCCTAGGTTATTTTGACCGTTCTTCGAGGAATTTTTCAAGCCAGTGAATGTCATAATCTCCCGCTTGAAAATCTTCGTTTTCCATGAGTGCTTGATGTAACGGAATTGTGGTGATCACACCGTCAATTACATATTCTTCCAGCGACCGCTTAAGCCGCAACAAGCATCCCTCGCGCGAATAGCCAGATACGATCAGCTTTGCGATCATACTGTCGTAATAAGGCGGGATTTTGTATCCCGCATACACGGCGCTGTCACAGCGGACGTTGAGGCCTCCGGGGACATGATACTGAGTAACAAGGCCAGGATTGGGCACAAAGCTAAATGGATGTTCAGCGTTAATGCGGCACTCGATGGCATGACCGAAGAAACGCACCATATCCTGCGTGTAGGACAATTTTTCGCCAGATGCGACGCGAATCTGCTCGCGTACAATATCAATACCGGTGATCATTTCGGTAACTGGGTGTTCAACTTGCACGCGGGTGTTCATTTCGATGAAGTAAAATTCGCCGTCTTCATACAAGAACTCTATAGTGCCAGCGCCACAATAACCAAGGTCAGACATGGCTTTTGAAATAATGCCGCCCATGCGTTCGCGTGTCTCGCTGTCGATAACCGGCGACGGGGCTTCCTCAAGTACTTTCTGGTGACGTCGCTGCAAGGAGCAATCGCGTTCGCCCAAATGAATACAATTGCCGTGTTTGTCGCCAATCAATTGAAATTCAATGTGGCGTGGCTTGGTCAGGAATTTCTCAATATAAACCGCGTCGTCACCGAAGGAGGCTTTTGCCTCAGTTCGGCAGGTGTTGAGTTGTTCACTAAGATTTTCCGCGCTGCGGACAATTTGCATCCCGCGGCCGCCGCCGCCAGCGGAAGCCTTGATGATGACCGGAAAGCCAATGTCTTCGCATACCTTGCGGGCTGTTTCATCATCGGTAATGCCGCCATCTGATCCGGGAACAACTGGAATGCCCAATTCTTTGACAGTTTTTTTAGCAGTAATTTTGTCGCCCATCACGCGAATATGATCGCCCGACGGGCCGATGAATGCGATGTCGTGTTCTTCAACAATATCGGCGAACTTTGCATTCTCGGACAGAAAGCCATAACCCGGATGGATCGCGTCTGCACCGGTGATTTCGGCTGCGGTCAAAATCGCAGGAATGTTCAGATAGCTGTCAACTGAGGCTGGCGGCCCTATACACACGCTTTCGTCTGCGAGACGAACATGCATAGCGTCTTCATCGGCGGTTGAATGCACTGCCACCGTTTTGATACCCATTTCGTGGCAGGCTCGGTGGATGCGAAGAGCAATCTCGCCGCGGTTAGCGATCAGAACTTTTTTAATCATCGGCAGTGTTCCTACTCAATGATACAGAGAGGTTCGCCGAATTCCACCGGTTGGGAATCCGCAAACAGAATTTCTTTCACCGTGCCAGATTTTGGGGATGCAATCTGGTTCATAACTTTCATTGCCTCAATAATAAGCAATGTGTCGCCTTCCTTGACGGTGTCGCCGACTTTAATGAAGGCGTCCGCGTCCGGACCGGACGCAGCATAGGCCGTCCCAACCATAGGCGAGGGCACCATTCCAGGGTGGTCAGCAGCGTTGGCAGCCGGGGCTGCAGCTGGAGCCGCGCTTGTTGGAGCCGCAACAGGGGCAGAGGCAGGTGCCGCAGGCGCTGCTGGTACAGCATAATTCACGGCACTTGGTGCCTGGCGCGCAACGCGAATGCTGAAGTCATCCTCGGCCACTTCGATTTCTGATAATGTCGATTTATCGAGTAATTCCGCCAATTCGCGGATCAATTCTTTATACTCTTTAATTTTGGACATTCAGTCTTCCCCTTCGTCTCTCGATGTCTTTAGTCGTGCAAATCAATTGTTGCGCAGCATAGCTGCAATTGCGTCAACCGCAAGAATATAACTGGTTGCGCCGAAACCACAAATTACCCCAGCTGCCACATCAGAAATGAAACTGCGGTGTCGGTATTCCTCGCGTGCAAACACGTTGGATAGATGAACTTCAATAACCGGTGTATCAATCGCGCTAACTGCGTCGTGCAGGGCAATGGATGTATGGGTATAGGCGGCGGCGTTTAAAATAATTCCATCAGCAGAGGTGCCAGCTTCCTGGACCCAGTCAACAAGAGTGCCTTCAATGTTGGTTTGGCGAAAGTCTGCCGCTAAGCCGTGACTGGTGGCATGCTCGGAAACCAAGGCACTGATTTCGTCTAGTGTGGTGGTGCCGTATGTGTCTGGTTCGCGCGTACCCAGTAAATTCAGGTTGGGCCCGTTCAAAACAACAATTTTTTTCTGCATCAGCGGTCACTCTCTCCACAGATCGCTTGAAGCCACCTGTATAATGCCATAATGATGGCGTGCAAAGCAGGAACAGTAATTTATTGCTGCTGCCTAAAGCCAATTAGATCAAAATGCAACAGCCAGAACACAAGATTAGAAAAGCAATTATGAGCCTATCAATCACTGTCAACGGTGAAGCCAGATTCATAGAAGCCCAGCAAACGGTTTGGGTGTTCCTTGAAGGCCTTCAACTGGACCCCAAAAAGGTTGCAGTCGAGCGAAACCTTGAAATTGTATCCAAATCATTGTTCAAGGACGTGGTACTTGAGGACGGCGATCAGTTGGAAATTGTTCATTTCATCGGCGGAGGATGACACCCGTGGCACCATCAGTTAACTTAGACCATTCAGCAAATGACACGTGGCTACTTGCGGGCAAAAATTATCGCTCGCGGCTGATTGTAGGCACTGGAAAATACAAGGATTTCGAGCAGACGGCCGCAGCGGTTGAAGCGTCTGGCGCTGAGATCGTCACGGTTGCTGTACGTCGGGTTAATGTTTCCGATCCGAACCAGCCTATGTTGGTGGATTATCTAGACCCGAAGAAAATTACTTATTTGCCCAATACCGCGGGCTGTTTTGACGCCGCATCCGCGGTGCGCACCCTCCGGTTGGCACGTGAGGCGGGTAATTGGGATTTGGTCAAGCTTGAAGTTCTCGGGGACCAAAAAACATTATACCCCAATATGTTAGAGACTTTTGAGGCCGCTGAGGAATTGATCAAAGACGGCTTCAAAGTAATGGTTTATTGCAGCGACGACCCAATCGCTGCGGCCAAACTGGAAGACATGGGTTGCGTGGCAATCATGCCACTTGGTGCACCTATTGGCTCAGGTCTGGGTATTCAAAATCAAGTGCAAATCAGGTTGGTGCAGGAACAAGTTAAAGTGCCACTATTGGTCGATGCAGGCGTCGGAACCGCTTCTGATGCTTCCGTTGCTATGGAACTGGGCTGTGACGGTGTATTGATGAACACAGCGATCGCGGATGCAAAAGATCCGGTCAAAATGGCGCACGCGATGAAACTGGGTGTGGAAAGCGGCCGATTGGCTTACCTCGCTGGTCGGATGCCTAAAAAGAAATACGCTGACCCAAGTTCGCCGCTTGCAGGGTTGATTTAACGCCGATGTTATTCGGCTGATTGTCTGGCGTTTGCTTCACGGCGTGCGCGAGAAACAGCTTGCACCAAGCGACCATAGCCTGCTGCACCGGTTACGACATCATCACCGATGATATAACCCGGCGTGCCCTCAAAGCCGATGTCTTTGCCGATAGCGAGCGTATTCTGCACTGATTTGATTACCAACTTGTCATTCATATCGGCCTTCAACCGTTCTACATTTAGGTCAAGAGTGCCGGCAATTTGGTATATCTGATCTTCAGTGAGAGACCCTTTGGAAGTCATGGTCGCTATATGAAACTCTTCAAACTTTCCCTGCTTGTGGGCAGCAAGCGCAGCTAGGGCAGCTAGATAGGAAACCGGTGTTTCACCTTGGCGGTCCAATATGGGGAATTGTCTCGGAATATAACGGATATTACCGTCTTCGCGCACCAGCTTCATGACTTCTGGGAAATGACGGCGACAGAAGCCACAACGATAATCAAAAAATTCGACCATGGTTACGTCACCATTGGGGTTGCCTATAACTGGCGTTGCGGGATCCTTCTCCAAGTAGTCGCGGTAACTATTAATTGCGGGGCCCATGCGCGCCATGGTTTGTCGCCGTTGAAGTTCTCTGAAGGCGAGCGCAATAATTTCAGGGTTTTCTATGAGGTACTCCTGAACTATTTGCTCAATTTTCTCGCGTTCAGCGGGGTCAACCTCATTGTCTTGAGCCGAGGTTGGCGCGGTGAACATCGCCACGATAAAGGCAAATGCTGTAACAGCCCTAATTAATTGTGTCCCATATAGCGTCATAAATTTTACTCGTTACTGGTCGGCTCTGCGCCGAAACTGGTTGTAATTCTGCGGCGCCCGCGTCGGCGCTGTTGTTTGCTGGCCGCTTCTTCTGCAGCTATGAAAATGTCCTGGGCTCGAATCCAATCTGGGGTGCCAACATCAAAGCCGTCCATGGCCCGTCGAGCATGGGTTAGCGCCTGTGCGGCGGCACCGCCAGAATAAAATCGTTCGGCGGTCGCTAGATTGGCCTGTGGCTGTTGATCGAGCCAACTATAGGCTTTCGCTAGGTTAAACCAGGCAAACGTATTGGTTCGGTCCTGGCGTGTGGCGGCCTTAAGGATCGGCAATGCCTGCTGCATGCGTTCAGAATCTTCGAATGACACCAGCGCCTGGCCCAGTGCCGTTGCGATCAATGGCTCACGTGGTGCTAGCCGAACCGCTTCCTCGAAAACCGGAATAGAGTCGGTCACCCGACCGTTTTCGAATAATATTTGGCCTTTGATCTCATGGAAATATGGGTTGTTGGGCTCGGCTTTTATCAGCGCATCGGCCTCGGCCAGCGCTAAATCCCATTCCAACGCTTTATTATAGGCGTAAACTCTTGCGTAACGGGCGGCGATGCTGGTGTCGCTGACTGGATATTTACGCAGCGTTTGACGCGGTTGATCGAGATATCCGCCAAGTTTGGCTTGAAGACGCTTGAAGCGTTCATTGATGAATTTGTTTGGTGGTGTGTTAAAATACGGGCTCCCAGAAGCGGTTTGTTGCAACTGTAAAATGCGGGTGCGATTGAGCGGATGGCTTCGTACATAAGGGTCTTGGCGGACCTGGGCGAGTATTTCCTGATCACGCAGTTTGTCGAAAAATCGGATCATTCCGCTTGGGGATACACCGACCGTTTCCAAGTAACGAGCGCCAGCAAGGTCAGCTTCGCTTTCTTGTCCGCGCGTGTAGGCCAGAAACTGTCGTTGCGCAACGGTTTGGCCGGCTGCGAGAATGCCAATACCAGCGTCACCCCCGCCAAGAGCGATGGCTGCCGCCCCTAACACAAGCGATAAGATGCTGAATGCGCCGGCTGTTGATGCAGCGTCACCGCGACTGATGCGATGGCCGCACGAAATATGGCAGGTTTCGTGGGCCAATACGCCCATAAACTCATCTACATCGTCTGCCGCCAAAATAAGGCCGGAGTGAAAGAAGATATTTTGTCCTCCGGTGACGAAAGCATTGATAGACTTGTCACCGAGAAGATACATGTGAACAGACTGAGGTGTTAGACCTGCGGCTTCAAAAACCGGATAGGAAACTTGGCGAAAAAAGGCCTCGGTTTCCGCATCTCTGAGGATCGACTGGGCAGCAACATGCGCGCTGGCACTTAGCGTCACAATGAAGGCTGTTAATATCTGTCGAAAATATCTAGTCAAAGAACTGCTCCAAAGTTGCAGGAAAGCTATGCTCTGCTGGCTTAACCGTCAATGAATATCGCTTAACTAACTTGTGATGAAAATACGGTAATTCTGTGAATTTTCCTTCGCGGCGCAGCCGTTACAAACTAAAAAAGCGACGATGTGACATCGCCGCTTTTCTATGATCATTGACTGCTGGTCCGTTAACCGAAGTTTCGTTGCCACCAACCTTTGCGTTTTGGCTGGTCATCACCGCCGCCTGCATTCTCAGCCGGTGGTGTCGGCGCTTGCTTCTTCACCGGGGCAGGGGCCGCCGCGGCTTTTGGTGCACTCGCTGCATCTTTACCAGTTTCAGCTTCTGCGTTTTCTGTATTTGCATCTGCGCCTTCGGTCGATTTGCGACTGCGACGAGGCTTTTTCTCCTCGTCGGAGGCTACAACTGAAGCCGTCTCAGAATTATCGCCGCTGGTTTCAGTTGCGTCAGTTTTTTTGCGGCGGCCACGGCGTGGCTTTGCTGTGTCTTTATCCGCTGCTTGCTATGTGGTTGTGTTAGTTGGTGCGTCCGCTGCCGCTGTTTCGGATGTACCACCATCGTCTGACTTGCGAACACGCCTACGCCTTGTGCGCGGTTTTTCTTCACCGTCCTCATTTTGCGATGGCTGGGCGTTTTGCTCTTTTGCCGTATCAGTAGCGCCGCTATCCGCCGCCGGCGCTGTTTGTTCGGTGTTGTCACGATTGCGGTCCGGCCGACGCCTGCCGCCACGGCTGCCGCGCCGACGCCGAGGTCTGCGTTCTTGGCCTTCGCCATCGGCTGCCGCTGCATTGTTACTATCAGTCGTACCATTGCTGTCACTGGCGGCTTTGCTGTTAGCTTCAGTTCCTGAGGCCGTTGTTTCCTGATTGTCATCTCCACCGCGCCGCCTGCGTCTAAGGCGTCTACGTGTTCGCTGCGGCTTGTCATCGTCATTGTTTGACGGCGAGCGTGCTTCAACGGGTTCGGGTGTGGGCATATCCGATACTTGAGTATCAGGCTTGACCACATTGTCCGTTGATGTTGGCTTGCCGCTGCCAGCTTCATAGGTCAATTCAAGGTCAGAAGGTCCCATGGAAGGTTGGGCCAAAATCTCGATTTCAATGCCGTATTTATTTTCGTAACCGGTTAAAATATTACGCTTCTTGTTGAGCAGATAAACTGCAACGTCCGAGCAGGCTGCAACGCGGACAACTGAACTTCGGCCCCTGATGCATTCTTCTTCCAATTGGCGAAGTGCCATAAGAGCTGCCGATTCCACCGATCGTACAATGCCGGTGCCTGCGCATGTTGCGCAGGTTTCCATCGACATTTCCTGCAGGTTGGACCGCAAACGTTGGCGTGACATTTCCATCAGACCAAAGCTTGATATGCGACCAACCTGAATGCGGGCGCGATCGGACTTCAAGACATCTTTCATGCGGCGTTCAACGGAACGGTTATTGGAGCGCTCTTCCATATCGATAAAGTCGATAACCACCAGTCCGGCTAAATCGCGAAGGCGAAGTTGGCGTGCAACTTCTTCAGCGGCTTCAAGGTTGGTTTTGACCGCCGTCTCTTCAATATTGTGTTCTTTTGTCGCCCGGCCCGAGTTCACATCGATAGAAATCAATGCTTCGGTAGGGTTGATCACGATATACCCACCCGAGCGCAGCTGCACCACTGGCTGGTACATGGCCTCCAGGTGATTCTCTACCTGATAGCGATGGAATAGGGGGATTGGGTCAGTGTAATGCTGCACCTTTTTGGCGTGGCTTGGCATCAGCATCTTCATAAATTCTTTTGCCGATTTGTAGCCTTCTTCACCCTCGACCTGAATTTCGTCAATATCGCGGGTATAAAGGTCTCGAATTGTGCGTTTGATCAGGTTGCCTTCTTCGTAGACAAGTGACGGCGCTACCGAATTCAGCGTTAGATCGCGAATGCCGCTCCACAGGCGAACAAGATAATCAAAATCGCGTTTTATTTCGGTTTTTGTTCGCTCCATGCCCGCCGTTCGAACAATCAAGCCCATCTCATCGGGGATTTCCAGCGACGAGATAATTTTCTTCAGGTTTCTACGATCAGATGCGTTAGAAATTTTCCGGCTAATGCCGCCAGAATGGGTGCTGTTAGGCATCAAAACGCAGTAACGACCCGCCAGCGACATGTATGTAGTGAGGGCGGCACCCTTGTTGCCGCGCTCTTCCTTGACAACTTGTACCAGCAGAACCTGACGACGTTTGATAACTTCTTGAATGCTGTAGCGGCGCTTCAGCGCGCGCAGCGCATGGCGGCGAGCAGCAGCTTCAGCGATTTCTTCGTCTGTTTCTGCTTCATCGCTGTCCTTGGCGGCATTGTCGCTTTCGTCGTCATCGCTTGTCTCGTTCGCTTCGGCGGCTTTAGAAGTGCCGGAAACAGTGTCTTTTTCCGAGGGCCCTAGTTCTGTATCGTCTGATTTGGTAGTGCCTGGCTTTTCGTCAGACGACGCCTGACCCTCGGATTTTGTCTCGCCGTCGTTATCGGCAGTGGCGTCCGAATCCTTGGCATCTTCGCTTTTATTTTCACTGGATGCATCACTTTGGTCTTCCGATTTTTTTGATCGGCGGCCACGGCGTGACTTTTTCTTTTTCTCAGCTTCTTCAGCTTCTTGTTCTATTTTGGCATCAATTTCCTGAGACCGCTCAAGGGCAGCCTTGGTTTCAGCCTCGATCAACTCACGGCGGTCTTCTACGGGAATTTGATAGTAGTCAGGGTGGATTTCACTGAAGGCCAGGAAACCGTGGCGATTGCCGCCATATTCCACGAAGGCTGCTTGCAATGACGGTTCAACGCGGGTTACCCGCGCAAGATAAATATTGCCTTTAAGGGGACGTTTTGTAGCAGATTCGTAGTCAAATTCCTCTACGCGGCTTCCCTTAACAACTGTGACCCGCGTCTCCTCAGGATGACGCGCGTCGATAAGCATTCTAGTCGACATATAACTATACTCCGAACGGCTCGCCGCGTTGTCTCACACCCTCGACTGAGGGGGGCGCTGGCGAATACCGGTGATTTAAAAGATTTTTCAGATGTGGAGAAGGCAAGCCCCAATGTGGGGTACAACATATGTAAACAGATCCGCCCAAATGATTTCAGACGGATTACAAATGTTATAAAAAATGCGCAAAGCCTGTTGGCCATTGCCTGTTCTTGTCCTTTTTGGGCTCTACCGGATAAGCGCGACATCTTCTTCGGTCGCAGGCTTCTTTGTTTCGGTAAGGCCATGACCCGCCGCCTGTTTTGCGGCAAGTCGGTAAACTCACAGGCACAACTTAATGAACTAATGAATTTATTACAAACGATTTATTTATTGCCATATTTCAATGCGTATTTGGCGGTAAAGTCTTTGACAGGCTTAATAATATTTATTGAAGACTGTTGGTTTTCCTTGAGATTGGTTAATCAGCTATTTAGTATTTTTGTGCGATAGATGGATGTGTTAAAGCCGCAGTTATCATAGGCTCAGATGGATCGAAGTTTTTTGATGGATCGAAAATCGAGATTTTTAGGTTTCTCGGCAATGCTGGCTTTGTGCTGCATTGCGCTTGTTATGACCGCGCCTGTCCCTGTTTATGCATCGGGCGACGTTTCGGGCGTTCGCTTCGGGCAGAACGGCGATACAACACGATTTGTGATCGAGCTGTCCGGCGATACCAAGCCAGCAATTTTCCTGCTGGCTGACCCATACAGAATAGTTATCGATTTGCCAGAGGTTAACTGGCGTGGCGGTGATGCTGTACGTTCTACGGGGTTGGTGGAAGGTTATAGGCACGGGTTGTTCACTGGCGGCACCTATCGCATTGTTCTGGACCTGAAAAGTCCGGCCATCGTATCCAATGCATTTAGTTTGCCTGCTACAAGTGGCAAGGGGAAGCGTTATGTCGTTGATATCAAACCATCAAATAGGACCGAGTTTATAGCCGCTGTTGCCTCGTCGAAGCCCCAACGTAGTCGGTATGCTGCCAAAGTTGAGAAGGGGCCAGCGGTTTCCAATTCGCGCCGCAAAGACGGTAAGCATATAATCGTTCTAGACCCTGGCCACGGCGGCATTGACCCTGGCAACCTGGGTGCGATTGGCGTTCATGAAAAGGTCATCACCCTAAAAATTGCTCGTGCCATTCGTGATGAGCTGAATAAATCTGGCCGCTATGAGGTGCATTTAACGCGAGATCGGGATATTTTTCATAAAGTGCGGGAGCGTTTTCGCATTGCGCGCCGGCATAACGCCGACCTTTTTATCAGTATTCATGCAGATTCGATTAACAATCCGCGAGTGAAAGGCGGCAGTGTTTATAACCTGTCAGAAACAGCCTCAGATAAAGAAGCGGAGAGGCTGGCGGCGCGAGAGAATAAATCCGATGTGCTTGCAGGGGTTAATTTGGACGTTGTTGAAGATGAGGTATCCGGGATATTGATCGATTTGGCGCAGCGAGAAACCATGAATTACTCCGCGCAATTTGCGGAATTGTTGGTTGCGGAGATGGGCGGCAGTGTTCCTATGCTGGACCGGGCTCACCGCTATGCAAATTTAGGCGTGTTGAAAGCACCGGACGTGCCATCGGTTTTGCTCGAAGTTGGTTATTTGACCAATCTTACCAATGCCCGGTTTTTTAACAGCAAAAAAGGCCAAGCGTTGATCGCCCAATCTACTCGCAGGGCTATTGATCAATATTTTTCAAAAATCGTCGGACAAGGACGCTGATTACTTAACGTTGCCGCTAATGACTTTATCGTTTTGCAATGTCGGCTTGCCATATCTGGAACACATTTGCTTGGCATGTAATAAAGTGGCATAGGTGCGGCCGAAGCTTAAAACTGGCTCGATGTTTGATTGTATTTTTGAGATTCTTTTTAAATGACAGAAAAGACCCGGAAAAAAGTTGCTGACCTCAAAGAGGGAAAAGCCGCCAATCAGGCCGCTAAAGCGGGAAAAAAACCACTCTGGCGACGGCTGGTTAAATTCACCCTGATATCAGGTGCCGTCGGCGTCGTGCTTGTTGTGGGCGTTGTGTTCTGGGCAATCATTCATTACGGGCGCGACCTGCCGGATTATCGCCAGCTAGCTAACTATGAACCGTCGGTAGTTACCCGTATTCATGCCGGTGATGGTAGCCTGCTGACTGAGTTTGCCAAAGAACAGCGGCTTTTCGTGCCAATCAACGCTATCCCCCAGCAGTTGATCAATGCGTTTCTGTCTGCTGAAGACAAGAACTTTTATGAGCATTCCGGCCTTGATTACATGGGCATGGTACGCGGAAACATTCGAAATGTGCTAAATGTTATCCAAGGCCGACCACTGCAGGGCGGTTCAACCATCACTCAACAAACCGCACGCAACTTCTTGTTGACGCTTGATCAGCGGCTTGACCGCAAGATCAAGGAAATGATCCTTACGCTCCGGATTGAACGGGCTTTCTCCAAAGACCGAATTCTGGAGCTGTATCTTAATGAGATTTATTTTGGTAATCGGTCCTACGGAGTGGCCGCGGCGTCTCTGAATTATTTTAATAAGTCACTAAATGAACTCACAGTCGATGAAATGGCTTTTCTGGCGGCGCTGCCGAAAGCGCCCAATAATTATCACCCTGTACGACACCGCGAACGAGCGATGGGGCGTCGGAATTGGGTTCTGTCTCGTATGAATATACTGGGACACATTGACGAAAAGACATATCAGGAAGCAGCCACGCGCGAGATTGTTATGCGTAAACGTGGTGGCGACGCGCGCTTTGAAGCTGGTTATTTTGCTGAGGAAGTTCGCCGTCGGGTGGGGCGCATGTACGGCTCCAAATCTCTCTATGAGGGTGGCTTATCGGTACGCACATCGTTGGAGCCCCGTCTTCAGGCCATTGCAGAACGCACGCTGCGCGGTGGACTGATCGCTTATGACCGTCGCCATGGATGGCGCGGCCCTATAGGCCGGTTGGATGTTGATAATGTGTGGCAGCAACGTTTGGCCGCAATTAAAACCCCGCTCGGTGAACCAACATGGCTGCATGCCGTTGTCCATGAAGTGCGGGCCGAAGGAGCAGTTGTTGGCCTGAAAACAGGCGGCTACGGATTTGTTCCTTTTGCCGAAGTGGCATGGGCACGTGCCTGGCGTAGTGGGGAGCGACTAGGGCCTAAGGTCAAAGACATGGGCGAAGTGTTATCCATGGGTGATGTCATTGCTGTAGAGGCGTTGACAAAGGGCGAGCCAACAACACTTACAGATTTTTATGATACCGATGGCACAGAAGTCACCAATTTTACAAATTTCGGCTTAAGGCAAATTCCCGCAATACAAGGTGCATTGGTGGCGATGGACCCACATACAGGCCGTACCTTGGCTATGGCGGGCGGTTACGATTACGCGGCAAGCGAATATAACCGGGCGACCCAAGCCCAGCGTCAGCCGGGTTCTGCATTCAAGCCTTTTGTTTATGCGGCTGGTCTGGACCGTGATTTCACGCCCTCCAGCCTGGTGCTGGATGCGCCCTTTGTGATTGACCAGGGTCAGGGCCTTGGTAAATGGAAACCAAAAAACAGCACCGAAAAGTTTTATGGCCCCAGCACACTCAGGTTGGGTATTGAGAAATCTCGCAATCTGATGACCGTGCGTTTGGCGCAGCATTTGGGCATGGGGACAATTCTCGATTATGCCAAGAGATTTGAACTGCATGAAAATATGGAGCCTTCGCTTGCTGCCAGTCTTGGTGCGGGTGAAGTCTCCCTACTGAAGCTAACGGCGGCTTACGGCATGATTGTCAATGGTGGTAAGAAAATTAAACCGGCTCTGATCGACCGAATTCAAGATAGACGCGGGCACACCATTTTTAGCCACGACGAGCGGATTTGTGGTGCTTGCGAACTAAATTGGGAATTAGCATCGAGCGAGCCCCCGGTGCCAGATGACCGTGATCAAATATTGGACACGCTAACGGCTTATCAGCTGGTTTCTATGATGCAAGGCGTGGTCGAAAACGGCACCGGTAGAAAAATTCGTGCAATTGGTAAACCGCTGGCCGGAAAAACAGGCACTACTAACGAAGAGCACGACGCGTGGTTTGTTGGCTTTTCGCCGGACCTTGTTGTCGGTGTTTTCACCGGCTTTGATCGGCCCCGCTCGCTGGGCCGCGGTGAAGAAGGTTCAAGTGTTGCCGTGCCGGTATTTCGCGATTTTATGCGCGATGCACTTCGAGGCCAGCCCGGCGTTCCATTCCGCACGCCGACTGGCATCAGACTGGTAAGGGTTAATGCTGAAACCGGCGAACCAGCCAGCGCAGGCGACGCCAAAATCATACTCGAAGCCTTTAAACCGGGCACCGAACCCAGAAGCGGTCAACTCGCAGTGCTTGACGGCTCGCTCCCAATCGGTAAAACCAAGAGTTCAATTAGAAAAGGTACCGGTGGCATCTACTGACTTTTGTTCGAAAAGCAGTGCCAGCAATCCGGCATTTTTAAAGGAACGTGCGTATGCGTGCGGAAGCTCAGGCAGCCGTGGACCAACTTCAACAGTCAATGGCGCTGCTGAGGAGGCATCTTTGACTGGGACAAAGCCAATTTGCGGCTGGAAGAGCTGAATGCTCTGGCCGAAGACCCAGACCTGTGGAGTAATCCTGCCAACGCCCAGAAATTGATGCGCGAGCGCACCAAACTGGACGGCGCGATCAAGGCTGTTAGCATGATCGAAACCGACCTGTCGGATACACTGGAAATTATGGAGTTGGCCGAACTAGACGGCGACAGTGACATGGAAGATGATGCTGTTGAACAGCTTTTGTCTTTGGGCGGCAAAGCCAAGGAAGCTGAACTACAAGCGCTTCTCTCAGGCGAAGCCGACGGCAACGATACTTATGTTGAAATCCACTCGGGTGCGGGCGGCACGGAAAGCCAGGACTGGGCAAACATGCTGCTGCGCATGTATGTGCGCTGGGCCGAGCGCCGAGGGTTTAAGGCAGATACGATACAGTATATGCCGGGCGAGGAAGCGGGTATCAAATCTGCGACTATCCAAGTGAAGGGTGAAGATGCATATGGCTGGTTGAAGACCGAATCCGGCGTGCACCGTTTGGTGCGCATTTCACCTTACGATTCGAATGCGCGTAGGCACACCAGCTTTGCTTCGGTTTGGATATATCCGGTTATCGACGATTCGATTGATATTGATATCAACGAAAGCGAATTGAAGGTGGATACTTACCGGGCTTCGGGCGCGGGCGGCCAGCATGTGAATACAACTGATAGCGCGGTTCGTATTACCCACCAGCCATCAGGCATTGTTGTGCAGTGCCAGAACCAGCGCTCGCAGCATAAGAACAGAGCCGAGGCCATGAGCATGTTGAAAGCACGGCTGTATGAGGCAGAACTGCGGCGGCGTGAAGATGAGGCAAATGCTGTCAATGCGCAGAAAACAGACATCGGTTGGGGTCACCAGATTCGCTCGTATGTCCTGCAGCCTTATCAAATGGTGAAAGATTTGCGCACCGGCGAGGAATCGGGACAACCTGACAAGGTTTTGGATGGTGACCTGGACCTGTTTATGGCCGCCGCCCTTGCAGCGCGCGTGCACGGCGAAGGCGGCGAAGTAAAAGATATTGAGTAACTTTTGGACAAGGAATCCACTATGAATAATGAAGAAAGCAACACAGAAAAAGAAAAATTCGGCAACGAGCAAATTCAAAAAGTGTTGTTTGACGCCCGTAAGATATTCATTACTGGCGAAATCAATCAGGATGTTGCACGCGACGTATGCGCGCGATTGATGGCTATGGCCCATGTGTCCAGCGATTCGATCACAGTGATTGTGTCGTCTCCTGGCGGCCATGTGGAATCCGGTGACATGATCCATGATACAATCAAGTTCATTGAACCTGAGGTTAAAATGCTGGGAACCGGTTGGGTTGCTAGCGCTGGCGCGCTTATTTACGTGGCAGCCAAGAAGGAAAATCGTTTTGCGTTGCCCAACACTCGTTTCCTATTGCATCAACCAAGTGGCGGTGTGCGCGGTGATGCAACGAACATCGATATTGCTGCACAGGAAATAGTTAAAATGCGGGCGCGACTTAACAAAATTTTTGCCGAGGCAACAGGTCATCAGTTAAGAAAGTGACTGCAGATGTAGATCGCGATTTTTGGCTTGAGTGCAAGGATGCGCTTGACTACGGCATTGTTGGAAAAATTATTACCAACGCCGCGGAGATGGGTTGATATTCATCGAATAATCAAAATGTTGAATAAACCTGGGTAAATAAAAAGGGCATCTGCTGGGTGCCCTTTTTTTCACAAGCTGTCGCTGGTTTTAAACAGCAGCCGGTTTTTTTGCTTCAACAAATGACGGGGTTTCAGCAGGCTTTGCTGGCGCCGCAGGAACAGCCTTCGGTCCGGACGTATGAGCAAAACGACCGGTTAACTTGGCTCCGGCTTCGACAGAAAGACTTTCGTGGTAAACGTCGCCTTCTACAACTGCGCTTTTTTCTAAGCGTACAGATTTCGCGCGAATTTCGCCTTTGACGCTGCCACGTACAGTAACAGATTCAGCAGCAATTGTGCCGTCTACGGCACCGCTTTCGCCCATAACAAGGCTGCCACAAGCAAGGTCGCCAGTGATGGAACCATCCAATTGCAACTCGCCGACTGTTTTTACATTGCCTTCGATGTGCACATCTGCGCCAACAATTGAAGGAGTGGGGGCCACGCCTGATCGCGGAGATGGATTTGGATTACTCATAGGTTTTTTCATGTCGTCCCTGGATTTTGAGAACATTCGCTGCTGCCTTTATGAAGGGCATCGGGTCTCTGACTTTGCCATCGAACCAAACTTCATAATGAACGTGGGTGCCTGTAACACGACCTGTACTTCCCATTTCACCAATTTGTTGCCCTAATTTTACTTCTTCATTTTTTTTAACATTTAGTTTGCGCATATGCCCATATCGAGTTCGGAAGCCATTGCCATGATCGATTTCTACCATATTACCATACGGCCATATCGATCTCGATTTGACAACTTTACCCGGCGCAGTTGCTTTGATGGGCTCTCCGGGCCAGCCCGAAAGGTCAAGAGCGTAGTGTCGAGCTCGAACTTTTTTAATTGGGTCTATCCTGCTACCAAATCTGCTTGAGATATAATATTTATCTGCTGGTTTGCCGTATGGATAACTATTGAGGGCATTTGTGACCATCTTAAGGCGGTCACTGTTTTCTTTCAGGTTAAAAAACGGCGAGCCGTCTGTTGCCTCGAATATCCCTTCAAAACTATAGTCTGGCACGTAGGGGCCACCAATTGCGATACCAGGTGAGCTTATTTTTCGGATCAAATCGTCGGCATTTATTTTTGTTGGTGCCAGGATTGTATCGACCGTAACAAGCTTTTTTTGCACGCCTTCCATCATAAGTGCTGCCAAGGATCGTTGCCGTTGTTCCATGTCGCGCAAACGGTTCAGCAGAGTTACTCTACGGTCGACTGTTGTTAAACTGGCAGCATTGACCGGGGCGCTGGCGAACAACCTGTCAAGCAAAGAAGATGTTTGTTCGGGTGTCGGAGCCGCAGTAGCGTTTGCGTCGACCTCCATTTTGCTCTCTGGAGTTTCGCTTTCCGACTGACTAGCTGGTTGGGCAACGCTGTCCACCGGGTCAGTCTTAACAATGTCTTCTAGAAACTGCTGTCGCTCTTCCAGCAACTGTGCACGTCTTTCAACTTCCAGTTCGAGCGCTGAAAAGTCGCTGGATAGGGTTTGATATTGAGACGACATAGTCGAAATGGTTTTGTTCTTGCCTTCAATGACATGATCGCGGCTCAAGTATGCGTAACTGGTTACCATGCCCCAGCCAACAGCAACGAGTACACCAGAAGCCATGGCAATTTGAGTGTAGCTATGAATTGTCAGAAAGCGAACACGCCCCTGGCTGCGCAAAAATAGCTGCCGTTCGGGGAAATAGGTGCCACGCCATTGTTCTAACTGGGCGAAGAATCTGGCTATTTTTGTCAGTTTCGTCGTCAAAATATACCCTTGGCCTTGTGGCGCTTCATTGTGAAACTTCGCTGTTTATCAATCAGTTCCTGCAATTAAAGCCTATTCTAGTGATAAATTACGAATAATCGATTAAAATTTGGCGCATAACACTCATTTTTTTCCCAAAGGTCAAGCCTATATGTGGCCCATAGCGAGGCCTACACTTTGTGTTTTTTCACTGCCAGTGGTTGGTAATACCCAGTGGGCATGCCAGCACGGGTGCGAGCAGCAGTGTTGAAAGGCGGTTTTAGGTGGCCGCGAAAGTATTGACGCACCAGATCATGGAACCATAATTCCGGATCTTTTTTGACTTTATCGGCGAGGAAGTTGAACCACTTAGTGCCGATCCGTACGTGGTCAATTTCATCCGCATAAATAGTTTGTAATATTTCTGCTGAGATTTGGTCACCAGAACCTTCAAACTGTTTGATCATTGCAGGGGTTACATCAAGACCGCGGGCTTCCAGTACCATCGGCACAACCGCTAATCGGGCGGGCAGGTTCTTTGCGGTTTCCTTTGATGATTGCCACAACCCGTCATGTGCGGGTAGGTCACCATAAAAACTTTCGCAGGCTTTCAAACGATTATTGACAAGCGCAAAATGACGAGCCTCGTCGTCGCCGACACTGATCCAGTCGTCAGTGAAGCTTCTGGGCATGATATTGCCAAACCGGGCGATAATATCAAAGGCCAGGTCTATGGCGTTTAATTCGATGTGGGCGACCGCATGCAATAGCGCTCGCCGGTTATTGTCGTTGCCGGCCTTGCGCCTGCGGGGCATTTCAGACGGGTCCAATAGTTTGGGTAATGGTGGTCTTGCTGGACGTTTTGGAGGCAACTCAGTGAAACTGTGTAAAAGTTCACCCGAGCGCCATTTGGCGGCGACAGTCCTCGCAGCAACGGCCTTGTCAACTGCTTTGCCGCAACCCAACACGGCGCAGGTCGCTGTGCTTATGTTGTCCCATTCTTGGTTCAACCGTTGAATTCCTTCCGGGGTTTTAAGTGACAGGAGTGCCGGGGATCACAAGTTTTCTGCTCGCTCCAGAACCGCTGCCGCATGACCCTTAACCTTCACTTTCGGCCAAATTTCCTGAATGGTTCCCGTGGAATCGATCAGAAAGGTGGCACGCTGAATGCCCATATATTTGCGGCCATACATATTCTTTTCTACCCATACACCGTATGCCTCGAGCGCGGCACCGCTTTCGTCCGAAGCCAAAAGGACTGACAGGTTATGCTTGGCGATAAATTTGTCGTGCTTGGCGGCCGTATCTTTTGACATACCGATGACCACGGTATTTGCTGCACCAAATGCATCTGCCAGTGCGGTGAAGTCCTTGGCTTCGGTGGTGCAGCCCGGGGTGTCATCTTTTGGATAGAAATAGAGAACCACATTCTTGCCAACAAAGTCACTTAGAGAAACAGTTGTGCCACCGTCACCGGGCAGAGAGAATTCAGGGGCTTTGGTACCAATTGATACGGGCATCGATAACATCCTTATACAGCGTTGATTTAATTGGCTTCTGGCGTGCGACATTATCGCCGTTAGCGTGTTATGCAAGACCTAATAACAACCCTACAAACTGGTCTAATCGTTTGTGATTAGACTTTTGAACAGCTTGTGACAGCGTTGTTGCATATCAAGCATGTGTTTTTTTAACTGGTCAAAAGACGTGCAGTCGCCGCTGTCCAACAATATTTGTTGCAACCCTGGCGGAATGTCGCCGTCTTGTTTTGGCAAACTATCCAGGCATAAGCGCAACTGCGATTGGATTGTCCTCTGTAATTCATAGCCTTCCAACAAGCCTTTAAAATCGTTGAGCGGTAAATAACCGTTGGAGTGTAAAGCCTCGAGGCTGTTCGGTGTATTGGGCCGAATGATTTTGGGGCTCGCCTTTGAGTACTTCAGAGTGAGGAACTGGCAAATAAACTCAATATCTACCAATCCGCCCCGGGTGTGCTTGACGTCCCATATGTTCGGTGTACCAAATTGTTCGCGTAACTTCTCGCGCATGGAAATAGTTTCCGATGCAAGGTCAACGCACGATGGCCCCCTGATAATAGCCGCGGTGATGATCTGCCGAATCTTAGGCACCAGTTTATCTGGCCCTAAAATAAGCCGCGCGCGGGTGAGGGCCAAAAACTCCCAAGACCAGGCTCCGGACTGGTAATAATCCTCGAATGTGGAGACCATGACCGCGAGTGGCCCTTGGTTACCGGAAGGGCGGAGGCGGGTATCGACTTCGAACAAACGACCTTCGGGAGTAAGTGCTGTAATAGCCGTTACAATGTGCTGTGCTAAACGTGTGTAGTAAACATTTGAAAATAAAGGTTTTTCCCCGTTTGAATAAACGCCTTCCCCTGCGTTCTCATACAGAAAAATGATGTCGATGTCGGAGGTGTGGGTGAGCTCTGCTCCACCGTATTTTCCCAACGCAAGCATTGCAATTCCATGATTTTCATTATCGAAACCACCATGTTTTATCGCGAAGTCTTGTTCTACAATGGGAATTAATTCCTGCAAAATGACATCGGTGACCATTGACAAACTGGTGCCAATTTCAGCAGCTGTAGCAACTCCTTCAAGCACCAAAACCCCGGTGCGGAATTTTTGCTCTGCATAAAACCGTCTGATAAAGCCGAGCTTATCCTGATAGTCCCGTGCCGTTGACAGCTGTGTTTTGAGTTGTGTGCGCAGGCTGTCCGCGCTTTCCGGCGGGGCGAAAAACTCGGTACTTAAAACCGTGTCCCAAAGCCCGGGTGCCTTGGCTAGGATAGTTGATAGCGCGGGCGCCAGTCCTATGATCCTCGCCAGCAAACCCAGAAGACTGGGGTTCGATTGCAACAAAGAAAACAACTGTACGCCCGCAGGAAGTTGCGACAGGAATGTGTCGAACCTCGTTAATGCAGCGTCGGGCGAATGAGTGGTGGAGAAAGCCGTAAGCAATTCGGGCAGGCACAGTGCCAGCAAATCTCTGGCCCGAGTGGCCTTTAAGCTGCGATAGCGTCCGAATTTCCATGCGGTTATTGTTATAAGCGCGGCGTCAGGATCACTGAATCCTGCGCTTTTAAGGCTGACCCTTGTTTGTTCCTCGGTCAGGGTAGTGTTTTGGTCGGCGACACCTGGCAATAACTGGTCATAATGATTTCGAACGTTGTCCGTGTGGCGTCCCAGAGTTTGCTCAAAAACAGCCTCTGAACTGTAGCCAAGAAAATATGTAAGCCGCATGGTACCGTCGTCATCAGGAATCGTATGCGTTTGCTCGTCATTGGTCATTTGAATGCGGTGTTCGACGTGCCGCAAGTATTGGTAAGCTTGGGTTAGTTCGCTGCAAGTTGCTTTTGGAAGCAGGTTCAATGTGACTAACTCGCCTAATGTTGCGACTGTATCTTTTAACCGCAGCGAAGGGTTTCGGCCCCCGTGTAAAAGTTGGTTTACCTGCGCGAAAAATTCGACTTCACGAATGCCGCCGATGCCCAATTTCACGTCATAACCACGAAAGTGTGCGTCTTCGACGCTGTAATGGCGGTTAATCTGATTTTTTATGCTGGCAATATCTCGGAGCGCCTCAAAATCCATGTTGCGCCGCCATACCCAGCTGGACATTTCCTCCAGATACTGGTCTGCAGCACCATTGTCGCCAGACGCAAACGACGCCTTGATCATGGCAGACCGCTCCCAATTCGCAGCCACACTATGGTAGTAGCCCAATGCCGCATCCACGGACAAAGCCACAGGCGTTGCTCCGGGGTCTGGGCGTAACCGCAGGTCTACCCGGAAAACATAGCCATCCATGGTGCGTTGATCGATATATCGAACTACATCCTGGGTTAGTTTAACAAAGCAATCGGACACGGATTTACGGCCCTGATAGCGGGCTCTTACCGGATCATATAGTGCGATCAAATCGATGTCTGACGAGTAATTCAGTTCGCATCCGCCCAGTTTGCCCATGCCGAGCAGAAAATAACCGCAATTGGCGTTAGCAAACCTACTCACATCTGAGAGTTCGTCGATGCCGTCCGGCCACGGCAGATCGCCAGCTTGCATGCGTGTCCTGAGAGCACGCGCAACAGCAAGGTCCAGACAAGATTTAGCCAGCAGGCTAAGATTTGTAGTGACCATATCAAGCGACCAAATCCTGGCAATATCCGCCAACGCGATCAAAAGTGCCGCCAGGTTTTTTTGGCGGCGCAAAAAAGACATAAACTCTTCTTCGCTTTCGCTTGGGTCTCTTGGTTCGGCCAATGCAGCGACAATTGACGCAAAATGATCATTGGGGTTCCCGTCTAGCATCGTCTTGGTTTGCTGCGGGTACCGTTTCGCCAAAGCGGCCAAATGGGGACTATTGCCAAAGGCAGAACGCGCCGCTAGCTTCATCGCTTTACCGGTCTCACCCATCGGCGCTGTTAAGCCCAAAAGGCTCAGTGTTTCGTCGGCTTTGCCCTCATCGAAAATCAGTGAATTGTTTTGTAGCTGTCTATTCAAAAGACTGGAGTCCTCATGGTCGAATAACTTGTCATTTTTCTCAAGTTTTTGGACTAAATCAAGGTAGTGCCTCATTTTTGGCGGATTTAGGTGGCTTTAACACCCTTGTGTATAGACGCCGGGTAGGGGAAATGCTCTAACGAATATAGTTTTTTGGCATCTGCCAGATGTTTAGGACGTATCAAAAGAGCATGGTGTTTGCGTTAGCCACCTGAAGGTGTTTGGTTTGAAGAAGTTTGGTAGCGCGATTGTCTCAATCAGCTTGTGGCTCGTTACAGCCTCGGCGCTGCTTATGTGTGTCTTGCTAGGGCGGCTTTTCTTCGCCCCCATAGATGTTGGTTTTGCCCGCGATCAGATTATTAGCCAGTCGGACGCGCTGTTGCCGGGGTGGAACGTGAAGTTCCGTTCCGCCAAGGTGGGTTGGGATTGGAGCGAGGTACGCCCTTGGGTAATGATTGAGGATGTACGGCTGATTGACCGGCGTAACAGGTTAACTGCCAGCTTACCGCGTGCGGAAATAGGTCTCGGCTTCGATGGTATATTGTCAGGTTTAGGGGTTTCAACTGTAGAAATTGGCCGCGCAGATATCAGAATATCTGACCTCGGCGGTTTTAGTGATACGACTGACGATAGTTTGTTCAAAGACCTGTTCGGCGAAAGCGGGATACCGAGACCGGAAATTTTTATACCGTTAACTGAGGCATTTAACCGTTTTGCGTTGCGACTACTGGCAACTGCACCGTCGTTGGAACGCGTTGCTTTTGATAAAATGTCGGTACGCCTATACAGAGGCGATAACTTATCGGAAGGCCGCTTGTCTGTTTCTACATTTGTGTTGCAACAGGATGGTGCCGAGATTGATTTGTCAGCCCAGCTTGAGGCCTCGGTGGGTGGTAACCCAATCAAAACCCAGCTTTTGGGACGTGCGAACCCTACAAGGGGTGATTTGTCACTTCTGGCCTCCCTGAAGGACTTTTATCCATCATCTTTTCCGGCGGAAGCGGGTCTACCCAAGCAGCTTAAGTATTTTCAATTGCCGATTGATCTCAGCCTTAATCTGGATATTGATGCTGGCGTTGGATTGCGGTCAGCTAACATTGAAGCGACGTTAGGCGAGGGCGAGATTTATGATCCCGCGGTATTTCCAATGCCGGCGCCTGTTACGTTTGGTGCGATTATTGGAACATATAATGCACGTGAAAAAATATTGGTTTTTGACCAGATTGACCTAACACTTGAGGATAACCAAGTGACAGGCAACGGGTTGTTATATTGGCATCAAACCAGCAACATTCCTGGCGTCCAACTTGAATTGAAAACGACAGATCTGTCGGTTATGGATGCTTTGGATTGTTGGCCAATCGAGCGCCATCCAGATGGGCGGGAGCGCGGCGCGCGGGCCTGGATTGATCAGCATATGGTTACAGGTACCACTACAAATTTGAGCTTTCGGGTAGATGCAGCGCCGTCTGGCATGGGGGCGTACCTGAACGAAAGCATTTATGAGCTAACTTTCGATTTTGGCGGACTGGATTCCAAATTTATCAAGACTATGCCGCCGATTGTCGGGGCGGCTGGCGCTGCCGTGTTAACGCGAACAGGCCTGACAATTTCAATCGCTGAGGGCCAGCTTTTGGGCATGCCGGTTGGCGGCAGCGAAGTAAGGCTTAGCGATATTCATGTTCGCGACAAGGGGGTCGGCGAGTTTAGTATATTCGCTCGAGGCGATGTAAAAAACCTGATGCGATTGATTGATTATCCACCACTTTTGGTAGCCCAAAAAGCGAATCTCGATATTGACAGGTTGGATGGTACTGCCACGGTTAAGGCAATTGTGCGCAGCCCATTAATTGCCAAACCGCCGCCTGGCAGCACGACCTACGACGTAACTGCCGAATTGGCAAACACATCGGTCAAAGATTTGTTGGGGGGCGAAGGCCTGTCCGGGGCTCAATTGTCGTTGAGGGTTAGCCGGGACCGTTTGAGTGCGGCGGGCAACGGTCTCTTGAACGGCGTGCCAGTGGCCTTGCGCTGGGAAGAAGATTTTGCTGCTGGCCGCGATGATCCATCTGCGGATACAACTTTGGTTGTGCTGCGCGGTGATATGGATGCAGAAGACACCAAAGCACTGGGCGTGGATGTTGACGATTTTCTCGAGGGTAAAGCACACGCCGAAGCGTCGTTTCAAGGGCGAAATTTCAAATTTTCCCATGGAACTTTTACCGCTGATGCCTCGACCGCTCAGTTACACCTGCCGCAACTGGCATGGTCGAAACCGATTGGTGCACCTGCAACGATAAACGGCGGCGTGGTTTTCTCCGACGGTGGAACTACAGTAGCGCCTCTACTTGTAAAGGGTGAAGATATTGATTTGGTTGCAAGTATCAACTTTGGCCCGAAAGATAGCGGTATATTTGACGCAGAAATTCAGGCCCGGCAGGTTGGTGCAAATCAGTTGATCGCCACGTTAGATCAGCAGGCTGGGAGGCCAATGGAAATTGATGTACAGGCCGAGGAGTTTGACCTTTCTCCATTTTTACGACCAGACGAGAATGCCGTTCGCGCACAAGATCACGGTGCCAATATTCCGGTCAACAAACCTGCAACTGAATTTGATCTTTCGTTGTCCGCTGACCGGATATTGTTAGAAAATACGGAGCAATGGGATGATGCTTCACTTGAACTGGAATTTCGGGAAGGCCAACCTAACATGTTGACCCTTGACGCTGTTACGGGAGAAGCCAAGACACCCATTAATATTTCAGTTCGTAATGATCCAGACTCTGTTGATGGAACTCGTCCATTCAGTGTGCGAACTGATGACGGAGGCCGTGTGTTGCGTGGCATGGGCTTTTTCGCCCATGTCGAGGGGGGGACACTTACATTGGATGCTCGCACCCGCGGTTGGGGTGAGGAATGGCATCTTGATGGCAAGATGAATGTCAGTGAGGCGACATTAGTACCCAAGGCTACTTTGGGCGAGGGAATAACCAGAGGCGAGATTTCGGGACTCGATGACTATTTAGACGGAAAACCGCTACAATTGGACGTACTTGAAGTTCCGTTTGAATATGATGGTCGCATCATAGAGTTCAGTGGAATTAAGGCTAATGGTCCCACGGTCGGTCTGACCATGGAGGGTGAAATTGCCACTATTGATGGGCTGATAAATGTAAACGGTGTTGTGGTGCCAGCCTACGGCATCAATTCGCTGCTGGGAAATATACCTCTGGTTGGCGGTTTGTTTTCAGGCGGTGATGGCAAAGGCCTGTTTGGCGTAGCTTACAGGGTTAAAGGCACGACGGAAGAACCAGATGTGAGTGTGAATGCGCTGTCTGGGCTTGCACCAGGTTTTTTACGATTGTTGTTCGAAGGTCGCAAGGGTCGTGTCGCGGACGTGGAAGCACCTGCTGCAGATCAAACACCTGAAGAAACTGGTGACCCCTTGGACCCCAGCGGGGGCGATGAGGGTTAATTTGGCTTTTGAACGAAAGCGATGACCCGTGCCGGGGCGCCAGACCCACCACCAATTTTCATTGGCGCGGCCAAAATGTATGCGCCTGAGACCGGCAGATTATCAAGGTTAGTCAGGTTCTCAAGCGCAGGAATATTTGCTCCCGCAATAACAACATGAACGGCAAAGTCTTTTGATTTCCCGAAGTCGATGGAAGCCGTGTCGATACCAATCATCGCAGCTTTGCGGTCTACCAACATTTTGGCTGCGGCCGCGCCGAAGCCCGGGAAACTCAAGTTGCTGGCGTCACCTTTTGTGTCGTCGCCCAGATAAGCCTTAGCATTCGGCCAGTGCTGCGACCAGCCGGTACGCACCAATACTGCTGTACCCGGTTTAATCGGTCCGTGAACCGCCTCGTAAGCTTCTACATCGCTCGGCGCAAGCCGATAGTCTCGATTTGCGGCGGCTTGCGGCGTCACATCGAGGATCACCAGCGGAGCATACAGGTCTCCGATGGGTAATTGTTCAACGGTTTTTGCACCCTCGGAGAAATGGATAGGTGAATCCAGATGGGTGCCGCCGTGTTCTGGTGTCGCGAAAGTGTAGGCAGAGTAAAAGTACCCATTGCCCGATGGACCGTAGGCCAGCTTGTTATGTTCAAAGGCTATCGGTGAGGTGGGCCAGAATAGGGTGGTTTGATCGTAGGTGTGGCTGAGGTCGACCAATATCACTTCGTCTAGCCGCGGCGCTTCTTGCGCCGACAAGCTCGTTGATATTGATAGGATTCCTGCAATTAAAAGCGTTCTCATATGCCACTCCCTCAACCAATTGAGGGCTTAGCTTATCGATATTCTGGGCGACCTCAACCCTGCTTGACAAGGGCGTGGCGTTTTTTTCCGGCGGAAAGCTTGATCTGACCCTCAGCGAATGCGTCGGTGCCAACGGTGTCATCGGCGCTGCCAACCTTCACGTCGTTGATTTTGGCACCGCCGCCTTTGATCAGGCGCCTTACTTCGCCTTTGGAGGCACCTAATCCAGCTTCGATGAATAATTCAATCACTGACATACCGTCAGCGAAATTGCCTGCTGCAACTGTAACGGTTGGCAAGTCTGTGCCTGCGCCGCCTTGTACAAAAGTTTCGCGTGCGGTCTTATTCGCTGCATCAGCCGCTTCTGCGCCGCGGCACATTTTGGTCGCCTCGTTTGCCAAAATGATTTTGGCGTCGTTGATTTCTGCGCCTTCAAGAGCTTCGAGTCGCTTGATCTCATCCATAGGTAGGTCAGTGAACAGCCGCAAGAAGCGCCCCACATCGCCATCTTGGGTGTTGCGCCAAAACTGCCAGTAATCGTAAGCGGATAGGGCGCTTTCGTTCAGCCAAACCGCGCCTTCGGCGGTTTTGCCCATTTTCTTGCCGTCTGCGGTGGTGATTAATGGCGTGGTTAGGCCGTATAGTGACAAGCCCGCAGAGCGACGGCCAAGCTCCATACCGTTTACGATATTACCCCATTGGTCCGAGCCCCCCATTTGCAAAGAACAACCATAGCGTTTGCCCAGTTCCATAAAGTCGTAGGCCTGCATGATCATATAGTTGAACTCTAGAAAGGTAAGCGGTTGCTCGCGCTCAAGGCGAAGCTTTACACTATCAAAGGTCATCATTCGATTAATGGTGAAATGGGTGCCGATCTCGCGGAGGAATGGAATATATTCAAGACTGTCCAGCCATTCCTGATTGTTGATCATTAAAGCAGGGTCGTCGCCACTGAAGTCTAAAAATTGATCAAAAATCGTACGTATACCATCCATGTTCCCAGCGATGTCATCGTCGGTCAACATCTTGCGGCTTTCATCCTTACCAGACGGATCACCGATTTTCGTGGTGCCGCCACCAAGCAACGCAATTGGCTTGTGGCCGCATTTCTGAAGCCAGCGCAGCATCATGATTTGCACAAGGCTGCCCACATGCAGAGACGGTGCCGTGCAATCGAAGCCGATATAGGCTGAAATTGGGCCTTCTTTTTCTTTGGCCGCCATTTTGGCATCCAGCCCTTCAAGGTCGGTAACTTGATGGATAAAGCCCCGTTCGGTCAGGATATGAAGAAAGTCAGATTTCAAGCTTGTCATGGGTTTGTCTGCACGGTTTATAGTTGCAATTAAGGATTTGGTTAGCGGCGTGATGTAGCATAGGGTTAGCCAAAGACAAAGCCTGTTTGGCCGATTGGACAGTATGGGTCCACATTTGCTGATTTGGTAGTTCAAAACCAGTGTGAAAGATGTTTTATGGTTAAAATCGGCGACCCGGGCGAGATTAAATGCGCGATTGGCCTGATGAGTGGTACGTCGATGGACGGCGTAGATGCTGCACTGGTCTACACCGACGGAGTGCGGGTTGATCGGTTGGGCCCTTCGCTCACGCTTCCGTACTCAGCTGAAATGCGGGACTCGTTGAAGGAAGCTATTCATTTAGCGTCTGCCAGTGCGGTGCCTGTGGATACGCCAGCCGAGATTAAGCTGATTGAGCAAGAGTTAACTGACTGGCATGCCGAGGCCGTCGGTGAATTACTGTCTGTGACCGGCCAGAATACTGACACAGTTGACCTGATTGGTTTCCACGGTCAGACCATCAGCCACCGGCCTGAGCGCGGGTGGACATGGCAGATCGGTGACGGCGGACGGCTAGCGGGGCAGACCGGTATCAAAGTTATCAATGATTTTCGCACCGCAGATATGACTGCAGGCGGCGAGGGTGCGCCGATGGTGCCCATATATCACGCAGCGCAAATGGCAAAGGCTAGCCGCCACAAGACCGTTGCGGTGCTGAACCTAGGTGGAGTCGCCAATGTAACATGGCTGTCGCTTGAGGACGACCCAGCGGACCCTCAGATTGTGGCATTTGACACCGGTCCAGGCAATGCCGCCTTAGATGATTGGGCGCAGCTTCATACTAATGATAGTTATGACAAAGACGGTAATCTTTCTGCGCGGGGTATTAGTCACGAAGAAGTCGTGATGGGAATGATGGCGTCGTCTTATTTTGACGATGCGCCGCCAAAAACACTGGACCGAGATGATTTTAATACCCAGGCAGTGCGCGGCCTGTCGGCGGAAGATGGAGCGGCGACCCTTGCGGACTTTATTGTCGAATCAGTTGTGGCGGCGCAAAGCCATTTCCCTAGACCTCCGGAGGCTTGGTACGTGTGTGGTGGTGGTCGTCACAATATGACGTTGATGCGTCGCTTGCGGCGACGGCTACCTGTTCTAGTAGACCCCGTAGAAGTTTTGGGCATGCGCGGCGATGCGCTGGAAGCAGAGGCATTTGCCTTTTTAGCAGTGCGTAGCGAGCGGGGCCTGCCGCTCAGCTTTCCGGAGACAACTGGCTGCGAGAAGCCTACGCCCGGCGGCACTGCGCACATGCCCAAACGGCGCCCACGTACTTTTCGATAAGTTTATGTATGTCTAGCGGGCCGTGTTTGGTTCGCGCCGATTTCCAATAGCATAGTGGGGGCCTGCTCCCAGTGCGCTGGCTTTGTCATCCGGGTTGTATAGGGTGCATTTTTTTAGCGACAGACATCCGCAGCCAATGCAGCCATCCAAATTCTTGCGTGAGCGGATTAATGCGTCGATACGTTTGTCTAACTCGTCGCGAACCTCTCTACTAATTCTTGTCCAGTCTTTTTGGGTTGGCGCGCCCCCCTGTGGCAAGGTTGCGAGGGCAGAGACAATGTCGCGGATTGGCAAGCCCAATTGCTGGGCAATCATGACAAACGAAAGCCTGCGAATATCTGACCGGTGAAAACGGCGCTGGCCGCCTTGGTTTCTCGTTGGCGCGACAAGGCCTTTGGTTTCGTAAAAACGTATGGCTGAGACCGAAAGACCTGTTCGGTCTGCCAACTGGCCGATTGAAAGCAAATCTGTTGGTCGTTTCATATAAAATCTCAAATTTAAAAAAATAGCTTGACCTCAAGTAAGGTTGAGCAATTACGTTAAGAAAATCAAGAAAAAACTTCGGTTGAAAGAGGATAAGAAAATGACGAACGCAATGTTGGAACATGTAAACTTAACTGTAAGCGAGCCCAAACAGACTGCTGCGATGATGGAGCGGCTGTTCGGTTGGAAGGTACGTTGGCAAGGACCTTCTTTGAACGGAGGCTACACGGTTCATGTTGGTACACAAGACAGTTATCTCGCGGTTTATTCGGTGGGGACGCCGGGCGACCCAACGGCCTCAAGTTATAAAGTCAAGGGCGGTTTGAACCATGTGGGTATCGTTGTAGATGATCTGGATGAAACCGAGGCGCAGGTTGTTGCAGCCGGATATACGCCGGAAAACCATGGCAATTATGAGCCCGGCCGGCGCTTTTACTTCTACGACAATGACGGCATAGAGTTTGAGGTTATCAGCTACGCTGATCCGAAATGACATACCGGATATTATTATACACCGGCGCGCTCGCTGCTATTGCGGGGGGCATGCCGCGTGTAATCTCTAGTTTTATTCCCTACAGCGAAGGTGTGCTGGGGCTGGAGATATTCTACGGATTTATAGACATAAGCCTGCTGCTAGGACTGTTTGCCATTTACCTCAGGCAGGCCGAGAAGTTGGGGTGGCTGGGCTTGGTCGGTTTTCTAGTGACGGTTGTCGGTCTTGCTAGCATCGTAGGTCCAGATCGAACTTTGTGGGGTGTAGACCTTTACCAACTAGGTGCAGCAGTTTTGTTGGTGGGCCTGGCTGGCCTTTCAGCTGCCATGTTGTGGGTTGGAGTGATGAAATCTGCGGCGCTATATTGGTTGGCCGCGCTGGTGGCCGGAATTATGGCAAGCCTATCCCACTCTCCGTTTGCTTTCGCGGTGAGCGGGATGTTGTTTGGTATTGGTTTTGTTTCGGCGGGAGTTGCCGTGATTCTGGAGTTGGACGAACAGCAGCCATAGTGGCTGCTGTTTCGGTCGTGCATTCGCGGTGGATTATTCGTCGCCGGAAAGCCGTTTGTTCAAATAGCCATTGATCGACATCATTAGGGCGTTCAATTCTGATTCGAAGAAATGTGTCGCGCCCTTGATCACATCATGATCAATGGTGATGGCCTTTTGAGTCTTCAGCTTTTCAACCAGTTTTACTACCGAAATCGGCGTAACCAGTTCGTCCTGATCAGCTTGAACAATCAAGCCAGACGATGGACAGGGCGCAAGGAATGAGAAGTCATACAGGTTGGCGGGCGGTGCAACCGAGATGAAACCCTTGATTTCCGGGCGACGCATTAGGAGTTGCATGCCGATCCAGGCACCGAACGAGAAACCTGCGATCCAGGTACCGGTTGAATTTGGATTCATTGCCTGCATCCAGTCCAGCGCAGACGCTGCATCTGAGAGCTCTCCGACGCCGCTGTCGAATTCGCCTTGGCTTCGTCCAACGCCTCGGAAGTTGAAGCGCAGCGTGGCAAAGCCGCGGTGCACAAATGCGTGGTACAGGTAGTAAGCGACCTTATTATCCATCGTACCGCCATGTTGCGGATGTGGATGCAGGATCAAAGCAAGAGGAGACGTGGGTGACTTGCCGGGCTGATACCGGCCTTCAAGCCGACCCGCGGGTCCACTGAAAATAATTTCGGGCATATATTCTTTTCTTTTGCACTAATGTTGTTGGCGAAGCCGTAATATGGCTTATCACTGTTACTCACGATATATCGATTTTTTTACTCGATTCGCAAGTTATCTTGTTGTTTTTGGACAAATTAGAATTGAACGTTGGCCACATTCCGCCTATTTGACGACATATGACCGCACCGATCTACATGGATTACAATGCTACTGCCCCGATTCGCACCAGCGTTATCGACGCAGTAACCGATGCCATGCGCGTGGTTGGAAACCCATCGTCGGTTCACGCAGCGGGACGCAGCGCTCGGAAATTGGTGGAAGAGGCACGCACAAAGGTAGCGGCGCTTGCCGGATGCAGAATTCGCGACGTGACATTTTGCTCAGGCGGAACCGAAGCTAATAATGCAGCTATTCGAGGGGCAGGGGCCGCCAGCGTCATCGTTTCGGCCATTGAGCATGATAGCGCTCTGGCGGCAGCTAAACTTGCTGGCGTACCTATGTTTGTTTGCGGTGTGGACAGCGATGGCGTGATTAACCAGGACCAATTACGTGCTCTGCTTGCCGAGTCTCCCTCACCAGCATTGGTGTCGGTTATGCTAGCCAACAACGAAACTGGCGTTATTCAACCGGTCCAGGAAATCGCGCAAATCGTTCACGAATTTGGAGCGTGTCTGCATACCGACGCGGTACAGGCAGCTGGGAAAATCAATATTGATTTCAACGCGCTGGGTGCGGATTATCTGACGCTGTCCAGCCATAAACTCGGTGGTCCACAAGGCGTTGGGGCCATCATCACCGCTCCGACCGCGCCGTTGGCGCCACTGATTGCTGGCGGTGGGCAGGAACTTGCTCGCCGTTCAGGTACAGAAAATGTTGCAGGCATTGTTGGGTTCGGTGTTGCCGCGCTTGAGGCGATGGATGACCTGGGTGAAGTACCGCGAATCGCCGCTATGCGCGACCGGTTCGAGGCCGCCGTTTCAGATCACACCAACACAGCCTGCATAATCGGCCGCGCTGTGCCACGCACACCGAACACCAGCTGTGTTGCCATGCCGGGTGTCAAAGGTGAGACTCAAGTAATGCATTTTGATTTGAACGGCATATGTCTGTCGTCGGGCTCGGCATGTTCTTCAGGCAAGGTAAAGGTGTCGCATGTGCTGTCGGCGATGGGATACGACGAGGAAACCGCATACGCATCGATTCGGGTGTCGTTGGGACGTATGACTCAGGACAGTGATGTAAACGCGCTGATCACTGCCTGGAAAAGCCTTTATGGTCGTACAACGGATCGGCCGATTGCATGACTGTTAAGTTCGCATATATGGATTATCAATCAACCACGCCGTTGGATGAGCGGGCACTTGCGGCGATGATGCCCTATCTAACCGAAAAATTCGGCAATCCGCATTCTGCAGAACACAGATTTGGCTGGGAGGCTGATGCGGCGATTGACGTTGCGCGGGAAAAGGTTGCAGGCGTGATCGCTGCCAAGCCAGAGGCGATCACCTTTCTATCCGGTGCGACTGAGGCCAACAATTTGGTGATTAAGGGCGTGATGGAACATTGGGGTGCAGTAAAGCCGCACCTGATTACTGTCGTAACGGAACATAAATGCGTACTGGAAGCAGCAGCAGCTTGTGAGCGTGCGGGGTACCGGCTGACTACACTGACAGTAGGTAGTGACGGGTTGATAGACCTTGACCAACTGGAAGATGCCATCTGTGAAGATACGGCGCTCGTGTCAGTTATGGCGGCAAACAATGAAATCGGTGTTATTCAGCCGTTGGCTAATATTGGTGCGATTTGCCGTGAGCGAGGAGCGTTGTTTCATACTGATGCAGCGCAGGCCTATGGCAAAATACCGATTGATGTCGAGGCTATGAACATCGATTTCATGAGCATTTCTGCGCACAAGATATACGGCCCTATAGGTGTCGGCGCTCTGTACCGGCGGCAAAGCAAAGACACAGCCATTGCGGCGCAAATGCACGGTGGCGGGCAAGAGGGCGGTATGCGCGCGGGTACGCAGGCACCTGCACTAGTGGCGGGCTTCGGCAAAGCTGCTGATTTATGTGCTGCTGAAATGGCGCAGGAGCAGGGGCGATTGGTAACCATGATGAAACGCATTGTAGGCGACCTTGGTAGCGCCGCACCGGGAATGAAAATCAATGGTCATACTGACATGCGGTGGACCGGAAATTTGAATGTATGCTTTCCTGGTTTAGACGGTGATCGGCTGTTTGCGGACATCCGTGGGCTTGCTGTGTCGAGCGGAGCGGCGTGCGCGTCTGCGGTGGCTGGTCCGTCCTATGTTTTGGATGCTATTGGCTTATCTGTAAGAGATGCCAAGGCTTCACTTAGACTAGGTATTGGCCGTTTCACGACGGACGAAGAAATAGATTTCGCGATTGGAAAAATCAGCGAAGCCGTATTTAAGCAAGGCGGATGCACATGAGCGATGTGACGGTTATCTTCGTGAACCACGATGGCGATGAGACGTCGGTGTCCGGCGCGGCGGGGACAACGCTTCTGGAATTGGCGCAGTCTGTAGGTATTGATATTGAGGGTGCATGTGAGGGCAATATGGCCTGCTCGACTTGTCATTTGATTGTCGAGGAAAAATTCTTCGATCTGTTGCCCAAGGCCAGTGAAGACGAGGAAGAAATGCTCGATTTGGCGAGCGGGCTAAAGAGAACCTCAAGGCTCGGCTGCCAAGTGGAGGCAACCGCTAAAGTTGACGGTATGCGGTTATTTATTCCCAAAGATAGCCGTAATATGATGGGTTTGTAATGGCTGGGTTGGCGCCGATGTTGGAGCGCTAGCCAACGTTTGGGCTTTAAATCAGGTTTAAACTGCCTATATCCAAGAGGCAGAATTTTGGTTGAAACCAGCGAAGCCGAGCATATGGAACCAAAAATAGAAGCGCTGTTAAATACAGTGGAAAACTATATCACTGCATTAAACCAGCATGACCTTGATTATGCTGGCACGTTTCTCGCTGCCAATGTGGTGATGAACTTCGTCGGCACCGATTACGAGTTGAACAAAGCACAAATTCTGAGTTCTTTGGGATGGGATATGGGAACCAAGGCCCGGTTTTCATATACTGTTGCGGAGACTGTCGCGGAGGCGGTAGTCGTTGACCTGACCGAAACGAACAACTTTCTCGAATTGTTGAGTGTACCACCACTTCAGGCTCGTATGGAATTTCAGTTTAACAACGAAAACCTAATCCGATCTGTTTCATATGAAGCAAGCGGCGGGTCGGTAAAGGACCCCGGCGCGGTGGCGCGTGCGTTGGAGCCTGTGATCAAATGGGCCAGCCAGAATGACGCTGACATTCTAGCAGAAGTTTATGATGGTGAGCATATTCAATATTCGCGGCAATCTGCTGAAGGTTGGGTTAAATTGTTGAGTAGTTGGCGGGAAAGCCAAGCAACTTGACAGTTAGGAAGCTGTAAAGTTTGAGTATTTGGCTCAGTACAGAGGTTATGAATAGTATCTGCTGACGGTTCATTTTTGCGCAGTAAGCCAAACCCAATGACTGTAATTGTCTATCAGCCCTTTAAATGAACGGGATGTTGTCCATATAATATTGAAGTAAAAGTTTGGTTTTAACCAGCGGGGAGGATGTAAAATGACCAGAAATCAAATATTTGGCGGCGCGGTTGGCGGCATTGTCGTTTTTATGGCGATTGGTAGCCTGTTTTCAGATGAAGACAGGAATTATCGGCACGATGATAACGACTATCGTTATGACGTGTCCATTGATGTGGATGTTGATGGCGATGAGATCGTAATCAAAACAATGGGTGATAAAACCGTTGTTTTCACCAAAGATGGTAAAATTGAATGCGAAGACGGACAGGACAGTATTTCTGTCACCCGTGAAGACGGTTCCGTTACTGTTATTGCTTGTGACTAGGCCACAGGCATAGGCCTCATTTGCGCTTCTGTCTAATGTATCTCGGACGTGTGATCATCTTCGATGAGATCAGTGAAGCGCGTTACCTCTGCCTTGAAGGCTAAATGCACAGTCCCGACAGGCCCATGCCTTTGCTTTCCAACAATTAGTTCCGCTTTTCCTCGGAGCTGGTCCATTTGGGTCTGCCATTCCTTGTGTTTTACTTGCTCAGACTCAGCAGTCGAAGGCTGGTCTTTTTCTTTGTAATATTCCTCGCGGAAAACAAACATTACCATGTCTGCGTCTTGCTCAATGGAGCCGGATTCGCGCAAATCGGATAGCATAGGCCGTTTGTTTTCTCGTTGCTCGACCTGACGGCTGAGCTGCGATAGTGCGAGAACCGGCACTTGAAGTTCTTTTGCTAAACCTTTGAGACCGCGTGTAATTTCAGAAATTTCCTGAACGCGGTTTTCGTGACCTCCTGATTTTGCCGAGCCGCGTAATAGCTGCAAATAATCAACCACGACCATGCCCAACTTGTGTTGGCGTTTCAGTCGCCGTGCCCGGGTTCTTAATCCTGCAATTGTAAGAGCCGGTGTATCATCGATAAAGAGTGGCATGTCCTCCATCTCCATCGCTGCCCGTGAGATTGCCATGAATTGTTCATCAGTTAATTTGCCCTGGCGCATAGCGTGCGACTGGATTGGGTCTGCACCTTGGTAATGGAGGTTAGCACGGTCAGATAGTATCCGGGCCGCCAACTGGTCCGCCGACATTTCCAGGCTGAAAAAACACACGACGGCACCTTTTGAACGGTCCATATCATGCCCGGCAATCAAATCATCGGTCCATCGTTTGGCTGCGTTAAAAGCGATGTTTGTTGCCAGTGCAGTTTTTCCCATAGCAGGCCGCCCGGCAAGAATGACAAGGTCAGACGGATGCATGCCGCCAATTTGCTCGTTTAGCCTGGTTAATCCGGTGGTGATGCCGGAAAGGCTGTCAGAGTCTTTGTAGGCACTTTCAATGTTTTCCACCGCAGTTTTCAACGCACGGGAAAATGATTGAGGCCCAGAGTCTGCTTGGCCCATTTCCGCCAGATCAAACAGCTGCTTTTCCGCCTCGGAAATTTGTTCGGTCGCTTCAGCGTCGACTGGTGCATCATAGGCATCGATAACCATGCCTTCACCGATCTGGATAAGCGCTCGACGCATGGCAAGATCATAGATCGTACGGCCATAGTCTTCAGTATTGATGATTGTGGCTGCAGAGGCTGCCAAGCGCACAAGATACTGGGCGCCGCCAACATCGGCGAGCGCTTCGTCATGTTCGAAATAAGGCTTTAGTTTCACCGGATCGGCGATCTGGTTCTTGTCCATCAGTTTGACGACTGATTCGAATATGCGTCCGTGCACGGGTTCGAAGAAATGTTCAGGCATCAGAAAACCCTGAACCTTTTGTGCAGCCTCGTTGTTAACCAGGATAGCGCCCAGAAGTGCTTGTTCTGCCTCCAGATTATGCGGTGCCTGACGATAGCCCAGCCCGCCGTCTTCGTCGTTTGCAGCGTCGTCTGTTCGTGCAGCTTCCATGATGTCCCCAGCCCTGAATATATATTTCAGCCATCATGACGTGTTCGGTTGGCTGAACAAACGAATAAGTTTGATTGTTCACGATGTTTTTTCCACAGGGGGATAACTATGGGGATAACTTGTTGCAGGGCATGTATTTGGAGATAAAAAAAGGCGGCACGAATGCCACCTTTTCTAATTCGGTATGATGAAGAAAGGCTATTCTTCTTTTGCTTCTTCTTCAGAAACTTCAGCTTCCGCTTCATCAGACGTTCCAGCGTCGCCGGCCGCAGCCTCGACTGCTTCATCAGAAACAGCTTCCGCATCTTCTTCAGCAACTTCTTCAACGAACTCGTTGTCCGCTTGAAATTCTTCATGCTCGGACGCAACAACAGCGGACCCTGTGGAAAACTGTGTTTCGGCTTCATCGGCGCTGCGCGCGATGTTGACAACAACAGTTTCTGAAACTTCAGGGTGCAGGCGGATAACAACATCGTGCAGGCCAAGTGTTTTGATCGCACGATCAAGAACAACCTGGTTGCGGCTGATACCAACACCAGCTTCAGTGACAGCTTCTGCGATATCGCGGCTGGATACAGAACCATACAGCTGGCCGCTTTCGCCGGCTGCGCGGATCATTACCACTTTCACGTCGGCCATTGCTTTTGCAACAGCTTCTGCTTCGGCTTTGCGCTCGAGGTTATCTGCTTCAAGCTGCGCGCGATCAGCTTCAAAGGTTGCTTTGTTACCGGCGGTTGCGCGAAGCGCTTTTTTCATTGGCAACAAGAAATTACGGGCAAAACCGTCTTTAACGGTTACAACATCGCCCATCTGACCAAGTCTTTCGACCCGTTCCAAGAGAATGACTTCCATGATTGTCTCCTTCCCTCAGGTTCTATTGAATGATGAACGGCAGCAAAGCGATGTTCCGGGCCCGTTTGATTGCTTTCGCAAGCTCACGCTGTTTCTTTGCAGAAACCGCAGTGATACGGCTGGGAACGATCTTGCCACGTTCGGATACATATTTTTGCAACAGACGAACATCTTTATAATTGATGGTCTGTGCGTTCTCGCCGGAAAACGAGCATGTTTTGCGACGACGGAAAAATGGACGACCTGCAGCCATGATTAAGATGCCTTCCTGTCATTGCGATCACCGCGGTCAGGGCGAGGGCCCCGGTTGTCTGGGCGAGGGCCCCGACGGTGGTCTTTTTCTGCTTTAGAGCGAAGAACAACCGATTGGCCTTCTTCCAACTCTTCGACGCGCACAGTCATGTAACGAAGAATATCTTCGTTCAGGCGTACCTGACGTTCCATTTCAGCAACAGCTGCATGGGGGGCATCAAGGTGCAGCATCACATAGTGACCCTTGCGGTTTTTCTTAATGCGGTATGCGAGACCTTTCAGGCCCCAATATTCGCTCTTGGCGACTTTGCCGTCATTGTCCTCGATAATTTTCGAGAATTCGGCAGTAATGTTTTCAACTTGCGTCGCGCTAACGTCTTGGCGCGCAATGAAAACATGCTCGTATAAAGCCATGTTCTACTCCTATGTGCTGATCGCACCCCAGTCACCATGAGCAGGGGCCTCCAGCTCGCTTCATGTCCCTGTTTCGCATCATCATTCGAATCAGCCATCTCAAAGGACGCGCCTTCATAGACGTAGGTTTAAGAAATTGCAAGGGAAAGTGCGGGGCAGTGGCTGACATAGTTAATAGACATCAATGTTTATTTGGGGAACCTTCTGGTCAGCGTTTTTACTATTTCTCAGTAAACTTGGCGCAACATAAACTTTCTGCAAAATAATTTTAGCTTCTTCAGGGCTAATGCCGATTGTTTTGTGGATAACAATATCATGTGCGCGGCAATCTTCCGCCTTAACGTATCCAGCAAGTATTTGCCCTGTCTTTGGTGTGTCGCCGCGAGTAGTGCGTCCAGACGGGTCGTAAATAGGCCACCACATGCTTCTATTCCGTCCGTTTTCCCATTTTTCTGCGGCAATACAGTGAAAAATTGCTTGATCTGTTTTGCTAAGCTGATGGCTCACTTCGACCATATGGAGATGGATAGATAGAACCTGTCGTGCTCGCGGTTCATTTTTTAAAAATACGGAAAGAGCTTTGAGATACGAATTGCTGGCTAAATCATATAAGCCCAACTTGCGTGTCACTTGGCCGTGCCAGAAGTAAAGGTTTGCTTCTTTGGTAAACGTGCTGGCCGGATTGGAGTTAGTGGCAAGCTCGATAGATTGCGATGCGTGGTTCTCCGCCCGGCTTAGCTGATCTGAATTGAGAAATAACCGTGCAAGGCTCATGTGCAGACGGGCCCGGAGAAAACCGTCCTCAAAATCTTCGCCGTTCAATAGTTCGCGAGCCTTAGCGAGCCAAGAATAAGCCGCTTCCGGTTCTTTACGGTGTATTGCCTCCTCGGCTGCCTCGATTAACGGCGGGGCCAAGTTTGTGTGTTTCGCGCCGTAGGCTTTTGCATAAATGCCCAGTGTTTTTTTGAATATTTCCAGAGCGATTGGTTCTTTATATGCGGCAGCAGCATTTGCATAGGAAAACACGATTGGAGCAAGATTCTTTGGAGATTTAGCATACAGTTTTCGCCCTATGTTATAGGCTCGGCGCGCGTGCAGGAAAGTGTCGGCCTTATGCCCGAGTTCTTTGGCTTCGATGTATGCGTGAATTGCTTCTTTTAGCTCGGCTATTCTTTCGTTGCTAGCAGATGAGGGTAGGGCAAATGACACTAGAAGCAGGACATATACAATTTTGATTTGCCAAAATACGGTCATGGTTTCTTTTGAATTAAGTGAAGATATCATTCTAATGACTTGCTGCTAGCCACGCCATTCCGTCGCCTTCCATCACGCCGCTGGTTCTGGCAATTTCCTTTCGAGAGGAGCGATCAAAAGCGCGCACCTCATTTAATCTGGGAAAGGTAGCGTATATGAGCTGACCATTAGGTTACATATGGATGCCGAGAGGGGGCGAGTTAAAGGCTATTTTTTCTTTGAGTTCTCCGGTATTGAAATCAAGGATAGCAATTTCTCTTGAGAAGGTGTTCACCACCCAAACTTCTCTACTATTTTTCGCGATTACCATTTTTACAGGAAATCGACCGTGGCTTGAAAATTCTCGCACAACCACACCATCAATGATGCGCACAATAGAAATTGTATTCGCTTGAGTATTGCCTACCCAAACACTCTGATGATCTGGAGCAAGCGCTAAACCTTCCGCACCCTTACCTGTTTTTACGGTTTGGATAGTCTTTGATTTGCGGTTGAGTATTGAGATTGAGCCAGAGTCTACATTGCTGGTTACTATGTAGCGGTTGTCACTTGTTGCAACCAGGATATGGCTACCCTTTTCCCCCACTAACCAATCTTGTTGAAGAGCACCGGTTACGCCGTCCAGCTCCATGACCCGGGCTTCGTTTTGGCATGTAACCCATACATGTCCATCTGAGCTGACTGTTACGCCGTGACTGCGAGCGCAGATGGGAAATTGAGCGTTTTCAGCGACATCAGCTGTCGTGCTTATGCGTGTTAACGTATCAGATGGTTGAGATGTAAATTGCATTTGCGTTGGTAAAATTGGTTCGTTATGCGGCTTTGGGTAAACACCATAATTGGGTGCAAATACCGTTTTACCATCTGGTGAGACGGCAATTTCGTGCGGGCCGGGGCCGGTAGGATAACGGGTTATCACTTCAAGTGTATCTGGATTGAGAACTACCACTTCATGATTTGACCGGCTAGCCACCAAAAGAACTGGCTTTGGGCTTGGGTTGTTCTCACCAAGGAAGGCGGGCCTGCTTGTCAGAAGTATTTCGGTATCAACTGAATTTGCCGAACCTGAACTCGTGTAAAAGAAGCTTTTATCATCTGGCGTAAGCCGAGGCATTAAGTCACTGCCGGTGGTGTTGATATGCGTAAGAGGAATGGCTGAACTCCAACCGTCATCCTTTTTCTCGTATAGATAGAGGTCACCGCTCGATGATTTTGCACCTGCGCGGCCCGACGCCTCAACCACAAGATATTGTTCATCTTTTTGGGCAAAAATATTCCATTCGCCGTGAACAGTATTGACTGGCGCTCCTAGATTTTCCGGCGTTTGGAAAATGCCATTCTCAGAGCGCGAAACCCAGATGTCACCAGCCCCCAGACCCCCGGGGCGAGTGCTGGAAAAATACAGGTCTCCATTTGTGGTTACTACGGGACTAGACTCCATTCCTGGGGAGATCAAATTAGTCAAAGGCCGCAGGTTCTGGAATACCCCCGCGTTATGGTCGGCTATCCAAATATCATCATCCGCCTTCTGGGGACCATCTGATGTTTGATTAGTGGTAAAAAACAGATTCGTACCATCCAGGGAAAAGAACGGGTCACCAGCGCTGAAAGATGCGCCGAATAGCTGTTTCGGCTGGGTCCAGCCAGTCTTGTGCTTATGAGTGACATAAAGTTTGGATATATTCTCACGTGTTCCCCATGCGCCAGACATTCTGGCAAAGACAGCAGTATTGCTGTCAGGCGACACGACAAGACCGTATTCTGGCAATGGTGAGGAAACGACAGAAAGCAATTGCTTGTTGTCTGCATATGCGGGCAGGGTAAATGAAACCAGAATAGAAGTGACTGTAATTTTAGTTAGTGAAAACATCGCCTTAATCCCCTCTGCATGTTAGCGGAGAAACCCCATAAGGTTAAGTGTGTAGGTCAGTTTTTGTAAATGGCTAGTGTTGAATAGGTCAAATACTCGCCTTTGGTGATGATACCGCGCATCATAATCGGTGCATAATAAGCCTGCGCCAACAATGTCTTTGCCTCTTTTTGGCTGATGCCGTCGGCATGGTGAATTTCAATGTCATGGAGCCTACAGTCGGCGCCTTTTCTGAATGTCGCTCGAATTTTGCCCTGTTTCTGTCTGTCCGGGCCGCTCAAACGACCAGTTGGGTCGTAAATCGCGCCAAATATGGCTGTCTTGTTACGAGCGTAGTGGAATTTTTGTGCAGCGATACAGTGTGCAGTTACGTCGCTTTCCCGTTCGAATGTGTGATTAAGCTCCATAAGTCGTTTGTGCAGCCCGAATATGTCTGGCGCGCTTGCGTCATGCTCCATGTAAAGTTTCAACGACTGATTATAGGCTTCGAAAGCTTTGGCATAGTGTCCGCTAGCCTGTTCAATTTCACCGTGCCTGTATATCATTGAGGCAACTATTGTGGGTGCGCCTCCGGAATAATGCCGATATAACAAATCAATGGCCGTCTGTGCTTTTTGCTTGGCTATTTTCAATTGATCGGCGCCCATGTGCAGTCGGGCCAAGCCCATCAAAATGCGGGCGGTATCGAAACTAGTGTCTGGATGGTTTTGCGCCAGTAACCTGCGAGCCATACTGTACCAGGCATAGGCCATTTTTCTCTCATTTTGTTGCAGGGCTTCGTCTGCAGCGTCAATCAATGGGGCCGTGAGTCTGACGTCTGTGTGGCCGTAAGCGGCTATGTGGAAATCCAACGTTTGTTCATAGAGAAATAGCGCAAGAGGGTCCCCATAGGTGGCGGCCGCTTTGGCATAGCGCCAGGAAAAAGGCGCTAATTTATTTGGCTCTTTCAAGTATATTTTGCGCGCCAACCTGTATGCGGCCCGGCATGAAGGAATGTGCTGGCTTTTTGGCCTAGCATTTTCGCGTTTGTATAAGCCTGAACGGCATCCTTTAGGTTGGCTCTGTGCTGGGCGCCTTCTGCTAAGACTGGCATTGAGGTCAGCACGAAACTAACAACCGCCACAACAAATTTCATCGAACGTCCCCCGCACTTTTAAATGAAAGTGAGGATATAGCATAACACAATAGACGCCAAATTGTGCTGTTTTTTGGCTTAAGTAATCATATCAGGTGTTGCAGGGCAGGTTAACCTTGTGCCAAACCCTTCGTGCATAGCGGCCTAGACGTTCAAGCGCTTGCCGTATTCAACTGTCTCGCCGAATTCTACATGTCGCTTCATAAGCCTAAGGTACATTGCCCAGCAAAAACTGGAGGAGCGGAAATGGTCGTTGTCTTCTGGCCAACCCGTGTGCTCGAAACTGAGTTTGGTTTATCCGTCGCTTTCGGCGAGTGTGAAGCTAACCTGGGTGCCCAGCCAATCGGGTGTGGCATCTGTTACCTTCAGCACCAACCGGTGCGGTGGCTTGGCTTCTATAACCGCTGCACGCCAATCATAATCTTTAGCGAAATACAATTCGTAAGTGGTACCAACTATAGGTTTTCCGTCGGACCGAAGCGTCCACCATTGACTAAGGCCTTCAGGCGCAGCGATAGCGTCAAATACTTTTTCGACTGGTGCGTTCACTGGAAAATTTAACAAAATGTCGGGCATTTGATCCTCCTGTTTCATTATTTAACCATATGGTTAAATATAGGGCGATGCAACAATTGTCAACCATTTGGTTTAATATTGAATGGCCGTGGAGCTTTTGCGTCCTACAACAGCCCTAACGCTTGCAGCTCATTGGCCAAATCTGCTGAACCTTTGCCCGTTTCGCTGTCGCCGGTTATCAAGTCTGCGGGCGCATCTTCAGGCTTTAGGTAACGCCAGCCCTGAAAGCCACGTTTTAAAAATGGTACTGTGTGAATAACCTTTGGCGTTATACAGATTTGGCAACCTTTTCGGCCATCTGGGCGCTCATCGTCTCTGATAGCAACAATATGGGCGCGGGCGACGATCTTGCCTTTTATGATCCAGTAAACTGAACCACCCTCAAGAACCTCAGGCCGTTGGGGTCGATTGCGCGATGACATGGGCATGATCGGGCCGAGGTCGGGGTCATCATAGGAATATTGTGCGACAATTTCCTCGAGACGGTTCAGCGTAGCAATGCCCGCAGCGACTTTTACAATGTGGAGGGTCATGTTTTACCGTCAATTCTCTTGAAAGTTTGTAAGGTGAAGCGATTGTTCTAGTGTAACTGCAGCAACGATGAAAGAAAGGATATACGATGAATTTGGGTGCGTTTTCATTAAGTCTAACAGTAAAAGATATAGCGACTTCGAAGGCATTTTACGAAGGACTGGGCTTTTCGGTTTTTGGGGGTGCTGAAAACCAAGGTTGGTTGATCCTTAAAAGTCCTAGCTGTGTACTTGGGCTTTTCCAAGGGATGTTTGACAAAAATATGATGACTTTCAATCCTGGTTGGGATTCAGACGGACAGCCCGTGTCAGACTTCAAAGATATTAGGGATATTCAGAAATCATTAAAAGAGCAGGGCGTTACGGTAATTGATGAAGCGGATGAGGCAACAAGTGGCCCAGCAAGCTTCATTGTTGTTGACCCTGACGGAAACCCTATTTTGGTTGATCAACATGTATGACCGGGCTCGCAGCGTGCTTGTGTGAATGTGCCCCGCGCGTTCTCCAAGGTCAGGTGAGAAGTTGATATTTAAAGAGTTTTTGTCAAACTTCTTGCCTTCTCGGTTGGCTATGTGCCATCTGCGGACATAAGATGGTTCCTGAACAATAAAATAACGGAGGATTGAATGACCCGCGCACTCGTGTTTCCTGGTCAGGGCAGCCAATTCGTTGGCATGGGCAAGTCGCTCGATGAAGCCGAACCGGCGGCAAGGCTCGTTTTTGAAGAAGTGAATGATGCGCTGTCGCAGGATCTGTCCAAAATTATGTGGGAAGGCCCTGAAGAAGACCTTCGCCTGACTGAAAATACGCAGCCAGCGTTGATGGCAGTGTCGCTAGCGGTTATTCGCACGCTGGAAGCAGGCGGCTTGAAAATCGATGAGATTGCCAGCCATGTAGCCGGGCACTCGTTGGGCGAATATTCTGCCCTGGCAGCTACTGGTGCATTCGGTATTGCTGATGCCGCCAAGCTGCTGAAGTTACGCGGCCAAGCCATGCAGCGTGCTGTGCCTGTGGGCGATGGCGCGATGGCGGCAATTCTTGGCTTGAGCATGGATGATGTGAATACTGTGTGCGAAGAAGCTGCAAGCGGTGAAATTGTCGTTGCGGCCAACGACAACGCAGACGGTCAGGTTGTTGTTTCCGGGCACAAGGGCGCGGTTGAACGAGCCATTGAGATTGCCAAGACTAAAGGAGCCAAACGCGGCTTGTTGTTGCCAGTTTCAGCGCCGTTTCATTGTCCATTGATGAAACCCGCAGCTGACGAAATGAAAGCCGCGCTGGCCGACGTCGAAATCAAACGGCCAGTCTTGCCAGTGATTGCAAATGTTTTAGCGGTGCCAATCAGCGAGCCTGAAGGCATTAAAACATTGCTTGTTGAACAAGTGACGGGCGCTGTCAGGTGGCGTGAAAGCGTTGGGTCGATGACATCGTTGGGCATTGATCGAATGGTAGAAGTGGGCGCAGGAAAAGTGCTTTCCGGATTGGCGCGGCGCATTGACCGCGACCTTGCGACTACAAACTTGCAGGACCCTGCCGATATCGAAGCTTTCGCAGCGACATTGTAATTAGGCAACATAATAATTGGGGATTTTAGATGTTTGATTTAACAGGAAAAAATGCGTTGGTAACCGGGGCGACCGGCGGCATTGGCGCGGCGATTGCTCGTGCGTTGCACGGTGCGGGTGCGACCGTTGCAATATCCGGAACCCGAGCAGAAAAGCTGGCTGAATTGGCCGTTGAGTTGGATGGGCGGGCCCACGTTATTTCCGCCAATTTATCGGATCGCGACAGTGTAGATACATTGGCCAAGGAGGCGGTTGCGGCCATGGGCAGTGTCGATATCCTGGTTAATAACGCAGGTGTTACCAAAGACAATCTTGCTATGCGCATGAAAGACGACGAGTGGGACACGGTTTTGCAGGTCAATCTGGAGAGCGCTTTTCGCCTGATGAAAGGTGTGATGCGCGGTATGATGAAGGCACGCTGGGGCCGGATGGTGAACATTACGTCTGTGGTAGGTGTTACCGGAAACCCGGGGCAGGCCAACTACGCGGCGTCAAAAGCGGGCATGATAGGTATGTCAAAATCTATGGCGCAGGAAGTGGCTAGCCGCGGCATCACAATCAACTGTGTTGCGCCGGGGTTTATCGCTACACCAATGACCGATGCGTTGACCGATGATCAAAAGGCGGCGATTACTAGCGGAATCCCGTCTGGCGCGCTCGGGTCACCGGAAGATATTGCGTCTGCGGTTCTGTATTTGGCCAGCGAAGAAGCGCAGTATGTTACTGGTCAGACGTTGCACGTAAATGGCGGTATGGCGATGATTTGACCGCGATAGCGTCGTCGGCGCGTCATTGACTTTGGTGGTTACAAGCCAAGGGTTGCGCGCAGTTGATTAAAATCGTAAGTAATGGTTTGAAAAGTTCAAATAGGGAATTCTAGTTCCTGGGCTTCTCAAACCGAATAAACTGTGTTAGGAGCAGCCGCGACGCGGTCATTCCAGCCGAAATAGCAGGGAAACCGTACAGCCGGGGACATATATAAGACTTAAGTGATCTCCGATTTAATGGTGTTATAAACGAGGACATAGCTATGAGCGAAATCGCCGAAAAGGTGAAGAAAATCGTAGTCGAGCACCTAGGTGTCGACGAAGACAAAGTAACCGACACTGCAAGCTTTATTGATGATCTTGGCGCTGACAGCCTTGATACAGTTGAGCTGGTAATGGCGTTTGAGGAAGAATTCGGAATCGAGATCCCAGACGACGCCGCTGAAAAAATTCAGACCGTTAAAAACGCGATTGATTTTATCAGCGCGAATTCCTAAGCGGGATTCAGTATTATTGAGGGCAATAACCGGGCCGGGTGGTTTGGTTGTTGCCCTTTTTTATTCATAAATAATCACCATTTGTTTTTTTGGCGTTTTTAGGTTTCTAAGACGCGTCTTTTCGCAGTAAAGTGCACACCAGAATTGTAGCGACCACAGCGCTGGTAAATGAATGAGGGATAGTCGATGAGAAGAGTTGTTGTTACCGGTTTGGGGATGGTTTCGCCGTTAGGGGACACCGTCGATACGACATGGGGCCATCTGATCGCAGGTAAGTCGGGCGCTGGCCCAATCACCTTGTTTGATACCGAGACATTCCCGTGCAAAATTGCTTGCGAAGTGCCGCTGGGTGATGGCTCAAATGGTACATTTAACGCAGACAATTACATGCCGCCTAAAGATCAGCGCCGAGTTGATAATTTCATTGTTTTCGGTGTTTCTGCCGCGCAACAAGCGGTTGAAGATGCTGGTTGGACGGATCCGGGCGAAGAAGAAAGTTTCCGCACCGGTGTGATGATTGGCTCTGGCGTTGGCGGCCTGCTTTTGACCGCAGACACGGCTGTAACCCTTCATACGCGCGGCATCCGTAAGGTTAGCCCGCACTTTATCGCCGGTTTGATTATCAATCTTGTTTCCGGCAATGTGTCGATTAAATATGGCTTTAAAGGACCAAACCATGCGGTTGTAACTGCCTGTTCAACGGGTGCTCACGCAATTGGTGATGCAGCACGTTTGATCGCGCTTGATGATGCTGATGTTATGGTTGCTGGCGGTGCGGAAGCATCCGTTTGCGGCGTTGCTTTTGCTGGTTTTTCGCAGGCGCGTGCACTTTCGACAAAATACAATGATACACCGGAAGAGGCCTCGCGGCCCTGGGACGTTGGCCATGATGGCTTCGTTATGGGCGAAGGTGCTGGTATTGTGGTTTTGGAAGAACTGGAGCACGCCAAAGCACGCGGTGCGAAAATATACTGTGAGGTAACCGGGTACGGCATGTCGGGTGACGCACATCACGTTACAGCGCCTGCACCGGACGGTAACGGCGGATATCGCTCAATGGCCGCTGCGATCAAACGGGCAGGGCTGAATGCGGACGATATCGGTTATATCAATGCCCACGGCACGTCGACACCCATCGGCGACCCTATTGAATTTGGTGCAGTAAAACGCTTGATGGGCAGCCATGCTGATAATGTGGCTATGTCGTCGACCAAATCTTCAATCGGGCATTTGTTAGGTGCTGCTGGCGCGGTTGAGGCGATTTTCTGTATCAAATCTATTCAGGACAGTGTTGTACCGCCGACTTTGAATCTACACGAACCCGCAGAAGGCTGCGAAGGCATGAACCTTGTGCCGCTGGAAGCGCAAGAACGCGAAGTGAAAGCTGCGCTGTCAAATTCATTTGGGTTTGGCGGGACCAATGCCTCCCTCGTGGTTCAGAAATTCGAGGGTTAACTCTCCAGTTTTGAGTTAGATGATTCCAAAACGCAGGTTTTGCATGCGGAAAAACCCTGATAGGGTAAAGCTGTGATGCGAAGCCGGGTTTTATATATTTTTGCGGTGCTTTTTGCTGCGGTTTGCTTGGCTTTTGGTGCAGGCCATGGCCTTGTGCGCCACATAGCCTATTCGCCGGGGGCGCACGCTGAATCCCAGTTATTATACATAAAAGCTGGCGACAGTGTTGGTAGTGTTGCACAGCAGGCTGTGGCTCTGGGTTTTGTTCGTCGAGCCTGGCATTTCAAATTGATAACCCGTTGGCGTGGATTAGACCGTGCCCTTTATGCGGGGGAGTATGAAATACCGCCGAAGACAACCCTCTATGACATTCTGGGAAAAGTCGAGTTACAGGACACATACAAGCGGCGGCTTGTTATACCTGAGGGCGCATCGGTTAGTGATGTGGAAACGTTGATGCGTGCTAGTTTCGGTCTGGATATGGCCAGCTACACGCTGCCAACCGAAGGAAGCTTATTGCCGGAAACTTACTACTATGAACGGGGCGACGCGGCAGCAGGCCTGATAGTACGCATGCAAGCAGCCATGGATGATGCATTTGAACAATTGTGGCGGTCTCGCGCGGTGAATTTACCATTTACCGATTCGCGCGAGGCAATCATCTTGGCCTCGATCGTTGAAAAAGAAACAGGGCTGGCGGCTGAACGGGAATTGGTGGCAGCGGTATTCATCAATCGATTGCGGCAAGGTATGCGTCTACAGTCTGATCCAACGGTAATATACGGCCTCAGTGGAGGTGCGCCCTTGGACCGTGGGCTAACCAGGCGCGATTTGCGTAGCGATACGCCCTACAACAGTTATCGGCGCGGCGGATTACCTCCAACACCGATTGCAAACCCTGGCAAGGCATCGATTGCGGCGGTTTTAAATCCGGCTAATGTTGCATATCTTTATTTTGTGGCTGACGGAACAGGCGGTCACGCTTTTGCAAAAACGTTGGCTGAGCACAATCGGACTGTGGCTCGTTGGTGTCGCATTGAGAAAAACGTTCAATAGCACAAGTTTGGACACTATTTTTGTGCCAATCTTCGTTTAGTTTACTATAATGAACACTCATTCAACCAGCTTTTGGGATGCTTTATGACGCTTGCTAGTATGACAGGTTTTACCCGACGTGGCGGTGAGGTGGGGCCCTTTCGCTGGAACTGGGAGATAAAAAGCGTCAACAACAAGGGCCTTGAAGTTCGCACCAAAATACCTGGGTTCCTTGACGGTTTTGACATTGATGTAAAAAAGAAAATATCAACAGCTTTGAACAGGGGTTCGGTTTTTCTGAATCTTCAGGTGGACAGGTCCGCTGACAATGAACGGTTTGTGGTCAACGAATCGCGACTCGCTGATCTAGTTGAAATTGCTGCGCGCTACAGTGACCAGCCCGGCGTCGTGCCTGCCAGCGTTGATGGCTTGATGGCGATTAAAGGTGTGGTCGATTTGGTCAGCGAGGAACCGGCGGAGGACGAGCTTGCCTCTCTGAAAGCGGCATTGTTGACTGACTTGAAGCTACTGATTGCAGACCTTGCCGCTGCTCGGCGGGATGAGGGTAGGCGCATGGAAGTGTTTTTGGCCAAACAGCTGGAAAACATGCATGATTTATTGGCTGCGGCTAAAATAGCAGTGGGCGATCGCGGCGTCGCCATGCGCGAACGCTTTACCGCCCAGATTAGGAAGCTTGAGCAGTCGGACAAACCGGTCAGTGACGAACGGTTGGCGCAAGAAATTGCAGTTATGGCAGTAAAAGCCGATATTCAGGAAGAATTTGATCGGCTGGAAAGCCATTTCGATGAGGCGGCATCATTGCTTGCGGAGAAAAAACCAGTGGGAAGACGGTTGGATTTCCTGTGTCAGGAGTTTAACAGGGAAACTAATACGCTTTGTTCCAAATCAGGGGATGCCCAGCTGACAAAAATCGGTGTAGATCTCAAAGTTCTTATCGATCAATTTCGGGAACAAGTTCAAAATATCGAATAAAAATATTTTATTTCAATAGCTTAATAGATGTAGGTTTACGAATGTCTTCAGATCCAATCGAAACACGGCGCGGCTTGATGTTGGTAATGTCTTCCCCGTCGGGTGCGGGAAAAACAACGCTGACACGGCGCCTCCTAGACGAAGATGATGATGTGGTTATGTCAGTTTCTGCGACCACGCGTGAGCCGAGGCCCGGAGAAGAAGACGGCAAAGATTATTATTTTGTCAGCCATGAACGCTTTCGCGAAATGATTGATGGTGGGGAATTATTGGAGCATGCAATCGTCTTCGAAAACCGATACGGCACACCAACGGGCCCGGTAAAAGAGGCGCTGCAGGACGGTAAAGATGTGATTTTTGATATCGATTGGCAGGGCACGCAGCAGATGATGTCTAGCGCCAGCGCGATTGATCTGGTCAGGATTTTCATATTGCCTCCTAGCGTGAAGGCGCTGGAAGAGCGCTTGAAAAATCGTGCGCAAGACAGCGAGGAAACGGTTCAACACCGCATGGAGCAAGCCGAAAGCGAGATTAGTCACTGGGCGGAATATGATTATGTGCTGGTGAACGATGATTTAGAACGAACTTATGAAGACCTGAAAGCTATTGTCAGAGCAGAGCGTTTCCGCCGCGAAAGGCGGCCGGGCATGTCTGACTTTGTTCGCCAATTAATGGAAGAGCGCCAAAGCTAGGTTTTCAATATTAGGCGCGCATCAATCCGTAATGACGCGCTAGTTCGACAAACCCTGCAACACTAATGTTTTCAGCGCGCAACGTAGGTTCGATGCCAGCGTTTTCAAGAAGTTGGAGCGCATTTACATCCAATCCTTTCAGGCTGGCGCGCAGCATTTTTCGGCGCTGGCCAAACGCCCGTGCAACTATCAATTCCAGATCCGCAAGGGCAACACGGTCATCGATTGGGGCCGTTGGCTCAAAATGGATGATGGCACTAGACACTTTTGGCGGCGGTGTGAACGCTGCAGCCGGAACCCGCATGGCAATGCGAACACGGCCGCGCCACTGCGCGAGCACAGAAAGGCGACCATATGCTTTGCTGCCCGGGACTGCGACAATGCGTTCTGCTACTTCTTGCTGGAACATCAAGGTTAGAGATTTGTACCATGGCAACCATTCGCCAATCGTTAGCCACTTAACGAATAGCGCGGTCCCTACGTTATAGGGTAAATTTGAGGCAATGCGCGCGTCCTCACCGTTTTGAATTTCCAGAATCTTTTGTTCGTTAATATCAAGAGCATCGGCCTTGTGAATGGTCAGTACACCGCCATATGCAGCGGATACTTCTTCCAGTGCAGGCAAACAGCGGTGGTCCATTTCCACAGCAACAACGCGTTTAGCACGATTTTCTAGCAGGCCTCGGGTTAGGCCGCCGGGGCCGGGGCCAACCTCATAAATCACGCTGTTGGTCAAATCACCGGCAACACGCGCAATTTTCCCGGTCAAATTTAAATCGAGCAGAAAGTTTTGGCCGAAAGATTTTTTCGCCTGCAGATCATGAGTTTTTATGACGTCTCTTAGTGGCGGTAGAGGATCAGTCATTACCTGCCTCGCTACCTTCCGCCGAGCGTGCCCTGTCAACCATTTCGCCGGCAATTCTGATTGCAGCGATCATACTGTCTAACCTACAGGCTCCCTTGCCGGCCAAGGAAAGAGCGGTGCCATGGTCGGGTGATGTGCGAATGATAGGCAGGCCTAGGGTAATGTTTACTCCGCCCCAAAAGTCCAATGCTTTTAGCGGGATGAGAGCTTGGTCGTGATACATGCACAAAACTGCATCATATTGTTCGCCAGCCTCTGCATGGAATAGTGTGTCAGCTGGCAGTGGACCGGGAACGTCGAGTCTGGGGGGCGGGGGGGGGGGGGGGGGGGGGTGGGGGGTGGGTGGGTGTTTTGGGTTTGGTTGG